>Ga0308176_10003542_pt1 | contig 10026 bp, 11 predicted proteins | sample PhyCR2_3_FD_203890 | JGI IMG/M metagenome (GOLD analysis project Ga0308176, IMG submission 203890) | Soil microbial communities from UC Gill Tract Community Farm, Albany, California, United States - DLSLS.C.R2 | ecosystem: Environmental > Terrestrial > Soil > Agricultural land | place: USA... | reverse complement strand
TGCCTCGAAGGCATACCGCTGGCCGGCCGGGAGCTGGCTGAGCTCGGTCGCGCCGCCGAGACCGAGCTGAACGCCGAGCTCCTCCTGCACGGCCTGGCGCGCGTCGTCCGCCTGCCAGACGAGATCAGGGGCGGGAAGCGGGAGGACGAGGTCATCCGGCGGTGGCGCGGGCTCGTCCTCGAGCCAGGGCTCGACAAGATCGGAGCGGCGCTCGGCCGCGGGTTGGATCAGCGCCTCGTCGAGCGGGTGCAGCGTGCGCTGCGTGAAGGCGGAGTACGCGCGCAGCGATTCGATCTCATCGCCGAAGAGCTCGAGCCGCACCGGCTCGCGGCCGGTCGAGGGGTGGACGTCCACAATCCCGCCGCGCACCGCGAACTGCCCGCGCTCCTGCGCTTGCTCGACGCGCTCGTAGCCGGCGAGCGCGAGTCGCTCGACGAGCTCTTCGCTTCCCGGCGTGTCCCCCACGCGAAGGCGGATCGTCTCCGGCCTCGTCTCCTTGGGCGGGACTCCTTCCGCCGCGCCGATCGCCGAGGCGCAGACCAGCCCACCGGCCTCGAGGATCTCGAGAGCTCGGGCGCGCTCGCCGACGAGGTGGGGCGGCGGCTCAAGCCCGCTTCCCCATCGCACTCCGCGCGAGGCGAAGAGTCCGACGTTCTCATCCCCGAGGAACCAGCCCGCGGCCTCCGCAGCGTCACGGGCCTCGGCGTCATCGGGGAAGACGATGACGAGCGGTCCTCCGCGCTCGAGGAAGACTGCGGCGAGGAAGAGTGGCACGAGCGGCTCGGACACGCGGGCAGCGGCGGGCGCCGCGACGAATTCGCGGAGGCGCTCGCTCTCGGCGAGCTCGCGGGCGAGGGTGTTGAGTGCCGGCTGGTCCATGACGAGCGACGGAACACGCGGTTCCGCGGGGTCATCGTAGCCGCGACGCTAGGGTCTACCCGTGGCCGGAGAGCTGCTCCCGATCGGCACGCGCCCGAAGCTGGTGGCGTCGTTCGACCCGCCGGATGCCGTGGCGCGGTTCGACGACTGGCGCACGGCGCATGCAGATGCGTTGGCCGGAATCCCGCCGGACGCCTGGCGCGTCGAGTACGGACGCACCGGCGTGGGTGCCTACGTGCGGGTGCGCGTGGACGAGGCGCACCTGCCCGAAAGCCTCACGACGACCTAGTCGGGGCCTCCCCGCGCCTCCACCCGCTTTCGAGCGTAGCCTCGAAACCCGCGCGAGTGGCCGACGCAGTGTGACGAGGGTGGCTAGCCATTGAAGCGCTGCTGTGCCTCTTCGAGGCCGTCCCGCACGAGCGCCTCAACAGCATCCGCGGCGCGCCCCACCAGCGCGCCCACGTCGGCATCGGGCTCGAACGGCGACAGTACCCAGTCGGACACCGGCCGCCGATCGCCGCGCTCCGGCCGCCCCACACCGATCCGCAGCCGCAGGAACTCCGGCGTCCGCAATGCCGAGGCCAGCGACCGTAGCCCATTGTGCCCGGCGAGCCCGCCGCCGAGCCGTGCCTGCATCCGCCCGAGGTCGAGATCCACCTCGTCGTGCACCGCGAGCAACGACCCCGGATCGACCTTGTAGAACTTTGCCGCCGCCGCGACGGAGCGGCCCGACTCGTTCATGTATGTCTGCGGCTTCAGGAGCGCAAGCCGAGCACCGTCGACGCACACATCGGCGATCTCACCGGAGAACTTCGAGCGCCACGAGCCGCCGTGCCGCCGCGCGAGCTCGTCCGCGACCATGAAGCCGACGTTGTGCCTCGTCGTCGCGTAATCGCGCCCGGGATTGCCGAGCCCGACGACCAGAAGGTCGAGCGTCGAGGCCTGCTCGCCCCGACGGAAGAGCCGCACGGGCTAGCCCTCGGAGTTCTGCTCTTCGCCGGAAGCTTCGGCCTCCGACTCGCCGCCCTCGGCACTCGCCTCGCCCTCGCCTTCGGCGGCCTCGCCCTCGCCTTCGACGGCCTCGCCTTCGATCTCCTCGCCTTCCTCGGGCTCGACTTCCTCGGGCTCCGGCTCCTTCGTGGGCGGGCTGACCGTCGCGAGAACCGTCTCGAGATCGTCGAGAAGGGTGACGCCCTCGGGAACGCGCAGATCGGTGATGCGAAGGCTGTCTCCGATCACCATGGCGGAGATGTCGAGCTCGAGGTGATCGGGCACCTCCATCGGGAGTGCCTCGACGCGGACCTCGCGGTTGATCTGGCTGAGGACGCCGCCTTCCTTCTGGCCGGCCGCCTCGCCCACGAGCTCGATGACGACGTTCGTCTGGATCGCTTGGTCGAGTCGCACCTCGTGCAGGTCGATGTGGAGGAGACGGGCGCGCGTCGGATCCACCTGGTAGTCCTTGACGACCGCATGATGGGCCTTCTGCTGGCCCTCGAGGACGACGTCGAGGATCGCGTGCAGCCCGTGGTCGCCCGTCAGCGCCTTACGGAGCGCGCGCTCCTCGATGCAGAACGGCTGCGCCTCGTCCCCGCTCCCGTAGAGAACCCCCGGGATGAGGCCGTCCTCACGCAGGCGACGCGACGCCGCGCTCCCGCGCGACTCCCTTGCCTGCACCTGCAGCTTGACTCGCTCGCCTGCCATTTCCGGCGGAGAAGTGTACCGACGCCGTCTTCACTTCCGCAGCAAGCGGCGGCACGCCTCGCCCGGGTCGCGCGCATTCGGTAGCGTCCCGACCGTACAAACCAAGAGGGAGGGAGACTCGATGAGAAGGAAGCTTGCGGCGCTTCTGCTCGCCTGCGCGACTGCGCTCATGCTTGCGGTCCCGGCGTTCGCGTTCGACTGCACGGTGGCGAAGAAGCCGCCGACCGCGGGCGCGGTCGCAATCGCGGACATCAACACCGATGAGACCACGTTCCTGAAGCGAAACCCCGGCACCGAGGAGAAGCCGCACGGCGCCTTTGTCGCGCTCACCGACGGCAACTTCACGACGTCGACGTTCCTCCATGCGCCGGGCGGAGTGCTCCCGCCGGCCCGCGAGGGCGGCTCGCAGCACAACTGCGACGGCAAGGGCATCGACTCGCTCGAGGTCTGCTTCGGCGGCTAGCCGAGGTCGGACCCGCTGAACCCAGGGGCCCCTGCGCAAGCGGGGCCTCTTTGGTTTGGTTCTTCTAGGATCGCGCCTGTGACCCGCGAGGCGTCTTGCAGCTGCGGTCAACTCCGCATCACGGTCGAGGGTGAGCCTGTTCGCATCTCGGTCTGCCACTGCCTCGCCTGCAAGCGCCGGACCGGAAGCGCTTTTGGATACCAGGCGCGGTTTCCCATCGAAGGCTTCAAGGTCGAGGGAGACCACACGGAACACGTCCGCTACTCCGACGACGAGGGCGAGGACCGCCGAATGTCGTTCTGCCCTGAATGCGGCTCGACCGTGTTCTACAGAATCGGGTCCCAGCCGGACGTGGTCGCGGTCCCTGTGGGCGCGTTCGCGGACCCCTCCTTCCCGCCGCCCAACGTCTCGGTATACGAATCGCGCCGGCACCCCTGGGTGCAGATGCCGGACGGCATCGACCAGGAAGACGGCTAGCGCCTAGAAGAGCTGGTTCTCGCCGGCGAAGATCGCCGAGACGGACTCGTCCGAGAAGACGTTCTTGATCGTGTCCGCGAGGAGAATCGAGACCGTGAGCGGCTCCGGGAAGTTGTCGGGCCGAAGCAGCGGGTTGATCGGGACGGTGTCCGTGGCCGCGATCTCCTTCAGCTGGCTCTGGCCGAGCTTCTCGAAGGCGTTCTCGGGAATGAGCGCGTGCGTGGCGCAGGCGTAGACCTCGGTTGCGCCCGCGTCCTTGAGCGCCTGCGCGCCGGCGATGAGCGTCCCGCCGGTGACGATGATGTCGTCGGTCATGATTGCCACCTTGCCCTTCACGCGGCCGATCACCTCGGTGACCGCGGCCGAGTCCCGGGCCGGGCGCGTCTTGTTCATGATCGCGAGGTCGGCCTCGAGCATCTCGCCGAACTTCCGCGCCATCTTCGCGCGCCCCGGATCCGGCGAGACCGCGACGACGTCGTCGCCATGCAGGCCCTTGTCGCGGTAGTACTGCGCGAAGAGCGGGAGCGCGGTCATGTGGTCGACCGGGATCGAGACGAAGCCCTGGATCTGGCCGGCGTGGAGATCCATCGTGAGGATGCGGTCGACGCCGGCGGCGAGGAGCATGTCCGCGACGAGCTTGGCGGTGATCGGCTCGCGCGGGGCCGACTTCTTGTCCTGACGCGAGTACGGGTACCACGGCATCACGGCGGTGATCCTGTTCGCCGAGGCGAGCTTGGCGGCCTGGATCATGATCATGAGCTCCATCAGGTGGTCGTTCGAGTGCAGCCCGTGGCACGACTGGATGAGGAAGACGTCCGCGCCGCGGATGGACTCGCAGTAGCGGCAGTACGTCTCGCCGTTGGCGAAGGTCTCTAGCTCCACCTCGCCGAGCGAGATGTTGAGGAGCTCCGCGATGCGCTCCGAGAGCTCGGGGTTCGAGCGGCCGGAGAAGAGCATGAGCTTCCCACTGGGACCGCGCTCGATCCAGCGGCCGCGCTCGCCGCTGGCTTGTGGAACGGGCACCTCGGGAACTTCGAGGCCCGGCAGCCTGGTCAGCTCAGTCGTTCCGCTTTCCACCGTTGCCTTCCTGGTCGATCCACCCCGCGACGGTACTCGAAGCATCGCGGTCAACCTCCACTCGCGCAACTGGAACATTGTCCCTGCAGCGCTGGACGTACCCCGCGATCACGCTCCGGCACCGCCCGGACGGAGGTGTGTGAAGGGCGGCACGACCTCTCCAGGCCCCACCTCCGAGTCGACCACGACGACGTGCGGGCCGACCTCCGCGCCGGCGCGGACGATGGCCTTCCCCTGGAGGACGGTGAACGGCTGGATGACGGCCTCGGGCTCGATGACGACGTCCGGCCCGATCCAGGTCGTGGCCGGGTCGAGCACCGCGACCCCGGCAGACATGTGATCCTCGACGATGCGCCGGCGAAGTTCGGAGGCGGCCTCCGCCAGCTCGGCCCGCGTATTGACGCCGAGACCCATTTCGGCCACAGGGGCACAATAGACGGCACCGCCGCGGCCGGCCTCGACGAGGTTCCGCACGGCATCCGTGAGGTAGAGCTCGCCCTGGGCGTTGGCCGGATCGAGCGCCTCGAGCGCCGGCCAGAGGTCACCGGCCCGAAAGACGTAGATAGAGGTGTTCAGCTCGCGGACGGCGCGCTCCTCCTGCGAGGCGTCCTTCTCCTCGACGATGGCGCGGAGGCCGCCGTTCTCATCGCGCAGGATGCGGCCGTACGGGAGCGGCTCGTCCGGCTCGATGGAGAGGACGGTGACGGCGGCACCATCTCGGCGGTGCGCGCCGAGAAGCCCTTCGAGGAGCTCGGTGGTCAGAAGCGGCGCAGCGCCGTCGAGGACGAAGACATCGCCCTCGAACGGGGCGAGGGAGGCGCGCGCGGCCGCGACAGCATCTCCCGTGCCCTTCGGCTCCTGCTGGACGGCGAGTGTCGCTCCGTCGGGAAGCGTGCCGTCGAGCGCGCCCTCCGTAGCCGGCGAGCAGACGACGACGAGCGGGTCGGGGCGGAGCGGCAAGACCGGAGCGATCGACCAGTCGAGGAGGCGTCGCCCGAGGAGCGGGTGCAGGTGCTTCGGGCGCTCGGAGCGCATCCGCGTTCCGAGGCCTGCAGCCATTACGACCGCGGCAAGCGAGGAGGTCATGGGTATGAGGTTATGGCTGGGGCGGGAGGATTCGAACCTCCGGTCACGGGACCAAAACCCGCTGCCTTACCGCTTGGCTACGCCCCAACGGATCGCGAGTCACTCTACTTTCGGTCAAGGAGAAGCGCCGCCAGCAGGAAGACCGCCAGGGCGATCAGGACGATGAGCGCAAGCGTTTTGACGAGCACCCAGAGAACAGGGACGAGCACCGCGAGAAGCTGCGAGACCGCCGCGACCCAGGTGATCTCGTAGACGACGCCGGAGCGCCGCCGCCCGAGGAACCAGTAGGCCGCGAGCGCGAGGATCAAAGCGATGATCACGTAGCGCCAACCGTGGGCGCTGAAGAGCACGAGCAGGCTCTCCACGAACGCAATCAGGAGCGCGAGCCGGAGCCGCCGCTCCCTCAGCCAGTAGGCGGAGCTGCTCTCGCCGTGCTCGATCGTCCTGGGCTCGTCCATGGCGGCGCGACGCTACCAGACCGGAGCGACCACCCAGGTCCGCGCCCGGACGCGCAGCCCCCGGGCGACGCGCTTCGCGTCCGCGAGGTGGTGGAAGAGCCCGTAGACGGCGGGGCCGGCACCGCTGACGTCTGCCCGGAACGCGCCGCCGTCCAGGAGATCGTCGACGATCCGTGGCCGACCCGCCGCCTCGGCGAGATCGTTCGGCGGAAACGCCACGAAGTCGCGCGGACGGCGCACTCCGCTGAGAGCCTCCGCCAGCGCCGCCCGCCGCTCTTCGAACCCTGCGGGGCTCTTCGTCGCATCCAAGCGGGCATAGACGTCGGCCGTAGAGGTCTTGCTCGCGCGCCGGGGGAGCGCGACGACCACCCAGAAGTCCTGCGGCAGCTCGAGCGCGGTGAGCCGTTCGCCTGCCCCTTCGGCGAGCTTGGGCCCGGGCTCGAGGAAGAACGGAACGTCGGTGCCGATCCCGGCCGCGATCTCCGCAAGACGTTCGGCCGGAAGCGGCTCGTCGAGCAGCGGGTTGGCGAGGACGAGTGCCGCGGCAGCGTCGGCGCTCCCTCCGCCGAGGCCGGCAGCGAGCGGTATCCGCTTCCGGATCTTGGCCTGCCAGTGCGGCTCGACAGAGGCAGCGGCCGCGAGCCTTTCCAGCGCCGCGCGCACAATCGTGTCCTTGCGGAACCCGTCGACCGCGAGGCGTTGTGCCGGCACGACGTCGACCGTGTCGCAGATGTCGATTCGCTGCATGACCGTGACGATCTCGTGCAGCCCGTCCTCGCGGGCCGGTCCGACGAGGAGGGCGAGATTGATCTTCGCGGCTGCGGGGAGCCGCTTCACGGCAGGAGCTCCGCCAGCTCGAGGAACTGCTCGGGGGGGAGTGCCTCGGCGCGGATGTCCGGCTCCAGCCCGAGCTTCTCCAGCGCCGATTCGGCCTCCGGCCTGGCGCCACGGGAGAGGTCGAGTGAGTTGAGCAGCGTCTTGCGGCGGTGGGCGAAAGCGCCCTGGACGACCTCCTTGAGGTGCGCGTACTCGGGACCCCAGGCGCGCGTGCGCCTGAATGCGACGAGCGCCGAGTCGACATTCGGCGGCGGGCGGAAGACCGTGCGGGCGACCGGATGGAAGCCGGTGCGCTCTGCGGTCAGCTGGACGAGCACGGAGACCGCGCCGTAGCTCTTCGTCCTCGGCGCCGCGAAGAAGCGTTCGGCGACCTCCCGCTGCACCATCACGCACCAGAGCTCGACAGAGGGGAGCCCGTCCAGGCTCTCCGCGCTCAGCGGCGTAGCGATTTGGTACGGCAGGTTGGCGACGAGCTTTCCCGGGGGCGGGTCGAGCGCCTCGAGCGGAAGCGTGAGGGCGTCCCCGAGGACGAGCTCGACGTTTTCGCGGCCGGCCAGCGCGTCGCGCAGGTGCGGCTCGAGGCCGCGGTCGAGCTCGACGGCGTGGACGAGGCGCACGCGCTCGGCGAGATACACGGTGAGGACGCCGAGACCGGCGCCGACCTCGAGCACGACGTCTTCGGGCCCGAGCTCCGCGAGGCGGCCGGCGACGCCGAGGATGTTGTCGTCGACCAGGAAGTGCTGGCCGAGCTCACGGTTGGGCGCGACGGGGAGCCTCACGGAAGACCGAAGGCCGCGGTCGCATTCGCATCGATCGCGCGCTCGAGCTCGTCCCGGTCCTCGCCCCGCGCCTCGGCCAGGGTTCCAAGGGTATGGACGACATGGGCCGGCTCGTTTCGGCGTCCGCGGACGGGCTGAGGAGTGAGGTAGGGGCAGTCCGTCTCGGCCAGGATCCGGTCGGCGGGGACGCGTGCGGCGGCGGTGCGGAGCTCGGCGGCCTTCGGGTATGTCACGTTGCCCGCGAACGAGACGAACCAGCCGCGCTCGAGCGCAGGGCCAAGCAGTCGGAGGGACGAGAAGCAATGCAGCACGACGCGCGCATCCTCGGGGAGGGCAGTGAGCACAGCCAGGGTGTCGTCATCGGCCGCGCGGGTGTGGACGACGATCGGCTTGCCCGTCGCGACGGCTAGCTCTGCTTGGGCGCGGAAGAGCTCGAGCTGGCGGTCGTGCGGCGCGTAGTCGCGGAAATGGTCGAGCCCGGTTTCCCCCACGGCGACCGCCTTCGGGTGGTCGAGCAGGCTCGCGAGCCCCTCGACCTCGGCCGGGCCCGCCGTCGCCGCCTCGTGCGGATGGAGCCCGAGCGAGACGAATACGCCCTCCTCCCGATCGGCGAGCGCAAGCGCCGCGCGGCACGAATCGAGCGTCGTGCCGATCGTGACGACCCGATCGACATGCGCTTCACGCGCCCGTGCGAGCGCCTCGGTCGCGTCGTCGAGAGCGTCCAGGTGCGCGTGCGTGTCGATCACGCCGGTTCAGACTGCCGCTGGCGCGTCAACCCGCGGAAAGAGGGGCTCGGCAGGCGCAATCCCCTCCGCGGCGCGGATTTCTCCGGCCCGCGCTCGCACCCAATCCAGGCTCCCGTCCTGGCCGAGCGCCTCGAGGATGCGCGGCGTCGTCTCGGGAAGATACGGCGCCAGCACGATCGCAAGCACGCGCAAGCCGTCCGCGAGGTCGCAGAGGACGCGATCGAGCTCGTGCGCCTTGGCATCGTCCTTCGCCAGCTCCCACGGCGCGTTCTGCTCCACGTGGCGGTTGAGGGCGCGGACGACTTCCCAGATCTCGTCGAGCCCGCCCGTCAGGTCGTACCCGTCCAGGCGAGCGACGACCTTCGGCGCCAGGCCGTCGAGCTCGGCCGCCAGCTCCGCGGAGCCCTGAACGACCGGGATCTTGCCGCCCCTGTAACGCGCGACCATCGCCGTTGTCCGCGACAGGAGGTTGCCGAGGTCGTTGCCGAGCTCGCGCTCGTACCGCTCGTGTAGCCCGTCAACCGAGATGTTCCCGTCCTGCCCGAAGGAGGCCGCGCGGAAGAGGTAGTAGCGCACCGCGTCGACCCCGTAGACGTCGATGAGCTCGAGCGGGTCGATGACGTTTCCGACCGACTTGGACATCTTGCGATCGTCCATCAGCAGATAGCCGTGCACGAAGAGCTGCTTGGGCACGCTGATTCCCGCGCCCATCAGGAGCGCCGGCCAGATCACGCAGTGAAACTTGAGGATGTCCTTCGCCAGGAGGTGGTGAACCTCCGGCCAGAGCCGCTCGCGGAGGTCTTGGCCCTCCCGTGCGAAGGCAAGCGCGCTCCAGTAGTTGATGAGAGCGTCGACCCAGACATAGACGACCTGGTCCGGGTCCCAGGGGACTGACACGCCCCAGCGCTGCGTGGCCCGGCTCACGCTGATGTCGTCGAGGCCCTGCTCGATGAAGCTCCGCGCCTCGTTGGCCCGGAACTTGGGCAAGACGAACTCCGGGTTCCGGTCGTAGAGGGCGAGCAGCTTGTCCTGATAGGCAGAAAGACGGAAGAAGTAGTTCTTCTCCTCGACCCACTCCGGCGGGATCCCGTGCTGCGGACAATTGCCGTCCACGAGCTCCGCCTCGCTGTAGAAGGACTCGCAGCGGTTGCAGTAGAGTCCGGCATAGACACCTTCGTAGATCTCGCCGGAGTCGTAGATCCGCTGCAGAAACTCCTGCACGAGGAGTTCGTGGCGGTCGTCGGTGGTGCGGATGAAGAAGTCGTTGGAGACGTTGATCCGCTCCGTCATCTCCATGAACGCGCCCGCGTTCCGGTCGACGAACTCCTTCGGCTCGAGTCCGGCTTCCTCCGCGACCCGCGCAATGTTCGAGCCATGCTCGTCCGTGCCCGTCAGGAAAAACGTCTCCTCTCCCCGCTGGCGACGGTGGCGCGCGAGTATGTCCGCCGCAATCGTCGTATATGCATGCCCGACGTGGGGCGTCGCGTTGACGTAATAGATCGGAGTCGTGATGTAGAAGCTCA
>Ga0308176_10003541_pt1 | contig 10026 bp, 10 predicted proteins | sample PhyCR2_3_FD_203890 | JGI IMG/M metagenome (GOLD analysis project Ga0308176, IMG submission 203890) | Soil microbial communities from UC Gill Tract Community Farm, Albany, California, United States - DLSLS.C.R2 | ecosystem: Environmental > Terrestrial > Soil > Agricultural land | place: USA... | reverse complement strand
CGGTGGTCGCTGTATTCCACAACCGCGGGCGACGCGGCCGCACGGGACACGTGCGTCGCGCGCGAGCGTGCGTTTCGCGCTGGCGTGCGAGTGGACCGCGCGGGTCGTGCGTGGATGAATCAGCCGACCGCGCGGCGTCGCCGACGGAGCCGCTGGCAATGCGTTTAACCGACATCCTCAAGCCGCAAGACATCAAGGTACCGCTGGTGGCCAAGACCAAGGGCGAGGCCATCGCGGAGCTGGTGAACCTGCTGGCCGACAACAAGGAAGTGACGGATCCCAAGAAGGTGCTGGAGTCGGTGCTCGACCGCGAGGCGACGCGCACGACGGGGATCGGCAACGGGCTGGCGATTCCGCACGGCAAGTGCAACGGGACGACGAACCTGGTGATGGCGATCGGGAAGGCGGCGACGCCGATCGATTTCCAGTCGATCGACGGACGGCCGGTGAGCCTGATCTGGCTGCTGAGCTCCCCGCCGGACAAGACGGGGCCGCATATTCATGCGTTGGCGAGGATATCGCGTCTAATGACGATTGAGCGGTTTCGGCAGGCGCTGGCGCAGGCGCAGGACGCGAAACAGATTTACGACGCGATCGTGCAGCAGGAGAATGCGTTGTAAGCAGTGCAGAATGCAGAATGCAGAATGCAGAATGGCGGAACGGGGGATGGGGATAGGGGATCAAGGGCGGCGGGCGCGCTTCCGCGCCGTGTTGATCGATGCCACCAGAATGCGCGTTAACTCATCGACTTCGGCGCGGAGGCGCACGAGTCGGGCGGGTGAGACGACGTTCGCGTCGGCGAGTAATTCAAGCCAGTAGCCGGTCTCCTCCAATTCCTGGAGCGAGCCCGACATCTTGCTTGCGAACTCCGCCACTGATCGCGCGCGGCAGGCTTCCCTGTACTGGGCACCGACGGACGTGCCGCTTCGGAGCACCTGTTTTCCGAGCACCTGCGCGACGCCGTCTCGCGCTAGTGCGATATAAAGGCGAATGACGCGCAGCGCAAATTGCTTAGTTCTCGCCTTCAGATCGGGAGGCGTATTTTTCTCTGCATTCTGCATTCTGCATTCTGCATTCTGCATTCTGCATTCTGCATTGTTACGCACTTAGCCCTAGCCGCAGGCGCCTGATCTCCTCGCGCTGGAGTTCGCCGATGATGCGGGTCAGGCCGGCGCGGGCCTGGCGGCCGGGCATGTCTTCGGAGAAGAGGAATTGGATGCCGGCCTGCACGGTGTCGGTGGCGTACGGGGGGCGGGGGTGGCGCAGGCGGGCTTCGAGGAGCAGGGAAATCTGCGGGAAGTTGAGGACGACGCGGAGGCGGTCGGCGGGGTCGATGACGGGGGGGCGGCCGTCGCGGCCGACCAGGGTGACGCCCATTCCGCCGGTGCTCAGGTCGCGGGCGAGGGCGGTGACCTCGCGCGAGGCGGTCGGCTTGTCCTTCAGCGAGGCGCTGCGTGGCATGCGCCACACGCGGACGCCGGCGTCCTCCGGGCGGAGCTTGACGCGGTAGTCGTTGCGGCGCTGGACGGCGTTGATCTTCTGCGGCAGTGCGAGGCGGATGGCTTCGACGGTGAGGCCGTCGCGGACGCAGAGGGCCGGGTCGTACCCGCAGATGGCGGAGGTAAAGATGATTTTGGTGGGGCCGCTGCGGAAGGAGACGCCGGCCAGGGAGCCGGCGGCGATCAGTTGCTCGACGGCGTCGGCGCCGGCGTCGGGCGCCTCGACCCACATCCCGCCGGCCTGGGGGGCCGCGGCGACGAAGCGGGACTTGTAGTGGTGCAGCCGCCGGCTGCCGGGCGGGTCGGGCAGTGAGACGACCGCGCCGCACTGGCGTGCGATGGCGTCGTGGACGGTGCTGAGGTTGCGGCTCTCCATGGCCGGGAAGGTGCGAATCCGTTCGTGCAAAAAAGGACGTGTGCGGTCGCGCCGGCGCGGCGCAAGGACCGTCGGCCCTACTCAAATTCATTCATCGGCAGCAATGTGACGGGGTTTTAACGCCGGGGGCGGACGGGCACGCCGGCGGGTTATCGGTCCCGGGGTGCTTCAACGAGCCCTACGGGGGCGCTTGCGTGCCGGACGGGCGCGGCGCCGGAGGTATTCCGCGAGGGCCACCGCGTTGTTGTGCAGCTCGTCTTTGGCGGCGTAGAGGAGCGTGACGCGCCCGCGGCGGGCGAAGCGTCGAAGTTCGGCCAATTGATCCGGGTTGCCGTCGAGCTCCGCGAAATAGCGGCGCTTGAACTGTGTCCACTTGGCGGGGTCGTGGCCGAACCAGTGGCGGAGGGCGTCGCTGGGGGCGAGGTCTTTCATCCAGTGGTCGATTTTGGCCGAATCTCTGGACAGGCCGCGGGGCCAGAGGCGGTCGACCAGAATGCGCGTGCCGTCACCTTGGGCGGGGAGGGCGTAGGCGCGTTTGAGTTGGATTGGCATTTATCGCTTTTTCGCCGCGGCTAAGACGTCATCCACCCACGCGGCCTCTTCCGCATCGAGTGGCGGATCGCATGGGCGGCGGTAGTCGATCGTGGAGGCGTAGCGGCCGTTCGCGTACACCTGATCGACCAGGCGTTGCAGGGGTAAGGTCACGCGCGGGTCTTGGGGGCGCAGGGGGACCGGCACGTCGGGTAGCTTTTGCCGCAGCCCGGCCGGGAACAGGTAAGCCGTGTCTCCCGGGGGCGTACGAATGGTCACCCGGTAAGGGCTGATTGCCTGCGGCGGGCAGACGTGCGGCCGCATCAGGGCGCGCCAATCCCCCTGCCGCACCAGGTCCACCTCGACCAGGTTCACGCCTGCCGCAAGCAACTCGGAACGTTTCTGCCGGTAGGCTTGCAGTCCCTCGGCGACCTTGTTGGTGGGGCTGAGGAACTCGATGACGGTGATGAGTTGGCCGGATTCGTCGATGACTCGGATGAATCGCTCCGTGATCGGGTCGGTTTCGAGGACGAGTTTGTAGGGTGCCTCGACCACGACGCCGGAAGGCGTGCTCTCGGCGGTCTCCGACGCGGGGGAAAAGACGCGCACGTCAGGACCTATGGCACGCACGGCGGCCAACTCGGATTCGACGGCCACACGCTCTTCCGTGCGGGCGACGAGCGACTCCGGCAGGACACGATTGAGCTCGTCGGCGGCGTACGTCACCAGTTTGGTGTGTACGTCGAGCCAGTGCCGCTCGAGGTAAGGGTCCATGCCGGGAAAGGGGCTGGGCATAGGTGATCCTGGTGCGGAATATTATACGGTAATACGTCGGTCGCTTGGCTGGATTGTTGCTCGCAGCGTCATAATAAGCCGTAGGAACTATTAGCTGATAAGCGTCACCATCCGGGGGTTGGCCAGCGGCATCTCGCGGAGGGCGGCGAGCATTTTCAGTATCTCCCGCACATCCTCGTCCATCTCGGCGTCGCTGATAAGGTCCAGGCACGCGTGCGGGCCCTTTTCCACGCTAAATCCGCTCCTTTGTACGCTCAACCCAGCCCCAGTCGCTTCTTCAATTCGTCATGACTTACGGTTTGTCGCGCCGCAACCTGCTGTCGGGCTTGGGCGATGGAGTCGATGAACTCGGGATTGCGCTCGCGCCCGTACCACTCCAGGTCCGCGTCGTCGAACGGCACGAGAAGCGCTACGGCATGGCCGTCGCGAACGAGCACGACTTCCTCGCCCGGGTTCTCCCTCAGCACCCCGGCAAGCGTCGCCGCGTCTTTCAAATCCAGCATCTTCATGGCGGTCCAGCCGGCTTGTGTTGGCGGCTATTTCAGCACCCGCAATTGTGACTGGTCACGGGGAAGCATCCCTTCCCGGTATCTGGCGGCCTTCGGTGTCATACAGCCGACCCCACAATGCCATTGAAGCGTGGGCAACCGTGTGCGCCCGGACCTGATGACCCGGTGATGCCGGATGTTTGACCCATTCCCCGTCTTTTGAAATTACGATGTAATTAATCCCGCCACACTCCAGGCAGCGCGGCGACGAGTGCCGCTGGGCTAGCGCGAGCCGCCACTGTTCCGCTTCGTGCAACCACTTTCGAAGCAGTGCATCGTTTATTTCCCGCTGCCGCTCGACGGGGAAAATGTCTTCGGGGAAAAGCCGATTGTCATGACGTTGCGCGCAGAATTCGCGGGCCTGCCGTTCTAAGTCCTCCGGCGACTCCAACCGCTCCACGTTGACAAACCGCCGGCATCCTCGGCACCACGCAGGAGACGTGTCAACGAATCGCTTCGACCCATCCGAGAGAAGGTATTTGTCGTGCGTGGTGACGAGCTGCGCCAGGACGCGCGAAGAGTCATCCTCGATTTCCGTGATGTACGCCACCCTGCCATCGTATACGACCGGGGCTAATCCGGCACGCCGCGAAGATATGGTTACGCCGTCCAAACAGCAGAAGACCGCCACGCTCGCGTGGCGGTCGTTCTTCGCCGTCCTCCGTGTCTTTACTGCGAACAGCCTTAGTCGAGGTTCATCGACATCAGGAACTGCGCATTGCTCGGCACCTTCTCCAACCTGCCCTTGAGCAGTTCCACCGCCTCCACCGGGTTCATGTCGCTGAGGACGCGGCGGAGGCGGTAGACCAGCTCCAGTTCCTTGGGGTCCAGGAGTAGTTCCTCGCGGCGGGTGCCGGAGGCGTTGATGTCGATGGCGGGGTAGGTGCGGCGGTCCACCAAGCGGCGGTCCAGGTGCAGCTCGGCGTTGCCGGTGCCCTTGAACTCTTCGAAGATGACCTCGTCCATCTTCGAGCCGGTGTCCACCAGGGCGGTGCCGAGGATGGTGAGGCTGCCGCCGTTCTCGATGGCGCGGGCGGCGCCGAAGAAGCGTTTGGGCTTCTGGAGGGCGTTGGCGTCCACGCCGCCGGACAGGATCTTGCCGGAGTGGGGGACTTCCGTGTTGTAGGCGCGGGCGAGGCGGGTGATGGAGTCGAGGAGGATCACCACGTCCTTGCCGAACTCGACGTATCGCTTGGCCTTTTCGATCACCATTTCGGCGATCTGCACGTGGCGGGCGGTGGGCTCGTCGAAGGTGCTGCTGACCACCTCGGCCTTGGTGTTCCGCTCCATGTCGGTCACTTCTTCCGGCCGCTCGTCGATCAGCAGGATGATCAGGATCACCTCGGGGTGGTTCTTGCTGATGGAGTTGGCGATCTTCTGGAGCAGGACCGTCTTGCCGGTGCGCGGCGGGGCGACGATGAGCATGCGCTGGCCCTTGCCGATGGGCGTGACCAGGTCCACGATCCGCATGTTCAGTTCCTTGGGATCGGTCTCGAGCATCAGCCGCTTGTTGGGGTGCAGCGGGGTGAGGTCTTCGAAGTTGCCGGTGTCGGTGATCTTCTCGGGGTCCTCACCGTTGATCGCCTCGACGCGGAGCAGCGCGAAGTAGCGCTCGCTCTCCTTGGGCGGGCGGATCTGGCCTTGCACGGTGTGGCCGTTGCGCAGGCCGAAGCGGCGGATCTGGCTGGGGGAGATGTAGATGTCGTCGGGCCCGGGCATGTAGTTGAACTCGGGGCTGCGGAGGAAGCCGAAGCCGTCGGGGAGGATCTCGAGGACGCCTTCGCCGTACATGAGGCCGTTCTGGCGGATGCGGGCGCGCAGGATCTGGAAGATCAGGTCCTGCTTCTTCATCCCGATGTAGTCCTGGATCTGCTCCTGGCGGGCGATCTCGTGGAGCTGATGGATGTCCATCTGCTGGAGGTCTTTGATGTAGAGCTTGCCGCCCTTGACCTGCTCGTACTTGGCGTTGGTCTCGGCGTCGAGCGTGGCGACGTCGTCGTTCTGATCGCCGCCGCGGTCGCGCTGGTCCCTTTGGTCCCGCTGGTCCCTTTGATCGCGCTGGTCGCGCTGGTCGCGCTGGTCGCGCGGGCCCTTGTCCTGGCGCTGGTCCTTGGGCTTGTTGCGCTGGTCGTTGCGCTGATCGCGGTCGCCGCGTGGCTCGGGGCGCCCCTGCTCACGCTCCTGTTCGCGTGGCTCGGGCTCGGCAACTTCGGCGGCGCGCTCCGGCGGGGCCTCGACCGCGGTGGCGGTTTGTTCGGGTTGCTGGGGTTGTTGTTCTTCCCGGGATTCCGGTTCCGGCGGGGTCTGTTGTTGTGCCGGGCGGCGCTTCGTCGTGGACTTCGCCATAGGGCTAAGCCTCCATCAGAGTGAGCAAAGGTGTGTCCCGCCGAGTTGTCCCGCGGCGATCGTGCCGCCGGACGCGGGGGCGGGTCTGTCCTGGGTATGCAGGTTCATTCGGCGGAGGCGGTACCTCGCACCGGTTCTTGGTATCTACTCGAATTATTCAATTGTCACACGGGGTTCTCGCCTGGACACCCCCGACCGATCGTTGGGTGCCGATCCCAAATTCCCGCATCCGGCCGGATCAACTTGCCTCGAGGGGTCTTGGGTTGACAGCAGGAAGTGCGACGGCCTGTTGGGTGCGGCGATCTTCGGCGTCACCCGATCTTAGGCCCCCGACTCACCCGGCTTCCACTCCCGCCCGCGTTTGCGGCTTTTCCGACTCCCTTCGGCTCCTGCCCGCCGGCGCACGGACCTTGGCGGCCATTCGTCGCCGCGGTGGCGCACACCGTTGCCGTTACAGTACGTCCGGGGGAGGAGGTTTATTCCTTACGACGCCCGACCGGCCCCGCAGTCTTCGACGGAGCGACGTGGCTTCGTCCTTAAAATCTTCGGTCCTGAGCAAACCGCCGGACCCGGCGCTGGTCGGAAAGTCCGTGCCCGCGGCGACGCCACGCCGCACGAACAAATTCACCTTTCAACCGGGGGTCGGCTTCGACGGCGATCCAGCCAGGATACGGGAGAGCAGTTCTCTGACTTGGTGGCGGACGAAATCCGCGTCGGCGGTGTTGCTGAGGACATAATCCGCCATCCGCCGCTTTTTGTCCAGCCCCCATTGTAATTTTTCGCGCCGATCGAGTTCCGCCGGTTCCCAACCGCGGGTGGCCGACACCCGTGCCAAGCGGAGTTCCGGGGGGGCGTCGACGAAGACGACGGCGTCACATTCGCCGGCCAAAGACGCCTCGAGCAGCAGCGGCGTATCCCACACGTATGCAAGCACTTGCGGGTCGCCGGCCGCGTGCTTCATCGCGGCGTCGCGGGCCTCCTTCACCAGGGGGTGGATCAACCCTTCCAGACGCTTCAATTCGTGCGGCGCGTTGAAAACTTTTTCGGCGATGAAGCGCCTGTTGATTTCGCCGTTCGGCTGCAAGACCTGTCCGCCCCACCACCGTCGAAGCTCCGCTTTGACGGCGTCGTCGCCATACACCTGGCGCACCTGCTCGTCGGAGCTGATGACCAGGCAGCCCATTTCGCCGAAGACACGCGCGACGAAGCTTTTGCCGCTGCCGATGCCGCCGATGATGCCGATGACGGGTTTTCCGGCGAACAAGAGGAGTCCACAGAGGAGTGTGCTAAATCAGCCGCATCTCGACGATTTCGACCCAGTTGCCGGCCGGGTCGAGGACGAGCAGGCTTTCCTGGCCCGGAACCAGGCCGCGCTGGCGGGTGTATTCGAGCTCCGCCTGGATCAGCTTCAACTCCGCCTCGGCGAGGGAGATCACCTCGATGCCGACGGGGCGAAAGTCCTCGCGCCGGGCAAGCCCTTCGACGACGTGGAAGACCAGGTCCAGGTTTTCGGCGTGGTAGATGATCCGGTGGGAATCGACGCCCTCGTCGCCGTGGCGCTCGAACCCGAGCAGGCCGGCGTAGAACCGGTCGAGCTCGGGCTCGATCCCCGCCGAGGCCGGGAGGCGCACGTGGTTCACGGCGACCAGCCTCACCGGCAGCGGCTCGGGGACCTTGGCGCGGCGGTCGATCTCCGGCCTGAAGTCGATTGTGGATTCTTCAAGTTCCATGTGCGTAATACGTATTTTCCCCACGCCGCGGGCGAACACAAGGTTCGCGCCTACTTTACTACTTTACTTCCTGCCAGTTCTTCGCCCAGCCCACTTCCACTTTCAGGGGCACCTTCAGCTTCATCGCGTTGACCATTTCCTCGCGGATCACCGCCGCCTCCGCTTCGGCGGCGCTGGCGGGCGTTTCGAAGACCAGCTCGTCGTGCACCTGGAGCAGCATCCGGCTGGGCCGGGCCTCGCGCTTGAGCCGCCGGTGAATGTTGTTCATGGCGATCTTGATCATGTCGGCGGCGGTGCCTTGCACGACGCTGTTGATCGCCATGCGCTCGGCGGCGTTCCGCTGCGAGAGCACGGCGCTCTGGATGTCGGGGATGAACCGGCGCCGGCCGAGCAGCGTCTCGACGTACCCCTGCGCCTGCGCCTCCATGACGCACTTCTGTAAAAACCGGTGGATCGAGGGAAACCGCCTGGCGTAGGCGTCGATGAGGGCCTGCGCGGAATTGACGTCCAGTCCCTCGATGCGGCGGGCCAGGCCGTACGCCGACACGCCGTAGATGATGCCGAAGTTGATCGTCTTGGCCTGGCCGCGCTGGTTCTTGTTCACCTGGTCCAGCGGGACGTTGAAGACCTCGGCGGCGACGGCCTTGTGAATGTCCTCGTCGGCCTCGAATGCCCGCATCAGGGCCGGCTCTTCGGTGTAGTGGGCGAGGATGCGCAGCTCGATCTGCGAGTAGTCGGCGGTCAGGAGCACGTTGTTCCTGGGGTCCCCGGGGACGAAGGCCAGGCGAATCCGCCGGCCTTCGTCGGTGCGGATGGGGATGTTCTGAAGGTTGGGGTCGCTGCAGCTCAGCCGGCCGGTCTGGGCGCCGATCTGGTGGAAGTTCGGATGGATTCGACCGGTGCGCGGGTTCACGTACTCGGGCAGGTTATCGAGGTAGGTGTTCTTCAGCTTCACGAGGCTGCGGTATTCGAGGATCAGCCGCGGGCACTCGTGCTTGTCCGAGAGCTTCTCCAGCGCCTCGGCGTCCGTGCTCGCCCCGGTCTTGGTGCGCTTGACCACCGGCAGCTTCAGCCTGGTGTAGAGCACCTCCTGGAGCTGCTTTGTCGAATCGACGTTGAAGTCGCACCCGGCCACCTCCAGGATGTGCTTGCGGAGCGCCTCCAGCTTCTCACCCATGGCCCGGCCCTGCTCCTGGAGGATCCCGGGGTCGATGGCGACGCCGTTGAACTCCATTTCCGTGAGCACCTCGACCAGCGGCACCTCGATGTCGGCGTTGAGCTTCTCGAGCACGGGAATCTCGGCGAGCCTCGCCGCGTAATGGTCGGCGAGGCGCAGGGCGATGTCGGCGTCTTCGCTGGCGTACACCGCCACCTGGTCCAGCGGCACCTGGTCCATCGAAAGCTGCTTCCTGCCGCGCTTGCCGAGCAGGTCTTCGGTCGCGATTTTCTTGTAGTTGAAGAGCTGAAGCGCCAGCGGGTCGATGCCGTACTGGAAGCGGCCGCTGTCCAGCACGGAGGCCGCGACCATGCTGTCCGTGCCGAGCCCGCGCAGCACCACGCCTACGTTGCGCATGGCCAGCATGTCGTATTTGATGTTGTGGCCGACCTTGGCGACGGATTCGTCCTCCAGGATCGGCTTGATGTCCTGGAGCACTCGCTCGAGCGGCAAATGCTGCGAGCCCTGCGGGCCGCGCACCGGGACGTAATAACCGGTCGCGTGCTTCCAACTGAAGCTCATGCCGATCAGGTTGGACGACATGGCGCCCAGCGAATCCGTCTCGGTGTCGAAGGCGAAGCGCTTTTGCGTCTTCAATTCCGCGACGAAGGCGGCGAACTTCTCCTCGGTGTCGATCAGGTGATACTCGCACCCCTCGCACGTCTGCGGCGGCGGCCCCGAGGGCACCGGCGGCACCTTCTCCACCTCGGACGGCTCCTCGCCGAACAGGCTTTCCTGCACGGGCTTGTTGATCCGCGGCTTGTAGGCGACCGCCGTCCCCGCGGCTCGTTTGGTCGAGCCGTTGCCGTCGCCGGGGTGTGAATCTTCAAGCCGGCGGAGCAGCGCGGTAAAGCCCAGGGATTCGAGGTGCGTCCGCAGGGCCGGGAGGTTCAGGCCGTCAAAGCGGCACGCCTCGGCTTCGAACTGCATCTCCACGTCGTCCTTGAGCGTCACCAGCCGCCGCGCCGTGGGGATGCGGTCGGCG
>Ga0308176_10003539_pt1 | contig 10028 bp, 6 predicted proteins | sample PhyCR2_3_FD_203890 | JGI IMG/M metagenome (GOLD analysis project Ga0308176, IMG submission 203890) | Soil microbial communities from UC Gill Tract Community Farm, Albany, California, United States - DLSLS.C.R2 | ecosystem: Environmental > Terrestrial > Soil > Agricultural land | place: USA... | reverse complement strand
GGCGCCGCCGGCCCCGTCGTCGCCCACCGCGAGGTGCAGGACGCCGTCGCGGGCGTGGACGCAGACGTGGGCGCGGGTGGCCTGGGCGTGCTTGACCGCGTTGGTCAGGGCCTCGGCGACGACGAAGTAGGCGGTGGTCTCCACGGCGGCGGGCAGTCGGTCGCAGTCGACCTCGACGTCCACCGGCAGGTCGACGACCCTGACGAGCGACTGCACGCCGCGGCGCAGGCCGCCGTCGATGAGCGCCGACGGCAGGATGCCGTGCACGAGTGCGCGCAGCTCCTCGGTCGCGCGCTCGGCGTGGTCGAGCGACTCGCGCACGAGCGCGACGGCGCGCGGGTCGGCGTCGCCCAGCGTGCGCTGCGCGAGCTTCAACGTCACGACCGTGTGGACCAGGCGCTGCTGGGCACCGTCGTGCAGGTCGCGCTCCAGGCGGCGGCGCGTCTCATCGGCGGCGGCCACGACCCGCGCACGCGACGCGGTCAGCTCCACCCGGCGCTCGGCGTTGTCGATCGCGGTGGCGACCAGCTCGGCGAACTGCGCCAGGCGGTCCTCCACGCCGGCCGGCAGCGATGCGTGCCACGACAGGGCGGCGATGAGCCCCCACGTGCGCCCGGCCGCCACGATCGGCGCGGCGACCGCCGCCGGCATGCCGACGTCGCCGGCCGGCGCCGAGGGACCGCCGTCGACGCGGGCCGGCCGCCCCGTGCTGCGCACGATCGCGGCGATGCCCATGCCGTCGCGCGGCACCGGCCGGTCGAGCGGCGCGCGGCCGCCGTGGGAGGCGACCAGCGTCGACCCGCCGTCGCGCTCGTAGCGCAGCAGCGTGATCGACTCCTCGCCCAGCACGCGCGCGGCCTCGAGCGCGACCGCGTCGAAGACGTCGGCCTGCGACGCGCCGCGGGCCACGAGCGTGGCGACGCGCCGCAGCGCGCGCTGCTCGTCGGCCAGCCGCTGCTGCTCGGACCGCGCCTCGGCGCCGGCGATCGCGCTCGCCACGAGCTCGGCGAAGCCGGCGATGCGCGCCTCGGCGTCGCGGGCCAGTGGCTGCGACCCGGGAACGGTGATGACGCTGAGGCCCCACGCGCGGCCGTCGATCGTGACCGGCACGGCGACCGCCTCGGCGGTGCTCTCCCTGCGCGATGGCGCCTCCGACGCGAAGCGCACGGCACAGCGCGCGTCGCGTGCCCGGCGCAGCGCCGGGCCGAGCGGGCGCTGCTCGCCGAGCGCACCCGGGGCGGCGCCCGCCGCGCTCCACGCGGCCACGACGGTGGCGGCGTCGTCGGCCTCGCAGCGCAGCAGGGTCGCCGTGTCGGCACCGGCCAGCCCCGCGATCTCCTCGTTGACTGCCGCCAGGAGCGCCGGCTGACCGATCCCTCGGGCGCCGAGCGCGGCCACGCGCCGCAGCGCCGCGTGCTCGGCGGCCAGCCGGGTGGCCTCGCGGCACGTCGGCGCCGCAGGGGCGCCGCCGCGGGGCGGGGCGACGAGGGAGTCGACGTACATCGTCGGCTCCCTCAGGCCTGTCGGAGGGGCGGCTGCGGCATGCCGCCAGTGTCCTTCGGGCGGCCCCCAGTCGCATCGGGGAGACCCTAGGCCGGGGCCCCGGTCTGCGCTGGGGCCTGCCGGTCACGGGCGCATGAAGCCGAGGATCCAGTCGCGCACCGGTGCGATGTCGACGCGCTGGGAGTACACGACCCCGGCGCAGTTGGCGTTCGTGACGTAGGAGTTGACCGCCACGACCGTGTCCGTACCGCCGAGCACGTCCGGGCCGCCCGAGTCGCCGAAGCACGTGCCCCCGCCCTGGGCCGAGAACCGCATGAACTCGTCGCTGTGGGCGAAGTCGCCCGACACCAGCTCGCTCGGGGCGTAGCGGCGCAGGCCGGCGCCGCCCCAGCGGAAGAACGGCGGCGGCTGGGGGAAGTACTTGCCCGGGATGTCGGCCTGGTCGCTGACGCCGTAGCCCACGAGGTCCACCGGCGCCTTGTTGGCCAGCGTGTCGACCTGGCCGGCGGTCGCCAGCTGCGCGTAGCGGCCGACGCGGCTCGCGGGGACCGGGTGATCGAGCGTGACCACGCCGACGTCCCGGTAGACCTCGTGCGGCAGCCCCTGGCCGCAGCCCTCGCAGAAGTCCGGATGCGGATGCGGCGCACCGCCGGCGTCGCCGTGGCAGGGATAGCCGTCGAAGGCCGCCGACGCGTTGCACGACCCCGAGAACGTCGGGTCGGTGAACAGCGCCAGGAGGTAGTCGATGTCGGGCTGGATCGGGCCGGTGTCGACCCACACCTCGACGTGGGCGGCGGGCGCGTCGACGCAGTGGCCGGCGGTCAGGAACAGCGTCGGCGACAGCAGCGATCCGCTGCACACCCAGATCGGGACGCCGTCGCTGTTCATCGCCTGCATCAGCGCGGTGTACGGATGCCCGTTGCCGTCCGGCCGGCCGTTGGTGATGGCCTGCGCCTGCGTTGCGGGCAGCGCGACGGCCAGCGCCGCCACGACGACGGCAAGCCTCGTGCGGAAGTTCATGGACCTGCTCCTCTCCGCGTCGGGTCGACGCGATCGTACGTCGGCGCATGGCACGTTCGCAGGCGGCGCGCGGCCGGACTTCGCGCCTGGCGATCGTGCGATGGCGCATCGCGATCACCGGCCTTCGAGGCCCCGATCGGCCGCGGGATGCGGTCTATCCTTGGCCATCCGTGGCCGACACGTCTCATGCGGGCGAGCCTCCTGCGTGCGCTGCACCCGTGCTCTGGGGGCGCCGGAGCGAGCGCGCGGCGCTCGATCGCGTGCTCGACCACGTGCGGGCCGGCCGCAGTCGCGTGCTCGTCCTGCGCGGCGAGCCCGGGATGGGCAAGTCCGCGCTGCTCGAGCAGCTGGCCGACCGGGCGTCCGGGGTGCGCGTCGCTCGCGCGGCCGGCGCCGACTCCGAGATGGAGCTCGCGTTCGCGGGCCTGCACCAGCTGTGCGCGCCAATGCTCGACCGGCTCGACCGCCTGCCGGAGCCTCAGCGCGAGGCGCTGAGCACGGCCTTCGGCCTGACCCTGGGAGCGCCGCACGACCGCTTCCTCGTCGGCCTGGCCGTGCTCAGCCTGTTCTCGGAGGTCGCCGGCGAGCGGCCGCTGGTCTGCGTCATCGACGACGCGCAGTGGCTTGACCGCGCCTCGGTGGAGATCCTCGCGTTCGTCGCACGGCGCCTGCTGGCCGAGTCCGTGGCGCTGGTCTTCGCCACGCGCGAGGACCGCGACGCGCTCGGCGGCCTGCCGGAGCTGCGCCTGGAGGGCCTGCGCGAGCACGACGCGCGGGGCCTGCTCGGCTCGGTCGTCCGCGGACCGCTGGACGAGCGCGTCCGCGACCGCATCCTCGCCGAGACGCACGGCAACCCGCTGGCCCTGCTGGAGCTGCCGCGCGGCTTCACGCTGGCCGAGCTGGCGGGCGGCTTCGCGCTGCCCGACGCCCCGCTCTCGGGCCGGATCGAGGCGAGCTTCCGCCACCGCCTCGAGCCGCTGCCGGCCGACACCCGCCGGTTGGTCCTGGCCGCCGCGGCCGATCCTGTCGGCGACGCGGCGCTGCTGTGGCGCGCGTGCACGCTGCTCGACGTCCACGCCGATGCGGCGGCGCCGGCCGAGGAGGCGGGGCTGTTCCGCCTCAACGGGCGCGTGCGGTTCTTCCACCCGCTGGTGCGCTCGGCCGTGTACCGCGCCGCCAGCCCCGCGCAGCGCCGCGAGGTGCATCGCGCGCTCGCCGAGGCGACCGACCCGGAGCGCGACCCCGACCGGCGCGCGTGGCATCGCGCGCAGGCCGCCGCGGGCCCCGACGAGCACGTCGCCGCCGAGCTCGAGCGCTCGGCCGGCCGGGCGGAGGCCCGCGGCGGGCTGGCCGCCGCGGCGGCCTTCCTGGAGCGCTCGATGGCGCTGACGGCCGATCCGGCGCGGCGCACGGAGCGGGCCCTCGCCGCCGCGCACGCCAAGCTCGAGGCGGGCGCTGTCGACGGGGCGCTCGAGCTGCTCTCCGTCGCCGAGCTCGGACCGCTGGACGAGCTGCAGCGGGCGCGTGCCGAGCGGCTGCGCGCGCAGGTGGCCTTCGCGCAGCGCCGCGGGGGAGACGCGCCGCCGCTGCTGCTGCGCGCGGCCCGCCGGCTGGAGCCCCTGGACCCGGCGCTCGCGCGCGAGACCTGCCTCGAAGCGCTCGGCGCGGCGCTGACGGCCGGTGACCGCGACACGCTGGTGCAGGCGTCCCAAGCGCTCCGCGCGACGCCCGCGCCCGAGCCGCCCCGCGCCGGCGAGCTCCTGCTGACCGGCCAGGCGCTCGTGCTCATCGAGGGCCGCGCGGCCGGCATGCCGGTCCTCAAGCAGGCGCTGAGCGCGTTTCGCAGCGAGCCGCTGTCGGGGGCCGACGAGATGCACCGGCTGCAGTTCGCCTGCGTCGTCGCCATCTCGCTGTGGGACGACGAGAGCTGGCACGTCCTCTCGGCCCGGCACGTCGAGCTGGCGCGCGACGCCGGCGCGCTGGCGGTCCTGCCGCTCGCGCTGGAGCTGCACTGCGCCAGCCTGGTCAACGCCGGCGAGTTCGGCGCGGCCCAGGCGCTGCTCGACGAGGCCGACACGATCACCGAGGCGGCCGGCAGCGCCCCGCTGGTCGACGCGGTGGTGCTCCTGGCCGGCTGGCGCGGGATCGAGGAGCCCGCGCTGGAGCACATCGCCGGCGCCATCGCCGACGCGGCGGACCGCGGCGAGGAGAGCACGATCACCTCCGCCGAGTACGCCGCCGCCGTCCTCTACAACGGGCTGGGACGGCACGAGGACGCGCTCGCCGCCGCCCGGCGCGCGTGCGAGCACCATCCGGCCAAGGCCTACGCCAAGGCCCTCGTCGAGATGGTCGAGGCGGCCTCCCGCACCGGCGAGGCGGAGGTCGCCGGCGGTGCCCTCGTCCAGCTCAGCGAGGGCACCTCGCTCAGCGGGACGGAGTGGGCCCTGGGCCTGGAGGCCCGCTCGCGCGCGCTGCTGGCCGACGGCGAGGCCGCCGATGCGCTCTACCGGGAGGCGATCGAGCGGCTCGGCCGCACCCGCGTCCGCGTCGAGCTCGCGCGCGCCCACCTGGTCTACGGCGAGTGGCTGCGCCGCGAGCGGCGGCGGCTCGACGCGCGCGCGCAGCTGCGCGTGGCGCACGACCTGTTCGCCGAGATGGGTGCCGAGGCCTTTGCCGACCGGGCGGCCCGCGAGCTGCTGGCCACCGGCGCGACCGCGCGCAAGCGCAGCGTCGAGACGCGCCGCCAGCTGACCGCCCAGGAGGCGAACATCGCCCGGCTGGCGCGCGACGGGCTGTCGAACCCAGAGATCGCCGCCCGGCTGTTCATCAGCCCGCGCACCGTCGAGTACCACCTGCACAAGGTGTTCGCGAAGCTGGACATCAGCTCGCGCAACCAGCTCGAGATCGTGCTGCCCGGCGAGCAGGGCGCCGCCGCCCTGGCACCGGCACCCTGATCCCGCGCACATTCTCCGCCGGGCGGACGGCCGCATGGCGCAGGGCGAGCGCGCACTATCGTCGCGAGCGTGCCCAAGGTCGCCGTCATCCACCACCTCGAGCGCCCGTTCCTCGGGCATGTCGCGGCGCTGCGCGAGGCCGGGCTCGTGCTCGAGGAGCATCACGCGGTCGACGGCGATCCGCTGCCGGAGCTGGAGCGCGTCGACGGCCTGGTGGTGATGGGCGGCATGATGTCGGTGGCCGACGGCGCTGATCCGCTGCCCGAGGAGATCGCGCTCCTGCGCCGCGCGATCGATGCGGAGGTGCCGGTGCTCGGCATCTGCCTCGGCGCGCAGCTCCTGGCTCGCGCTGCCGGCGGCGATGTGCGCCACAGCGGCCGCTCGATCGAGTGGCGCGCGCTCGCGCGGACCGGCGCGGCGGAGGGCGACGTGCTGTTCGGCGCGCTGCCGGAGCCCGTGCCCGCGCTGCACTGGAACGAGGACGTGATCGAGCTGCCGCCCGACGCCGTCGAGCTGCTCGCGCGCGGCGGCGACGGCGTCGAGGCCTTCCGGGTCGGCCACGCCGCCTGGGGCGTGCAGTACCACCCCGACGTCGATGGCCCTGTGCTGGACCGCTGGTACGCGGACTTCGCGGAGTATCTCGGCGACGTCGACGTCGCCGCGCTCAAGGCGGAGGACCACCGGCGCGCGCCGGACCAGGAGCGCAGCAGCCGCGCGCTGTTCGGCGCCTTCGCCGGCGTCGTCGCCGAGCGGGCGCCTGCGACGGCGTTCGATTGACGCTCGGGGAGGGGTAGGCTCGTCGACATGAACGCCGTCGTCTTCGAGCAGTACGGCGATCCCGACGTCCTGCACGTCGCCGACGTCGAGGAGCCGCATCCGGCGGCTGGCCAGGTGCGCATCGCCGTCCGCGCCGCGGGTGTGAACCCGATCGACTGGAAGGCCCGGAGCGGCGCGATGCGGGAGATGATGCCGCTGAGCCTTCCGGTCATCGATGGCCGGGAGGCGTCGGGCGTGGTCGACGAGGTCGGCCCCGGCGTGGCGGGCGTCGCCTCGGGCGACGAGGTCTTCGGCTTCGCGGTGGGCGGCGCCGCCGCCGAGTACGCCGTGCTCGACGACTTCGCGCGCAAGCCGGAGGCGCTGTCCTTCGAGGAGGCGGCCGGCCTCCCGGTCGGCGTCGAGACCAGCGTGCGCGTCTTCACCATCCTCGGCGGGCTGGGCGAGGGACAGACGATCCTCATCAACGGCGCGGCCGGCGGCGTCGGCGCGCTGGCCGTCCAGCTCGCGGTGGCCCGGGGCGCCCGCGTGATCGGGACCGCGAGCGAGGCCAACCACGAGTTCCTGCGGTCGCTGGGCGCGGAGCCCACGACCTATGGGCCGGGCCTGGAAGAACGGGTCCGGGCCCTGGCGTCCGACGGCGTCGACCTCGCCTTCGACACGGCGGGCCGCGGCGACGTGCCGCAGCTGATCGCCCTCACCGGCGACCCCGCCCGCGTCGCGACGATCGCGGACTTCGGCGCGGCCGCGCTCGGCGTCAAGGTCACCGGCGGCAGCGATGGCCGCGCGGCGGAGGCGCTCGACGAGGCGGCCGAGCTGGCCGCGTCGGGCCGCCTGCACGTCACGGTCGCCGAGACGTTCCCGTTCGCCCGCGCCGCCGCGGCGCACCGGGCCAGCGAGGGCGGCCACGTCCGCGGCAAGCTCGTGCTCGTCCCGGGCTAACCGGAGCGCTGCTGCGCGGCGAACGCCCGCCAGACGGTCGTGTAGAGGCGGTGCGCGGCGATGAAGTCCTCGAGCTCCTCGAGCTGCAGCCCGCCGTAGGCCCGCAGGAAGTCCGCGACGAACGCCTCGCTCTTCCCGCGGGCGCGCGCGTCGACGACGAGGCCGGCGACGTCCCAGTGGACCGGGCCGAGGCACGCGTCCTCCAGGTCGTTCCAGAGGAGGCCGGTGTCGGTGCCGAGCAGGTTCGACATCGACGCGTCCCCATGGATCGCCTGCGCGGGGAGCGGGCTCTCGAAGACCGTCGGGGTCAGCGCTCGGAGCTCGGAGCGCAGGTGGTCGGCGTTCTGCGCGGAGAGGCTCGGCGACGGATGCAGCTGGGCGGCAAGCCGGTCGAGCCAGTCGCGCACCGCGCTGAGCGGCCCGAGCGCGCCCGGGAAGTCGGCGAGCGCGGCGTGCAGCTCGCGCAGGGAGCCTCCGAGCGCGTCCGCGCGCGGCAGAGGCCGGGACGCGTCGTGCTCGACGAAGTCCCAGAACGTCATCCAGAGCCCGTGGTGCGCATGCGGCCCCGGTGGTGGCACCTCAGTGGGGGCCACGGCCAGGCCTCGTGCTCCCAGGAACGCCCCGATGGCGACCTCGCCGGCCAGCCACCGCTCGACGTCGCCGTGCAGCATCGCGGTGCCGGTCATCACTCGCGCGACGACCGGAGCGGGCTTCAGGTGCACCAGCACATTGCTGCCGGCAGCCACCACGACGGCGTCCTCGCATTCCACGGCATGCGCGAGCGCGACCGCCCGTGCCGCGGCCAGGGCACGCGCGGCAGCGGGCTTCTGGGTCATGGGCGCACACGATGTCAGACGGTCGCGATGACCTGAGGCCGTCAAGGCGTAAACGGACCAAGGTCCGGTTGCGCTACAGTGGTTGCATCATGGAACTCGGACTCTTCGGCGTCGGCGACCTGCACCCCGACGCGACCACCGGCCGCACGCAGACCGAGCACGACCGGATCACCGGCGTGGCGCGGATCGCCCGGCATGCGGAGGACGTCGGCTTCGACGTGTACGCGATGGGCGAGCATCACAACCCGCCGTTCATCCCCAGCTCGCCCACGACGCTGCTGGCCTACGCGGCGGCCAAGACCGAGCGGATCACGCTGTCGACCTCCACGACGCTGATCACCACCAACGACCCCGTGAAGATCGCCGAGGACTACGCGACGCTCCAGCACCTCGCCGACGGGCGCGTCGACCTCATGCTCGGCCGGGGCAACACAGCCGAGGTCTATCCCTGGTTCGGCTATGACATCCGCGACGGGATCGAGCTGGCGATCGAGCACTACGCCCTGCTGCGGCGTCTGTGGGACGAGGACGAGGTGACCTGGGAGGGGCGCTTCCGCGCGCCGCTGACGCGGTTCGTCGCGACGCCGCGCCCGCTCGACGGCGTGCCGCCCTTCGTATGGCACGGGTCGATCCGCAGCCCGGAGATCGCGGAGCAGGCCGCCTTCTACGGCGACGGGTTCTTCGTCAACAACCTGTTCATGTCCCACGCCTACTTCAAGCAGTACGTGGACTTCTACCGGGCCCGCTTCGCACATCATCGCGAGGAAGGGCGCCACTCCGGCCCTGACAGGGGCGTCGTGGGGGCGGGCGGCGCGATCTACGTGCGCCCGCGCTCGCAGGACGCGTGGCGCGAGTTCCGGCCCACGTTCGAGGGACACCCGATCATGGGCAGCTCGGGAACCCTCGAGGACGCGGTGGCCAACACCGGGCTCAACGTCGGAAGCCCGGCCGAGATCGTCGAGCAGGTCCTGGCCCAGCGGGAGTTCTTCGGCGACTACCAGCGCCAGCTGTTCGTCGTGGACATGGCCGGCATCCCTGAGCGCGTGGTGCACGAGCAGCTCGACCTCATCGGCAGCGACGTGCTCCCGGTCCTGCGCAAGGAGCTCTCCACCGAGACGACCGGCGCGTCGCTCGCCGCCCGCGCCCGGTGAGGAGGGGCCGGGCGCGGGCGGTGTCGACGACGACGTCTTCCGTCGAACGGTCGGCGTCGGGGTGAGCCGAGGTCTGCGCGGGCCGACCGGGGCGATGTCGGCCACCGCTGTCGCCGCGGCAGTGCAGAGAACGGTAGGTCGGCCGCGTCGTGTCGCAAGCGCCGACGACGAACGCTCGATAGGCCGCGCTTCATGGTCGTCCTCCTCGAGCCTCAGGCCGTCTGGCCGCCGTCGACGACCATGGCGTGGCCGATGGTGAACGCCGCTTCGTCGGAGCAGAGCCAGAGGACGGCGGCGGCGATCTCCTCGGGTCGGCCCATGCGGCCGATCGGCTCCTGGGCGATGACGCCGGCGCGGCCCTCGTCGGTGTCACCGGTGAAGCGGCGCATCATGTCCGTGTCGATGATGCCGGGGCAGATGGCGTTGATGCGGACGCCGGCGGCGGCGTAGTCCAGGGCGGCGGACCGGGTGAGGCCGATGAGGCCGTGCTTGGTGGCGGCGTAGGCGGCCTGGCCGGCGAAGCCCTTGACGCCGGCGCCCGAGGAGGTGTTGACGATCGCGCCGCCGCCGTGCTCGAGCATGTGCCGGATCTCGTGCTTCATGCTCAGGAAGGCGCCGCGGAGGTTGACGGCGACCAGCCGGTCCCACTCGTCGTCGCCGATCTCGGCGGTCGCCTTGACCGGCTGCTCGATGCCGGCGTTGTTGAAGGCGATGTCGAGACGGCCGAAGCGCTGGACCGCGGCGTCCAGCGCCGCGCTGATCTCGTCGCCGCGCGTGACGTCGCAGAACACGGCGAGCGCGCGGCCGCCCACCTGCTCGACCAGGCGGGCGGTCTCCTCGTTGTCGTC
>Ga0308176_10003538_pt1 | contig 10031 bp, 12 predicted proteins | sample PhyCR2_3_FD_203890 | JGI IMG/M metagenome (GOLD analysis project Ga0308176, IMG submission 203890) | Soil microbial communities from UC Gill Tract Community Farm, Albany, California, United States - DLSLS.C.R2 | ecosystem: Environmental > Terrestrial > Soil > Agricultural land | place: USA... | reverse complement strand
TGCCACGCGGGCGGCACGAGCGGATTCTGGAACGCCCCCCTGGCCCGGCCTATCCCGGAGCGGCCACCTACGGCCACGTACGTGGTCCTGCGTGGCCGTCCGGATGGCGCGCCACGCCGGAATCACGAGAATTCCCAGGGCGCGGGACGGCCCGCCACCCCTCAACGTGAAAGGAACACCTGAAATGAAATCAGCCCACTTCACTGCGCTCGCCCTGGCCTCGGCGCTGAGCTTCGCGGCGCCGACCATGGCACAACCGGCCACGCCATCGGCCAATCCCAAGGTGCTGGATGTCCGGGACATGATGAAAGGGGTCACGATCTCCGCCCAGGTGACGGCGATCGATCCGAAGAACCGCATGGTGACGCTCAAGGGGCCGGAAGGCAACGAATTCGCGGTGATGGTCGACCCCAGGGTCAAGAACCTGGCGCAGGTCAAGGTCGGCGACATGGTCGATGCGACCTACATCCAGTCGGTGGCGCTGGACTTCCAGACCGGCAACGGCATCCGCATGGCCACGTCGACCACGGCAGTGGACCGGGCCCAGGTCGGACAGCTGCCCGGCGGGGCGGCGATGAAGCAGACGACGATGGTGTCGAACATCTGGGCCATCGACCAGGCCAAGGGCACGGTGATGGTCCGGGGCCCCTTCGGGCATTTCACCGAGGTGAAGCTGAAGGACCCGGCCCTGCTCAATGGCGTCAAGGTCGGCGACCAGATGAAGATGACCATCACGCAGGCCCTCGCGACCTCCGTTGTCCGCAAGGGCTGACGGCCGTCGAAGGCCGCCCGCGCGGCGGCGGCGGGTGATCGGTCGTACCATCCGGTCCGAAGAACCATGACCCCGCCCCTCTCTTCGGTCCCCGCCGACGCCTCGCTGCCGGAAGCCTCGCTGCCGGAAGCTTTGCGCCTGGAGCGCCTGCTGCCGGAACTGTCCGCCTTTTTCAGTGCCCTGGCCCCGCAGGCCATCGACGCTGCCTTCGACCATGCCCTGGCGCGGATCGTCGCCACGCTGGACATCGACCGGTCGACCCTGAACCGCGTCTTTCCGCTCACCGGCCGGGCCGAGGTGACCCATTCCGTCGCCGTCGATGGGGTGGCACCGGTGCCCAGGCACCTGGCCCCCGCGCGCGATTCCAATCCCTGGGCCCTGGCCAAGGCAACCGCCCACGAGTCGATCGTCTTCTCCTGCCTCGACGAGCTGCCACCCGAGGCGAGTCTGGACAAGGAGAGCTGGCGCGGGATCGGACTGGTGTCGCACGTCATGATGCCCATCCTGGTGGCGGGCGAACTCTACGGCAGCCTCAACTTCGGCTGCACCCGGCGCGAGCGCATCTGGCCGCACGACCTGCTGGTTCGAATGCGCCTGCTGGCCGAGCTGTTCGGTGCCGCCCTGGCGCGCAAGCGCATGAAGGAAGAACTCGACATGGCGATCGAGTTCGAGCGGCTGGCGAGCGGCATTCTCGCCTCCCTGGTCCTGACGCAGCCGGTGGAAGCGCATCGGGCGATCCCCCTCGCGCTTCAAAGGATCGGTGAATTCGTCGGCGCCGAGCGCGTGGCCCTCTGGCACAGCGCTGACCTGGTTCCCTCGTCGCACTTCATCGTCACGCAGCAGTGGCATGCCGCCGGATTCGCCGGCCCGGCTGCGCAGGGCAGGTCGAGCGAACTGCCGTGGATCTACCCGATGCTTCGCCGCGGCCATGTGGTGCGGATTGCCCGTCTGTCCGACCTGCCGCCGCAAGCCCGTGCCGATGCTGCCGCGCTGCGCCAGACCGGCGTGCGTTCCCTGCTCGCCGTGCCCATCACGGTCGACGGGCGCAACGGCGGGGCGCTCACCCTGGCGAGCATCGAGCGCGAGCACGAATGGCCGGATACGCTGATGCCGGGAGTGACCCTGCTGGCCGAAGTGTTCGCCAACCTGCACGCCCGCGAGGCCGCCGAGCGCCGCAAGCTGGCCGCCGAGGTCGAGGCCGCGCAGTGGCGCGAGCGTCTGGCCCACATCGTGCGCGTCCACACGGCCGGGGAGATGTCGGTCGCGCTGGCCCACGAGATCACCCAGCCGCTCGGCGCGATCGAGAACTACGCCCTGGCCGCGCGTCGGCGCATCGCGGACGCCGAGCCGGATCTGGTGCGGCTGGGCGAGCTGATCGACAAGGTCGTCGGACAGGCGACGCGCGCGGGCGACGTGATCACCCGCATGCGCAGCATGGTTCAGCGGCACGAACTGGAGCCGAAGCCGATCGACATCGAGCGGGCGGTGACCGAGTGCATGGGCATGGTGAAGATGGATTGCGACCTGCGCAACATCCACATCTCGCTGGTGCGGGGAGCCTCGCTGCCGGTGGCGGTGGTGGACGAGATCCACCTCCAGCAGGTGGTGCTCAATCTGCTGCGCAACGCGGCAGAGGCGACCGACGGCGCCAACCGCGGCGAGGCGCGGGAGATCTCGGTATCGCTCTGCCTGAACGAGCGCGACGAGGTGCAGGTCGAAGTGGCGGATCGAGGCATCGGCATCGTCGAGGGCGATCTCGAGCGGGTCTTCGAGACCTTCTATTCCACCAAGTCGCACGGGCTCGGCGTCGGCCTGGCGATCTGCCGCAGGCTGATCGAGGCCCACGGCGGAAAGCTCTGGGCCTCGCACCGCGACGGCGGCGGCGCGACCTTCCGCTTCACGCTCCCCGCGGCCACCCCCGGCGAGCACGGCTGAGCTGCCGGTTCGGGGCGGCGCCACCACGTACGTGGACATACGTGGCCGCCCGGCTGGATTTCGCACCCCCGCGCTTCCAGAATCACATGGCCGCGCCACCGCGCAGGGACCCCAAGGTCCCGGGTGCGAGGGCTTCCCTGCCGACCAGAGGCACCACCGACCACCGGGACCACGCACCATGAAGCATCTGTCCGATTTCCTCAAGTGGATGGCCGCAGCCGCATTGATCGCCCTGGCCGGCGGCTGCGCCACATCCGACGCACTCAACAACGACAACCTGGCCATCGCTGCGGGCTTCAAGGTCATCACGCCCCAGAAGCCGCAGCAGCAGGCGATCCTTGCCAAGCTGCCGAAGGACAAGGTCACCCGCGTCAACTACCAGGGGTCGACCTACTACGTGCTGCCGGACTCGATGAACAACCTGGCCTACGTCGGCGGGCTGGCGCAATACCAGGACTACCAGCGGCTGCGCGTCGCCAAGCAGTTGAGCAACAACAACCTCGAGGCGGCGCAGATGAACGAGATGGATTCTCTCGACTGGGGCGGCTGGGGCGGCTGGGGCGGCCCGGCGTTCGTCGGCTTCCGACGCTGACCGTGCCGGGCGGCGCGCCACCTGAAAGGAAAAGCCGTGAAACTTCGACGCTTCAGAATGCTGGCCGCCGCCGGGCTGACGGCGGCGAGCCTGGCCGGGGTCGCCGTTGCCCATGCCCAGCCCGCGCCGGCGACCACCTCCAAGGCGCCCGGCAGGGCGGCGACAGCGGCACCGGAACTCGAAGCCAAGGCGATCGACCTGCTGCGCGCCATGAGCGGCGCGCTGACCGCGTCGTCGTCGCTGGCCTTCAAGGCGGTCGCCACCTACGAAAGCCCGTCCAGCATCGGCCCGCCGCTGACCTTCGCGACGATCTCGGACGTGCTCGTGCAGCGCCCGAACAAGCTGCGGGTGATCACCAGCGGCGACGGCAAGGCGTCGGAGTACTACTACGACGGCAGGACATTCACCGCCTTCGCGCCGTCCGAGAACCTGGTGGCGGTGGCGCCGGCGCCGCCCACCCTCGATGTCGCGCTGGAGGAGGCCTTCAAGAATGCAGCCATCTACTTCCCCTTTGCCGACGTGCTGGCCGCCGATCCCTTCCGGAACCTGAGCGAGGGCCTGACGAAGGCCTTCTACGTCGGCGATTCGATGGCGGTGGGGGGTACCCGGACCGACGTGGTCGCGGTGGTCAGCGACGAGGTCTTCATGCAGATCTGGATCGGCGCCGACGACAAGCTGCCGCGCCGGCTGCGCGCGACCTACCGCGGCGACCCGCTGCTGCTGCGCCACCAGGTGGATCTGTCGGACTGGAAGCTCGACCCGGTGGTGGCGGCGGAGGCCTTCGCATCGGTCAATGCGGCCAACGCCCGCAAGATCGCATTCGCCGCGCCGCGAGGTCCGGCGGCGGCCACCCGCGCCAGCAGCGGCAAGCCCGGCAAGGCGCCATGACGGAAGGCGGAGGTAGCCCGACATGAAACAGATCAAAGCCCTCCTGCCCCTGCTGGCGGCCGTGGTCCTGAGCACCGGCTTTCATGCCAGCGCATCGGCCTGGGCGCGGGCCAACGCCTGGGGCGGGCGCACGATGGGCGGCTTCGGCGGCTTCACGCACGACAATGCCTTCGGCGGCAGCACCACGCACAGCTGGTATGGCGGAACCAGCCACACCAACCGCTTCGGCGGCACCACCACCGGTGCCTACGGCCTGGGGGCGGTGCACACCACGGCGGGCGGCTTCACCACCTACCATCCGCCGGCCTACGGCTATGGCGGCTACGCGCCCTACTACCGTCCCGTGGGCGTGCCGTACTACCACCCGGGTTGCTACTACGACTGCGGCGGGGCCGTGGCCGCGGGCGCAGCGGTGGGTCTGGCGGCCGGCGCGGTGGCCGGTGCCGCGATCGCGCGCGCCAACGCCGTTCCAGCCTATCCGCTGGGCGCCAACTTCTCGACCCTGCCGGCCGGGGCGGCCTACGTGGATCGCGGCGGCGTCACCTACTACCAGGTCGGCAACTCCTGGTTCCGGCCTTCCTTCGGGGCCAATGGCGTGTACTACAGCGTCGTTGCGGCCCCGTGAAGGGGCAGGACATGGCGATCGAGGACCTCGCTCCAGCGGCGCATCCGGCCGATGCGCCGCGCCCGCACACGTCCGCCGAGCTGGCGCAGCTCAACACCGACCTGGCGGTGGATCGCACGCTGATGGCCGCGGACCGCTCCCTGATGGCATGGGTGAGGACGGCGCTGTCGATGATCAGCTTCGGCTTCACCATCTACAAGGTGATCGAGGGACTCCAGCACGAGGCGGCCCACAGCATCAGGGCCGAGATGCCGCGCGACATGGGCCTGTTCCTCACCGGGCTGGGCACCGTGGCGCTGGTGATGGGGACGATCGAGTACCTGCTGCGGCTCAACCAGCTGCGGCGGAACAAGCACATGCGCCTGCTCCAGCCGTCGCTGGTCATCGCCCTGATCATGTCGGTGGCGGGGACCTTCATCTTCGTCGGCATCGCCTCGCGACTGCTCTGACGCGCGCCGATCATGCTGGACCTCACGCTCGACTTCCTGACCCGCAGCTGGGACGACCTCACGAGCGGCCGGCATGCGCCGCTCGCCTTCCGGTTCATCCTCCAGCCCGCCGTCGCAGCCTTCTTCGCCTTCCGGGCCGGGCGGCAGGATGCGCGCGACCGCAGGCCCCTGTACATGTGGGCGCTGGTGCGCGACCGCGGACAGCGAAGGGCCCTGCTGCGCGAAGGATGGGGGCACATCTGGAAGGTCTTCGTCGTGGCGATCGTCATGGATGCCGTCTACCAGTTCGTCTCGGTGCGCTGGTTCTACCCGGGCGAGGCCTTGATCGTCGCGGTGGTGCTGGCGGTCCTGCCCTACCTGATATTGCGCAGTGTCGTGAACCAGATCCTGCGGCGCCGATGGCGCCACTGATTCCAGGTCGATTGTCCGAGGTGGCCTGGCACCTCTCCAAACCTCGAGGAAGAAGCATGACGACCAAGAAGCCCAACATCCTGATTCTCTGGGGCGATGACGTCGGCTGGTGGAACATCAGCTACAACAGCCGGGGCCAGATGGGCTTTCGCACGCCGAACATCGATCGCGTCGCCAACGAGGGCATCGCCTTCACCGACTACTACGCGCAGCAGAGCTGCACCGCGGGCAGGGCCGCGTTCATCACGGGCCAGAACCCGATCCGCACCGGGTTGACGAAAGTGGGCATGCCGGGCGCGGACGTGGGCCTGCAGAAGGAAGACCCGACCATCGCCGAACTCCTCAAGCCGCACGGCTATGCCTGCGGGCAGTTCGGCAAGAACCACCTGGGCGACAAGGACGAATACCTGCCCACGATGCACGGCTTCGACGAGTTCTTCGGCAACCTCTACCATCTGAACGCCGAGGAAGAGCCCGAGGATCCGGACTACCCGAAGGACCCCGCGTTCAAGAAGCGCTTCGGCCCGCGCGGCGTGCTGCATTGCCGCGCCGATGGCAAGGGCGGGCAGACGATCGAGGACACCGGTGCCTTGACGAAGAAGCGCATGGAGACCATCGACGACGAGACGACCGAGAAGGCGCTCGAGTTCATCGACAAGTGCCACGCCGACGGCCAGCCCTTCTTTCTCTGGTACAACACCACCGCCATGCACTTCAGGACCCATTGCGCGGCCAAGCACAAGGGCAAGAGCGGCGGGCAGGGCGACTACAACGACGTCATGGTCGCGCATGACGAGCACATCGGCGAGATGCTCGACAAGCTCGACCAGCTGGGCATCGCCGACGACACCATCGTCATGTATTCGACCGACAACGGGCCTCACTTCAACAGCTGGCCCGACGCCGGCATCACGCCGTTCCGGGCCGAGAAGAACACCAACTGGGAGGGCGGCTGGCGGGTGCCGTGCTTCGTGCGCTGGCCCGCCCGCTTCAAGGCCGGCACGGTGGTCAACGGCGTGGTGTCGCACCAGGATTGGCTGCCGACGCTGCTGGCCGCGGCCGGCGAGGACGACGTGGCGCAGAAGCTGCTGCAAGGCTGCCAGGTCGGCGACAAGACCTTCAATGTCCACATCGACGGCTACAACATGCTGCCCTACCTGAGCGGCCAGGCGAAGGAGAGTCCGCGCCAGGCCTTCTTCTACATCAGCGACGACGGCGACATCATGGCGATCCGCATGCAGGACTGGAAGGTGGTGCTGATGGAGCAGCGCGCGAAGACCCTGCAATGCTGGTTCGAGCCCTTCGTCAAGTATCGGGCGCCGAAGATTTTCCACCTGCGGCGCGACCCCTTCGAACGGGCCGACGAGAACTCCAACACCTACTGGGACTGGGTCATCTCGCACGCCTACATCGTCTACGAGATGCAGGGCGCGGTGGCGCAGCAGATCCAGGCCTTCGTGAAGTTCCCGCCGCGCCAGAAGCCTGCCGCGTTCAACCTCGACGAGGTCATGCGCAAGCTGCAAGAGTCGTCGAGCGCTTCCCACTGAAGGCCGTGGGCACCGGCGTGCTCACGGCGCTGACCCAGATCGCCGCGGAGGAATTGTCGGTTGCCTTCGAGCGGGTGACCACCGTGCAGGGCGACACCTTGCTGACGCCGGACCAGCGGCCGACTATTGCGAGCCTGTCGGTGCAGGAGGGCGGCATGCAGATCCGCCGGGCGGCGGCCACCGCGCGCCAAGCGCCGCTCGAGCGCGCGGCCAAGCGCCTCGGCGTCCCGGCCACGGCCCTGCGAGCGCAGGGCGGCAGGGTCGAGCGCCATCGCCTACGAACTGTGGCCGCACGTGACCGGCCGGACACTGCCGCCCGCACTCATGCGCCTGCAGCTCTGGAGCTGGTTCGCGGGCATGCTGGTCGTCACGCTGCCGTGGCACGTCGTCGGCATCATGGGGCAGCCGCGGCGCATGTCCTTCTACGACTATTCGGATCCGGCGCTGGCGCCCCAGGCGATCTGGGTCGCCCTGTCGGCGCTCGGCGGCTTCGTGCTGGTGTGCTCCACGCTGCTGCTGGTGGGCCTGCTGCTGGCGTCGCACGCCCGGACCCCGGCGCCCAGATGCGCAGCGTCGCACGCCAACTGACACCCCGGGAAATCAGCGCCCTGGCGAGCTACTACCGCGCACCCGGCCCGTGAAGCGCAAGATCCACCACTGCAACGAAGGAGTCGACATGCTCACCTTTTCCCTCGACAAGCGGCGGGCCGGCGCGCTCGCCGTCTGCGGCCTCGCCGCGGTCGTGCTCGCCAGCCCGCCGGTGCACGCGGAGATGAGCGCCGAAGAACTCGCCAAGCTGGCCCAGAACCCGGTCGGCAACCTCATCAGCGTGCCGTTCCAGAACAACACCAACCTGAACTACGGCCCCGAGAAGGGAACGCAGAACATCCTCAACATCCAGCCCGTGATCCCGATCTCGGTGGACAAGGACTGGAACATCATCACGCGCACGATCCTGCCGGTGATCTCGATGCCGGCGCTCGGCCCCGGCATCGACAGCACCAGCGGCGTCGGCGACGTGGTCATGACGGCCTTCCTGTCGCCGGCGAACCCTGGCCAGTGGATCTGGGGCGCGGGCCCGGTGGTTCAGATGCCCACCAACAGCAGCTCCGAGCTCGGCAACAAGAACTGGGGCCTCGGCCCGTCGGCGGTGCTGCTGCACCTCGACCATGGCAGTCCCTGGGTGTATGGCGCGCTGTTCAACAACATCTGGTCGGTCAGCAGCAGCAAGCAGGGCGGCGCGTACAACAACTTTCTGCTCCAGCCCTTCATCAACTACAACTTCCCCGGCGGCTTGTACCTGACGACCGCACCGATCGTCACGGCCGACTGGAAGGCCGAGAGCAGCCAGCGCTGGACCGTGCCGCTGGGCGGCGGCATCGGCAAGATCTTCCACCTGGGCAAGCTGCCGGTGAACACGCAGCTCTCGGCCTACTACAACGTCGTCAAGCCCGACAACGGCGCCAACTGGCAGATTCGCCTGCAGGCGCAGTTCATGTTTCCAAAGTGAGCGCCTGCGCGCCGCCCGACGGCTGCCGGTGGCACCAACCGACGCCCGGGTGGCAGAATCGGAAGACGAGCACCCGCCATGAATGAACCCACCGTTTTCATCGTCGACGACGACGAGGCCTACCGAGATTCGGTCGGCGAGCTCATGCATTCCATCGGCCTGGCGGCCGAGGCCTACGGCTCGGCACTGGACTTTCTGGAGCGCTTCGATCCGGCCCGGCCGGGCTGTCTGGTGCTCGATGTGCGGATGGCCCGGATGAGCGGGCTCGCCCTGCAGCAGCGGCTGGCCGCGATCGGCGCGCGCATTCCGATCGTTTTCATCAGCGGCCATGGCGACATCACGATGGCGGTCAAGGCGGTCAAGGACGGTGCGGTCGATTTCGTCCAGAAGCCCTACCGGGAGCAGCAGCTGCTCGACGCGATCAACGAGGCCCTGCGTCGCGACGCCGCCCTCCGGGCCGCGCCCGTGGCCGTCGTGAAGGAAGACACGGCCGAGCGCATCGCCGCCCTGACCGAGCGCGAACGCGAGGTGATGACGCTGGCGCTGCAGGGCCTGTCGAGCAAGCTGATCGCCAAGGAGCTCGCGATCAGCCATCGCACCGTCGAGCAGCACCGCAGCCGGCTGCTCGAGAAGCTCCAGGTCGGCTCGATCACCGAGCTGCTGCGCTTGAACATCGTCCTGCCCCTCCCATAGCGTGCCACGCGCCGGGGGGCCCGCGGAGGCGGCACTCGGGCACGTACGTACGTGTCGATAGGTGCTCGCCGGGATGGACCCCTCGCCGACTTCGCTTCACGATGTGCGACCGATCCGGCAACGCCGAGGATTGAGAACGCTGAAGCCATGTCCACCACCGTCTACGTCGTCGGTTTCGATCCGAGCGAGCGCGCTTGGGTCCGAGCAGCACTCGGCCGGAGCGCCCACGCCGTGGTCGACGTGGCCGAGGGCGAAGACCTGCTGGCCCACATGACGAGCGGGCCCGACCAATGCGTGATCGCCTCGGCCGACGTGGATGGCGCCGCCACATTGGCGCTGGTGCGTGCGCTCCGGCGTCAGGGCATCCTGCTGCCGGTCATCGTCCTGGGCCCGCACTCGGAATTTCGCACGGCGGTCGATATCGCCCGCCTCGAGGCGACCGATTTCCTCGAACGTCCGGTGAGCGCGCGCGAGCTGCGGGCCGCCCTGCGTCGGATCCGACCGGACCCGCAGCACTGACGGATCCGCCCCACGTACGTGGCGCTAGGTGTGCGCCCGACTGGTCGTTCGCCGCGTGCTGCTTCACAATGCCGACGCCGGGGGCGTGAC
>Ga0308176_10003537_pt1 | contig 10031 bp, 11 predicted proteins | sample PhyCR2_3_FD_203890 | JGI IMG/M metagenome (GOLD analysis project Ga0308176, IMG submission 203890) | Soil microbial communities from UC Gill Tract Community Farm, Albany, California, United States - DLSLS.C.R2 | ecosystem: Environmental > Terrestrial > Soil > Agricultural land | place: USA... | reverse complement strand
CCGGCGGCCTTTGAGAAGGCGCAACAAGAACGTAAACTGGAGCCGAATGGGCTGGGGAGGGAGGCCTCTTCAGCCATGTAGCCCTTAACTGAAGTGTCCGCGACACCGGGGGAGGTTCACCTCCAGGTAACCCTCGGACTCCATCCGGAAAGCGGCGTGAGGAAGCTATCCGATGGAAGCAACAGGATTTCGGCTTATCCGAGCGCGTATAAGGGGCCGCGGCTGGAACGTTATACGGGGACGATATGCATTCCGCGCGGAGGAGAGACATACCGTATCTCATGGGCAGAGAATGAGATCCCTCCCCCAGGAGTCTTGGAGCGAGCGCTCTCTACGCGGCCTGACACGATATGACACCCCCACCAAAAAGAGGCCGGAGGGGACGGCTCCCGCCCGCCGTCCCCCCGGCAAAAAGTGTATCCATTGTCAAAGAGCCCGACTGCCCGTTCCGCGAGCGCTCCCCGAGGCGGCAGAGACGGTCCCGTCTCGTACGTGCCTGGCCTGATGGGACCCGGAGGCGCGAGGATGCCGCTCCTCCCGGCCGGCCCGCGGCCTGACGATCCCTGGAAGGCCCGGTGCCTCCGATTCGGCGCTCTTCGAGGGGCTCCAGGGAGAGGGGTGTTGCAATGGATGGAATATGGAGCATAGATCCATAACGTCAAGTCCTCTTCGAGAAACCGGTCCCCGGCTTGGCGGGAGGAGAACGGCTCCTGGAAGGGGACTTGGAGGGCTGGAAGAGGGACGACGATACGTTTACGGCTTGGTTACCGCGCTTTCCGTGGCATTCCCTACTCTTCGCGCCTCGCGAAGGAGAGATCGAGGCTCATTCCCCACGGGGAATGGTATGCGATAAGGAGGGAATGCCACGCGAAGAGCTCGCAATGCCACGTTCCCTCCTCTTCGCATGGCATTCCCCGGTCTTCGAGCCTCATTCCCTCCTCTTCGCGCCGTCCGAGCTCGGGGGAATGGGACGCGAAGAGCAGGGAATGAGGCCCGAAGGCGGGGGAATGGCTCTCGAAGAGCTCTTCGCGCCTCTCGACGTGGAGCTCGCGGCGCGTTCCCTCCCCTTCGGACGGCTCGAAGGACAGGGAACGCGGCGCGAAGCGGAGGGAACGTGGCTCGAAGGACAGCGACCGCGATTCGAAGAGCAGGGAATGAGGCTCGAAGAGCAGGGAACGTGACGCGAAGAGGTCTTTGAAGGACGCGAAGTCCTCTCCAAAGGAGAGGAGGACGGGGGAATGAGGCTCGCCGGCCTGCTCGCGCGCCGCCTCGCCTCCGCGCTCTTTGACAATTGATGTTGCGAGCGGAGGAGCGGACGGGGAACGCTCCTCCGCCCCTTCCTTTTATCGCGGCGGCCACGCGTCGGGTCCTCCGGCGCCGGGACCGGTGTGCGCCGCCGCGCCTTCAGCGGGTTTGGACGAGAGGGCTCGCCAGGCCTCCTCAGGCCTGGGCCTCCCGCGCCCGGTTCCTCGCCGCCACGGCGGAGAAGGCGGGCGGGGGAGGCACCACCAGCACGTTGCAGCGGGCGTGGCGGACGACCTCGCTGGCGACGCTGCCGAGGACCAGGCGCTTGCAGCCGCCGCGGCCGTGGGTGCCGAGGATGGCGAGGTCCACCTGCCGGTCTTCCAGGGCGGACAGGATCGCGCCGCGAGGGTAATCGGTGGTGATCTGCCGGCGGAAGGGGACCGGGCTCGGGGCCACGGAGGCGAGGAAGCGGTCGAGCTCCTCGGCGGCCATGCGCTTCAGTTGCTCGGGGGTGAACTGGAGCGAGCCCTCGAGCTCCAGCGGGTTGAGGGCGAAGAGGACCTCCGTGCGCGGGGGTGGCCCGCCGATCCCGGCGAGGAAGCCCAACCCCAAGCGGAAGGCGTGGGCCGAGATCGGCGAGAGGTCCACGGGGATCTCCACGCGCGACGGCGGGAAGTCGGCCGCGGAGCGGGCCAGCAGCACCGGGCACGGCGCCTTGCGGATCACCTCGTCGGCGGTCGAGCCGAGCAGGATGTGGTGCAGGGCGCCCCCCTCCACGGGGCCGGTCACGAGGAGGTCGGCCTTCACCGCGCCGGCGAGCGCCAGGATCTCCCGGGGCGGCGAGCCCACCATCAGGCGGAGCCGGTCGGGATGGAAGTCGGGGAGAGCGGCGAGCCCCGTCCGGCGCGCCTGCTCGCCGAGAGCCGTGCGCAGGGCCTCCAACTGCTGTCCCAGCCGCCGGCTGTCCCCCTTGCGGATCTCGGGCGGCAGGGCCGCCGGCGCACAGACGTGGACGAGCCAGACCGCGGCGCCGGTGGCGCGGGCCACCGCGACCCCGGTGCGTACGATGCCGTCGCTAACGGCGGAAAGCGAGGTGCCGACGACGATCGTCCGCAGGCTCACGGTCACTCCCTCCCCTTCCCACGATGCGGCCGGCCGGATGTGCTGCAAAAAAGGTAATCCCCAATGCTAGATGGAAAGCCGGCCGAACGCAATCCCCCACAGAACGGGTAGGTCCCGGGGCCCCTTGCCCGTGCTTCCACTCCCCGCGCCGGCGGGTGGTCCCGCTCCAGGCGGCGCGGCATAGATTCGCCGCGGCAAGGAGATCGATCATGATCGAAACCGATTCGAAGCCCGTGCTGCCGCCCGAAGAGCTGGCGGCGCTGCGTGAGAAGCTGATCGAGGAGCGGGACCGTCTGATGGTGGAATACCGGCAGGACGTCACGGAGGCCCGCGCCATCCAGCAGGAAGGGATGGAGGACTTCGAGGAGCTCGCGTCGATGGACACCGACCGCGAGCGGCTGCTGATCCATTCCGAGCAGGAGCGCGAGCGGCTGCTGCTGGTCGAGGAGGCGCTCCAGCGGGTGGCGGACGGGACCTACGGCGCCTGCCTGACTTGCGGCGAGCCCATCCCTCTCGCCCGCCTGCGGCAGATCCCCTGGGCGCGCTACGGCGCCAGCTTGCAGGAGAAGATCGAGCGCGGCGAGGTCGCCGCGCCCGAGTGAGCGAAATCGGGAGCTCATCCTCGTCGATCCGGCGTCCATGGCCTCGCTCACCCGGGATTTCAATCCCGGGCGGGCGAGACCGCGTTGCCCTGTTCTTCAGGAGGAGAGGCCCCCTAACCCTCCATCAAAAAAGTCACCTTCATGTCGACCCGGTAGGCGACGACCTTCTGGTCGTGAATGACCACCTGCTGGTCCTGGACCCAGGCGCCCTTGATGTTCTTGATCGTCTTGGCGGCGCGGGCGATCCCTTCGCGGACGGCGGCCTCGAAGCCCTCCGGTGACTCGGCGCTGATCTCGATGATTTTCGCGACGGACATGGTCCTCTCCTTTCTATTTCAGTGGAAGAGCTCCCGGATCTCGTGCGGCAGGATGCTCTGGACGTCCTCCATCTCGCCCTCCGAGACCCGGCGGTTGAGGAGCCGGAAGACGCCGCGGGCGATCTCCTCGGAGGAGCCGAGGTCATAGCCGGCGAGCGCCTTGTCGATATGAGCCAGGAACTCGTCCTTGTGCCGCTCCTTGACCGGCTTGCCGGTGGGTCTCCAGCCCTCGTAGTAGAAGCCGCGGACGAGCATCGGAAGCTGGGCGCCGAGCTCGGCCGCCTCCTCGATGGTCAGCCGGTCGCGCAGCGTGTGAAGCGTCGTGCGCAGGGCTAGGTAAGCCCTCTCCGGGTCGAACCAGCCCATCGACGCCATCAGCTCGTCGAGCCATTGATTGGTTTTCTGCACGGTGCGGTCGAAGGATGGGATGCTGCTCACGGACATTTCACACCTCCTGCCTTTCGGATGTTGGATTCAGGCCGCGGCGGCCTCGCGGGCGTGGAGGGCCCGGCACTCGGCCTCGCGTCCCCGGACGACGCGTTGGCCGGCGAGCGGTCCGCGCGTCTCGGTCACCACCGTGTGCTGCTGCTCGCGGTGATGGTTGTCGTAGCAATAGAGCACCACCCAGTCGCGGGTCTTGCGCAGCTCGTGGGCGCGGGCGGTGTTCGAGAAGAGGGCGGTGAAGTGCCAGCGCCCGCGCTCGGTGTGGAGGATGGGGAGCCAGGCGATCCGCTCCGGATTGAACCGGCGGGGGGCGATAGCCGGCAGCGTTCCCGCCGCGGCTCTCTCGCGGTACTCGCGGTCGACGTCGAGGAGCGTCTCGACGCCGGGGAGGTGCGCCGCCGGCTCGATCCGCCGCGGACCGGGGCGCCGGCTCAGCAGCGCCGCGAGGTCGGCGCGGATGAGCGCGGCCCGGCGCGGTCCCACGCCGGGCACCGACTCCAGGCGGCCGTCGTGGGCGGCGATCTCCAGCGCCTCCAGGGTCTCCACGTCCAGCGTCTCGTGGATCTGGCGGGCCAGCCCGGGGCCGATCCCGGGGAGGCGCTGGAACAGACGGACCGGATCGGCGGTCCCGCGCAGCCGGTCGAGCTGGCCCCAGCGGCCGGTGACCAGCAGCTCGCGGAGGGCGCCCGCGATCCCGTATCCGATGTGAGGGAGATCCATCAGACCCTCGATCCCTTCGTGATCGAGGATATCCCAAAGATCGCGTTCCAGGTGGGCGACGGTATCGGCGGCGCGATGGTAGGCGGCCACCCGGAAGGGGTTGGCCCCCTGCTCGTGCAGGAGGTCGCCGGCCTCGCGCAGCGCGTTGGCGATCCGCTGATTGCTCATGGCGCCTCCTCAGACGACGAGAACCCCCTGCTCCCGCTTTTCAGCGGTCCCGGCGGCCGGCTCGGGGACGGGGGGCACCACCAGCAGGTTGCACCCGGCGCGGCGCACGACCTCGCCGGCCACGCTGCCGAGCATCAGGCGCTCGAAGCCGCCGCGTCCGTGGGTGCCGAGGATGGCGAGGTCCGTCCGCCGCTCTTCCAGGGCGCTCAGGATCGTGTCGCGGGGGTAGCCGGTGAGGATCCGCGTCCGCAGGGGGACCGGGCTGGGGCCGTTCGCCGCGACGAAGCGTTCGAGCTCCTTGCCGGCCATGCGCTCGACCTGATCGGAGGTGAATTGGATCGAGCCCGCCACCTCCAAGGGGTTGAGCACGAACAGGACCTCCGCCTCGGGAGCCGCGCCCAGGCCGGCCAGGAGATCCAGCCCCTGGCGCAGGGCGTTGCCGGAGCAGGGCGAGAGGTCGACGGGGATCTCCACCTGGAGAGGCGGGAAGGCCGCGCCGGCGCGCGCCAGCAGCACGGGGCAGGGGGCCTTGCGGATCACCTCGTCGGCGGTCGAGCCGAGCAGGATGCGGTGCAGGGCGCCCCCCTCCACCGCGCCGATGACGATGAGATCGGCCTTCGCCTGGCGGGAGAGCTCCAGGAGCTCCCGCGGCGGCGAGCCCATCACCAGGCGGAGCCGGCCGGGATCGAAGCCGGCGGCGTCGGCGAGGCCGGTCCGGTACGCCTGTTTGGCGAGCAGATCGCGCAGGATCTCCAACTGCTGCTCGAGCAACTGGACGTCCCCCGCTCCGGTCTCGGGCGGGAAGGTCGTGGAAGCGTAGACGTGGAGGAGCCAGACCGCGGCGCCGGAGGCCCGGGCGATGGCGGCCCCGGTGCGCACGATGCCGTCGCTGACCTCGGAGAGCGAAGTGCCGATGACGATGGTTTTCAGGGTTGCGGACATGGCGGTTTCCTCCTTCCGGCAGCCCCATGATAGGAAGGAGGCCGGCCCGGCGCACCGGACGAAACGGTGGGAGGGCGAACGCCGCCGGCCGGGGCCGGCTGCGGCGCGCCCCCACCCCGCGGGGCGGGGTCTTCAATGCCAGCGGGGATGAGAGAGCGGCGGCCATTGCCAAACTGGTCCCATCGCATGAGACGCCGCCGCGCGCGGCGCTTCCTTCCGGTCCTGCGCCCTCGCGCGGGTCTCAAGCTCGCCCGCGAGCTGCGGGCCGGCCGCGTCGGCGAGCTCGCCCGCGCCTTGCCCAGCGGCGTCGAGGACCCCGGGTTCGAGATCCTTCTGCGCCGCATCGACCGCTCGCCGGTCTTCGGCGGCAACCGGATCGAGGTCTACACCCGGGGCGAGGACGCCTTCGCCGCCATGCGGGAGGCGGTCGCCGGGGCCGAGCGGGAGATCCTCCTCGAATCCTACATTTTCAAGGACGACGCCATCGGCCGCCGCGTCCTGGAGGCCGCCGCGGCGGCGGCCCGGCGGGGCGTCGCGGTCCGCGTCCTGACGGACGCCGTGGGCTCGCTGGGGACCCGGGCCGGGCTCTGGCGCGAGTTGGAGCAGCAGGGGGTCGAGTTCCAGCTCTTCAACCCCTTCTTCGCGCGCCCCTGGTGGCTCCAGCCCTTCCGGGACCATCGCAAGATCCTGGTGGCCGACCGCCGGATCGCCTTCACCGGCGGCATGAACATCGGCGAGGAGTACGGCTCGCCGGGCCGGAAGCCGGGCCAGACCTGGCGCGACACTCACGTGCGCGTCGAGGGGCCGGCGGCCTGGGAGATGGCGGTGGTCTTCGCCGAGGGGTGGACCCGCACCGGCGGCCGGCCGTTCGCGCTGGAGCCGCTCGCCGCCGAGGCGGCCATGGGCCCGGGAGCGCGCATCCTCGTCCTCGACTCCCGCCCCTGGCGGGGGCACACCGAATCGGCCGCGGTGCTGGCGGCGATCGTCGGCGCGGCGCGGCGGACCGTCTGGCTCACCAACGCCTACTTCGCCCCGGGGCGGCTGGCGGTCGACCTGCTCGGCGAGGCGGTGCGGCGCGGGGTCGACGTCCGCCTGCTGCTGCCGGGGTGGACCGACGTGCCGCTGCTGCGCCACGCGGCCCACGGCTACTACGCGGGCCTTCTGGCGCGCGGCGTGCGCCTGTTCGAATACGGGGGACACGTCCTCCACGCCAAGAGTCTGGTGGCGGACGGCTACGTCGCGGTCGTGGGCTCGACCAACCTCGACTTCCGCTCCTTCACCTTCAACGCCGAGTGCAACCTGGTGATCCTCGACCGCGCCACGGGCGGGACGATGGAGGAGGTCTTCCGCCGGGACCTGGAGACCGCGGAAGAGATCCTGCCGGAGTCCTGGCGCCGCCGCTCCCCGGCGCACCGGCTCGGCGACCGCGCGGCGCGCTGGCTGTCGCCGTTCCTGTAGATCCGGGCATACGCCTTGCTCAGCCTTCCAGCGAACGCAACCGCCCTGGAGGGCGAGGGCTTTTTGGGAAGGAGCAGACGTATGGATCAGATGAAGTTGGCGAAAGGGCTCGGATGGTTCAGCATCGGTCTCGGGCTCACCGAGATGTTGGCTCCGGAGTGGCTGGCGCGCAAGATCGGCGTGCCCGAGGACCGCACCACGCTCCTGCGCGCGATGGGGGCCCGCGAGGCGGTGACCGGCGTCGGCGTGCTGATGGAGGAGCGGCCGACCGTCGGGATGTGGGGGAGAGTGGCGGGCGACGCGGTGGACATCTCCCTGCTGGCTGCGGCGCTCAAGCCCCCTCACCACGAAAAGAAAAGGGTGATCGGCGCGCTGGGAATGGTCCTCGGGGTCACCCTGCTGGACGTGCTGTGCGCCCGGAGCCTGCAGGCGCAGGCAGCCTGATGAGGGCCCGGGCGGGGACGGCTCGGGTATGATCGCGCCGTGACCGCCCCGCCCGAGATCTCCGCCCCTCCGGGGCGCTTCCGCATCAGCGAGACGGTGCGCTGGAGCGACGTCGATCTGGCGGGCATCATCTTCTACGGCTCGTACGTCCGCTTCTTCGAGGTCGCCGAGACCGAGCTGTTCCGGGCGGCGGGCCTGCCGTTCTCGCGGCTCTTCGAGGAATTCGACTTCTGGCTGCCGCGGGCGGCGCTCCACTTCGAGTTCCGCCGGCCGGCGCGGCTCGACGACCGGCTCGAGATCGAGATGTGGGTCTCCAAGACCGGCACCTCCTCCCTGCGCCTCCAGTTCGAGGTCTACAAGAGCGCTGCGGAGCCCGAGCTGACCGCCGAGGGGCATGCCGTGCTGGTGGCGGTGCGGCGGGGGGACCTGAAGCCGATTCCGCTGCCGGTGGAGGTGGTAGCGGCGCTGGGGGCGTACCGCGGGGAAGCCGGTTGAGCAGGGGACATTCCAAGAAGTTTGGCGCCTACCTCCGAGGGGCGACAGCGCCCAATTCGACAAATTCTCGGCCTATCTCAATGGGATTATGCCCCGTCCTTCCGGACGCCAGAGTCCTTGCCGGGCTTCCATGTGCTTCAGCTAGATCACGTCAGCGCGACCGTCAACGTAGAACTGAGGATAGTAGATCCGATACCGGACTCGTCCAGACCTGGACGAAGGCCCCCGCTATAACTGGCCTTCGATTCCTCTGATTCGAGCTTGTCTCCAAGGCCAGCGCGTCTTCTGGCGGACCAGGGATAAAGTCATCACAAGAAACTACTTGTGCTCTAATCCAACAGGGTGTAAAGTTCCGAGGTGAAAGACAATCATACTTCCCCGCTGCTCACCATGGTGGTGACAGGCTGAAGGGACCCATGGAGGAGTCATGAGACGAACTGTGATTTGGATTGTCCTTGCTGCTGTGCTGCTGAGCCCTGTGTGCGCTTCTGCATCAACCAGGCATGGCAGCACAGCCCATCTTTGGTGGGAGACTCTGGTGCTCTGGGCTACCGGATTGATCGGGGGACCGGTAGCTAAAACCGATGCCATAACAGTGCCGCCACCACCTCCGAGCCCTTGGGATTCGACCCGGAGTGATGCCGGTACAACCTGGGACGCCAACGGCTGAGCAAGGCAAATTATTGTAATATGGAGATGCATAAATGCAGCATGCTACGGATAGCCTTGCATCCTTTCGCGGAAGGCTACAAAATAGCTCCAGGCCGCACCATTAGAAACGAAGCCCGGACTCTTGGGCGCATTATGCGTCTGGAGAGGGTCCGACCCCTGAAACCTCGTTTGCCCAAGAAGCTGGAGGTGCTCATGTTCCAAGGCTTCATTGACGGGTAGCAATTTCCGACTGGGAGTGCAGCGATGTACTGGTTTGAGGGAGGAGGGTTTTATACCATCCTCCCTTCGCCATTTTACGGCCCTACTCGCCCTCTATGACGGGCTCCCTTTCCTTCCACAACACCTGGAATCCCTGGCCCGGTAGAAATGCCCGGTTCAGTACGTATCTGCCAATCTCGTTCGGCTTTGGCTCTGGTGCCGCGGGATGGTTCATCTGCACTCCGGAGGTTCCAATCACCTCTTGGTACTCGTTGACGACATCAACTTCGATCCCGATGACGGGAGTTGCCTGAAGGTAGGAGTTCCGGCCGGCACTGATGCGGCTCGGCTCCTCTCCATGGAAAGCGATGCTCCTGATCTGCCTTGGTCCCAGAGTGACCTCCTGCGCGAGGCGCATCGAATCACCGTCGATGAAAATATTTTTACCCTGGATGAGCGGAAGCTCGACGTTATCTACCAATAGCTTAAGGTGAAAATTTCGATTGCTCCAATGCGCTGCGATAAGGTCGGCATCCTCCGAATGAGAGGACCGGGCCACGAAGGTCGTTTTATGGCTGAGGAGGTTTTCGACTTTATATGTGACCTCCCTCCGGATGATGAAATAGTCCTTGGACATCCCTTGGTTGGGCCGCCTGAAGATGATCCGGTATTGGCAATCTCGTCGAACGATCTCCGAATGCAGGATATTGTTGATCTCCTGGACAACCTCGGTTGGCACGATTTGACCCAGAAGTGCCTTGAAAACGTCTCTTGAGACCTGATTACGGAAGCGTCTGGTCTCTCGTTCGGCGAGGCGTTGCGCTTTGAGCTCGATGACCGCAATGATGGTTGCCGCAACGACGAAGGAGACTCCGATGTGGAGGCACAGCTCGCTCCAGACATTGTGGCCTGCCGCCGCCAGCTCGTGTTGCTGCCAGAAGCAGAACGACGCCAGCCCAAGGCAGATGAAGAGCGAGAAGATAAGCGATAACTTACCAGACTCGGATTCATTCTCGTCGCGTGAGGTTGGGGATTGACTCATCGTATGCCCTCCGAGGTGAGCCATCTGAGAACTTCCGGCCCTGTCGTTCAATCGGTTCTGTCAAACGGGATCTCAGCGCAGCAGAAACCGCGCCGTAATCACCTTCCCCACCTTCTCCTCCCGGTAGTCCAGGCGGTCGGCCAGGCGGGCGATGGCGCCGAG
>Ga0308176_10003536_pt1 | contig 10032 bp, 7 predicted proteins | sample PhyCR2_3_FD_203890 | JGI IMG/M metagenome (GOLD analysis project Ga0308176, IMG submission 203890) | Soil microbial communities from UC Gill Tract Community Farm, Albany, California, United States - DLSLS.C.R2 | ecosystem: Environmental > Terrestrial > Soil > Agricultural land | place: USA... | reverse complement strand
ACAGCGGCAGGCCGCCGGCGTCGGTTCCGGACGGCACGGCGAGGGCCGGCAGACCGGTCAGGCTCGCCGGGGTGGTGAAGACGTCGGAGAGGTACATGGAGAGCGGATCGTCCACCTTCTCCCCCAGTCGGAAGGCGGCCGAGGGGGTGGTGGGCGTCGCCAGCAGGTCGGCCGCGCGAAAGGCGGCGTCGAGCTCGTGGCGCATGCGCTCCAGCACGCCGCGCGCCCGGCCGTAGTAGGCCTCGTAATAGCCGGAGGAGAGGGCGAAGGTGCCGAGCATGATCCGCCGCTTCACCTCGGGGCCGAACCCCTCGCTCCGGCTCTCGAAGTAGAGGTCCGCCAGGTTGTCCGCCTCGGGGGACCGCCGGCCGTAGCGCACGCCGTCGAAGCGGGCCAGGTTGGCGCTCGCCTCGGAGGTGGCGATCACGTAGTAGACGGCGATCGCCGCCTCCACGCTGGGCACCGAGACCTCGACCAGCTCCGCCCCCAGGGCGGTCAGGCGGTCGAGCGACGCGCGCCAGTTGGCGGCCACGTCCCCGCCCAGCCGCGAGGGGTCGATCTCGCGGATGACGCCGACCTTGAGGCCGGCGATCCCCTCCTCGATCCCCTCCAGATAGTCGGCGACCGGCACCTCCGCGGAGGTCGCGTCGTTGGGATCGGCCCCGGCGATCGCCTGGAGACCCAGGGCGGCGCCCCGCACGTCGCGGGCGAACGGGCCGATCTGATCGAGCGAGGAGGCGAAGGCCACCAGGCCGTAGCGGGAGACCCGGCCGTAGGAGGGCTTCACCCCCACGATGCCGCAGAGGGCGGCCGGCTGGCGGATCGAGCCGCCGGTATCGGAGCCGAAGGAGAGCGGCACGCTCCCCGCCGCCACCGCCGCGGCCGGACCGCCGCTGGAGCCGCCGGGGACCGTGGCGAGGTCCCACGGATTGCGGGTCTTCTGCCAGGCCGAATTCTCGCAGGACGAGCCCATGGCGAATTCGTCCATGTTGGCCCGTCCCACCGGCACGGCCCCGGCGGCGATCAGCCGCTCGACGGCGGTGGCGGTGTACGGGGCCACGTAGCCGGCGAGGATGCGCGAGCCGCAGGTGACGGCGCGCCCCTCCAGGCTGAGGTTGTCCTTGAGCGCCACGGGCACGCCGGCCAGCGGCCCGGGGTCCTCCCCCGCGGCGAGCCGGCGGTCGATCTCCGCGGCGCGGGCGCGGGACTCGTTCTCGAAGATCTCCAGGTAGGCGCCGATCAGCGGCTCGACCTGGGCGGTGCGGGCGAGGCAGGACTCCAGCACCTCGGAGGCGGACACCTCGCGGCGGCGCACCCGGGCGGCGATCTCCTCGACGGAGAGCTCCCAGAGGTCAGGCATCGCCGCCCCCCTTCACCTCCGGCACCAGGAGGAAGCCGTCCAGGGAGGCCGGAGCGTTGGCGAGGAAGCGCTCGCGGGGGAGGCACTCGTGGGGGACGTCCGCCATCTCCCGCATGCCCGGCGCGTCCGCGGCCGGCGCCTCCCCCGCGAAGCTCTGGAGCTGATCGATGTAGTCGACGATCTCGGCGAGCTGGCCGGCCAAGCGCTCCTCCTCCTCCGCGGAGAAACGGAGCCGGGCCAGGGTGGCGATTTTCCTTACATCTTCGTGGGTTAGTGCCATGGCCTTCAAGTGGAATCTTAGCCCCGGTGGGGGGCGGGAAGCAAATGGGAAGGATCAACGGATCAACGAATCCGCGCCGGCCGGGCGATCACGGTCCCCCGCTTGCCGTCGCGGAGCTCGATCCGCAACGGACCCTTCGCGCTGGGGAGCTGGGCGGCGTCGAGGGTGATCACGTAAAAGCCGGAGATCGTCTTCGCCAGCGTCCGGGTGGCGAGGCCCGGCAGGCGGAAGGTCTTGAGGTAGATCCCCCCCGTGGCGTCGGCGACGTTCTGGAGGCCCACCTCCAGCGAATGATAGTCGGCGCTGGTGACGTCGAGCACGAAGACGGAGGCGCGGGCGGCGGCCAGGGCCCGCACGGCCGGGCCGTAGGCGGGGACCATGTCCACGCCGCCGCCTCCGAAGCGGCCGAGCCCCCAGCCGAGGAAGATCAGTGTCTTCTCGCCCGGGAACGGCGCGAGCGCCCGCGCCGTCAGCTCCAGCGCCCGCTCCGGCGTGGCCGCCCGGCGGGCCGCCGCCACATCGAAGTGGCCGGCGAGAGATTCCGGACCCTCCGGCGCGATCTCATCCTCCGGGCTGTAGAGCATGGCGCGGTCGAGGGCCGCGTGGACCTTCTCGTGGTCCTGCGTGAAGTCCTGCCGCAGCTTGAGGTGGGAATCGTAAGAGACGACCGCCACCCGGTCCCCCGGCGGCAGCGTGTCGAGGAGGCCGCGGGTGTGCGGCCGGAGGCGGAGCTGGCCGCCGATCCGGGTCGGATTGAGATCGGCCTGGACGAAGAAGACCACCAGACGGCTGGGCCGTGGGACGGGTGGCGCGGGCGCCTCCTCCCCGGCCTCCGGCGGCTCCACGAGCGGGGGCGGCGGCGGCTCCTCGCCGGAGAACCAGTCCACGGCGGCGACGGGGATCTCCACCTTGCCGGCGCGGACGCGGAAATCCTCCGGCTTCAGATCCAGGACCGGCGCCCCCCAGGTGTCGACCACCCGCGCCACCACCGTGGCGAGGGAGACGTCGATCCTGTCCCCTTCGAACCGGGGCTCCTGCCGCGCGCCGGCCGCGAGACCGAGGCCGAGAAAACCGCTCACGAGGAGGGCCGCCGCCGCGCGAAGCTTCACCTTTTGAGCATAGCACCCGATTAGAATCGGAGCGTGACGTCCCGGACGTTCCGCCTCCTCCTCCACCTGCCCGCGGTGCGCGCGCTGCTGGAGGCCTGCGGCCCGGCCGAGTGCCATCTGGTGGGCGGCATCCTCCGCGACCGCGCCCTCGGCCTGCCGAGCCACGACGTGGACGCGGTCGTCGCGGGCGGAGGCCGGGAGATCGCCGCGCGGCTCGCCGCGGCGCTCCCGGCCCGGCTGGTCTTTCTGGGTGGCAAGGAGTTCGCCGCCTACCGGCTGGTCGGGGAGGAGGTGACGGTCGACCTCTGGGACCGCGAGGCGGCCACGCTCCACCAGGACCTGGCGCGGCGGGACTTCACCGTCAACGCCTTCGCCCTGGACGCGCGGAGCGGCGAGCTGAGCGATCCGTTCGGCGGCCTCGCCGATCTCGAGCGGCGCCTGCTGCGGGCCACCACGCCGGAGAGCTTCACGGGCGATCCGCTGCGCGTGCTGCGCCTCCCCCGCCTGCTGCTCCGCCTGCCCGGCTTCGCCGCCGATCCCGAGACGATGACGCTCGCCCGCGCCGCCGCGCCCGGCCTCGCCCGGGTGGCCGCCGAACGGGTGCGGGACGAGCTGGCGATCCTCTTCGCCCACCCCGAGGCCCACCGCGGGCTCGCCCTGCTGGTGGCGCTCGACGTCTACCCCGGCCTCTGGCTGGGGCGTCCCGGCGAGCCGGGAAAGCCTGGGGGAGCCATCGCCGAGCTCGAGGCGCTCCCCGAGCGGATCCGCGAGATGCGGGAGATCGACACCGCCGCCGCGGACGCCGTGGACGCCCCCGCCGCCCGCCTCGCCGCGTCCTTCGCGCATCTCCCCACGCTGGACGGCCACAAGCCACTCCAATACCTGGAGCTGTTCCGGGACGCGGGGTACCTCACCCGCCAGGAGGCCGCGAAGGCCGCCCTCCTCCTCGGCTGGGAGGAGCTGCCGGCGAGCGGCCTCGGCCAGCGCCGCTTCCTCCACCGCGCCGGTCCGCTCTGGGCCACCGCCGCGGCCGCCCTGGGAGCGCGGGCCACAGGCAGCGCCGCCCTGGAGCGCTGGCGGTCCCTGCTCCCCGGGCTGCTGGACCTCGCCCGCCGGGAAGGGGAGTCGCTCTTCGATCCTCCGCGCCTGCTGACCGGAGGCGAGGTGCAGGAGCTGCTGGGGGTCCCTCCGGGGCCGGAGTTGGGGAAAGCGCTCGCGGCGGTGCGCCAGGCTCAGGTGGACGGCAAGGTGCGGACGCGGGAGGAGGCGGTGGCGCTGCTGCTGGGAAGAACACGGACGAGCACGGACTGACACGGGCTTTCACGAACGGCGATCGTGTCCGTCCGTGGTTGTCCGTGAAAGTCCGTGTTCCCCGTCCTACCGGAAGATCCCGGTCCGCTGGGGGCCGGTGGTGCCGGCGTCGCCCATCAGGCGCTGGTTGAGCTCCTTGATGCGCTCCATCAGCTTGTCGATCTTCTCCTGGGCCTCCTGGCGCAGGCGGGCATAGTCGCCGCGCAGGCGCTCGCGCTCCTGGGCGGCCTCCTGGAGCTTGGCCTGGAGATCCTCGAGCTGCTGGTCGCGCTGGCGGACGGCCTGCTGGATGGCGACGATCTGCTCGTCCTTCTCGGACAGCTTGAGCTTGATCTTCTCCTCCTGCTCTTCATACAGGCGCTTGAACTGCTGGAGCTCGACGATCTGCGAAAAATCCGACGTGACGGGGCTCAATTCGCCTCCTCGCTCCTCGATCATCGGGAACATCTTGCGGAGCTTCAGGGAAAGGTCTTCCGGATCGGGCGACTGGCGCATCGCCTCGGCGTAGGTGATCGTGCCGTGGACCAGCAGCGCGAGCAGCGACTGGTTGGTCGACTGCATGCGGTAGTAGCCCACGGAGGACTCCATCTCCTCGTGGATCTGGCTGACCTCCCCCTCCTCGATCATCTTCGCGATCTTGGGGGAGGCGCGCATGATCTCCAGCGTCGCCACCCGCCCCTGGCCGTCCGCGCGCTCGACCAGCTTCATCGAGACGACCCCCTTGAGGATCTGCGCGAGCTGGGCGCGGATCTGCGGCTGCTGGTCGGCCGGGAAGGTGTCGAGGATACGGTCCACCGTCTGCGGCGCGCTGTTGGTGTGCAGGGTCGAGAAGACCAGGTGGCCGGTCTCGGCGGCGGTGATTACGGTCGAGACCGTCTCCGGGTCGCGCATCTCGCCGACCATGATGACGTCGGGGTCCTGCCGCATGGCGTTGCGCAGGGCCTCGGAGAAGGTGCCCGTGTCGGTCCCCACCTCGCGCTGGGAGATCGACGCCATGTCGTCCGTGAACAGGAACTCCATCGGGTCCTCGATGGTGATCACGTGCACGGGACGGTGGGTGGTGATGTAGCGGATCATCGCGGCGAGCGTGGTCGACTTGCCGCTCCCCGTGGGTCCGGTGATCAGGACCAGCCCCATCGGCAGCTCGCAGAATTCGAGCAGCACCGGCGGCAGCTCCAGGTCCTCCAGGCTCTTGATCTGATAGGGGATACGCCGGAAACAGGCGGCCATACTGCCGCGCTGCATGTAGATGTTGCAGCGGAAACGGGCGAGGCCGCGCACGCCGTAGCCGGTGTCGACCGACATCCGCTCCTCGAGCTTGGTCTTCTGCCGCGGAGAGAGGATCCCCGTCAGCATCTCGGTGAGCTCGTCCGGCTTGAGCGGCGGCGCCTCGATCGGCAGCAGCCGGCCGTTGATGCGCAGCAAGGGCGGACGGGTCGGCTTCAGATGAAGGTCCGACGCCCCTTTGTCCGTCATGAACTTCAGGAGACGATCAAGATCCATGATTAGTGGGGCGCATTCTACAGGAGATGGGGGGAAACGCCATAGGGGGAACCAAAGATGGTGTAGGGGCGGCCCTGTGTGGCCGCCCTGCAGCTTGCCGGGCGCGGACAGGGCGGCCACACAGGGCCGCCCCTACAGACCGCCTCCGCCGCGGGGTGAGCCTAGAACTTCCGCATCAGCCCCACCACCACCCCCTGCACCCGCACGTCCTGGGCGGGGACGCGGATCGGCTGCATGGTGGGGTTGGCCGGCTGGAGACGGATCATCGGACCCTCGGGGTAGAAGCGCTTCAGGGTCGCGCTCTCCCCTCCGACCAGGGCCACCACCATCTCGCCCGGCTCAGCGACGTCGCGCCGCAGGACGATCACGAAGTCGCCGTCGTGAATGCCCTCGTCGATCATCGACTCGCCGACCACGCGCAGCACGTAGTGCTCGCCGCCGCGCGGGCTCAGCAGATGCCCCGGCACGGTCACCCGGTCGTTGCCGGAGAGCACCTCGATGGGGCGGCCGGCCGCGATCTGGCCGAGGAAGGGGAGGTCGCGCTCGCTCGACTCGTTGCCCGGGATGGCCCGGATCAGCTCGATGCCGCGCTTCTGGTTCCAGTCCCGCCGCAGGAAGCCCTTCTGCTGCAGGAGCTTCAGGTGCTTGTAGGCGGTACCGTACGAGGAGAACCCGAACTTCTCGCAGATCTCCCGGTGCGTGGGAGCGATGCCGCGCTCCCGGCGGTACACCTGGATGAACTCCAGGATCTCTTTCTGCCGCTCGGTCAGGTAGGACATGGGCGGAAGTATAGGCGGTAACCTAGCGTAATGCAAGCGGCAGGACCAAGATCCCTTCCTTGACACCTTTCGACACCCCTCAATACACTCATCCGCAGCCGGGAGCAACGGGTCCCGCGTAACTGTGACGATGAGCTCCCCAGCGACTTCCATCGACCTCGACCTTCAGCGCCACACTTTAGACAACGGCCTCAAGGTGGTCCTCCGCCGCGAGGCGGCGCTGCCGCTGGTGGCGGTGAACCTCTGGTATCACGTCGGCTCCAAGAACGAGCGGCCGGGGCGCACCGGGTTCGCCCACCTGTTCGAGCACATGCTCTTCCAGGGGAGCGCCAACGTGGGCACCAACGAGCACTTCCGCCACATCCAGCAGGTGGGCGGCGTGGCCAACGGCTCGACCTGGTACGACCGCACGAACTATTACGAGACCGTCCCCGCCCACAACCTCGACCTCGCCCTCTGGCTGGAGTCGGACCGCATGGGCTTCTTCCTCCCCGCCCTCACCCAGGAGAACCTCGACAACCAGCGCGACGTGGTGATGAACGAGCGCCGGCAGCGGGTGGAGAACCAGCCCTACGGCCGGGCCGGCGAGACGCTCAACGAGCTGGTCTACCCGGCCGACCACCCCTACCACTGGCCGGTGATCGGCTACATGGAGGACATCGCCGCCGCCACCCTGGAGGACGTGCGGGCCTTCTTCAGCACCTACTACACGCCGAACAACGCGGTGATCACCGTGGTGGGGGACATCGATCCCGCCGAGGCCCTGGAGCGGGTCGACGCCTGGTTCGGAGACATCCCGCCCGGCCCGCCGGTGCCGCCGGTGGCGATTCCCGGCCGCCCCGGCCCGGCGCCCCGCGGCGAGGCGCGGCGGAAGGTGCTGCCGGACGACGTCCACCTCTCCCGGGTCTACCTCGGCTTCCGCGCCCCGGCCTACGGCGAGCGGGCCTGGTACGCGGCGGACCTGCTGGCGTCGGTGCTGGCGGGGGGCAAGTCGAGCCCGCTCTACCGCGACCTGGTCTACGAACGCCAGATCGCCCAGGACGTCGGCGTCTCGGTGGGACCCCAGGAGGCCGGGGGGAGCTTCACGATGATCTCGACCGCCCGCCCCGGGGTCTCCGCGGAGGCGCTGGAGGAGGCGCTGCTGGGCCATCTCGCCGCCGCCGCCTCCCGGCCCCCGGACGAGGCCGATTTCGACCGCGCCCGCAACCGCCTGCTGACCGACTACTACAGCGGCCTCCAGAGGCTGGACACCGTGGCGGACCAGCTCTCCCAGTTCGCGACCTACTTCGACGACCCCGGGGGGGGGTTGACGGAGGGGGACCGCTATCTGGAGATCGCGCCGCGGGAGCTCATGGACTACGCCGCGGAATGGTGCGCCGAGGCGGAACGGGCGGTGGTGGCCATCGTCCCGCGGAAGGTGGTCTGATGGCCGCCGGACGCCCGCCGGTCGACCGCTCGGCCCCGCCGCCGCCCAGCGCGGCCCACCCCTTCCGCTTCCCCCACTTCCTGCGCGCCCGCCTGCCGAACGGCCTGGCGGTGGTGGCCTCGCGCCTGGCCGGCCTGCCGCTGGTCAGCATGGAGCTGATCGCCCCCGCGGGAGCGCAGTACGAGTCCGCGGATACCGCGGGGACCGCCACCCTGACCGCCGGCCTGCTCGACGAGGGGACCGCCCGCCGCTCGTCGCTGGAGATCGCGGCCGTGGCGGAGCGGCTGGGCGGCTATCTGATCACCGGCGCCGACTGGGACGTGGGCTATCTCTCCACCGGGCTGCTGGCGAGCCACCGCCGGGAGGGGCTCGATCTGCTGGCCGAGATCGCCACCGAGCCCACCTTCCCCGCCAACGAGGTCGAACGGCTCCGCGGCATGCGGATCTCCGAGATCCTGCGCCGCCGCCAGGACCCCGGAGCGCTCGCCGACGACCGGTTCCAGAGCGAGGTCTACCGCGGCAGCGTCTACGCCCAGCCGCTCTACGGCACGGAGGAGAGCGTCGCCCGGCTGGAGCGCGCGTCGCTGATGAGCTTCTACCGCGGCCACTACGGCTTCGACGGCTCGACCCTGATCGCGGTGGGGGACTTCGATCCCGAGGATCTCCTGCGCGAGGCGGAGGCGGCCTTCGGCACCGCGGGCCCGCCGGGGCCGGCGCCGACGCAGCCGGAGATCCGCTCCCTCCCCTTGGAGAGGCTGCGAGTCCATCTGGTGGACCGCCCGGGCGCCGCCCAGACCGAGCTCCGCCTGGGCCACGTGGGAGTCCCCCGCACCCATCCCGACTACATCCCCCTGCTGGTGCTCAACACGCTGCTGGGAGGGAAGTTCACCAGCCGGATCAACCTCAACCTGCGCGAGCGCCACGGCTATACCTACGGGGCCTCCAGCCGCTTCAGCTCGCGGCAGGGGCCGGGCCCCTTCACCGTCGCGGCGGCGGTGGAGACCGCGGCCACGGCCGCCGCCGCCCGCGAGGTCCTGTACGAGATGCGGCGGGTCCGCGAGGCGCTGGTCGAGCCCGAGGAGCTCACCGAGACCGCCGGTTACATCATCGGCGTCTTCCCCTACAGCCTGCAGACCGTCGGCGACATCACCCGCCGTCTGGAGACGATCAGCGTCTTCGGCCTGCCGGACGACCACTACGACCACTACCTGGAGAGGATCGCGGCGGTCACCCGCGAGGACCTCCTGGAGGTGGCGCGCCGCCACCTCGATCCGGAGCGGATCGCTGTCGTGGCGGTGGGACCCGCCGAGATCCTGGAGCCGCAGTTCGAGGGGTTGGGCCCGGTGACCGTCTGGTCGCCGGAGGGGGAGCCGCGCGCCGCCCAGCCGGTGCGGGCGAGCTGATGCTCTCTACCTGAGATCGACCGAAAGCTGGGTCGGGTCCGACAGGTGGATCTCCAGCGACCGGGTGCTCCCGCCCGGGAGATTGCCCGACGGCTTCCTCACCTGGGCCGCCTTGCCCGACGGCGTGACGTTGACGAGGAAGTCGACGGCCCCCGCGGGCAGCGTCACCGACGCGCTCTCGTCGACGGGTCCCCCCTGCTTGTGGAACAGACCCCGGCCGCCGTAGGTCTTGCGGAAGACCTCCTTGCGGTTCGCCCAGACGACCACCGTCGCCTCCGGCACCTCGGAGCGGAAGTGGATGCGCAGCGTCGCCGTGGTGGCTTCCGGGTGCGCGGCCGGAGCGCTCGGGCGGGCCGGCTGCTCGGAGGAGGACGGCGTGGTGGCGGCCACCGGCCCGGGGACGGGCTGAGAGGCTGTAGAGGCCCGGCGCTGCTGCCTCGCCCGGCGCGCCTGCCCGTCCTGCGCCTTGACCAGGATCGCCCGCGCCTCGGCGTTCTGCGGATCGATCCCCAGCACCGTCGTCGCCGCCATCAGGGCGGCGTCCCAGCTCTGGGCCGTCAGGGCCTGGTTGGCGTTGGCGAGGCCCATCGCGATCACGTTCGCCCGGCCGGCATCCTGGGAGTACTGGGAGTCGACCTTCTGCTTCGCCGCCTCCCGCAGCCCACGGATCCGCCGGCTCTTGGGGTCGAGCCCCTCCGCCTGGCTGAAGTAGTACACGGCCACCGGCCAGTTGCCGGCCTCGCCGGCCTGCTTCCCCTTGTGGATCAGCTCCAGGACCTGCGCGCGCCTGGCGTCCTCCGCCGCATCGCGCTGCGGGCCGGCCGGCCGCGACCGGCCGGTCCAGAGCAGCGCCCCGGCCCA
>Ga0308176_10003535_pt1 | contig 10033 bp, 13 predicted proteins | sample PhyCR2_3_FD_203890 | JGI IMG/M metagenome (GOLD analysis project Ga0308176, IMG submission 203890) | Soil microbial communities from UC Gill Tract Community Farm, Albany, California, United States - DLSLS.C.R2 | ecosystem: Environmental > Terrestrial > Soil > Agricultural land | place: USA... | reverse complement strand
GCGCCGGCGACCAGCCCGGCCAGTTTCTTGACGGACCCGCCGAACGCGGACTGCAACCGGTTACCGGCCTCCGCGCCGGCCTTCTGCCCGCCCTTGGCGGCCTCGTCGGACACGCCCTTCATGCCGCGGGCGACCTCGGTCTTGGCGCCTTGGATGCCTTGGGCGACACCCTTGTGGTCGAGGCGGATGTAACCGACCAGCTCACCAATGTCGAGGGACACGCGTCAGTCCTCCTCGGCGTCAAGGTCGGTCAGTGGGTTCGGCTCGGAGGCTGGGGCGGTCATGGACCGGGACAGCCGGGAGTCGACGTTGAGCAGGGCGAGGATCCGCAACCGCAGCCACCGCCACGACCGGGTCGCGAGCAGCTGCTGGTCGTCGAGGTCGATGCCGAACCGTTCGTGTAGGTCCGTTTCGACCTCAGCCCAGTGGTTGGCGAGGATCGCGGCGAACGTCAGGCCTTCTTGCGGGCCGGTCGGGCCGGCGCCTGCCGGGTAGTCGTACCACTCCCAGATTTCGGTGTCTGGGTCGTAGTCGCCGCGGCCCCAGCCTTGCCCGAGGGGGTCGGCCCCTGCGTCGCCGGGGCCTGTGCTTTTCCCCCGGTCTCCCAGTAGTGCTCGGCGTAGGCGCGGCCGGAGGTCCAGGCGATGAACGCGGTGGACACGGCGAACTCGATTTCGGGGGTGGACAGGTCGTCGGCGACCATCTCGTCGTACACGTCGCCGAGGACCTGGTGGGCGAAGTCGGGCAGGTGCTCGTCGTCGACTTCTACCTGGGCGCGGACGTCGTCGGGGACGTGCCCGCCCTGGTTGACGATGATGCCGAGCGCCATCTTCTGCTGCAGCGCCAGCCCGGTGGCGGCGTTGGGTGGCAGGACGCGGTAGGTCTTGCCGCGGATGGGCAGGGGCAGGGACAGGTCGAGGACGTCGACTAGGTCACGCACGGGTGTGCTCCTTGGCTGGGAGGCGGCTGGGTGGCTGGGGTGAGGGAGGGGGCCGCGCCCAGCCAGCGGTGGCCCCCTCCCCGTCTGTCAGGCGTAGGTGTACGCGCCCACGCCTGTGGTCGAGGCACCCACCGAGTTGGTGACGATGACGTCCTTGGCGCCGGCCGTGCCCGCGGGGGCGGTGGCGACGATCTTGGAGTCGGACACCACGGTGTAGTTCGTGGCGTTGTTCGCCCCGAACTTCACCCCGGTCGCACCGGACACGGTCAGGAACCCGGTGCCGGTGATGGTGACCAGGTTCCCGCCCGCCGTCGAACCGCTGCTGGGGGCGACGGAGGAGATGGTGGCCACACCGGTGGCGGAGTCGTTCGGGTTCGTGATCGTCGTGCGCGCGCCCTGCCCGAGGAGGGTGAAGTTCGCGGTGGAGTTGCCGCCCGGGTCGCCGGCCTGCTCGTCCCACTGTGCCAACGCGGTGCCCTGGTACGCGGCGCCGCCGGGGACCCGCTCGTAGTAGCGGACCTCGAGCGCGGACAGGGAGTCCGCGGCCTGCCGGATGGCCTTCTGGCCGGGGTCCTCCGCGCCGGTGTACAGCTTGCGCATGAAGGTGCCGGAGGGCTGCCACTTGCGCAGCGACACGTTGTCCGAGCCCCAGCCGACGGAGTCGTAGTCGGTGGAGTCGTTGACGGTGGAGGCGACGGCGGGGTTGAAGTTCGACATGCCACGCGCCTGCACCCAGTTGGGTGCGCCGGTGGAGCCGATGTTGACGTCGAGACGCCACTTGGTGTTGATGGTGGGCACGCCGGTTTCGGCCATGGTGCTACTCCTTGGGAGTGGGTGGGTAGTGATGGTCCGCCCGGCGGGCGGCACCCCCCGTCAGTCGACGAGGGACGTGGAGGGGTTGCTGGTGGTGGCGTAGAAGTTCAGGGCGACCTCGTCCCGGTCGCCGCTGTCGAACCCGATGCGGGCGCCGGACTGGAACGCCAACACGGCGAGCTGGGTGCCACCCCACTGCTGGCCGGTGAGGCCGTGCAGGGTGTCGCGGACCTGCGCGGCCCAGTCTTCGGCGGACACGTTGGAGCGGGCGGCGCCGCGGACCCGCACCTGCAGGCCTTCGGTGTTGCCGGCGGCGACGGGGTACCAGGTGATGACGAGCACCTTGTCCGGCAGTGACGGCATCTTGGAGATGAACACCTGGTCGGTGGTGGCGACACCGGCAGCGATCAGGGCCGCCTTGGCGCCGTCGCGCAGGTCCTTCGCCACGCTGCTCATGACAGGGCCTTTCGGACCTGGGTGGCGGCGATCTGCGCGACCGTGTCAGCGGACGCGGTCAGGGGCCCCTCGAGGTACTTGGCCTGCCGGCCCTGGTCGTGCCGGAAGTCCATCCGCTCGTGCTGGATCACCGCATACGGGCCCTTGTACGACACGGCGCCCACCGCCTGGTCGCCTTGGGTTTCGGCGGTGGCGACCCCGGACCGGGACAGGGTGCCCTCCTCGATGGGGACGACGTCGGTGGACTCGCCCAGCACGTGCTGCGCGGCCAGCAGGGCGGCACGCTCCGCCTGGGCGGCGATGGCGGCGCCGATGCCGGCGAAGTTGAGGTTGTCCTCCCAGTCGCTCATGCGATCGCAACCTCGAGGTGGTCCGGGGTGGGCAGCCCGCCACCGTCGTGGCGGGACACGGACAGGACGGTGGAGGTTCGGCCCCCGAACAGGGCGGGCAGCGTGACCAGGGAGTCGACGGGAATGTCGGTGGTGGCCTTCGGGTACAGCACGGTGGTCTCTGAGACGACCTGCTCACCGGACGCGGCGCGCACGAGCCGCCGCTTGTCGCTGATGAAGCACGGCAGCCCGGTGTCGACCTGGTCCCAGGTGTCGCCTTCCGGGCCGGCGCCGGCGAACCGTTCCACGTCGGTGGTGTGCACCCACCACTGCGCCAACGGGTCATCAGGGTCGATGGCGGCCACTGGTCAGCCCCACACGATGGGCTGCCCGGACAGCAGCCCCGCCGAGTCGAGGTACCACAAGGCGTCCGGGATCAGCTGCTCCAGCGCGTCCTGGTCGCTCAGGCCGCCGGGGGTGCCCCAGTTGATGGAGGCGCCACCGATGGACGACGATGCCGGTTTGGCGGGGGTGACACCGGTGGCGGGGTCGATGCCGCGTCGGGCCCACTCGGCTGCCTGCGCGCAGGTTGCGTCCTTGAACGCCTCCGCCGTGTCGGGGTCGGAGGGCAGACCGGCGCTGGTGGTGTCGTACAGGGCGGCCCGGGTGGCGCGGCGCACCAGCATGGACGCGCCGCGCAGGAGCCGTGCAGCGTTGTCGGGGGCGGGCTGCCCGGTGAAGGTCGACAGGTCGTCGGGGGTGGCGTAGACGAGCCCGCCAGTGGCGGCGACGTTGACGACGATCATCACGGGCTCCTCACGTGTGGGTGCGGTGGGGCGCAGGACGCGCTCATTGCAGGGAGAGAAAGGAAGGCGCCGCGACGCGCCTGGCTATGCCCGCCACGGACTCCCCGAGCGGCCTTCGGTCCGGTAACGATCTGGGTGCGCCGTCGCGGCTTTGGTGCCGTTGACGCCCCACCGCGTGGGTCCTTGTCGGGTGCCCACCCCACCCGCCCAGGCCGAAGCATGGGCGGGCAGAGAAGGCGTCCGCCTCAGACGAGCTTGGTCTCGCCGGTGTCGATGTTGTGCTCGACCGTGACCTCCGTGCCGTCCGGCTTGGTGGCCTTGTACTTCTCCACCCGCTGCTCACCCTTCGGCGGCTCCGGGTTCCCGGCCGGGCGGGACCCGGTCGGCTGGATGGCGTTGACCGTGCCCGCCTTGAGCGCGGCCTCGTCCGGCACGGGGGCCGTGATCGTGGAGCCGTTCTCGGACGGGTCGGTCGTGTCGTAGGGGGCGTCGCCCGCGGCGGTGGTCGCCGGCGTGCCGTCGACCTCCTCGAGCTTCGTCTCCTTGGGGTTGGACTTGCTGGTGGCCATGAGTGTCTCCTCGGTTGGTGTCGGCCTGGGTGACGGGTCGGTCAGCTGTTGAGCACGCCGGTGAGGCGTGCCGCGGCCTTGCCGCCGAAGATGGCCAGCCCGCAGTAGAACTCGATGCGGGTGCGGTACACCGGCTGCGACTGCAGGAAGCCGAGGTCGTCGACCATGACCCCGCCGTTGGTCAGGCCGGTGACGGCCTGGTCGCCCTCGTCCTGCCCGAACTTCACGGCGTAGACCGAGGACGTGGTGCCCGTAGCGGTGCCCTGGGTCTCGGTCTGCGCCAGGATGTCGGCGCCGGCGAGGTTCTGGCCTGGGTCGAGGACGGGGATGCCGTTCCACTGCAGGACCCGCTTGCCGGTCAGGTCCTCACGGACCGTGTCGACCCCGCCGAGGCGGCGGCCGGCGGAGCGGATCTTGCCGAGGATCTTGCTGTTGGCGTAGATCGCGCCGTTGGTGCCGTTGAGGCCGGGCACGGCCGCCACGAGCGCGTCGAGGGCGTCGAAGAACGCCTGCGCGTCGGAGGCGCCGTTGCCGACGACGGGGGCGCCGTTGGTGCCGATGGCGATGACCTGGCCGCCGGTGAGGCGCTTCTTCAGCCCGTCGAAGGACTTGGTATCGACGGTGATGTCGCCGTTGAAGAAGGTGTCCTGGTACTTGTACGAGGCCGCCTTGACCTTCATCGCCGTCTGCACGGCCCGCTGGTCGTTGAGGTTGCCGCGGGTCTGGACGATGAACCGGTCGACGTCGGCGTCGCCACCCATGATGACCAGTGACTCGGTCTTCTGGTTGACCGCGCCGGTGGACTCGGTGTACGCCTCGTTGACGGACCGGAATGCGACGCCGGGGAGGGTGCCCTCCTCGTTGTACGCGTAGGCGTTGCCCGCGATCTCCATGAGGGGGATGCGGTCGAGGACGGGGGACGTCTGGACGAACGTCTCGAGGACGCCGCGCTGCAGGTTGTTCTGCGACAGGGTCGCAGCCTGGGCGAGGGTAACTGCCATGTTGTGCTCCTGGTGTGAGGGCGGCTACGAGCCGCTGTTGGCGTAGGCCGCGGCGAGCCGGGGCTGTCCCGGCTGTGCACGCGATGCGGGGTTGCCGTCTTCGCCGGACCCGCCGGCGTGCTCGACGCTGCTCTTGCCGGCCGCCTGGGTCGCCTTGAGCTTGGGGTTGTTCTCGGCAGCCTCCTGGGCTGCCTTCTTCACGTCCGCCTCGAAGGTCTTGCTCGAGGGGTCGAGGTCTGCGATGGCGCGTGCGAACGCGCGGGAGTCGGTGACGGCTTGGGCGTCGACCTTGAGCTCGGCGTGGTTGCGCCACACGACGAGCTCGGCGGCGGACTCGCGCTGCGCCTGCTGCGCGGTGGTCAGCTGGGCGGTGAGGGCGGCCGGGTCGACCTGCTCCTTGTCGTCCTTGACGAGGCCGAGGGCCTTGCCGATGGTCTGGGCGAGCTCGGCCTTGGCGTCGTCGGCGGCCTGCTGCTTGGCGCTGGTGCGGGCCTTGCCGGCGTCGGCGCGGGCGTCGCGGATGGCTTTCTGCGCCCACTCGGGCAGGTCTTCGACCTTGCCGTCGCCCGCGGCCTTGTCCTTGTCGGCGTCCTGCTGCTGGCCACCCTGGTCGCCGGCTCCTGCGGCCGCGTCACCGGACGCGCCAGCGTCCCCACCAGCGGCGCCGTCACCGGCGCCTGCGTCTTCCATGCGGGTGTCGCCGAAGGTGCGACGGTGGAACGCGAGGATCTGAGCCGGGTCGGTGATACCGAGCGCGAGGGCGGACTGGAACTTGCGGGCCTGCTTGGGCATGGCTGGGTCACTCGATTCCCCGGCGCCTGGCCGGATAGGGGGTAAAACGAAACCCCCGACGCCTGGTCGGAGGTTTGGCTGGGTGGGGCGGTCAGCGGGCGAGCGGGGTGCCGGCAGTGCCGACCTGCTCCCGATGCCGGAGCCGTTTCAAGTCGTTGGCGTCCACGTGCTCACGCAGGGCGCCCTGCCACGCCCGAACCTTACGGCGGGCCTTGGCCGCGGCCTCGTCGGTCAGGGCGAGCTGCTCCCGGCGCTTCCACGCCCGCACGTGCCGTTCGATCGCGCGCTGCCGTTGCTTCGCGTCGTACCCGTCGGGGCTCTTGGTGGCCTTCACCTTGGTGGCGCCGGGCAGGTACGCGACCAGGCGGTGTGTGCAGTTCGGGTGCTGCAACCCGGCCGCCTTCGCCTGCGCGACAGTGCCGGCCACCTTCACCGTCACCGCCTCACCGGTCGTGACCGAGGGGGCAATGGCAGCGCCCACGGTGCCGCCGATGGACAGGACCTTGCCCTCCCACGGCCGGCACAGCGGGCATTCCCGCGGTGAGTCGGACACCATGACGAGGTCGAGCCCGGCCGCCTGCAGCTGGTCCATGTGGCCCTGGACGGCGGCCTGCCCGGTGACGGTGCGGGTGGCCATCTCCACATACGACTCGAGCGACCACTGGCGGCCGGCGGCGTCGGTGAACCCGCGGATCCCGTCCGACAGCAACCGGTCCAGCACATGCTGGGAGGCTTGCAGGCGCGTGTTGCCGCCCGTCAACACCTCCACCGCGCCCGCGGCAACGGCCTCGGTGTACGCGGCGGACAGCAGCTGCGGCAGCACCCGGTCCAGTCCGCCCAGCGACCGCATGGCGGCGTTGCGGAACGTCTCCGAGCTGGCGACGGCGGGCAACCCGCCGGGGGTGATGGGGTGGCCGAGCTCGTCCAGGTCGTCAAGGGCGAGGGCGGCGCCGTGGTTGTACGCGTGCAGCACCAGGTCACGGATCAGGTCCTCAAGCTCGAGCAGGGCGCGGCGGGTGTCGCGGGCCGCGTACTGGCGGATGCGTTGCACCTCGGCGAGCCGACGCGCCTCCCAGGTGGGTGAGTCCGGTTCGTCCTTGAGTGCTTGGCGCAGCATGGTGAACAGGCGGGCCTCGAGGTCCTCGACGACTCGCAGGACGTGGCGCGCGTACTGCTCACCGTCGGCCGGGCTGGCAGGCACAGGCTCAGGCTACGGGCTGGTGGCCGGTCACGTCAGTGCCCGCACCAACATCCGGGTTGCTCGGGTCCTGCAGCACCGGGACGGCGGTCTCGGCCATGATCGCGTCGGCCTCTTCGGTGACCTGCGTGTCGTCCCATTCCGGGTGCAGCAGCCGCACCAGCGTCTGCGTGGACGCGGCCTCCGCGGTGCGCAACGCCTGCGCGGTCTGCGCCAACGTCAGCAGCGAGTCCTGCACCCCGTCGGGGAACTCCACGTCCGGGCGTTGCGGCTTCACACCGGAGCCGAAGATCGCGGCGTCCACGGCCAGCAGCTTCTCCAGCACCTCCGACAGCGCCGGGCGCACCGCGCGCAGCTTGCGGTCCCGGGTCAGGAACGACCGCTGCTGGCGGGCGAGGACCTCGGTGGCTGTCATGGCGGAGCCCTCGCCGCCGAGGCCGAACGTGGCGGGGGAGTAGCCGGCGGTGCGCAGGATCTGGTCGAGCAGGTCCGCGGCGGTGGCGCGGTGCTCCTCGTGCCGGATCTGGAACTGCTCCGCCTGGGCGATCATCTTGGCGTTGGCCAGCGACCCAGGCGGGGCGTTCAGGGAGGAGTACACCTCACGGTCGGTGTCGAACGTGGCACCACGACCGGGACCGTTGTCCGTCAGGGCGTTAGAGTCCACGAGCAGCCGCGCCTTGGCCAGGCGAATGTCCCGCATCCAGGAGGAGTACACCTCGTCCAGGGCGTCCATCATGCCTTCGACCCCGTCAAGGTCGGAGCGGCCCAGGTGCTGCCCGAGCGGGTCCTTGCGCCACCGGCGCTGCGGCCGCTGGTTCGGCACGTACACCACAGCCAGGCCGGGCGACTGCGTTGACACGGTCCCGTCCGGGCGCTCATCAGTGACCAGGCCTGCCGTGGCTGCCAGGTCAGTGAGCGGAACGAGGTGGCCGAGGTTGGTGTCCTGCCCCTCGTACAGGCCGTGCAGGATCACACCCGTGCCGAGGGCGTCGAGCTCGTGTCGTTCCACGTGCCGCCACACCTGCTGCCCGGACCGCTTCACCACCGACCAGAACGTCACCCCGACCAGGCGGCCCCACCGGAACTGCGGCCACGCCGCGTCCGCGTGCACCGTGGTCAGGAACGGGCGGCCCGCCACGACGGTGTCGTCCCAGGTGACGCGCAAGAAGTGACCGCCCAGGGCGGCACCAACCTCGGCGCCTTCGGAGAACACCTGCAGCGCGCCGTCGTCGATGAGCTGGTCCAGCCGTTGCTGCGTCGTGTCGTCGTCGACGGTGATCGTCGGCGCCTCAGACCACAGCAGGTCCGCGGAGGCCTGGCACAGGTCCGTCGCGATCGGCACGTGGAGCTTGCGCCGCGGCCCACTGGTCGCCGCGTCCGCGGACGGGGCACCCCAGAAGAACCGGGACACCGCACCGACCACACCGCCGGCGTACTGCGACGGGCGGGTGCGGGTCGTCTTGCTGTTCCGGTACGCCACTTCGAGGGCGTCCACGTCACCGGTCCACCAGGCGTCCCAGGCGTTCATGGCCGGGGTGATGGTGTCCAGCTCGGCGGGCGGCCACGGGGTGGCGCTGTCGGGGAGCGGCATTCAGTCGTCCCCCTTCAAAGGCTCAATGTTCGGGTGCTCGGCGGCAACGTGTTCGGGCAGCAGGGAGTCGACGGGGGCGTCATAGTCGCAGTGCGGGCACTGCCACGGGTTCAGGCGGCCGCCGGCAGGTGGTCGGCGAGCTGTCCACGCCACAAGGTCTCCGTCGTCGTCACGATGTACCGGCCCGCGTCCAGGGAGTGGTCGGCCACCTTCACCGGTTTGTCCTCACCCTTGGCGGTGGCCTTGTCGTCCCAGGAGTAGCCGGGCGCTTCCCGGATGAAGCCCTGGCACCGGTCCGACACCAGCAGCTGGTGCGAGCCCAGCAGTGAGGCGACGGTGCGGATGCCGTAGGCGACGTCGTTGTCGGCGTCGGTGACGTTCGTCAGCCCGTCGGAGTGCAGCTGCACCTTGAACGATGCGGCGGCCGGGTCAATGGTGACCCACTCGATGCGTGGTTGCGCCGGCCCGGGTGGCAGGTGCGCGCCGTGCATCCAGTCCCGCAGCCCGGCGGACAGTTGCGCGTCGGTCAGGCGCACGTTGGTCTGCGCCGGGTCGTGCCGCCACTCATCCACCAGGTATAGCCGCGGGTGCTCGAGGGACAGGCCGAGCAGGAGCCCGGCGCTGGCGTTCGTGGTGCCGTAGTCGACACCGACACCGAGCAGGCGGGACATGGGCGGCAGCGTCTGCCACGGGATGACGTGCGCGGCCGGGTCCCACATGGAGTAGATCGCGCCCTCCGCGGCCACCCACTCGCCGAGGATGAACCGGCGGTACCACAGGCCCGTGAACTCCAGCTTCTTCTGCGCCACGTACTCCGGCGACAACGCGGGGTTGTCGTCCATGGTGAAGTGCCAGGTCCGCCAGTGCGGCAGGTCGGTGATGCGGTCCAGGAACCGGCGTTTGAGCCAGTGGGCGGGGTTGTCCGGGTTGGTGGTGCCGAACAGTTTCGCCCCACGCACGGACATGCGGCCCAGCAGCTGGGTGAAGAACTGTTCCGGCAGGGTGGTGACCTCGTCGACGTAGGCGCCGGCGATGGTCATGCCGCGGATCACCAGCTCCGCCTTGGCGTCCGAGGCGCCGAGGACGTGGATGCGGCGGCCGAGGATGGTGACGGTGGGGGCGCCGTAGTTGCCGACAACCAGGTGCGCGGCGTCGCCGGTGATGACCGGGTCCTGCAGGGGGCCGATGACGTTGCGCCACACCGCGTCGCGGGTGCGGCCGACCATGACGAGCTCGCCGCCGCGGGGGGCGTTGGCCAGGAACAGCATCCATCGGATCAGGGACCCGATGGTTTTGCCGGCGCGGATGGAGCCGTGCCACAGGTTCACGGTGCCGGTGGCGTCCCGCACAGACTGCAGCTGCTTGGGTGACAGGCTCATTCGACCGGTGGGGCCGTGTCGGTCTCGTCCCGGATCCCGAGTGCGGCGGCGGTCTGCTGCAGCAGCCCGACGACGGCGGCGGCGCCGGCGCCGGAGTCGTGGTCGTCGAGCTTCAACGACCGGTCGATGGCGACACCGGTGGCTTCCATGATCTACAGC
>Ga0308176_10003534_pt1 | contig 10034 bp, 6 predicted proteins | sample PhyCR2_3_FD_203890 | JGI IMG/M metagenome (GOLD analysis project Ga0308176, IMG submission 203890) | Soil microbial communities from UC Gill Tract Community Farm, Albany, California, United States - DLSLS.C.R2 | ecosystem: Environmental > Terrestrial > Soil > Agricultural land | place: USA... | reverse complement strand
TTCGAGGCGCACGGGTCCGACCCGGCGCACCGGCCGCCGGAGTACGGCGGATTCGACGTGCACAGCGCGCAGACGCTGGCGTACGGCATGCCCGGCGCGTACGACGACACGTACCGGCCCGCCTACGAGCTGCCCGAACCCGCCGCCGACGTGACCGCGGCGGTGTTTCCGCGGCAGCCGGTGAGAGCGGCGGGCGAGGACGTGCCCGGGACCGCCGCGCGGCCCGGAACGGCCCGCCGGGGTGCCCGCCGGCGCAAGCCGCGCTACGGCGAGCGTTCCGACGGCACGGTGCGCCGGCTGCTGCCCCAGGCCCTGGTCGTCGCCTTCCTGGCCGGCGGCACCACCGCGTTCGTCGCCAAGGACAAGGCGGTCGAGCTGACCGTCGACGGCAAGCCGCGCACCCTGCACACCTTCGCGGACGACGTGACCGAGCTGCTCGCGCAGCAGAGCGTCGAGGTGGGGGCGCACGACGTGGTCGTGCCGGCCCCCGGCACCGAGCTGGCCAGCGGTGACGAGGTCTCCGTGCACTACGGCCGGCCCCTGCGGCTCACCCTCGACGGCCACCGGCACGAGGTGTGGACGACCGCGCACACGGTGCAGGAGGCGCTGGAGCAGTTCGGGGTGCGGGCGGAGGGCGCGTACCTGTCCACGTCACGCTCCCTGCCCATCGGGCGCCACGGGCTCGCCCTCGACGTGCGCACCGAGCGCTCTGTGACGGTCATGGCCGACGGTCGCGCCCGCACGGTCCGCACGAACGCGGCGACCGTGCGGGAGGTCGTCGAGGAGGCCGGGATCACCCTGCACGGCCAGGACACCACGTCCGTCCCGGCGGACAGCTTCCCGCGCGACGGGCAGACCGTCACCGTGCTGCGGATCAAGGGCACCAAGGAGGTCCGCGAGGAGGCGATCCCGTACCGGGTGCAGCGCACGGAGGACTCCTCGCTGTTCAAGGGCACGGAGGTCGTCGAGCGGGCGGGGCAGCCGGGGCTGCGGCGGGTCACGTACTCCCTGCGCACCGTCAACGGCGTGCGGCAGAAGCCCCGCAGGACCGACGCGGAGGTGGTGCGCGAGCCGCGGCCCGAGGTCGTGAAGGTGGGCACCAGGCCCATGCCGACCTCCGTGCACGGCGCCGACGGCCTGGACTGGCACGGCCTCGCGGCGTGCGAGGCCGGCGGGCGGCCGACCGCCGTGGACCCCTCGGGCACGTACGGCGGCCTCTACCAGCTCGACTCCCAGACCTGGCGCGGCCTCGGCGGCAGCGGGCGGCCGCAGGACGCCTCGGAGCAGGAGCAGACGCTGCGCGCCAAGAAGCTGTACGTGCGCCGCGGGGCGAACCCCTGGCCGCACTGCGGGGCGCGGCTGCACGGGTGAGCGGCGCCCCGGCGCCGCCCCGTACCCTTGTCGCCGTGAGCACCAGCCCCGCCTCCGACGCCCTCCTGGGCCCCGCCGACGTCCGCGAACTCGCGGCGGCCCTCGGCGTCCGCCCGACCAAGCAGCGCGGTCAGAACTTCGTGATCGACGCCAACACGGTCCGGCGGATCGTGCGGACCGCGGGCGTCCGGCCGCACGACGTGGTGGTGGAGGTCGGACCGGGACTCGGCTCCCTGACGCTCGCGCTGCTGGAGGCCGCCGACCGCGTCGTCGCCGTCGAGATCGACGACGTCCTCGCCGGGGCGCTGCCCGCCACGATCGCGGCCCGGATGCCCGAGCGTGCGGACCGCTTCGCGTTGGTGCACTCCGACGCGATGCAGGTGACCGAGCTGCCCGGGCCCGCCCCGACCGCGCTGGTCGCGAACCTCCCCTACAACGTCGCCGTGCCCGTCCTGCTGCACATGCTCGAGACCTTCCCGAGCATCGAGCGCACCCTGGTCATGGTCCAGTCCGAGGTCGCCGACCGCCTCGCCGCCGCGCCCGGTTCGAAGGTGTACGGCGTCCCGTCCGTGAAGGCCAACTGGTACGCCGAGGTCAAGCGGGCCGGCGCCATCGGGCGCAACGTCTTCTGGCCCGCCCCGAACGTCGACAGCGGCCTCGTCTCGCTCGTCCGCAGGACCGAGCCGCTCAAGACGACCGCCGAGCGGCGCGAGGTGTTCGCCGTCGTCGACGCCGCGTTCGCGCAGCGGCGCAAGACTCTGCGGGCCGCGCTCGCCGGCTGGGCCGGCTCGGCCGCGGCGGCGGAGGCGGCCCTGGTCGCCGCCGGGGTGTCGCCGCAGGCGCGCGGAGAGGCCCTGACCGTCGAGGAGTTCGCCCGTATCGCAGAGAACAAGGAGCCCGGTCAGCAGTGAGCGTCACCGTCCGCGTCCCCGCCAAGGTCAATGTCCAGCTCGCGGTGGGCGCCGCCCGCTCCGACGGCTTCCACGACCTGGCCAACATCTTCCTCGCGGTCGGCCTCCACGACGAGGTCACCGTGAGGCCCGCCGGCGGGCTGCGCGTCACCTGCGAGGGGCCCGACGCCGATCAGGTGCCGCTGGACACCACCAACCTGGCGGCCCGCGCGGCCCTCGCGCTCGCCGAGCGGCGCGGCATCGAGCCGAACGTGCACATCCACATCGCCAAGGACATCCCGGTCGCGGGCGGCATGGCCGGCGGCAGCGCGGACGGCGCGGGCGCTCTGCTGGCCTGCGACACGCTCTGGCGGACGGGCGCGTCTCGGGCCGAACTGCTCTCCATCTGCGCCGAGTTGGGCAGCGACGTGCCGTTCAGCCTGGTCGGCGGGGCGGCGCTGGGCACCGGGCGGGGGGAACGGCTGGCGGAGCTGGAGGTGGGTGGCGACTTCCACTGGGTGTTCGCGCTGGCCGCGAGGGGACTGTCGACGCCGGCCGTCTTCCGCGAGTTCGACCGGCTGGGTGAGGGCCTGGACATTCCCGAGCCGGTCGCCGACCAGGCGGTGCTCGACGCGCTGGCCAAGGGCGACGCCGCGGCGCTCGCCGTCGCCGTCTCCAACGACCTCCAGCCCGCCGCGCTCTCCCTCTTCCCCGAGCTGTCCGACACCCTCGCGGCGGGACGGGCGGCCGGAGCACTGGCGGCCCTGGTCTCGGGCTCGGGGCCGACGACGGCCTTCCTCGCGGCCGACGCCAGGTCCGCCTCCGACATCGCGGGGGTGCTGCGGGCCTCGGGGACCTGCCGGGACGTGCGTACGGCGGTGGGGGCGGCGGCGGGGGCCACGGTCCTGGACTGAGGCCCACGGCGGCCGGACTACCCTGGAGGGTCGAGCTATCCCCCAGGCAGGAGAGAAATGGCCGTCAATCTGGTCAATGTCGAGAACGTCAGCAAGGTGTACGGCACCCGTGCACTCCTCGACGGCGTGTCCCTCGGCGTCTCCGAGGGCGACCGCATCGGTGTCGTCGGGCGCAACGGCGACGGCAAGACGACCATGATCCGGATGCTGGCCAGGCTGGAGGAGCCCGACACCGGGCGGGTCACCCACTCCGGCGGGCTGCGGCTCGGCGTGCTCACCCAGCACGACTCCCTCGACCCCGCCGCCACCGTCCGGCACGAGGTCATCGGCGACATGGCCGACCACGAGTGGGCGGGCAACGCCAAGGTCCGGGACGTGCTGACCGGGCTGTTCGGCGGGCTCGACATGCCGGGGTTCCCGCAGGGGCTCGACACCGTGATCGGTCCGCTCTCCGGTGGTGAGCGGCGCCGGATCGCGCTGGCCAAGCTGCTCATCGAGGAGCAGGACCTCGTCGTCCTCGACGAGCCCACCAACCACCTCGACGTCGAGGGCATCGCCTGGCTCGCCCGGCATCTGCGCGAGCGGCGCTCCGCGCTCGTCTGCGTCACCCACGACCGGTGGTTCCTCGACCAGGTCTGCACCCGCATGTGGGACGTGCAGCGCGGTGACGTCTACGAGTACGAGGGCGGCTACTCCGACTACGTCTTCGCCCGCGCCGAGCGCGAGCGCATCGCCGCCACCGAGGAGACCAAGCGGCAGAATCTGGTCCGCAAGGAGCTGGCCTGGCTGCGGCGCGGGGCGCCCGCCCGCACCTCCAAGCCCCGCTTCCGCGTCGAGGCCGCCAACGAGCTGATCGCCGACGTGCCGCCGCCCCGCGACAGCAGCGAGCTGATGAAGTTCGCCTCGTCCCGGCTCGGCAAGACCGTGTTCGACCTGGAGGACGTCACCGTCCAGGCCGGTCCCAAGGTGCTGCTCAAGCACGTCACCTGGCAGCTCGGCCCCGGCGACCGCATCGGCCTGGTCGGTGTCAACGGCGCCGGCAAGACCTCCCTGCTGCGGGCCATGGCCGAGGCCGCCCGCAGCGAGGGCGAGCGGCAGCCGGCGGGCGGGCAGGTGAAGGTCGGCAGGACCGTCAAGCTGGCGTACCTGTCGCAGGAGGTCGCCGAGCTGGACCCGGACTGGCGGGTGCTGGAGGCCGTACAGCGCGTCCGCGAGCGCGTCGACCTCGGCAAGGGCCGCGAGATGACCGCGGGGCAGCTGTGCGAGACCTTCGGCTTCGGCAAGGAGAAGCAGTGGACGCCGGTCGGCGACCTGTCCGGTGGTGAGCGCCGCCGCCTGCAGTTGCTGCGCCTGCTCATGGACGAGCCCAACGTCCTCTTCCTCGACGAGCCCACCAACGACCTCGACATCGAGACCCTGACCCAGCTGGAGGACGTCCTCGACGGCTGGCCCGGCTCGATGATCGTCATCTCCCACGACCGGTTCTTCGTCGAGCGCACCACCGACCGGGTCTTCGCCCTGCTCGGCGACGGCGCGCTGCGCATGCTGCCGCGCGGTATCGACGAGTACCTGGAGCGGCGCCGGCGCATGGAGGAGGCCGCCACCTCGAGCGCTCCGGCCGTGGCGGCCAAGCCCGCCGCCGCTGTGCCCGAGAAGAGCGCCGCCGACGTGCGCGCCGCCAAGAAGGAGCTCCAGAAGATCGAGCGGCAGCTGGACAAGGTCTCCGAGAAGGAGACCAAGCTGCACGCCCAAATCGCCGAGAACGCCACGGACTTCGCGAAGGTGGCCGAACTGGACGCCGAGCTGCGCGAGCTGACGGGGCAGCGCGACGAGCTGGAACTGCGCTGGCTGGAACTGGCCGAGGACGCCTGAGTGGCCGCGTGCGCCGGGCGCGCGGGTGATGTAAAGGGCGCGTGAAGGCGCGTAACAGAGGCATCACGGGCCGGTCCTCCCTTGGGAACAGGGGCGGACGCGGCCCGGTGGGCGGTTGGGCGCGGGTGATAGAAAGGCCGTCCGAGGACTGTCCCAGGGCGGTCCGAGGCTTGAGGAACGATCGCCGTAGACGACTCCGGGGCCAGCGCGTGACCCGGGGCGTGGCTAAAAATCAGTGAGTAATAAGGGGGAACGCGCTGATGAGCCAGCCGCCGAATCAGCCGCCGCAGCCGGGTGGCTTCGGAGCACCGCAGGACCCGCCGCCGGGAGGTTTCGGGGCACCGACCCCGCCGCCCCCGCAGGGCCCGCCGCCCGGTCCGCCGCCGCAGCAGCCGGGCTACGGCTATCCGCAGCAGCCGGGCCAGCCCGGTCAGCCGGGGCCGTACGGTCAGCAGCCCGGGCCGTACAACTCCGGCCCGTACGCCGCCCAGCCGCAGCAGCCGGGCCCGTACGGCCAGCAGCCCGGCTACGGCTATCCGCAGCAGCAGTACCCCGGCGCTCCCGGCGCCCCCGGTATGCCGCCGCCCGGTGGCCCCGGGTCCCGCAACCCCTTCAAGGGCAAGCCCGCCCTCGCCATCGGCGCGGCCGCCCTGGCCCTGCTCGTCATCGGCGGCAGCGTGTGGGCGGTCACCGCGAGCGGCGGTGACGACGAGAAGGACAAGAAGCCCGTCGTCGCCAAGACCGACGACCCCAAGCCCTCCGGCTCCAAGGGCGGCGCCCCGGTCAACCCCGGTGACGGCAGCGGCGACGGCGGCGAGGACCCCGAGGACCTCAACGAGGGCCGCCAGGCCGGCGAGTCCAAGGTGCTCTGGTACAAGGAGGCGCCCGACGCCCCCGGTTCCGGCGCCGACGCCGACGGCATGTGGATCACCGGCAAGGCGGCGGTGAAGGCGGCGTACAAGCAGGTCTTCGCCTACAACGTCGGCGACGGCAAGCCCACCTGGGACCCGATCGCCTTCCCGGAGAAGATCTGCGCGGTCACCTCGGAGAAGACGGCCGACGACAAGATCGTCGTCGCCTACATGAGCGGTTCCAGCGACCGCGCCAAGTGCAACAAGCTCCAGGAGATCGACCTCGCCACCGGCCAGAAGGGCTGGTCCGAGGAGGTCGCCGACGGCGACCTGTTCGACTCCACGCTCTCCCTCGAACTCTCGCTCAGCGGCAACACCATGATGGTCGGCCGCTCCCAGTCGGGCACCGCCTACGACGTCAAGAGCGGCAAGAAGCTGTACGAGAAGAAGAAGTACGGCGACGCCTGCTTCCCCGCCGGGTTCGCGGGCAGCGCGAACAAGCTCGTCCAGGTCGCCTCCTGCGGCGCCGGCGGCAACAACGCGCACGACGAGCTCCAGGGCCTCGACCCGAAGACCGGCAAGGTCCTGTGGACCTACAAGTACGAGAAGGGCTGGCGGATCGCCCGCGCCTACTCCGTCGACCCGCTGGTCGTCTACGCCACCAACGAGGACAAGAAGGTCTGGAACATCTCCAGCTTCACCTCCGGCGGCAAGGTCCAGGAACAGGTCGGCGTCGACGAGGACTTCGCCCCCGAGTGCGGCTGGGCCATCCTCGAACGCGACCTCCAGGGCTGCACGGGCGTGGCCGTCGCCGCGGGCACGCTCTACCTGCCGACCGAGGCGACCAGCGGCGCCAACGAGATCGTCGCGATCGACCTCGCCACCGGCAAGGAGAAGTGGCGCACCAAGTCCCCCGCGGACGAGTCGATGATGCCGTTGAAGGTCGAGGGCGACCAGCTCATCGCGTACGTCCAGCCGTCCTACGACGCGGGCGGTCAGATCGTGTCCATCCCGACCGGGGGCAGCAGCCACCAGCCCGCCAAGCTGCTGCAGAACCCGCAGGGCGTCGCGGACATCGAGAACAGCTTCTACTCCAAGGACATCGACTGGGTCGACGGGCGGTTCTTCATCTCCAGCACCCGCCTGACCGGGAACGACGAGTCGAAGGAGAAGTTGATGCTCGCCTACGGCAAGTGACCTCTTCTTTCTCCGCCTTCTCCTCCCTTTCTTCTGCCGTCGTCGTTTCGCGGCTCGTTCCGTCTCCGTCGTCTCCGCTCTCCGAGGTACTCACGCCATGACCCAGCCGCCTCCCCCGCCGCCCAACCAGCCCCCGCAGGGGGGCGGGTTCGGCCCGCCGCAGAACCAGCCGCCGCAGCCGCCGGCGCCGCAGACCCCGCCGCAGGCGCCCGCGGCTCCGGCCACCCCGCCGGCGGGGCCGCCGCCGCAGCAGCCGGGGTACGGGTATCCGCAGACGCCGCCGCAGCCTCAGCCGCCCCAGCCGGGGTACGGGTATCCGGGGCAGCCCGGTCAGCCCGGTCAGTCCGGGGCGTATGGGCAGCCGACGCCGGTTTACGGGCAGCCCGGCCAGCCCGGCCAGCCCGGTTACGGCTATCCGCAGCCGGCCACCATGCCCATGCAGCCGCAGGCCGCGGGCGGGGGCCGGAAGATCAACGCGCAGGTCGCGATCATCGTGTCCGCCGTCGTCGCGATCGCCCTGATCATCGGCGGCGGGGTCTGGTACGCCGGTTCCTCCGACGACGGGGGCAAGGACGACACCGCCGGCTCCAGTGGCGGCACGGGCGGCGACGGCGGTACGGACCAGAAGGGCGGCGACGGCGGCAAGGCCTCCGGCGCCGAGGAGAAGGCGCCCTCCGACCCGGCCGCCAAGGTGCTCTTCCAGGTCCCGATGCCCGCGGTGAGCAAGGAGGACGACAGCGTCGTCGTCTCCGGCTCGTGGCTCACCGACAAGGTGTACGCCAAGAGCGGCATCGCCGAGGTCAACGGGTACGACCCGGCCAAGGGCAGCAAGAAGTGGACGATCAAGCTGGACGGCCCGGTGTGCGCCGTCACCCGGCACGTCACCGACGACAACAAGACGGTGATCATCCACCAGCCCGCCATGCCGACCAAGGCCGAGCCCTCGCACGGCTGCACCCAGGTCGCGGTCCTCGACCTGGACGCCGGGAAGAAGGTGTGGACGAAGTCGGCCGGCGAGGGACCGATCTCCTTCGACAACGTCACGATCAGCGGTGACACCGTCGCCGCGGGCAGCAGCGACGGCGGCGTCGCCTTCGACATCGCCAAGGGCGACATCCTCTGGTCCCCGAAGACGACCGACACCTGCTACGACGCGGGCTACGGCGGCGGCGAGAAGCTGGTCGCGGTGCGCAAGTGCGGCTCGTACGACGCCCGCCAGCTGAACATCCAGACCATCGACCCGAAGAGCGGGAAGGTGATCACCGAGTACAAGATGGCCAAGGGCATCGAGTACGCGGGCGTCGTGTCGACGAACCCGCTGGTCGTGGCCGCCGACGTCGGTGACTCCGCCGGGGACGGCAGCGGCATCTCGGACTTCTTCTCCATCGACAACAAGACCGGCAAGCTGCTCACCCGCATCTCGGCGCCCGGCGACCAGTTCGCGGCCCGCTGCGACAGCATCACCAAGACCGAGAGCTGCAACGGGCTCGCGGCCGGCAACGGCAAGCTGTACATCGCGACCGAGGAGCACGAGAGCGGCGGCGAGTCGTACAGCCGGGTCAACGAGGTCGTCGCCTTCGACCTGACCACCGGGAAGCAGACCGGTCAGCGCGCGGACTCGGGCGAGGAGTACACGATCACCCCGCTGCGCATGGACGGCGGCAACGTGATCGCCTACAAGCGCCCGCCGTACGACAAGGGCGGCCAGGTCGTGAGCATCGACGGAGCGACGTTCAAGCAGACCACGCTGCTGGAGAACCCGGCGACGGAGGCGGTGCGGGACGTGGAGTCCAGCATGTCGCCGGACTACTCCGAGCTGATCTACTCGCAGGGGCGCCTGTTCATGTCGCAGGTGTACGCCAGCGAGCCGACGAGCGCGGACGAGAAGGAGTACCTGGCGATGGGGTTCGGCACCAGCGGGTGACGCCGTAGGTGTCCCCCGGGTGACCGTTCCGGCCCCGTCCCTGTCGCAGGGGCGGGGCCGGCCGCATTGCCGGGGATTTCGGCACTCCGGGGCGGTTCTCACCGGTAGGGGCAGCGCGAGGGCTGGCTAGCGTGTAGCTTCCGGGGGACATGCCGGGGGGTATGCCGGGGACCGGTGCATGGGCGAATGGGTGAATGGGTGACTGGGGGGTTGCCGCATGGGAGTACGGCTCATGGTGGTCGACGATCACCGATTGCTCGCCGAGGCGCTGGCCTCGGCGCTGAAGCTGCGGGGGCACCGGGTGCTGGCCGCGGCGGCGCCGGCCGCGGGGGCGGCGGAGCTGGTGATCAGCCGGGCGCCGGAGGTGTGCCTGCTGGGGACGGCGACACCGGCGGAGCCGGGGAACTTCGATCCGGTGGTACGGATCAAGCGGGAGCGTCCGCAGGTGGCGGTGCTGGTGCTGGGCCCGGTGCCGAGCCCTCGCGGCATCGCGGCGGCGTTCGCGGCGGGGGCGTCGGGGTACGTCCGGCACGACGAGCGCATAGAGGGCGTCGAGCGGGCCATCATGAAGGCGCGGGCGGGGGAGGCGGCGGTGGCGCCGGCCTTGTTGCAGGGGGCGTTCGGTGAGCTGCTGAATCCCGTGGCCCAGCCCGACGACGAGGGGCAGCGGCTGTTGCAGATGCTCACGCCGCGGGAGGTGGAGGTGCTGGTGCGGGTCGCGGACGGCGAGGACACGCGGCTGATCGCGGCGGGGATGGGGATCGCTCCCTCGACGGCGCGCACGCATGTCCAGCGGGTGCTGATGAAGCTGGGCGTGGGGTCGCGGCTGGAGGCCGCGGCACTGGCGGCGCGGACGGGGTTGCTGGACCGGGCGGGGGCCTCCGGCGGTTGAGCGGGTGCCTGCGGCGGCCTGCGGGGGTTCGGTGGGGGTGCGCGTTGCGCGCACCGTGCGGTGGGTGGGTCGGGGGGGCGCCCGGGGGGGGGGGGGCCCCGGCACGGGCCGCAAAGGGGGGCC
>Ga0308176_10003530_pt1 | contig 10037 bp, 8 predicted proteins | sample PhyCR2_3_FD_203890 | JGI IMG/M metagenome (GOLD analysis project Ga0308176, IMG submission 203890) | Soil microbial communities from UC Gill Tract Community Farm, Albany, California, United States - DLSLS.C.R2 | ecosystem: Environmental > Terrestrial > Soil > Agricultural land | place: USA... | reverse complement strand
GGCGGCGGCGCGGCATCGGCGTCTTGCCGGGGATCTCCGCCTCGCAGTACGGGCAGATCTTCCAGTCGGGGTCCAGCGGCTTGGCGCAGTTGCCGCAGGCGTCCTTGAGCTTGCGCAGGCAGCTCGGACAGCGCAGGAAGTCCTTCTCGACCTCGTGGTCGCAGTGCGGGCACAGCAGGTAGCCCTCGCCGTGCAGCCGCGCCTGGGCGGCCTGCATCTCCAGCTCGCGCTCGCGCACGTCCTCCAGGTACTCGGGCGGGCGCACGATCATGTAGACGATCGTCCCGACGAACGGGAACAGCGACGCCGCGGTCGCGCACCCGACCAGCATCGGGTCGGCGATGCGCCGGCGGGCGTCGGCGTACGTGTAGTAGATCAGCGCCAGCCAGATGACGACCAGGAACAGGATCAGCAGCTGGACGGCGGTGTTCAGCCCGTCTGAGTTGATGCCGAAGACGGCGAGCATGTTGGCGGCGGATGCTAGACGGTCGGTCGGAAGCGACGCGCTACAGGAAGATCCTGCCGAACAGGTACCCGATTGCGAAGAAGACCAAGATCACAACCGCCACGATCACCGCGACGATCGCGATCATGCTCAGGACCGAAGGGTTCTCGTCGTTCACAGCGTCGCCCCCCTGACCCCGGCCGGGCGCAGCAGGTCGGCGATCAGGTAGATCGAGCCGGTCGCCAGGACGGCGCCGGCGGGGCCGGTGAGCTCGCGCGCCGCCGCGACCGCGCCGCGCGGGTCGCGCTCGGCGCTGACCGCGGTGAAGCCCAGCTGCCGGGCCAGCGACTGCAGCGTCGCGGGCGAGAGCGCCCGCGGGTTGGCGTTGGTCGTGCACACGATGTGCGTTGCGTGCGGGATGAGCGCCTGCAGCATGGCCGCGGCGTCCTTGTCGTCCAGGATCGAGAGTACGACCACCAGGTCGCGCCCGTCCAGCCATTCGGGCAGCGACTCGGCCAGCGCCTCGATGCCCGCCGGGTTGTGCGCGCCGTCGATGACGGTCTCCGGATCCTGCGCGACGACCTCGAAACGACCGGGGACGAGCGTCGACGCCGCGGCCTGGCGCACCGCGTCGTCGTCCAGCGAGGCATGGGTGGGGGCGAGCAATGCCGCGGACGCCGCGCGGGCCAGTGCGAAGTTCCGCCGCTGGAAGGCCCCGCGAGCCGCCGGCACGATCCCGTCCTCCTGCGCCACGACCAGCCGCGCCGCCGGCGCCTCGCGCGCCAGCGCCAGCGCGTCGGGGTGCAGGTCCGGGCCGATCACGAGCGTCGAGCCTGGCCGTACCACGGCGAGCTTCTCGCTGGCGATATCGCGGATCGTCGGCCCCAGCCAGCGCGTGTGCTCCAGCCCGACGTTCGTGAGCACCTGCACCTCGGACGGGATCACGTTCGTCGCGTCGTAGCGCCCGCCCAGGCCGGCCTCGATCACCGCGACCTCCACCCCGGCCTCGGCCATCTCGCTGTAGGCCGCCGCGGTCAGCGCCTCGAACTGCGTCACGCGGTCGTCGCCCTCGAGCGTGCGGTTGACCTTCTCGGCCGCCCGCGCCGCCCGCTCCACGGCCGCGGCGAAGCGCTCCGGCGCGACGTCGCGCTCCGCGACGCGGATGCGCTCGGTGAACGAGACCAGGTGCGGCGACAGGTAGGTGCCCGTCCTCATGCCGTGGCGCTCCAGGATCGCGCTGGCCATCCGCGCCGTCGAGGACTTGCCGTTCGTGCCGACGACGTGGATCGAGCGGAAGCGCTCCTGCGGCGAGCCCAGCGCGGTCATCAGCCGGCGCATGCGGTCCAGGCCGAACCGCATCCCGAACAGCTCCAGCCCGAGCAGGTAGCGCTCGGCCTGCTCGAAGCTCACAGCGCCTCCAGCTCCGCTCGCAGCCGCTCCAGCTTGTCGCGCTCGGCCTGCACCACGGACTCGGGCGCCTTGGCGACGAAGCCCTCGTTGGCGAGCTTGCCCTCCGCCCGCCTGATCTCGCCCTCGAGCCCGGAACGCTGCGCCTCGCGCTTGCGCGCCTCCTCGGCCGGGTCGACGCCGCCCCAGATCTCCACCGCGCCCGCCGCGGTGAGCACCGTGGCGGGCTCGCCCTCGCGCGCGCCGTCCAGGTCCAGCCGCGCCAGCTGCGCGACCGGCCCGGCCTCCAGGCCCTCGGGCAGCGCGGCAGCCAGCCGCTCGCCCGGCCGCACGCCCGCGCCGTCGCGCCATGCGCGGATCGCCGTGACGGCCTCGATCACCTTGCCGAACGCCGCCTCGGCGCCGGCGTCGCGCTCGCCGGGCTGCGGCAGCCGCGCCCCCGCGAGCAGGCCCTCGGCCCCGGGCACGTGCGACCACAGCTCCTCGGTCACGAACGGGATCACCGGATGGCACAGCGCCAGCGTCTCGCGCAGGACGTACAGCGCGGTCGCGCTCAGGTCCTCGTCGAGCTCGCGCGCCTTGAAGAGCTCGAGGTACCAGTCGCACAGCTCGGCGTAGACGAAGTCGTAGAGGCCGAGCGCGAGCTTGTGGAACTCGAACGCCTCGACCGCCGCGTGCGCCTCGGCGACCGCGTGGTGCAGGCGGCTGATGATCCAGCGGTCCTCGAGGAACCCGTCCCCACCCACCCGCGGCTCGGCGAGATCGCTCTCCACGCGCAGGAGGACGAGGCGCGAGGCGTTGAACAGCTTGTTGGCCAGCGCGCGCCCCTGCGCCACCTTCTCCTCGCTGAAGCGCACGTCCTGCGTCGAGGACATCGCCAGCAGCCCGAAGCGCACGGCGTCGGCGCCGTATGCCGGGTACTTCTCGCCGCCCTCGATCAGCTCCATCGGGTCGATGCCCGTGCCCAGCGACTTGCTCATCCGCCGCCCGTCGGGCGCCTGGATGACCGAGTGCACGTAGACGTGCTCGAACGGGATGTCGCCGGCGAACTCGATGCCCATCATCACCATCCGCGCGACCCACAGGAACAGGATGTCGCGCGCGGTGAGCAGCACGTCGGTGGGATAGAAGGCCGCGAGCTCCCGGCGCTGCTCGGGCCAGCCGAGCGTCGCGAACGGCCACAGCGCCGAGCTGAACCACGTGTCGAGCACGTCGGGATCCCGCTCCCAGCCGTCCCCCTCGGGCGGCGAGACACCGACGTGGGTCTCGCCGTCCTCGCGGTACCAGACCGGCAGCTGGTGGCCCCACCACAGCTGGCGGCTGACGCACCAGGGCCGGATGTTCTCCAGCCAGTCCAGGTAGCGCCGCGACTGCGAGGCCGGATGGATCTTCACGCTGCCGTCGCGCACCGCTGCGATCGCCGGCGCGGCCAGCTCGTCCATGCGCATGAACCACTGCAGCGAGATCAGGGGCTCGATGCGCTCGCCCGAGCGATGGCTGTAGGGCACCTCGTGGGTGTAGGCCTCCTCGTGGCGGATGCGGTCCTCCGCGCGCAGCGCCTCCACGACGCGCGTGCGCGCGTCCTCGACCGTCAGGCCCGCGTAGGCGTCGCCCGCGGCGGCGGTCATCAGGCCGTCCTCGCCGATGACGCTGATCTCCTCCAGCCCGTGGCGGCGGCCGATCTCGAAGTCGTTGGGGTCGTGGCCGGGGGTGATCTTCAGGCAGCCGGTGCCGAAGTCGGTCTTGACGTAGTCGTCGGCGATGATCGGCAGCGCGCGCCCGACCAGCGGCAGGATCGCGGTCCTGCCGACAAGGTGCGTGTAGCGCTCGTCGCCCGGGTTCACCGCGATCGCGGTGTCGGCCAGCATCGTCTCGGGGCGCACCGTCGCGACCACGACCTCGCCCCCGCCGTCCGCCAGCGGGTAGGCGATGTGGAACAGCGTGTCGGTGACCTCGCGGTCCTCGACCTCAAGGTCCGAGATCGCCGACCGCGACCCCGGGTCCCAGTTGACCATGTAGTTGTCGCGGTAGACGTAGCCCTTCTCGTAGAGCGCGACGAACACCTTCAGCACGGCGCCGGCGTAGGCCTCATCGAGCGTGAAGCGCTCGTGGTCGTAGTCGCACGACGCGCCCAGGCGCTTGTACTGCTCGACGATCGTGCCGCCGTACTGCGCGCGCCATTCCCAGACCTGGCGGATGAACTCCTCGCGGCCGATCTCCTCGCGGCTCGTGCCCTCGGCCAGCAGCTTCTTCTCGACCTGCGTCTGGGTGGCGATCCCCGCGTGGTCGGTGCCCAGGATCCACTTCGTGCGCATGCCGAGCATCCGGTGCCAGCGGATCAGCGCGTCCTGGATCGAGCCGTTGAGCGCGTGGCCCATGTGCAGCGCGCCGGTGACGTTCGGCGGCGGGATCGCGATCGAGTAGTTCTCCGACGGGTCGCCCTCGGGCTCGGGCGAGTACAGCCCCGACGCGAGCCACGCCTCGACGATCCGGGGCTCGACCTCGGCGGGCTCGAATCGCGTGCGATCGCGCAGGTCCGTCATGGGCGCGCGATTCTAGGGGCAGCGGTGCAGGCGGATCCTGCCCGAGCCGATGCGGCGCGTCAGGCGCGTCACGCCGTGGCTGGTGCGGGCGCCGCAGGCGCGCCACGGGAGCACGGCCTCGATCTGCACGCGCCGCCGCTGCGTCTGCGCGAAGGTCAGCGTCCACTCGCGCGCTGTCAGCCGGGAGCGCACGAGCTCGCGCTCGAACAGCCGGGCCTTCGAGCGCCCGCGCGGGAACGCCAGGAGCCGCAGCGTCCCGAACTCCTTGTGCCGGTAGAGCGAGTCCGTGCCGGCGGGCAGCAGCGGCAGCAGCGCGCCCGCGCGCACGAACAGCGGCAGCTCGTCGAGCCCCGCGCGCACGGTCACCGAGCGCCCGCCGCGGCGCACGGCGGCACGCCGCGCCAGCCACGCGCCGTCCTTCGGGCGATAGGCCAGGCCCGCCGACCAGCGCCCGCGCGGCAGCCGCAACGAGCGGCTCGTCGCGCCCGCGCGCACCACCGGTGCCGCGAACAGGTCCGGGCCGAACCCGAACGCGTCATCGGTCGCCGGAGCGCCGCGCTCAGTCAGCGCGAGCGCGCGCATGAGCGGCATGCCGGTGTCGCGGTAGTCCGCGTCGGCGGCGCGGATGTAGGGATACAGCTGCGTGTGCAGCTTCGCGTAGCGTCGCCAGACCTTCACCACGTCGTCGTCGAAGACCTGCGGGCGCGTGTAGGACGGGATCGCGATCCCCGACAGCTTCGTGCGCATCACGCCCGACACGGCGCCGAACTCGATCCAGCGCTGCAGCAGCTCGGGCGTCAGCTTCGGGTCGCCGGCGATCGTGTCGTAGCCGCCGATGTCCGAGCCCCAGCGGCTGACCCCCGACATGCCGATGCTCAGCGCCTGGCGGACCGCCGAGCTGAGCCCGTCGAAGCCGAACGTCGTCGTCGGGTCACCGCCCCAGACGTCCTGCGCGCAGCGCGCCGCCCCGGTCCAGCCCGAGCGCTGGAAGCGCACGACCGGGCGCCCGGCCAGGATCGACTGCACGCCGCAGTGGTAGGTGACCGGATAGCCGTTGTGGGTGACGGTCGGCGATGTGCCCGCGGCGTCGGTGGCGCCGGGCGGTGTGTACTCGCCGAAGTCCTCCATCCAGCCGTCGTGGCCCGCGGCCAGCATCCGCTTGAGCACGCCGCCGTAGACGTCCAGGCCGCCATCGGAGCTGAAGTCGAACTGCGCGACGGGCTGGATCGTGAAGCCGGCCGGCCCGGTGCCGCCCACGAAGGAGTCGAATGTCGCGGGCGCCCCTCCGGCGTAGGTCTGCAGCGCATGCGCCGCGACCGCCTGGCCGAACAGCGGCTCGTAGGAGGAGCACAGCATCGGGTTGACGTACGTGAGGACCGCCAGCCCGTGGTCGTGGAAGAACTTCACGCGCGCGGCCTCGTAGTCCTCGTTGCCGCGGTCCAGCCCGCACGGCAGGTAGCGCAGCTGCGTCTCCGCGGCCGACACGGGCGCGTCGGCCTTGCGCAGCTTCGCCAGGAAGGCGGCCTCGTCGGAGAGCGGCACGGTGTTCGGCTGGCCGGTCTGAAACCACGGCCCGAACTGCCACGCCTGCACCGGCGCCGGCTGCCGGCCGGTGGCCGCGGTGAAGCGCCGCAGCACCTGCGCCGGCCGTGGCCCGGCGAACACGCGCAGCGCCATCGCGTGGGACTGCACCTCTGCGCTCCAGACGTTCGCCGGGTCAGTGGCGAGGTGGAACGCCGAGGTCTCGTCGCGGTCGATCAGCACCCCGAAGCCGCGGCTGGACAGCAGCCACGGCACGGGGTAGTAGGTCGCGTCGTCGCGCGCGCGGAACCCCTGCGGCGGGATCGTGCCCGCGATGAGCGCACGGTTCTCAGCCGGCCACGGGCCGTCGGAGACGTAGTTCTCGACGTCGTGGCCGCGCTGGTCGAAGACGTCCGAGCGCTCACCGAAGCCGTAGAAGCGCTCCGTCGGCGGGGTGGCGAACCCGATCCGCGTCGCGTCCACGTCGCTGTCGTCGGCGTGGCGGCCGATCTTCGCCCGCACCTGGAGAGCGCCGCTACCGGCAGGCTCGATGCGCACCTCGAGATGGCGCCCGAGCGGGTCCTCGGTCGCCACGTCGAGCAGCAGCCCACCGCCGGACCGCCGCGCCGACGCGACCTCCGTCGCGCGCATCCAGCCCGCCGCGGTGTGAAAGGCCAGCGCCGCGACCGGCGCCTCCGTGAGCGCCGCGCCGCCCCGCTGGGTGAACGTCAGGTGCCAGGGGTTCTCCCCGACCGAGACGCTCAGCGGGCCCGAGGACAGCTTCGCGGCCTGTGCCGGCGCAGCGGCGGCGAGCGCGGCGGCCGCGACGACGAGGACCGTGCGAGCGCGCATCGACTAGCGGCGCCCGCGGCGCCGGCGGCGCTTCCCCACGATCGGGACCAGCTGGCGGCCGGCGTCGATCAGCTCCAGCTTGCGCACGAGCCGCTTGAGGTCGGCTTTCTCGTGCTCGCTCATCGTGCGGCCCTTGCGGACGATCTCGGCGAGCCGGCGGCGCTCGCGCGGCTCGAGGCGCCCCCAGAGGTCCCGCAGGACCACGGCGACGTCGAGGGCGATCATCCAGGGAGCGATGCGGAACCGGGGCATGGACGACGCATACCCTTTCACGATGGATCCCTACGCGGTGCTCGGCGTCCAGCCTGGGGCCTCGTCCGACGAGGTGGCCCGCGCGTACCGCGCGAAGGCGAAGGAGTGGCACCCCGATGTGCGCGGGACCGAGGACGCGCTGCGGCGGATGGCGCTCATCAACGCCGCCTACGAGCAGATCCGCAACGGCAGCGTCCCGCCGGCGCGCTCGGCCGCGCCCGTCGACCGCCGGGGGCGGGCGGGACGGGGTCCCCGCGCGGGCCACTGGCTGCCCGACGACGTCCGCCGCGCGCTCGGCGCCGAGCTGCTCGCCGCGCTCGAGGACGACGAGCCGGTCGAGATCGTCACCCGCACGTCGACCTGGGCCTCGCCGCAGGCGCTGCTCGCCGTCACCGACCACCGCCTGCTCTGGCTCCTCGACGACGCGATCTCCCACCGCGTCCGCTCGCTGGCGTTCAAGGCGATCACCGCGGTGGAGGTCAAGCGCCGCCGCCGCTCGGCGAGCCTGCGCGTGTCCCGCCGCCGCGGCCGCCCGATCGAGTTCGCCGAGCTCCCGCCGGCCACCGCCACGGCGATCGCGCGGCTCAGCTCGGCATCGTGACGCTGATGTCGTCGCGGACGGTGCGGAAGCCCTCGTCGAGGTAGAGCTCGCCGGCCGGGTTGCCGCCGGTGACGACGAGGCCCAGTGCGGGAAGGTCGTCGGCGGCCGCCGCGGTCAGGGCGCCGCGCAGCAGCGCACGGCCGGCGCCCGGGACCGCGGGGTCGCGGAACAGCTCCGACAGCCACGGGCCGGCGTCGGGTGGAGCGCCCGGGAAGAGGTTGAGGAGCGCGGCGCCGGCGATGCGCCCGTCGACCACCGCCATGCGGCTCGCGCCCAGCAGCGGGCCGACGAGCTCGCCGCGCAGCAGCTTGCCGATCGCCGCATGGTCGCGTGACAGCTCGTAGTCGGGATGCTCGGGCCGGTACGCGCTCTGGTGAGCCGGCAGCAGCTCCTCCTCCGTCGCCGACAGCGCGACCACGCGCGGATCGACGTCGGCCGGCACCGAGCGCAGGTCATGCGTCATCAGCCGCGCATGCCGCCGCTGTGCCGCGCCGGCGGCGATCAGCTCGCGCCCGAGCTCGACCGGGGCCACGACGATCCAGCCGCGCAGGTCGCGCAGGCACGCGTCGCGCAACTCCTCGGTCGTCGCGCCCTGCGCGGGCTCGAGCAGGTCGGCGATCGGGCGCCCGTCGCGCTCCCCGCGCTTGTAGGTCCCCAGCGGCCGGCCGTCGGGCGCGCTAAGCAGAGGCGGCTTCGTCGGCCGACGACTCTTCGGCCGGCGCCGCCTCGGTCACGAGCGTCGGCGGGTTGCCCTTCTCGATCGTCTCGCGCGTGACGACGCACTTCTTGACGTCGCGGCGCGAGGGCAGCTCGAACTGCACGTCGAGCAGCGCCTCCTCGATGATCGAGCGCAGGCCGCGAGCGCCCGTCTCGCGCTCGAGGCCCTTGTCGGCGATGCACGACAGCGAGTCCTCGCTGAACACGAGCTCGATGCCGTCGAAGGAGAAGAAGCGCTGGAACTGCTTGACGAGCGCGTTGCGCGGCTCGGTCAGGATCGTGATCAGGTCGTCGCGCGAGAGCTGGTGCACGGCGCTCATCACGGGCAGGCGGCCGATGAACTCCGGGATCAGGCCGTAGTTGACGAGGTCCTCGGGCAGGCACTGGGCGAACAGGTCGCCCGAGTCCTTGTCGGCCTTGGACTCGATCGACGCGCCGAAGCCGACGCCCTTGTGGCCGATGCGCCGCTCGATGACCTTGTCGAGGTTGGCGAACGCGCCGCCGCAGACGAACAGGATGTTCGTCGTGTCGATCGACAGGAACTCCTGGTGCGGATGCTTGCGGCCGCCCTGCGGCGGCACGCTGGCGGTCGTGCCCTCGAGGATCTTCAGCAGCGCCTGCTGGACGCCCTCGCCCGAGACGTCGCGCGTGATCGACGGGTTGTCGGCCTTGCGCGCGATCTTGTCGACCTCGTCGATGTAGATGATCCCCTGCTCGGCCTTCTTGACGTCGTAGTCGGCGGCCTGGATCAGCTTGAGCAGGATGTTCTCGACGTCCTCGCCGACGTAGCCGGCCTCGGTCAGCGCCGTGGCGTCGGCGATCGCGAACGGCACGTTGAGGATCTTCGCCAGCGTCTGGGCGAGCAGCGTCTTGCCGCAGCCGGTCGGGCCGAGCAGCAGGATGTTGGACTTCTGCAGCTCGATCTCGGCGTCGGTCGAGGCCATCATCTGCACGCGCTTGTAGTGGTTGTAGACAGCCACCGAGAGCGTGCGCTTGGCCTCCTCCTGGCCGACGACGTAGTCGTCCAGGACGCCGTAGATCTCCTTCGGCTTGGGGAGGTTCTCGACGTCGAACGACGGCGGGGCGGTGAGCTCCTCGTCGATGATCTCGTTGCAGAGATCGATGCACTCGTCGCAGATGTAGACGCCTGGTCCGGCGATCAGCTTCTTGACCTGCCGCTGGCTCTTGCCGCAGAAGCTGCAGAGCAGCTGCTCGTTGCTGTCGGTGGGTCGGGCCATGCGCTGGTCGATCTCTCCCCGAGGGTCCCGAAGCTAATGCTCCGAGATCACCCGGTCAATGATCCCGTAGGTCTTTGCCTCTTCCGAAGACATGAAGTAGTCGCGCTCCGTGTCCGTGCGGACCTTGTCGTAGTCCTGCTTGGTGTGCTTGGCGATGATCTCGTCGAGTCGTCGGCGGATATCGATGATCTCTTTAGCGTGGATCTCGATATCGGTCGCCTGGCCCTGGAAACCGCTCGAAACCTGATGGATCAGGATCTTCGCGTTGGGCAGCGCCATGCGCTTGCCCTCCGCCCCGCCGGCCAGCAGGAGCGCCCCCATCGACATCGCGATCCCGACGCAGATCGTCTGCACGTCGGGCTTGATGAACTGCATCGTGTCGTAGATCGCCAGGCCCGCGTACACGCTCCCGCCCGGGGAGTTGATGTACACCGAGATGTCCTTGTCGGGATCCTCGGACT
>Ga0308176_10003529_pt1 | contig 10038 bp, 14 predicted proteins | sample PhyCR2_3_FD_203890 | JGI IMG/M metagenome (GOLD analysis project Ga0308176, IMG submission 203890) | Soil microbial communities from UC Gill Tract Community Farm, Albany, California, United States - DLSLS.C.R2 | ecosystem: Environmental > Terrestrial > Soil > Agricultural land | place: USA... | reverse complement strand
ATCCTCGACAACGGCGTCGGCCCCCACACGCGCGTGAACGGCTCCGGACACGGGCTGGTCGGGATGCGCGAGCGCGTCGCGCTCTACGGCGGGCTGCTCGAGGCGGGCAGCCGCAACGGCCACGGCTTCGCCGTGCGAGCGCGACTGCCGCTCACGACCCTCGAATGATCCGCGTCGCGATCGCCGACGACCAGGCGCTCGTGCGCACCGGCTTCCGCGTCATCCTCGACGCCGAGCCCGACCTCGAAGTCGTCGGCGAGGCAGGAGACGGCCGCGAGATCGTCGACCTCGTCCAGGCACGGCCACCGGACGTCGTGCTGATGGACGTCCGGATGCCGAACCTCGACGGGATCGAGGCGACCCGGCGCCTCACGGCGTTCCTGCACCCACCGCGGGTACTGATGCTGACGACCTTCGACCTCGACGAGTACGTCTACGAGGCGCTGCGTGCCGGCGCCTCCGGCTTCTTGCTCAAGGACGCCGGCGCGGACGAGCTCCTCCACGCCGTGCGCGTCATCCACGCCGGCGAGGCGCTCCTCTCCCCCTCGATCACCCGCCGCCTGATCGCCGACTACGCCCGCCGCCCGCCCGCGAGCGAGCAGCCGGCCGCGCTCGCAGCGCTGACCCCCCGCGAGCTCGAAGTGCTCCGCCTGCTCGCGCGCGGCCTCTCCAACGCAGAGATCGCCCACGAGCTCGTCCTCGGCGACGCAACCGTGAAAACGCACGTCGCCCGCATCTTCAGCAAGCTCAACCTCCACGACCGCGCGCAGGCCGTCGTGCTCGCCTACGAAACCGGACTCATCACCCCAGGCTTACAGCAGACACCGAAAGACGCTTAGGACACCTGATCGAGCCGTCCACGAATCGGACCGGATTGTCCACCTCTCTGGAGAGAGGGAGTCGCCGGAGTCACCGGTTCCGCTCATTCCCGCGTGAACCTGACTTGTCGGACTCGATGGTCGTGGCGATCGGCGTCGATCTCGAGACAGGGAGGGTGAGTCGGTCACCGTCCGCGCCGCTGCTGAGGACGACGAGCGGGTCGGCTTGGCCGTCAGCCTCGACAGCGATGAGGAACGGCTGGAGGAGGCTGCTCCTGCCGGCGGCGGCATCCGCGACCCGTCTCGTAGGAGAGACGACTCGGGTGGGCGAGTTGGGGAATCGCCCTCGAGAGAGTCTGAGCTACGGCCCTGTCACGACCGTCGTCAGTGTGCCGCCGATGGTCGTCGTGATGTGCGGGCGCTGCGAGTTGGGGATCGTCGTTGAGGTCGAGTGACCGCCGCATGCAGCCACGACGGAGAACCCGGCGACGAAGAGGCAACCTGCTAGGACGAGTCGGGTTGGCACGCGCAAGGGGTGGCCGAAGCTCGGTTCTTCAGGTTCCATCGGTCGTGGTGCCTTCCGGCTGGGCCGCCCTCCAAGCCTCGACCAGCGGGCGACGGTAGAACAACACGAGCGGCAAGGCGACGAGGATCAAGATGACCTCGTCGAACGGTCCGGGGATCGGTAGGAGCCCCAGAGCCACGAGCCATCTCAGCGTTGGCGGGATGCGCCTGTCGGTCGCAGCGATCCTCACCGCGCGAACGGTGTGTCTGACGATGGCGACAAGAGGTCGCACGGCCTCAGCGTAGGCGCTTGGCACTCCGAGCCAGCGCATCCGCTCGCCTGGGCCAGCGAGTTCCGGCGGCTTGCTCAGTATCGGTGGATGGCGGGGTGAGGTTTGATGCCTGCTTCCTTGCACCAGACGGCGAGCGCGAATCAGGAGTGCGGCGAAGCCGGCGGAGAGAGCGGTTCCGGTGATTGGGCGCGGCCAGAAGTCGCTGGCGGGAGGTAGGCGCCGTGGAAGATGGCGTTGCTCGCTCCGGGCGCTGGACCTCGTTGACGCGGGAGGCGACTGGCGGCCTACTCGGGATCACTTGTCGTCCAGCGGCGGAATGCGAGGACGCTGTTGTGTCCGCCGAAGCCGAAGGAGTTCGAGAGCGCCACCTCGACCTGCTCGACGCGGGCGGCGTCTGGGAGATAGTCGAGATCGCATTCCGGGTCTGGCACCGCCTGGTTGATCGTCGGCGGAAGGACGCCGTGGTGCAGCGCCAGCACGGTGAAGATGGCCTCGACGGCGCCAGCGGCGCCGAGTGCGTGCCCCGTCGCTCCCTTAGTTGAGGAAATGAGCGGCCGTCCCGGGAGGGCGTCGCCGAAGACGAGCTTCAGAACGCGTGTCTCCGCGGCGTCGCCCGCGAGGGTGGAGGTTCCGTGCGCGTTGACGTAGCCAACCTGTTCCAGTTCGATGTCAGCGTCGGCCAAGGCCATTCGCAGCGCGCGCGCAGCGTTCCCCCCGACAGGATCCGGATCGGAAACGTGGATCGCGTCGGACGAGACTCCGTAGCCAGCGAGCTCCGCGTATATCCGCGCCTTGCGTGCGAGCGCATGCTCGAGCTCCTCCAGCACGAGAACGGCAGCGGCCTCCGCGATCACGAACCCATCACGCTCCGCGTCGAACGGGCGCGAGGCTGACCCAGGATCGTCGTTTCGTGTCGAGAGCGCGCGCATCGCGGCGAATCCGGCAACCGAAGCCGGCGTCACCGGCGCCTCGGTGCCACCGCACACCATCACCTCGGCACGCCCGAGGCGAATCGCGTCCAGCGCGTCGCCGATCGCCATGGTCGACGCAGCGCACGCGGTGCTCTCGGTCAGCAGCGGCCCACGGGTCCCGAGCTCGATCGACACCCACCCCGCAGCCAAGTTCGGAAGCGTCTGCACGATCGAGAACGGGCTCACCCGCCCCGGCCCACGGTTCGCCAGCTGCAGCACCGTCTGCTCGAACGACGCGACTCCGCCGAGCGCCGTGCCAACCGCCGTCCCGGCCCGCTCCCCCACCGCCGCAACGTCGAGAGCCGAATCGCGCTGCGCCTGCCGGGCAGCAGCAAGCAACAAATGCGTGCAGCGATCCATCCGCCGCGCCGCCTTCGAACCGACAATCTCCGACACGTCGAGATCCTTCACCTCGCATGCGAACCGCACCGGGAACCCACTCGCGTCGAAGCGAGAAATTGGCGCAGCACCTGCGCGGCCCGCGAGCAACGCCGCCCACGCATCGACGACCGAACCGCCGATAGCACTCACGATCCCAAGACCAGTCACCACAACCCGACGCCGCGATGACACCACCCAGCCAGCCTACGCCGCCCCGAGCCGCGGCCGCCGAACGCCTGAAGGTGCGATGGGCTGGTTCACCTTGGCGGAGGTCGCGGCTGCGCTCGGCCTCAGCGTTGATCTCGGCTCTCCTCCGTTGGGGATGCCCAGCGAGTGAAGGATGCTCGCGGCTCCTAGCGCCCCAATCGCGTCCGCCGGCGGATACCGAGACGCCTTTGCACGGCGCGATCCTCCTCGCCATCCTTCTTCGCGGCCCAGATGAACACCCCAAAGACCAGCGCAGCCGCAAACACAACGCTGACCACGACGATGCTCACAGCCACGACCGTCATGGACACGGTTTGCCCGTCGGGCCACCCCGCAAGTCACGAGAAGACGCGCTTCGTGATGAAGACCGCCGCCCCCGACGGCGGAGGACGCGCTCGACCCCTCTCCTCATCGCGAAACCCATTCTTAAACACAGGCGCCGAAGGCCGACGTCTGCGAGGCCTCTATGAGCGGCCGAGCCCGGACCCGCGAGCGACCGCTTGTCACGCTGAATCGACCTCGCCCTCAGCGCAGCTGAGTGCGCTCTAAACACTCATGCCCGCGGCTCGAAGTGCCGCCATGCACTCCTCGCAGATCCCGTGCGTCACATCCGCAGAATCGGTGAACGCGGGCCGCTCCTCGACCAGCACCCACTGCTCGCCGAATCGGTAGCGGCTACACCAAGCGCACCGCGTCGTCATCTTCGCTTCGCGCGCCACAACCGACGCCCCGACGAGAACCTCGGCCCGCGCGCGAATGCATTCGGCTGCTTCGACTGCCCCTTGGGCGCGGCGGAGAAGCTCTGCCTCGACCTCGTCGGGTTCGCGGGGTGCATCAGCCACGAAAACGAAGCTACTCCGCACGATCCCCCGGTTCAACGCAACGCCGACCGCGACGTCTCCCCCGGCCCGGAATGTGCCCGCGAGACCTGTCCCCCAGCGGGGTGGGCGGCGGAAGACAGACGGCGCTCGTTCCGTCTCTACTGCGGCGTAACCCCCGGCGAGCCAGTCAACGGAATGTTCCCGGTAGCGATCACTCAGCTTGGCAGCTGTGCAGGTTCTGCAGCCGCCGGCCGCGCGCCACCCGTACGCCATGCGAGCAGAAGGGCGGCAACCAGGATCCAGCCCATGTAGATGAAGGCGGGAATGAAGAAGACCGCGAACAGCAGCAGGATCCCGACCAGGATGCCCAGCCAGCCAAACCACCGGGGCAACAGCCCCTTTCGCAGCACGGCCGTCGAGGTTGTCCAGACCACCAGCGCGCCGACGACCACCGCCGCAACCCAGAACTGATACCCGATGTCGCTCATCAACCGGTAGCCGCTCGCGTCATGGAACTTGCTCGTGTCATTCGCCGCCACCGACGGGCCCGTGAAGAAGACAGCCGCGGTCAGCCACAGCACCGAGCTCGCGACCCCGCAACCGTAAGCGAGCGCCGCCAGCCGCCCCGGACCGCCCTCCGCGGCCGCCAGCCTCGAACGCAGCACCCAGAAAAAGACGAGCAGAAAGAGAATGCCAGCCAAGAACAGAAAGAAGCCCACGAAACTCCGCACCTGGTGCGAGTGACCGGCCAGGTAGGCGCCGATCTTCGCGTCCGAGTCATTCGTGTCCGGCGAACCCGAGTTGAGCACAAAGCCGACGAAGATCCCGGCCACGGCCAGCACACCAGCCAACGGACTCAACCGCTCCCAGCGCATCACCAACCTCCCCAAGCCGCCGCCTGAACTCGTCTCCAAAGTCTCACTGCCGGGCCGGACGGAGAGATAGATGCCCGACGGTCAGCGGCGCGCCACGATCGCAGTCCCCTGCTCGGCTCGCTCGCGGTCCGCTCTGCCTACCGTGCTCACAGCCGAGTTCGCTGGCGCGACCTGATGCCCGTCAGGCCCTGGCCGTGCTGCTACCCGGCGGCCCGGGCAGCATCGTCGGAATGTACTCGAGCAGTTGGATGCGACCATCGAACGTGCGGCTGCCGATCATGTCGAGAGCAAGATCGGGATAGCCGTCGTATATCCGCTCCCGGCCGCTGCTTCCGGTGATAACGGGAAAGACAACCACGCGGAAGCGGTCCACCAGACCCGCGTTCAGGAGAGAGCGGCACAGGATGAGGCTGCCGATCGTGCGCAGCGACTCGGCGCCGTCGGCCTTCATCTCCCGCACGGCCTCGATCGCGTCTCGAGCCACCAGTTGCGTGTTCGCCCACGAAAGCGGCTCGCTCAACGTGGTCGAGAAGACGACCTTCGACATGCCCGCTAGGGCATCGGTGCCTGGCTCGCCCTTTGCGGCGAATCGCGACATGACGCGGTACGTGGTTGCGCCCATCAGGATCGTGTAGTCCGCTTCGGGCTGCTCTTCCAACCACGCGAGGTACTCGGGTCCTTGCAGCCCCCACCAACCCGGCCAATCCTCGGCAGCCCCGTAGCCATCGAGCGACGTGATGAAGTCAACAAGGAGTTCCGGCATCGTGGTCTCCTTTCCCTTGGATCTCAGGTAGCGGCTCCCGCCCCGCACCAGGAGATAGGAACGACAGCTAGGACACGTGGCGAGGCGAGAACTCATCGCCAGCACGCGGCCCGCGAGCGATCCGGTCTCAAGCAAACGACGCCGGAAGCTCCGGCTCGCGCAAGCGCGAGCAGCCACGAGCGCGGAAAACACGCGCTACTGCTAGCGGCCGAGTCGCGTCCGGCGGCGGATTCCGAGTCGCTTCTGCAGTGCGCAATCCTCCTCGCCGTCCTTCCTTGCCGCCCACACGAACACGCCGAGGACAACTGCAGCCATAAACGCAACAATGACCACGACGATGATCACGGCTGCGACCGTCATAAAGGCAGGACCTGCCCGTTAGGTCGGGATGTCTACCGCATCAAGGACGCAAGGCGCCGGAACCAGTGGCTGGCCGTCGACCCGTCGAACGGCTCCGTGAAAGTCGTCTACTACGACACGGGCACGCACGGCGCGACGTCGACGCTGTATCCGCTCGCCCGACGCGGCGCACGTACACCGCCTCGACAGTCGCGAACGCGCCGATGAGAGTTGCTGCTCACCGAGCGTCGACCTCGGCAACCAGTGCGGCGCCGCCTCCAGCGGGCATCGTCCGCCAGAACCGACCGCCTTCGATGCGTTCACAGCCGGACTAGCCCGGGGAGGCGGCGCGAGGCCAAGCGGCGCAATTGGACCTGTCGGAGTTCGTGCTAGAGCGGGCCAGACTTCGGGGCTCCTCGCGAAGCGCCGACGAGCCTACCGTTTTGCGGCTAGCAGGCCGGGAACACCTAATCCATGATCGGCGTCGCGATCGCCTTCGTGCTGGTCGGGATCGTGTTCCTGTTCATCATCCCCTGGGTCGGAATCCCAGTCGGGATCGTCGGTCTCGTCCTAGCCATTCTCTGGCTCGCAGGCTTCGGCCGCCGCGCCTTGCGCAGCGACAAGCCCGCGGAGCCGCACGCGTAGCGGCAAGCGGCGACGACTCCAGATGCCTGCGTGAACCTATGGGACTACGCGAACGGATCCGGCAAGCAATCCAGGAACCCGTCAACGAATCGGAGAAGCTGCTAGACGAGCTCCACAACGCGGACGGCGAGACGAAGCTCTCAATTTTGATCAGCGGCTGGGGTCGCGGCCTGGCCGCCGGCCTCGAAGAACTCGCGATCACTATCGACGAGCAACAGGAGCAACCCGGTACCGGCGCCTCAGAATCGCCCCCGCCAGAGCCGAGGCCCGAACCGGCCCAGCAACGCGATCCAGAAGAACGCGAAGAAGCGAGCGCCGACCCCGCCGACGCGGATGAAGAGCAGCTGCTCCAGGAAGCGGAACAATCGCGCGAGAAGACGGCCGAGGTTCGCAAGCAAACCAAGTCCGCTCGCGAGTGAAATGCAGCCGCTACCCGCGCCAGCGCCAGATCAGGTCGAGCCGGACTTCGGCTCGTCCCTGGTTTGGCTCACGATCAGCCGTCCATCGGCCTCACCTGACCGGGCTGGCTCGATCGCATCGACCCGCCAGAAGTGACCTCGTGGAAGATCACCTGGCCCCATTCCTGCTGGGACTGCGATTGCGCGACAGTGTCACGCGACCCGTGAGAGCGCCGACCCTGTGAGCAAGGAGATCGAGCTCCGCCGACACACGGATGCCGATGGAGACGTCCTTACGGCCGAGGGCATGGCTGCAGCGCTGGCGATCGGCGCCGGCCTTGGCGGCCGCTACCAGCTCGCGGTCTCGACTGGCGCCCAGCGTGCGAGGCAGACACTTGCCTGCTTCCTCGCCGCGCTCGGCCAGCGCGTGCCCGGCGGTGTCGTGGTCGAGCCGGGGCTGCGTTCGCAGGTTGAGGATCGTTGGCGCGCCGCCTATCAGGAGGCAGGCAGCGGCAGGCTCGATGCTCTACGCGAGGCTGACGCCGAACTGGTCGCAGAAGACTCACAACGGCTCGGCTGCGCGCTCCGCCGGATCCTCGACAGCCTGCCCGAGGGCGGCAGCGCTCTCGTGGTCGGACACAGCCCGACAAACGAGGCCGCAGTGCTGGGCCTAACCGGTGCGATCGTGGCGCCGCTTGCGAAGGGTGCTGGCGTGCGCGTGACCGCCACAGACGACGGCTGGACGGTCGAGTCTCTCGAGTAGATACCCATCGGTAGAGCCGCACGGTGAGCGAGGCGACGCCCCAACGGGGAGCTTCTCCAGAACCAGCCACTACGCGCCTCGAAGACCGGCGGACGTGTCGCACTCGATCCTCTCGGGAACCGCTCAGAGGCAAACGAAAAGGAGGTTGTATGGCAGCCGCGACGAGCACGCCGCAAAGCGGCACCAAAGACAAGAACTACGACCTGATCACGGTGACGCACCTCTGCCTCGAGCACGTCTGGCGGCTCGAGCAATACGCGGAGGACGCCGAACGGGACGGCGACAGCGATCTGGCCGGCCTGTTCCGGCGCATGCAAGAACACAGCCGCAAGGGAGCCGAGGGGTGCAAAAAGCTGCTCGGCGAACGCCTGCGGACGAACGAGTAGCGGCTGGCTCGGAACTCGGGGACGGCAGATGCAAGATCAAGGCAGTCGCTGGTCACAATGAATGAGTCCTCACCAGCCCGGGATGACTGGTCGCCGCAGACGATCGTCGTCGGCTACGACGGCACCAGTTCTGCCGAGCGAGCGCTGAGACGCGCCATTCAACTGGCACGAAGGTTCGGATCGCGGGTGATCGTCGCAGACGTCGCCGCGCCGCAACCGCTGCAGACGACGCCAGGCGCCTTCGGCTACCTGCCCTACTACGCAGGCATGCCGGAGCAGAGCGCCCGGATGGACGAGACGCTGTGGCAGCAGCATCGTTCGAGCATCGACTCACTCTTCGCGCAGACCGGTGTTCGGCATGAGTTCGCCGGAGTCGTCGGCGAGCCAGTAACCGAGATCGTCGAGGTCGCCGAGCAGCACAAGACCGACTTGATCGTGGTCGGCACACGCGAGGCAAACTTCCTCGAGAGGCTCCTGCAAGGCAGCGTCAGCCAAGGCGTCGCTCGCCACGCCCGCTGCGACGTCCTCATTGTCCACTCCGCCGACACCAAGAGCGCCTAGGTCGCGCCAGGGTCGCACGCTGCGCGGTCTGATCGTGCGCCTGGCACGCGAGAGTCCACACTAGGCGACCTCCTCGGCGGACTCATCCACGAATACGCGGTCGCCGCCTGAATTTGCGAACCCTAGGCGCGGACGGACGGTTGGTCGTGAGCCGAACCACGGACGCGCCTTAAAGCCCGGCGCGGCGTGAGCGCGGTCTAGCGGAGACAGGGGCGTCCCCGGGGAACCGGCAATACGTCGGGGCCGCGTGCCTAGGTGTAGTTCCTGAGGACGTTGGTTCATCCGGGCCTCCCTGGAGGCTGAGCGCTGTCAAAGGCAGCTCGGCCCCAAGGAGGTCACCGGATGAAGCTTCACGCTAACGCGGCACTCAGCTGGAATGGCAGGCGGCGGCTTGCTGAGCGTGTGGTTGAGGAAGGTTGGACGTTGACCGCGGCCGCCGAGGCGGCCGGGGTCAGCGTGCGCTGTGCGCGCAAGTGGGTTGGTCGCTATCGCCTGGAGGGCGAGCTCGGACTCCGTGATCGTTCGTCGGCGCCGCGGCATGTGGCCAATCGCACCGCGGCTGACCGGGTGGAGGCGATCGTCAAGTTGCGCCGGTTGCGTTTCACTGCCGCCGAGATCGCCGAGACGCTTGGCCTGGCGCTCTCGACGGTGTCCGGGATCTTGACCCGGCTCGGCTTGGGCAGGCTGGGCCGGATCGGGCTCGAGCAGCCGGTCCGCTGCGAGCATTCGCGGCCGGGCGAGCTGATCCACATCGATGTCAAACGACTCGTCCGGATCGAAGGCGGAGCCGGTAAGCGTGTCCGCGATGGCCTGCGCAAGCACTACGTGCGCAGCTACACCGACCGGGCCGGCAAACGGCGGCTCGCCGTCGGCTGGGAGTACGTCCACGTCTGCGTCGACGACTACAGCCGGCTCGCCTACGTCGAGGTGCTGCCGGACGAGAAAGCGGTCACCGCGGCCGCCTTCCTGCGCCGAGCGGTCGCCTTTTACCGCCGCCACGGCATCCGCGTCGAACGCGTCCTCACCGACAACGGCAGCCCGTACGTCTCCACCGTCCACGCCGTCGCCTGCCGAGCGCTTGGCGTCCGCCACAGCCGCACCCGTCCCTACCGGCCCCAGACAAACGGGAAAGCAGAACGCTTCATCCGCACCATGCTCCAAGGCTGGGCCTACGGAGCGATCTACGGCTCAAGCAACGAACGAACCGCCGCCCTTGACGGCTGGCTCTGGCACTACAACCATCGACGAAGACACTCAGCCCTCGGCCACCAACCCCCGGCCAGCAGAACCAACCTGCTCAGGTCCTACACCTA
>Ga0308176_10003528_pt1 | contig 10040 bp, 8 predicted proteins | sample PhyCR2_3_FD_203890 | JGI IMG/M metagenome (GOLD analysis project Ga0308176, IMG submission 203890) | Soil microbial communities from UC Gill Tract Community Farm, Albany, California, United States - DLSLS.C.R2 | ecosystem: Environmental > Terrestrial > Soil > Agricultural land | place: USA... | reverse complement strand
CAGCATCTCCCCCAGCACCGGCGCGGTGCCCTTGATGGGCCGCGACTCCAGCCGCCTGCCGTGCCGGATGAGGAAGCCCTCCGGCGAGGCGGACACGACGTCGAGACCCGCCTCCGGCACGTGCACACGGGCGGCGTGCGGGGCCGGGTTGCCCTCGGCGAGCAGCCCGGCGAGGCCGTCGAGGTCGGCCACGTCATCGAGCCGGTGCGACAGCACGCGACAGAGGTTGACCTGGTAGACGTCCCCTGCGGCGACGCGGCGGCGCACCTCCCGCACCCCGGCGAGGTATGCCGCGTGGTCCAGCGTGCTGTGCCAGCGGCGGTCGAGCGGCGCCCAGGGCGCCGGCGGTGCCGGTGGGGCGTCGCGGTCGACCTCGGCGAACCGGACCGCGGTCACCCGCCCCTCGAAGTCCGCGACGACGGCCCAGAACCCGCGGTCGAGCCCCATGAGGTCGTGCCGCACGTCGACGACCTCCCGCGCGAGGACGGCGCCGAAGCGGGCGTGGGACACGGGCAGATCATAGGGAGCCCCTAGACTCCCCGACCATGCGCGCGGTGGGGACGACGGCGGCTGCCCTGGCGGCGCTGCTGGCCGCCGCGTGTGCCGGCGGCGCCGACGCCGTGGACCTCCCCTCCCGCAGCACACCGTCGTCCGTGGCCGCGCGGTCGACCGGCGGACCGTCGCCGACGTCGACGCGTGCGCCGTCGCCCACCGGGCCCTCCTCGCCGAAGCCGACCGCGACCGCGCTGAGCTCTCCGACCGCGGCGCGTGCCCCGGACGTGCTCACCCTCGCCTTCGGTGGTGACGTGCACTTCGAGGAGTACCTCAGGCCGCTGGCGCGCGACCCGCACGGCCTCGACGAGCTCCGGTCGACGCTCGGGGCCGCGGACCTGTCGGTGGTCAACCTCGAGACGGCCATCACGGAGCGCGGCGCGCCCATCGGCAAGGAGTTCCACTTCCGCACCCCCGCGAGCGCCCTGGAGACCCTGGCCAACGCCGGCGTCGACGCAGTGAGCATGGCCAACAACCACGGCGCCGACTTCGGCGCCGTCGGCCTGCGGGACACCCTGGCCGCCCGAACGGCCAGCCCCCTCCCGGTGGTCGGCATCGGCGCCGACGAGGACGAGGCCTTCGCTCCCGCCACGCTGGAGGCCAAGGGCGTGAAGGTGGCCGTGTTCGGGGCGTCGCAGGTCTACGAGATGACCCTGGCCAACTGGTCTGCCGACCAGGACTCCCCCGGCATCGCCAGCGCGTCGCCGCTGGGCCGCCTCCGCACCGCGGTGAGCAGGGCCTCGCGCACCCACGACCTCGTGGTGGTCTTCATGCACTGGGGCCTGGACTACCAGCAGTGCCCCGACGGCCTCTCCGCCGCCACCGCGCGCTCGCTGGAACAGGCCGGAGCCGACATCGTCGTGGGCGGCCACTCCCACCGGGTCAACGGGGCCGGCTGGCTCGGCCGCGCCTACGTCGCCTACGGCCTGGGCAACTTCGTCTGGTGGCGAAGCAAGGAGCCCGACTCCCGCACCGGTGTGCTCACCCTCACGGTCGACCCCGAACGGGCTCGTGACCGGAGCTCCTCCGCGTCGGCGGTGACGGGCGCCCGCTGGACGCCGATGCTGGTCGGCGCCGACGGCATACCTCGTCAGCCGCAGGAGGCTGCGGAGCGCTCCCGGCTGATGGGCGTCTGGAGGCAGGCGGCCGCCTGCTCCGGCCTGGCCCAGCGTTCCTGACGGGCACGTGACGGGACCCGAGACCCGCGGTGGGAATGGACCTCACTGGTACCGTGTTCACCGGTTAGTTGAATCGTCAACAACCACTCTCGACGAAAGAAGTGTGTGATGCAGTTCGGGATCTTCACGGTCGGCGACGTGACCACCGACCCCACCACCGGCCGCACCCCCACCGAGCACGAGCGCATCAAGGCCACGGTGGCCATCGCGAAGAAGGCCGAGGAGGTGGGCCTCGACGTGTTCGCCACGGGCGAGCACCACAACCCGCCGTTCGCCGCCCCGGCCAACCCGACGGTGCTGCTGGCGAACATCGCGGCACAGACCGACCGCATCGTCCTGTCGACGGCGACCACGCTCATCACCACCAACGACCCCGTGCGCCTGGCGGAGGACTACGCCTACCTGCAGCACCTCTCCGACGGCCGGGTCGACCTCATGATGGGCCGCGGCAACACCGGCCCGGTCTACCCGTGGTTCGGCAAGGACATCCGCGACGGCATCCCTCTGGCCATCGAGAACTACGCGCTGCTGCGCCGGCTGTGGACCGAGGAGGCCGTGACCTGGAGTGGCAAGCACCGCACGCCGCTGCAGGGCTTCACCTCCACGCCGCGCCCGCTCGACGGCGTGCCGCCGTTCGTGTGGCACGGCTCGATCCGCTCGCCCGAGATCGCCGAGCAGGCGGCCTACTACGGCGACGGCTTCTTCCACAACAACATCTTCTGGCCGATGAGCCACACCAAGCAGATGGTGGCGCTCTACCGGCGTCGCTTCGAGCACTACGGCCACGGCACCGCCGACCAGGCCATCGTCGGCCTCGGCGGCCAGGTCTTCATGCGGAAGAACAGCCAGGACGCCGTCCGCGAGTTCCGCCCCTACTTCGACGTCGCCCCCGTCTACGGCCACGGCCCGTCGATGGAGGACTTCACCCGCGAGACGCCGCTCACGGTGGGCAGCCCCCAGCAGGTGATCGAGCGGTATGCCGCGATGGCCGACGAGGTCGGCGACTACCAGCGCCAGCTCTTCCTCGTCGACCACGCCGGCCTCCCGCTGTCGACCGTGATGGACCAGCTCGAGATCCTCGGTGGCGAGGTCGTGCCGGCGCTGCGCCGCATCGCCGACGCGCGCAGGCCTGCCCATGTGCCCGACGCGCCGACGCACGCGTCCCGCGTGGCCGCCGCCGGCGGTGGTCACGACCTGACCGTGCACGGGGTGGACGAGGTCACCGGCGCCTCCCCGGAGGTGGCCCGATGACGCGCCGCATCGTGGTCGTGAGCGCCGGTCTCGGCCAGCCCTCGTCGACCCGCCTGCTGGGCGACCTGCTCGCCACCGCCACCACCGACGCCCTCCTCGAGGGCGGCATGGAGGCGCAGGTCGAGGTCATCGAGCTGCGGGAGCTGGCGCACGACCTGACCAACACCCTGCTCGCCGGCTTCCCCACCGGGGGCGTCCGCCCGGCACTGGAGACCCTGGCCGGCGCCGACGCGGTGGTCGCGGTCACGCCCGTCTACCAGGGCTCCTACAGCGGGCTGTTCAAGATCTTCTTCGACATCGTCGAGCGCGATGTGCTGCGCGGCACGCCGGTGGTGCTGGCTGCCACCGGGGGCACCGCCCGCCACTCGCTGGTGCTGGAGTACGCCCTGCGGCCGCTGTTCACGCACCTCGGCGCCACCACCGTCGGCACCGGTGTGTTCGCCGCTTCGGAGGACTGGGGCTCGGCCGGCGAGGCCGACCAGGGCCTCACCGCGCGCGTCCGCCGGGCCGGCACCGAGCTCGCCGCCCTGGCCGGAGCCCGGGTGGGCAGCGGGCCGCGTGACCCCTTCGCCGATCCGGTGCCGTTCGAGGAGCTCCTCTCCGGCGGCTGACCCCCGCTGGACGGCAGGACCGCGGACTGGTCCGCCCGCTCGGGACCTTCGGCACCGGCCCCGGCCCCGGCACGCCGAGATCATGGACGGGTCAGGGCAGAGGACCGCTGCACAGGAGGTGCGCCATGACACGGGCGCTGGTCGTCTACGAGTCCGTGCTCGGGAACACGCAGGCCGTGGCCCGGGCCATCGCGGAAGGCCTCGGGCAGTCCCGCCCGGTGACCGTCCGCGAGGTCGCCGACGCACCGGAGACGATCCCGCCCGACGTCGGGCTCCTCGTGGTGGGTGGACCCACCCACGCCTTCGGCCTGAGCCGCCCCGAGACGCGGGCGGAGGCGGAGAAGGAGGCCCCCGGGCAGGTCGTCTCGACCGGCTCCGGCCTGCGCGAGTGGCTGGACCGCCTGTCGCCCGGTGACGGCGGCATCCCGACCGTCACGTTCGACACCCGCGTGGCCAAGCCGCACGTGCCCGGCTCCGCCGCCAAGAAGGCGCGCAAGCAGCTGCAGCACAAGGGCTTTCCGCCGTTCGAGGACCCGCACAGCTTCTACGTGCACGGCAAGGCCGGGCCGCTGGCCGACGACGAGCTGACCCGGGCCCGCTCGTGGGGCGAGGAGCTCGGGCAGCACCTGCACGACAGGGAGGCCGCGCGATGAGTGTCCCTCCCCGCGCCGTGGTGGTCGGCGTCGACGGCTCCTCCGGCAGTGACGCCGCCCTGCAGTGGGCGGTCGACGAGGCGTCGCGGCGGCGGCTCCCGCTGCACCTGGTGCACGCCACCAACATCGACTACCTGGTGGCCGCCGCCATGCTCAACCCGGCTGACGCGCCCCCGGTGCAGGACGACCTGGTCGAGTCGGTCCGCGACAAGGTGCTCGCCGGCTCCCCCGACCTGCGGGTCACGGCCGAGGCCAGCACCGGTGCGGCGGCGCACGACCTGGTGCAGCGCTCCGACGGGGCCGAGTGCGTGGTGGTGGGCGCAGAGGGCCACACCGCCGTGGGCGGGGCGCTGGGCTCGGTCTCCCTCCAGGTCGCCATGCACGCCAGGTCGCCCGTGGTCGTCGTCCGCGGCACCGAGGCCGGCACGACCGGCGGCCCCGTCGTGGTCGGCGTCGACGGCTCGACCCTGTCGCACGAGGCGCTCGGCTACGCCTTCGAGCAGGCGTCGCTGCGGCGGGTGCCCCTGCGGGTGGTCTTCGCCTGGTGGATCGAGTTCGTCGACGGCGTCGTCGTGACCACCCCCGGCTCCCCCCAGTGGGGCGCGGTCGAGGAACGCCAACGGGTGCTGCTCGGCGAGGCGCTGGCCGGCTGGGCCGAGCGCTACCCCGACGTCCGCACCGACGTGCAGGTCGTCCACGACCGGCCGGCCGACGCCATCGCAGCCGCCTCGGACGGCGCCTGCCTGGCCGTGGTCGGCGCGCGCGGGCGCGGCGGCTTCCGCGGCCTGCTGCTCGGCTCCGTCAGCCACGCGGTGCTGCACCGGGCGCACTGCCCCGTCGCGGTCGTGCGGCCCCGCTGAGAGGCAGGTGTGCCGCGGCGGTGACCGTCGCGGCACACCTCTCCTCCCCCCGGGTCGGCCGGGATCAGGACGGCTTGGGAGCGCCCTTGCGCGCGTAGCGCATCCAGGCGATGACGGTGCACATCACGGCCCAGGCGATGCCGATCGCGTAGAACGCGGTGGGCGACATGATGGTCAGGCCGACGCCGAAGAGGAACGGGCCGAAGGCGGCGATGGCTGCCGTCCAGCCGATCACCCCGCCGGCCTGCCGTCGCTCGAAGATCATCGGCATCTGCTTGAACGTCGAGGCGTTGCCGATGCCACTGAACAAGAAGATCGCGAGCATGCCGTAGAGGAAGGTGTTGAAGTCGCTCTGCAGGGCGGCGGCCGAAGAGGTGTCAGGGACGAGCGCCGTCATGGTCCAGGCGATGGAGGCGATCAGGCCCACACCGGAGACGATGGTCCACCTCGCGCCGCCCATCCGGTCGGTCAGCGGGCTGAACAGCACGCGGGCGCCGGCCCCGACGAGGGGGCCGAGGAAGACGTACTTGACCGGGTCCGGGACGGAGTAGCCCGCGACGAGCAGCTGTGCGCTCTGCCCGACCCCGTGCACGATGTCGGAGTTGCCGGCGCCGTAGAGGTTCTTCATGAGCAGGCCGAACTGCGCCGACAGCCCCGAGAACGTGCCGAAGGTCATGATGTAGATCAGCGTCATCCACCAGGTGTCCTGCGACCGGAAGATGTCGAACTGCTGCCGGATGTTCGCCGTGACCGGCACCGACTTCAGCATCGTCCAGGCCAGCACGGCACCGATGAGGATGAACGGGATGTAGATGAACGCGGCGTTCTGGTACCAGACCTCGCTGGGGGGCTTGCCGGGCAGGCCCTGCATCGACTGCGAGCCGCCGAGGAAGCCGATCATCCCGAAGCCGATGATCCACGGCGTGAGCAGCTGCACCAGGGACACGCCGAAGTTGCCGATGCCCGCCTGGAGGCCGAGGGCGGTGCCCTGCAGGCGCCGCGGGAAGAAGTAGGAGGTGCTCGGCATGAAGCCGGAGAAGGCTCCGCCGCCGATGCCCGACAGGAACGAGAGGATCAGCAGCTCCCAGTAGGACGTCGACGGGTCCTGCACCCGCACGCCCCAGCCGAGCACGGGGAAGATCAGCAGCAGCGTGGTGAAGGTGACCATCTTGCGGGTGCCCATGATGGGCGGCAGCACCATCCACACCAGGCGCATGAGGCCGCCGGCCAGGCCGGGCATCGAGGTGAGCCAGTACAGCTGGGACTGGGTGAAGTCGAAGCCCAGGTTGGTCAGCTTGGGCGCGATGGCGCTCGCCAGGAACCACGAGGCGAAGCACAGCGTCAGGGTGAACGTGGTGATCCACAGCGTGGTCCACGCGAGGCGCTTGTCCCACGTCTCCTCGTTCTCGGGATCCCAGGACTGGAGCCATTCGCTCCCGCGCCGGGACTCGACGGCCTCCCTGCTCATACGCGTGCCTCCTCAAGGCTCACGGTTCGTGGGCCCGCGACGGTCGTCCGCACGGGCGGATAAAAGGAGCATGCTCCTCCAAACACAGGCGTCAGCGTAGGGACGCGCAACCGCTGCCCGAGAGGGCCTTTGGTCCCTAGTGCGAAGGCCCTTGGAAACGCAATCGTTTGTCTCGCTGCGGCATCCGGCACCAAACCCTGTTCAGGAGTAGTGTGCCGAGCAGTCCCGCAGAGCCTCGGTTTGAACGACCCGGATCCTCTAAAGGAAGGCAGGCGAGTGGCACAGCAAACGCCGCGCAGCGCAGCGCTGCTGGTGTCGCCTGTCCGTCGCCGCATCGTCGACACGCTCGAGGCCCTGCCCCTCGTCGGCGCGGACCAGACGCCGGACCGCGCCACCGGGCTCACTGCCGCCGAGGTCGGCGAGCGGCTCGGCCTGCACGTGACGAGCGCACGGTTCCACCTCGAGCAGCTCGCCGGAGCAGGGGTGCTCGCCGCCACGTTCCACCGTCACGGGGCCGGCCGGCCCCAGAAGCGGTATGCCGTCCTGCCGGACCGGGCGACCACCGCGTCGCCTCCCGACGACGCCTACCGCATGCTGGCCGAGCTGCTCACCGAGGCGCTGGCACCACGCGAGGGCGGTGCGCTCGGCCCGGAGGACGCCGGCGAGCGCTGGGCCCACGAGCACGTGGGCCGGCTCGGCTCCGTCGAGCAGGAGCTCCCGCAGGCGCAGACGCAGGGCCAGTGGCTGGCGAAGGTCGGCCGGGTGCTGGACCTGCTCGAGTCGTGGGGCTACGAGCCCAGTGTGCGCACGACCGACCAGGGCCGCACCGCGGAGGTGGCCCTGGCCCGCTGCCCCTTCCTCTCCCTGGCGGAGTCACACACCGAGGTGGTGTGCGCGGCCCACCGTGGGCTGCTCCGAGGCGCCCTGGACGTCTTCGGCGAACCCGAGGCCGACGTCGTTCTCGAGCCCTTCGCCCTGCCGGGCATCTGCCTGGCCCGGCTGACCTCGTCGGCCGTCCCCTCGAACCAGTCCCCCGTCCCCCGTCAGGAGTCCGTCCGTGTGTGAGTACTGCGGCTGCCAGCAGATCGCGTCGATCAAGGAGCTCACCCGTGAGCACGACGCCGTGGTCGCCGAGATCGCAGAGGTGCGCGCCTTCCTGCGCGACGACGACGTCGAGGGCGCGGCCAAGACCTCGCGGCGCATCGCCGAGATCCTCGGCCCCCACACCGAGGTCGAGGAGGGCGGCCTCTTCCCGCTGATGAGCGACGAGTTCCCCGACCACATCGAGGCGCTCGAGCGCGAACACCGCGTCATCGAGGCCGTGCTCGTCGAGGCCGCGGAGGGCACCCCGTCGGACCCGACCTGGCCGACCCGCCTGCTCGCCTCCCTCGACACCCTGCGCGACCACATCCTCAAGGAGCAGGACGGCGTCTTCCCCGCGTCCCTGTCCGTCGTGGACGCCTCGGGGTGGGAGCAGGTCGAGGCGGTCCGCAGCCGGGCGGGCACCGCCTTCGACGAGCACCCGCACGACCACACCCACTCCCATGGCCACGGCCACGACCACTCCCATGACCACACCCACGGGCACGACCCTCTGCCTGACCATGCGCACGACCACGACCCAGCCCCCCATGAGCAGGAGGACCACGCGTGAGCACCACCGAACGGCCCACCGATCGGCACGGATCCGGAACGGCAGGGCTGGACGGCCCGCTCGCGGAGGCCCTCGTGGGCACCCGGCGCTTCTTCACCCGCGCGGAGGTCTCGGAGGACAAGCGCAGCCTCTACGCCAAGGGCGGCCGGTCCGGCGACGCCTTCTACCGCGACCGCTGGAGCCACGACAAGGTCGTGCGCTCCACCCACGGCGTCAACTGCACGGGCAGCTGCTCGTGGAAGGTGTACGTCAAGGACGGCATCATCACCTGGGAGGCACAGCAGACCGACTACCCGTCCACGGGCGCCGACCGGCCCGAGTACGAGCCCCGCGGATGCCCGCGTGGCGCGGCCTTCTCCTGGTACACCTACTCCCCCACCCGGGTCCGCTACCCCTACGTCCGCGGCGTCCTGCTGGAGATGTACCGCGAGGCCAAGCAGCGCCTGGGTGACCCGGTGCTGGCGTGGGCCGACATCGTGGGCGACCCCGCGAAGGCCAAGCGCTACAAGGCCGCTCGCGGCAAGGGCGGCCTCGTGCGTGCGTCGTGGGGCGAGGCCGCGGAGATCGTCGCCGCCGCCAACGTGCACACCATCAAGCAGTGGGGCCCCGACCGGGTCGCCGGCTTCTCCCCCATCCCCGCCATGTCGATGGTCAGCCACGCCTCCGGCGCCCGGTTCACCTCGCTCATCGGCGGGTCGATGCTCTCGTTCTACGACTGGTACGCCGACCTCCCTGTCGCGTCGCCGCAGATCTGGGGCGACCAGACCGATGTGCCCGAGTCCGGTGACTGGTGGGATGCCGGCTACCTCATGATGTGGGGCTCCAACGTCCCTGTCACCCGCACGCCGGACGCCCACTGGATGGCCGAGGCGCGCTACCGCGGCCAGAAGGTCGTCGTCGTCGCCCCGGACTACGCCGACAACGTGAAGTTCGCCGACGAGTGGCTGCCGGCTGCGCCCGGCACCGACGGTGCGCTGGCGATGGCCATGGGGCACGTCGTGCTCAAGGAGTTCTTCGTCGACCAGCAGGTCGAGTACTTCGAGGAGTACACGCGCACGTACACCGACCTCCCCTTCCTCGTGGCCCTCGAGCCGTATGCCGCGAAGGACGGCTCCACGGCATACCGCGCCGGGAAGTTCGTCACGGCCTCCGACCTCGGCGGCGCCGAGGCCGCGTCCGAGAACGCCGAGTTCAAGACCGTGCTGGTCGACAGCCGCACGGGTCGGCTCGTGGTGCCGAACGGCACCCTGGGCGACCGGTTCGGCGACAGCGGTGCCGGCAAGTGGAACCTCGACCTGGGCGACGTCGTGCCGGCGCTGAGCGTGCTCGAGACCCGCGACGACACCGCGGTGGTCGACTTCCCGCGGTTCGACCTCGTCGACGAGGCCACCGCCCCCGTGCTCCGGCGCGGGGTGCCGGTGCGGCGGGTGGGCGACCGCATGGTGACGACCGTCTTCGACCTGCTGCTGGCGCAGTACGGCGTTGCACGAGAAGGCCTTCCGGGTGCGTGGCCCGCCGGATACGACGACGTCGACGGCCTCTACACGCCCGCCTGGCAGGAGCCGATCACCGCGGTGCCGGCCGAGAAGGTGGCCCGCATCGCGCGCGAGTTCGCCCAGAACGCCATCGACACCCGCGGGCGCTCGATGATCATCGTGGGCGCCGGCACGAACCACTGGTACCACTCCGACACGATCTACCGCTGCATGCTCCTGCTGACGACGATCACCGGCTGCCAGGGCGTCAACGGTGGCGGCTGGGCCCACTACGTCGGCCAGGAGAAGGCGCGCCCTATCACCGGGTGGGCGCAGAT
>Ga0308176_10003527_pt1 | contig 10040 bp, 8 predicted proteins | sample PhyCR2_3_FD_203890 | JGI IMG/M metagenome (GOLD analysis project Ga0308176, IMG submission 203890) | Soil microbial communities from UC Gill Tract Community Farm, Albany, California, United States - DLSLS.C.R2 | ecosystem: Environmental > Terrestrial > Soil > Agricultural land | place: USA... | reverse complement strand
CCGCATCTTCGCGTTCCCGCAGCAGATCGCGACGCTTCGCGAGCCGCTGACGCAGTGGATTTCCGACGTCTTCAACTCGCGCGGCTTTGCAGGACAGGTCCTGCTCCGCGGCGTGTATTTCACGAGCGGCACGCAGGAGGGGACGCCGATCGATCGCCTCCTGGGCAGCATCGGCCGGCGCTTCGGCACGGCGGACGCCGTCATGGCGCCGCAGGGACCAGGCAAGGCGTACTTCGTCGAGACCCTCCTGAAGACCGTGATGATCGGCGAATCCGGTCTCGCCGGCATCAATCGTCAGCTCGAACTGCGCAAGGCGTCCGCACAGCTCGGTGCCTACGCCGCGACCGGTCTCGTCGCGACCGCGGGAGTCATCGCGCTGTCGGTGAGCTACAACCGCAATCGCCAGTTTCTCGACGAATCGGCCGCCGACATCAACGCGTTCGAGCAGACGACGCCCGCCACTCCCGCATCGCCGCTCGGTGTCATCGTCACGCGGCTCGATGGCATCAAGGCGGTCGTCGACGGCGCCGATCGGTACGCCGGCACAACGGCGCTGCCCCTGCGGTGGGGCCTGTATCAGGGGCGCGCGATCGCCAACTCGGCGCGCGACGCGTACATGCGGGAACTGGACAGCGTCCTGCTGCCGCGGCTCGCGTCCGAGATCCACGCGCGGATGGAACAATACGCGGCGGATCCCCAGAAGCTCTACGTGTATCTCAAGGGTTATCTGATGCTCGGCGAACCGAGTCATCTCGACCGCCAGCATCTGACGATGCTCGCCAACACCGAATGGCGGCAGAACCCGGCAGATGCCGCGCTCGCGCCTGCGTTGTCGCAGCACCTGAAGGCGCTCCTCGACAACGGCGGCACACTCCGCCCGCTGCCGCTCGACCCGACGCTCGTCGGCCAGGCCAAGAACAGCATCCAGCAGACGTCGATGGCCAAGATCCTGTACGACGGGATCAAGCGCGCCTACACCGACGAAGGCGGGCAGGGGCTGCGGCTGGATCAAGCGGCGGGCATCGGCGCCGATCGTGTGTTCACGCGCCGCAGCGGTCTGCCGATTTCCACGCCGGTGCCGCCGCTCTACACGCGCGACGTCTTCAAGCACGTGGCGAAGGAGGGGCGCGCCGAACTCGTCGAACAATTGAACAAGGACGCGTGGATCTGGGACCAGAGCCGATTCGCCGCCGCCGCAAATTCAGGTCAGCTCATCGCCGGCGTCACCGATCTTTACGAGCAGGATTACATCCACGCGTGGGACGCGCTGCTCGACGACATGCAGTTCGCGTCGTTCCAGACGATCCCGCAGTTGAACGACGCGCTTCGGATCCTGATTGCGCCGACGTCCCCGCTGAAAGGTCTGCTGCGGGTCGTCGCGGACAACACGACGCTCGTCGAGCAGACGAATCCGGCGGCGGCCACGGGCGTTCTGGGACAGGCGCGAAAGAAGGTCACCGACGCGCTCACCGGATTTTCGAAACCGATTGAACGCGCAGCCGGGATGCCGACGGTGGAACCTGGCGCGCAGATTACCGCGCAGTTCGGGTGGGCGCGTCAGCTCCTGGCCGGCGAACCCGGCAAGACGCAGCTCGATGCGATCGTCCAGTCGCTGACGGCGATCCAGCAGCAGCTCGACGCCCTGGGTGCCGACGTCGCGGGCGGCAGCCCGGTGGACATCCTGTCGAGCCCGTCATTCCGCGCGCTCGTGCAGACGCTTCGAGTACAGTCCGAAGCGCTGCCGCCGGGGCTTCGCTCGCTGGTGTCCCAGATTTCACAGGCGCCGCAGGATGTCATCGTCTCCGGCGCGACCGAACAGGTTCAGGCGCTGTACAACGAACAGGTCGTCCCGGGGTGCACGAGTCTCATCTCCGGGAAGTATCCCTTCGCGAACTCTCCGGCCGACGTGCAGCTCTCGGACTTCGGTGCCGTGTTCGGGTACGACGGGCTGTTCGACAAGTTCTTCAACGATCATCTCGCGAAGCAGATCGACACGTCCGCCGCTACATGGACGTGGCGCCCGGGCTCGGTGAATCTGTCGGAAGCCTTGCTGCAGCAGTTCCAGGCGGCCCAGCGCATCAGGAACATGTTTTTTGCGCCCGGCTCGAAGACGCCGACGCTGAAATTTTTCGTCACCTTCAGCGACGTCGACAGCACGTCGAGCCGCTTCATCCTGCAGGTCGACGGCCAGACGATGGATGACAAGCACTTCAAGCAGGAGGTCACCTGGCCGGGACCGAAGCCGGGGAGCGCGTCGAGCGAGTGGGAGAGCCGTTATTACGATCCGATGAAGACCTACGGCGGGCCCTGGGCGTGGTTCCACATGATGGACGACACGCGGGTTGCGACCGCCCCGGATCCGCAGCAGCGGATTCTGCTCAACATCCAGAACCGCTATCACCGCGCGCACGTGACCGTCGAGCCATCGAGTGCGTCGGCGAATCCGTTTGCGTCGTGGGACTGGCGTCAATTCAGTTGCCAATCGTGAGCGCGCATGCAGACAGGCTTCTACGGAAAGCTGCCGAGCCACGGTGATTTCGTCCGGCGACGCGTGTCCGACGCGTTCGTCGACGCGTGGGACGCGTGGCTCCGCGAGTGCATTGCGGCGAGCCGCGCCTCGCTCGGACCGCGCTGGCTCGAGGTGTACTTGACGAGCCCTGCGTGGCGGTTCGCGTGCGCCGCGGGCGCCTGCGGGCACGCGCCCGTCATCGGAGTCGTCGCGCCGAGCGTCGATCAGGTCGGGCGCTACTTCCCGCTGACGCTCGTGGCCGAGCTGCCAGCCGACCTCAATCTGGTGACGGCGGCCTCCGGGTCCGAACGTTTTCTCGACCTGGCGGAGCGGCTCGTCATCGAAACGCTCGCGACCGAGCGCGTAGATTTCGAGCGGTTCGACCGCGGCGTAATGGCGCTCGAGGAAGACCTCGCGTACGCGTCGGTGCCGCCGCCGCTCGTCCTGGGCGAGCCGTCGACCGCCATTCTCACCGACAGTCCGCGCCCCTGGCACGTGCCGCTCGGCGCCTCGTCGGATATCACGCTGGCCTTCGAGCAATTGCTGTCGCTGCACCTCGAGGCGAAGTTCCGTCCGCTGACGCTGTTCTGGACCGACGGGTCCGCGGTCGTCGAACCGAGCTGCCTCGTCTTGAAGGGGCTGCCGGACCCGTCCAACTACGCGGCGCTCCTCGAGGGCGCATGGCAGGCGCACCGCTGGCACTCGGTCCCGACGCACGTCTCGGACGCCGTCGAAGAGCCCACGCTGGCGACGACGACGGAAGTGAGTCCGGGGCGTTTGTTCTTCCGGTCTGCCGCGCGGACCGACGTCGGGCGCGCGCGCACGAACAACGAGGACAGCTACGTCGAGCGGTCGGCGGTCGGGCTGTGGGTGGTGGCCGACGGGATGGGCGGCCACAGTCACGGTGAGGTGGCGAGCCGGATGGTCTGCGACGCCCTGACCGATTTTGCGCTCGACGGGACGTTCGAAGAAGTCGTTGACGCCGCCGCGAAGCGCGTCCGCGACGTCAACGATCACCTCATTCGGTCGTCGCTCAATGCGGACCCGTCAGAACGGAGCGGCAGCACGGTGGTCATCCTGCTGCTGCGCGGCGCGAAATCCGCCGTGTTATGGGCCGGCGACAGCCGTGTTTATCGATTCAGGGGCGGTGTCCTGGAGCAGTTGACGCGCGATCACAGTCTGGCGGAGCTCGAAGGCACGGCGCCGAACGAATCGAGCGTGATCACGCGCGCCGTCGGCGTCGAGCCCGACCTCGAGCTGGACGTGCACCGCGACGGCGTGCTGCCGGAGGATCGGTTCCTGTTGTGCTCTGACGGCCTCACCCGTGTGCTGTCGGTCGACGAAATCAGCGGGTGGATGAGGACCCCCGACATCGACAAGGCGGTCGAAGGCCTGATTCAGGCGACGCTGAATGCGGGGGCTCCGGATAACGTGACGGTGGTCATCTCGGAGGCAGTAGGAGCCGGCGAGGAGGTGGCAGGCGAGCGAGTTAACTCCCAACTCCCAATTCCCAACTCTCAACTCTGACGACCAAGAGCCAACTCCGAGAACCCAGAACCCGAGAACCGAGAACCCGAGAACCAACTCGAGAACCCAGAACCCGAGAACCGAGAACCCGAGCACCCAACGCGAGAACCCGAGCACCCGAGAACCCCAGAACCCGTTTTCGGGTAGAATGCGGCCTCCGCAGATCCCGGTGATACGTGAAGGGTTATAAATGAGCGCGCGGTGGGATGCAGACACGCTGCTCCAGCCGCTTCCCGGCGAGCAGCCGTGCGGGCTGAATCTCGACGACACTGGCGGCCTGGTCGCGTTCGACTCGCTGCGCCTGTTCGGCCAGCCGCGCTCGCCCGAAGCGCCGCCCGACACCGACGATTCGGACAAAGAGGCGGCAAAGGCAAAGCCGCCCATCGACTGGGGAGGCGTACAGTCGGACGCGCTGGAGGCGCTGGCGAAGAGCAAGGACCTGAGGCTCCTGGCATATCTCGGGACCGCCGTCCTGCGCACGGAAGGATTGCCGTCGTTCACAAAAGTGCTCACGACGGCGTCGGCGTGGCTCGAGGCGTTCTGGCCGCAGTTGTATCCGCTGCTGGACGAAGACGCGGTCGCCCGGCGGAACGCATTGAACTGCCTGGCGGATCCGATGGCGGTGATCGATCGCGTGTGGCGGCTGCCGCTCGTCGAGAGCCGGCAGCATGGCCGCTTTGGACTGCGGGACATCGAGATGGCGAGGGGACAGGTGCCCCCGGGGGCGCTCGAAGGAAAGCCCGACGAAGGCGCGATCCTGGCAGCGTTCGCCGAACTGCCGGCCGAAGACCTGACGCGGCTCGATCAGTCGGTCGCCAACGGCATGGCCGCGTTGAACGCGATCGACGCGCGGATGCGGAGCGAGGGGGGCCCGGACGTCGCGCCCGATTTCGCGCCGCTCTCGACGCAGTTCGCGAAGATGAACCGGTTCCTTCGCGAGCAGGTCGAAGCGCGAAACGGGGCCGGGTCGGGAGCCGGAGTTGGCGCCGGGACTGGCGCGTCAGGGACGGGTGCCGCCTTCGCGGTCGGCGCCATTGCCTCGCGGCAGGACGCGATTAGGGCGCTCGACGCCGTGGCGGAGTACTTCCGCCGCAACGAGCCGTCGAGCCCGATCCCGCTCTTCGTGGATCGAGCCAAGCGCCTCGTGGCCAAGGATTTTCTCGAAGTGCTGGCGGATATTGCCCCCGATGCGCTCTCGGTCGCGCGGTCGGCGGGCGGCCTGAAGAACGAATGACGAAGTGAACTACTGGAGGGTCTCGTGGCAAAGGCGAGCAGTCAGAAATTCATCGCGCGCAACCGGGCGCCCCGCGTCCAGATCGAATACGACGTAGAACTGTACGGCGCGGAGAAAAAGATTCAGCTGCCGTTCGTCATGGGCGTCCTGGCGGACCTGTCCGGCAAACCTGCCGAGCCGCTGGCGCCGATCGCGGACCGGAAGTTCCTCGAGATCGACGTCGACAACTTCGACACCCGCATGAAGGCGTTGAAGCCGCGCGTCGCGTTCCAGGTGCCCAATACGCTGACCGGCGAAGGCAACATGAACGTCGAGCTGACGTTCGAGAGCATGGACGACTTCTCGCCGGCCGCGGTCGCCTCCAAGGTTGACGCGCTCAACAAGCTGCTCGAAGCGCGGCAGCAGCTCGCCAATCTGATTACCTACATGGACGGCAAGACCGGCGCGGAGGACCTCGTCGCGAAGCTGCTGCAGGATCCGGCGCTGCTGCAGACGCTCGCCACGACGAAGAACCCGCAGGGCGAATCGTCCGGCTCGTAACGCGGATTCGGGATTCGGAGACACGTCATGGCAGACCCCAAATCACAGCAGGAAGTGACGTCGGCAATCGGCGCCGTCGAAGCCAGCGACTTCGACACGCTGCTCAAGAAAGAGTTCAAGCCGAAAACCGATGAGGCCAAGGAGGCCGTCGAGCGCGCGGTCCGCACGCTCGCCGAGCAGGCGCTCTCGCAGACGCAGCTGATTAGCAGCGACGTCGTCAAGTCCATCGAGTCGATCATCGCGCAGATCGACAAGAAGCTGACCGAGCAGATCAACCTGATCATGCACCACGAGGACTTCCAGAAGCTGGAAGGCGCCTGGCGAGGGCTGCATTACCTCGTGAACAACACCGAAACGGACGAAATGCTGAAGATCCGTTTCATGAACATCAGCAAGCAGGATCTGGGAAAGACGCTGAAACGCTTCAAAGGGACGGCGTGGGACCAGAGCCCGCTCTTCAAGAAGATCTACGAAGCGGAATACGGGCAGTTCGGCGGCGAACCCTTCGGCTGCCTCGTTGGCGACTACTACTTCGATCAGACGCCGCCAGACGTCGAGCTGCTGGGCGAGATGGCGCAGGTCGCGGCGGCCGCGCACACGCCGTTCATCAGCGGCGCGTCTCCGACGATTATGCAGATGAACACGTGGCAGGAACTCGCGAACCCGCGCGACCTGACAAAGATCTTTACGACGCCGGAGTACGCCGCGTGGCGTTCTCTGCGGGAGTCGGAGGACTCGCGCTATCTCGGCCTCGCGATGCCGCGCTTCCTTGCGCGCCTGCCCTACGGCGCGAAGACGAACCCCGTCGAGCAGTTCGCGTTTGAAGAAGACACGGCCGCCGCCGATCACAGCCGCTATGCGTGGGCCAATGCCGCGTACGCGATGGCGACCAACATCAACCGCTCGTTCAAGCTCTACGGCTGGTGTTCGCGGATCCGCGGCGTCGAATCCGGCGGCGCCGTCGAGGGGCTCCCGGTGCACACGTTCCCGACAGACGACGGCGGCGTGGACATGAAGTGCCCGACGGAGATCGCGATCAGCGACCGCCGCGAAGCCGAGCTGGCGAAGAACGGCTTCATGCCGCTGCTGCACCGCAAGAACTCCGACTTCGCCGCGTTCATCGGCGCGCAGTCGGTGCAGAAGCCCGCGGAGTACACGGATCCCGATGCGACCGCGAACGCGAACCTTGCGGCGCGCCTCCCGTATCTCTTTGCATGCTGCCGCTTCGCGCACTATTTGAAGTGCATCGTGCGCGACAAGATCGGCTCCTTCAAGGAGCGCGACGACATGCAGGCGTGGCTGCAGAAGTGGATCATGAACTACGTCGACGGCGATCCCGCGCATTCGTCGGAAGCGACCAAGGCGCAGAAGCCGCTCGCGGCGGCCGAAGTGCAGGTCGCCGAAGTGGAAGGCAATCCGGGATACTACACGGCGAAGTTCTTCCTGCGCCCGCACTATCAACTGGAAGGACTCACGGTGTCCCTGCGGCTCGTGTCGAAGCTGCCGTCGGCGAAGGCGAGCTGACGCGACAGTGTTCGTATCTGCCCGGGCGGACGTTGTTCGTATTGAATGGCGCGCGCAGCGCGGCGTTGGGAGGAGACACCTCCCGGCCTTATTGAGGAGCGTTGATCATGGCAGCTGACATTTTCATGAAGCTCGGGGACATCAAGGGCGAATCACCCGACGACAAGCACAAGGACGAAATCGAAGTCCTGAGCTGGTCGTGGGGCGTGAGCAATTCGGGCTCGATGGCGTACGGCGGCGGCGGTGGTGAGGGCAAGTCGACGTTTCAGGACCTGTCGTTCACGCATCTGCTCGACACGGCCTCGCCCATCCTGATGCAGTACTGCGCCGACGGCACCCACATGAAGGATGCCACGCTGACGCAGCGCAAGGCGGGCAAGGGGCAGCAGGAATATCTCATCGTCAAGCTGAACGACGTGACGATCACGCAGGTGTCGCACGGCGCCCAAGGCAGCGATCGGCCGCAGGAAACCGTGGCGCTCGCGTTCTCCAAGCTCTCGGTGGAGTACAAGGCGCAGAAGCCGGACGGCTCGCTGGCCGCGTCCGTCAAGGGCGGCTACGACCTGAAGGCGAACAAGGTCGTCTAGGCACGAGGCTCCCGTTGCCCACCACGACCCCCGACCTGCGTATTCCTGGTTCCGCGCCGGGCGCTGGGGACATGTTCCTCAGCCTCTCCGGCGCGAAAGCCGGCGCGATTGCAGGAGAGGCGCAGGACAGCGACCACAAGAACGAGATCGAGGTCCTCGGCTGGTCGTGGGGCATGGCGGGCAAACGCGACGTCGCCAGCGGTCTGGCGAGCGGGCGCACGACCGTCCGCGAGTTGTCGATACTCAAGCGTGTCGACAAGGCCACGACGCCGCTGATGAACGCCTGCCGCACGAACGAAATGATCAAGGGAACGCTGACGCTGCGCAAGGCGGGGAAGTCGCCGCTCGAATACCTCAAGATTTCGTTCGAGAACGGGTTGGTCAATTCGTACGACGTCCAGGCGGGTGACACGTCGGGCAGTCCCACCCTCGTCGAGCGCGTGACGTTTTCGTTCGAGAAGATCACCATCGAGTACACACCGCAGGGCGCGGACGGGCGCGCGCAGGGCGGCATGACGTACACCGATCAATGGATGCCCCAGTGACACTGTCGGACGCCGCTGAACGCTGCCTCAAAGAGGGAGACCCCGCAGCGGCTCTGGCGCGGCTGCAGGATGACGTGCGCGCGCGTCCGTCGGATCCGAAGCTCCGCGTCTTCCTCTTTCAATTGTTGTGTGTGCTCGGGCAGTGGGAACGCGCGCTCAATCAGTTGAAGGTGGCGTCGGAACTCGATCCGCTCGCGCTCGCGATGGCGCAGATGTACGGCGACGCGGTGCGCTGCGAGGCCGTGCGCGACGAGGTCTTCGAAGGCCGGAAATCCCCGATGGTTCTTGGACAGCCGGATCAGTGGCTCGCGCTGCTCATCGAGTCACGGCTCCGTGCAGGCCTCGGAGAGGCGGCGCAATCGGAGGATCTCCGGCAGCGCGCGTTCGAAGGAGCGCCCGGATCGGCTGGCGAGATCGACGGGCAGCCGTTCGAGTGGATTGCCGACGCCGATTCCCGCCTCGGGCCCGTGCTGGAAGCGATCATCAACGGCCGCTACTACTGGGTGCCGTTCGATCGGCTCAGCAAAGTCTCTCTCGAACAACCAGAGGACCTGCGCGATCTCGTCTGGACCCCCGCGCAGCTGCAGCTGCAGAACGGCGGAGAGGCGCTCGCGCTCATTCCCGTCCGATACCCGGGAACCGAATCGACCGGCGAGGGTGCGCTCGCGCTCGCGCGCAAGACCGTGTGGGAGCCATTCGCCGAGGATGCCTACCGCGGCCTCGGCCAGCGCGTGTTCGCGACCGACGGCGGCGAGACGCCCTTCCTCGACGTGCGCACGATCACGATCCGTCAGGACGAGCCCGCGCCGGATCTCTCGGGCGCGGACCATGCCTGACCAGCGCACGCCGCAAGAGCAGCTCCAGCCGGCGCTCCTCGATCGGCTGACCGACGATCAGCCCGACAAGAAACTCGAGCCGCGTATGGAGCGCGTCATGTCGAAGCGGCGCATGCGCGAAGCGGTGCTGCGCGATCTGGCCTGGCTCTTCAACACGACCCGCCTCGATGCAGACATGGATCCGGTGACGCTGCCTTACGCGCGCAAGTCCGTCATCAATTTCGGGCTGCCGGCGCTCTCCGGCCAGACCGCGTCGTCGCTCGACATCTCGGACCTCGAGCGCGCGATCCGGCAGGCGATCGTCGATTTCGAACCGCGCATCCTTCCAGCGACCCTCCACGTCCGCGCGCTCGAGTCGGGCGCGTTCGAGAACCACAACGTGATCGGCGTGGAAATTTCCGGGCAGCTCTGGTCGCAGCCGCTGCCGCTCGAACTCCTCGTGCGCACTGAAATCGACCTCGAGACCGGCCAGGTCGAAGTCGCCGACGTGGCGCAATCCTCACGGGTGTCGTGATGGACCCGCGGCTGCTGCAGCACTACAACCTGGAGCTCCAGCATCTCCGGGAGATGGGCGCGGAGTTCGCGCAGCAGTTTCCAAAAATCGCCGCGCGCCTCGGCATGAGCGGCCTCGAAGTGGCCGATCCGTACGTCGAGCGGCTGCTCGAAGGCACCGCGTTCATGGCCGCGCGTGTGCAGCTCAAGCTCGACGCGGAATTTCCGCGCTTCACCCAGGCGCTC
>Ga0308176_10003526_pt1 | contig 10041 bp, 12 predicted proteins | sample PhyCR2_3_FD_203890 | JGI IMG/M metagenome (GOLD analysis project Ga0308176, IMG submission 203890) | Soil microbial communities from UC Gill Tract Community Farm, Albany, California, United States - DLSLS.C.R2 | ecosystem: Environmental > Terrestrial > Soil > Agricultural land | place: USA... | reverse complement strand
GCCGGCCCTCCGCCGACGGCACCACGACCAGGACGTTCGCCTGGTCGCACGGACCGAGGCAGTCGCTCGTGCGCACCTCGAAGCCGCCCTCGGCGGCGGCCGCCCGCAACCGGTCGAGCTGACCGCCCGGATCGGTGCCGGGCTGCTTGGCCGGATTGCCGCAGCAGCAGCCCCGGCAGACGACGACGGTGCAGGGACGGGCAAAAAGGCGGGGCACGGAAGGCATGGGAGAAGCATGCGGCCCTCGGCCCGGCCCAGTTGACGCCGGGGTGGCTAAGGTGACCGGGTGACAGACAGCAGCGCGCGTCCGGTCGCCGTGTTCGACCTCGACAACACCCTGGCCGACACCGCCCACCGCCAGCACTTCCTGGAGAGCCGCCCGCGCGCCTGGGACGCCTTCTTCGCCGCCGCGCCCGCGGACCCGCCGCTCGCCGAGGGCGTGACGCTCGCGCTGGAGACTGCCCGTGAGTGCGAGATCGTGTACCTCACCGGGCGGCCCGAGCGGTGCCGGCGCGACACCCTGGACTGGCTCGCTGCCCACGGGTTGCCCGAGGGCCGCGTGCACATGCGGAGCAACGCCGACCGCAGGCCCGCCCGGTTCACCAAGCTGGAGATCCTGCGCCGGCTCGCCCGGGAGCGGCGGGTGCGGGTCCTCGTCGACGACGACGAGCTGGTGTGCGACGACGCCGAGCGCGCCGGATTCACCGTCGTACGGGCCCGCTGGGCCGACCGGTCCGCCGCGCTGGAGGACGCCCAGGAGCGCGAGGGGCGTACCTGAGGGACCGTGAGGGGGGTGTCCGAGGGCCCCGGGCGGCTACTCGGCGCCGTCCTCGATGCGGAAGCCCACCTTCAGGCCCACCTGGTAGTGCTCGATCTGCCCGTTCTCGATCTGGCCCCGGACCTGGGTCACCTCGAACCAGTCGAGGTTGCGCAGGGTCTGGCCGGCACGCGCGATGGCGTTGCGGATGGCCTGGTCGAGGCCCTCGTGCGAGGTGCCGACGATCTCGGTGACCCGGTAGGTGTGGTTCGACATGCGGGGGGCTCCTCTCCGCCGTGAGGAGCCGCGCGGCGGCGTGCCTCACGTCCGGCGCGACCGGTGTGTCACGCCGTACTCCACCGTGCCGTATCCCCGCCCGGCGCGCGAGGCGTCGCCTCCGTACTCCCGGTAGCCCTTGACCTGTGCATTGGTCCATACCAAAATCCAGCACACCCGTGCGAACGCGTGCGTTCGTCCCCCCATGTCGGGCCCCTTTCCCTGTCCGCACCGCCCAGGCCAGACAGAACAGGACCCCTCGTGAGACGTCGTCTGCTCGCCCTCCTCTGCGTCACCGGCTCCCTCGTCAGCGCCTGCGGCGTCCTGCCCGGGCACGACCGGCAGACCGTCACCGTGTGGCTGATGAAGGACAGCGCCTCCCAGGACTTCCTGCGGCGCTTCACCGAGGACTTCGAACGCACCCACGACGACCTGCGGCTCGACATCCGCATCCAGGAGTGGACCGGCATCGTGGAGAAGGTCCGCGAGGCGCTCAAGGACGACGCGGAGGACGGCCCCGACGTCATCGAGGTGGGCAACACCCAGGTTCCGCTCTACGTCGAGGACGGCCGGCTGACCGACCTGACCCTGGAGTCGATGCGCGACTGGGGCAAGGAGCGCTGGCTGCCGGGCCTCGCCGAACCCGGCAAGGACGGCAACAACCAGTACGGCGTGCCCTGGTACGCGGCCAACCGGGTGGTCGTCTACCGCAAGGACCTCTTCGAGCGGGCCGGCGTCACCACCCCGCCGAAGACCCGCGACGAGTGGCTCGCCGACACCCGGAAGCTCAACTCGGCCGGGAATCAGGGCATCTATCTGGCCGGGCAGGACTGGTACACCCTCTCCGGATTCATCTGGGACGAGGGCGGTGAACTCGCCGAGAAGAAGGACTACGACTGGCGGGGCACCCTGAACACCCCCGCCGCGCTGCGCGGCATGGACTTCTACCGCCGGCTCCAGGCGCTCGGCGAGGGGCCGGTGGACTCCGACGAGGAACACCCGCCCCAGGCCGGGGTGTTCGCGGGCGGCAAGGTCGCCCAGATCATCGGGGTGCCGGGGCTCGCCCAGTCGATCGTGCGGGAGAACCCCGGCCTGAAGGGCAAGCTCGGCTTCTTCCCGGTGCCCGGCAGGACCGCCGCCCGGCCCGGTGTCGTCTTCACCGGCGGCTCCGACCTCGTCGTACCGCGCAACACCGGCGACCAGTTCGCCGCCACCGCCGTCGTCGGGGCGCTCACCGGCGCCAAGTGGGACACCGAACTCGCCCGCACCATGAACTACGTGCCCAACAAGACCACCCTGGCGGACGCGGTGGCCGGCGAGGAGGGGGTCGCCGCCATGGCGGCGGGCGCCGCGCACGGCCGGGCGACCCCCAACACCCCTCAGTGGGCCGCGGTCGAGGCCGACAACCCGATCAAGGGGTACATGACCCGGGTGCTCGGCGGGGCCGACCCGGCGAGCGAGGCCCGCCGGGCCGACCGAAGGATCACCGAGGCCCTGGCCACCAACCTGGGCTGACTCAGCGCACCACGCTCAGCGACAGCGCGAACCGGTCCTCGGCATCCGTCCACCAGTGGGTCAGCTCCAGGCCGGTGGCCGCCAGTTCGGCGGCGATGCCGTCCCGGCGGAACTTCGCCGACACCTCGGTGCGCATCTCCTCGCCCGCCGCGAAGTCCACGGCCAGGTCCAGCGCGGGCACCTTGACGGTCTGCGCGGTGCGCGAGCGCAGCCGCATCTCGATCCACTCCTGGTCCGGGTCCCACACGGCCACGTGGTCGAAGGCGTCCGGCTCGAAGTCCGCGCCCAGTTCACGGTTGACGACCGCCAGGACGTTCTTGTTGAACGCGGCCGTCACCCCGGCCGCGTCGTCGTACGCCCGGACCAGCACCCGCTCGTCCTTGACCAGGTCCGTGCCGAGCAGCAGGCCGTCGCCCGGGGCGAGCAGGGAGCGCACGAGGGCGAGGAACTTCGCCCTCTCGGCGGGCAGCAGGTTGCCGATCGTGCCCCCGAGGAAGGCCACGAGCCGGGGCCCGGGTGTCTCGGGCAGTTCCAGCGGGGCGGTGAAGTCGGCGATCAGCGCGTGCACGTCGAGTCCGGGCCGCTCCTCGATGAGCGCCTGCCCGGCCTGGGTGAGGGCGCTCTCGCTGACGTCGACCGGGACGTACGCCGCCAGCGAGGTGAGCGCGTCGATGAGGTGACGGGTCTTCTCCGAGGAGCCGGAGCCCAGTTCGATCAGGGTGCGGGCGCGGCTCGCGGCGGCGATCTCACCGCTGCGGGCGACGAGGATCTCACGCTCGGCACGCGTGGGGTAGTACTCGGGCAGATCGGTGATCCGCTCGAACAGCTCGCTGCCCAGGGCGTCGTAGAACCACTTCGGCGGCAGCGTCTTGGGGGTGACGGTGAGGCCGTTGCGGACGTCGGCGCGCAGCGCGGCGTCCGTCGCGTCCTCGGGGAGTGTGCGGGTGACGTGCAGGGGACTCAACGGCAGGGCTCCTTCGGGGATGGGGGTTCTCCCGCTCGAACGGAGCTGAGAGCGGGGGAGGACGCCGGATCCTCGAGTGGGGCGAGGAGTACTCCGGCGCGGCTCGCGGTGAGCACGGTGCGGTCGGGGACCTCCTGCCAGAGCGGGTCGTCGTCGTACGGTTCCGAGGCGACGACCGTGCCCAGGCCGGGCTCCGTGCGGTACCAGAGGCTGTCGCCCCAGGCGGTGGCGGCGATGGTCTCGCCGTCGGTGAGCAGCAGATTGAGGCGGGACGCGGGGGCCGCGGCGGCGAACCGGCGTACGGTGTCACCGAGGGCCTCGGCGGGGTCGTCGCCGGTGCGCAGCCGGTGCAGGACCAGCGCCCAGACGAACGCCGAGTCGGTGCGTGCCTGCAGCGACAGCAGCTCGACCGGGGGCAGTTCGGACACCAGGGGTGCCGCCGAGTCGGGCCAGCCGGCGATCGCGCCGTTGTGGCTGAACAGCCAGCGTCCGGCGGCGAAGGGCGCGGCCGCCGCCTCGGCGTCCGCGCCCGCGAGGGTGGCGTCGCGCACGGCGGCGAGCACCGCGCCGGCGCGCACCACCCGGGCCAGGTCGGCGAAGGACAGGTCCGCCCAGATCGGCCCGGCCCGCCGGTAGCGGGCCGGCGCGGGATCGTCCGGGGCGTACCAGCCCACCCCGAAACCGTCGGCGTTGACCGTTCCGTACCGCTGCCGGCGGGGCTCCCACGACTGCCGGTACAGGCTGTGCGGAGGCTCCACCAGGAGTCGTCCGAGCGGCTGTTGCGGCCCGAGGTAGGCCAGGTGACGGCACATCAGACAGCCTCCGAGCGGGCGGTGCGGAACCCGGAGAAGATCTGCCGCCGGATCGGGTAGTCCCAGTTGCGGAACGTGCCCCGGCAGGCCACCGGGTCCACGGCGAACGAACCGCCGCGCAGCACCTTGTACTCGGCGCCGAAGAACACCTCCGAGTACTCCTTGTACGGGAACGCCGTGAAACCCGGGTACGGCAGGAAGTCGCTCGACGTCCACTCCCACACGTCACCGATCAACTGCCGGACACCGAGCGGGGACTCACCGTCCGGGTAACTGCCGGCGGGGGCGGGCCGGAGATGGCGCTGGCCCAGGTTGGCGTGCTCGGCGGCAGGGTCCGCGTCGCCCCACGGGTAGCGCCGGGAGCGGCCGGTGGCCGGGTCGAAGCGGGCGGCCTTCTCCCACTCCGCCTCGGTCGGCAGCCGGCGTCCGGCCCAGCGGGCGTAGGCCTCGGCCTCGTACCAGCACACGTGCAGGACCGGCTCGTCGGCCGGCACCGCCTCGGTGACGCCGAAGCGCCGCCGCAGCCACTGGCCGCCGTCCCGGCGCCAGAACAGCGGGGCGGTGAGGCCGTGCCGCCGGATGTGCGCCCAGCCCTCCGGGGTCCACCAGCGCTCGGTGCCGTAGCCGCCGTCGTCGATGAACGCCTGGTACGCCGCGTTCGTCACCGGGGTCGTGTCGATCCAGAAGGGCGCCACGTCCACCGGGTGCGCCGGGCGCTCGTTGTCCAGTGCCCAGGGCTCGGCGGAGGTGCCCATGGTGAACGGGCCACCGGGCACCAGGACTTCGGCCGGACCGGTGAGCAGCGGGGCCGGTCCGGGATCGGGCGCGGTCAGGACCCGTGGGCCGGTGCGGAGCTGATGGGTGATCAGCATCGTCTCGTCGTGCTGCTGTTCGTGCTGCGCGATCATGCCGAAGGCGAAGCCCGCCTCGGTCAGCCGGCTGCCGTGGAAGTCCGCGGCCTCCAGCAGGTCGAGGGCGCGGCCGCGCACGTCGGACGCGTAGCCCCGGGCCTCGGCGGGCGGCAGCAGCGGCAGTGAGGGGCGTTCGGCGCGCGAGTGCTCGAAGGCGTCGTACAGGCCGTCGATCTCGGGCCGCAGCGCCTCCCGGCCGCCGACCGCCCGCAGCAGCCACAGCTCCTCCTGGTTGCCGATGTGGGCGAGGTCCCACACCAGAGGCGACATCAGCGGGGAGTGCTGGGTGGTGAGGTCCGGGTCCTCGACGCAGTCGGTCAGCAGCGTGGTGCGTGCGCGGGCGGCGGTGAGCGAGGCGACCGCGCGCTCGCGCAGCGCCTCGGTGTCCGCCTCGGTGGCCGTGGCCTCGGTCTCGGGGGCGGTCATGTGCGGATGTCCTTCCTCCCGTGGGCCGCGCGGCGGTCGGTGCCGCGCAGACGGTCCAGCAGGTCGTCGGCCGGGCAGCGGCCCCGCGCGACATGGCGGTCCAGGTACGCGGCGACGGCGTCGACGACCGCCGGCGCGGCGCCGAGCCGGGGCAGGGCCAGGAGCGCCGCCGAGAAACAGTCGACGGCGGCGTCACGCAGCTCGGGATCGGTGAGCCCGTGCCGGGCCGCGTCGATCCACAGCGGATTGTGCGGGGCCGGCAGGTTCATGGCCCGCTCGGCCAGCGGTTTGACCGCCTGGTGCGCGGCCTCGGCGGCCTCGGGGTCGTCGAACAGCGCCGCGGTCACCGCGAGCGGCACGATCCAGCCGTCGTCGCCCGGCTGCGCGTCGATCATGCGCAGCTCCAGGTGGCCGCGCGGCCGCACCGGCGGGAACAGGGTGGTCAGGTGGTAGTCGAGATCCGCCCGGGTGGGCGGCCGGGGGCTCCGCGAGCGGGTCCACTCGCGGAAGGTGAGGCCCTCGGGAACGTCCCACGGGCCGCTGTCGCGGCGGACGCACATCACCGGGGAGTCCAGCACGTGCCGTGCCCAGGCGCCCCTGGGTTCCCCGTCCGGCGGGGGAGCGCCCGCGCGGCCCGCGCCGATCTCCGTCCAGTGCAGCTGCCGGGTGGACCGCCAGCCGGTGGGCCGTCGTCCGACCAGCGGGGAGTTGGCGAACGCGGCCACCAGGACCGCGCCGAGCTGGTGGGCCAGCCACCAGCGCTGTTCGAGACCCAGGACGCCCCGATCCTCGTGTCCGGCGTCCACGCACACCTGGACGGAGGCCGATGCGCACATCATGTGCCGGCCGGCCGTGCCGGTGCGGTCGAGACAGGCCTCCATGGCGTCGTAGCGCGGTTCGCGCAGGAACCGGCGGGGTGCGCGCCAGGGGTCGTGGCCGACGCCGAGGAGCCCGAGTCCGTCCTTCGCGAGGACGGCACGCACGGTCTCCAGATCGGCGGAGACGGTGTCCACGCACTCCATCAGGGAGGCGGCGGGCGGCGAACTCAGCTCCAGCTGCCCGCCGGGCTCGATCGTGAGGGGCGAGCGCAGCGGCACGCTCCGCAGGGTGGCGTAGGCCGCTTCGAGTCGTTCGGGTGTGACCGGGAGCTGCGGCTGCCGCAGCTCGTGGACGAGCCATTCCACTTCGACCCCGATGGTGCGGGGCGGCCCGGTCTTGAAGCAGATGCCCCTGACCAGGGCCTCCACCTCGGCTTCGGTGATGGCGTCGCGGTGCTCCGTACAGTCACCGCGATCGCTCTTCGAGTCGGACATGTCGGGATCCTCCTGAGATACCACCATGCCACCGGCCCGGCCCACGCTGGGCCTGGACAGGCACCCGTCCACCCAAGACCCTTGAGCCGATTCGCACAAGGGTGCCCATCGGGACGTTCCGGATCGGTAACCTCCGTTTCCTTCCGCGCTCCCCGGCCGTTCCGGGCCCGGGAAACTCCGTTGCACCGCATCCCAGCATCACCCAGGATGCGTGCATGAGCACGACGGGGGAGACCGCGCGGGCCGCGGTCGCGGCGCCCACGGGGGTGGCGCCGTGAGCGCGCGCCTGCGCGGTGTGGCAGCGGAGACCGAACGGATCGTGGCGGCGGGGGCGTACCGCGCACCCGACGGCCGGGAGGTGCCGCTGGCGGCCGCCGTCGCGGCCGCCCGGGCGGGCACCCGGCTGTACGGACCCGAGCCGGTACCGGTGTCCGTGGCCGCGGACGCCGAGCCCGTCTTCGAGGTCACGGGTGAGAGCAGCACGGAGGCCGCCCGCCGGCTGGCCGACGCGCCGGTCGCCGTCCTCAACTTCGCCTCGGCCCGCAATCCGGGCGGCGGCTACCTGAACGGCGCCCAGGCCCAGGAGGAGGCCCTGTGCCGCGCCTCGGCGTTGTACACCTGCCTGCTCGAGGCACGCGCGTTCTACGACCATCACCGCGCCCACCGCGACCCGTTCTACACCGATCGGGTGATTCACTCCCCGGCCGTGCCGGTGTTCCGCGACGACCGCGGCGCGCTTCTCGAGCGGCCGTACCGCGCGGGGTTCCTCACGGCGGCCGCTCCGAACGCGGGTGTCGTACGGCGTACGGCCCCCGAGCGGGCCAGTGAACTGCCGGCCGCCCTCGCCCGGCGGGCCGAGCAGGTCCTGGGGACCGCCGCCGCCCAGGGGTACCGGCGGCTGGTGCTCGGCGCCTGGGGCTGCGGCGTGTTCCAGAACGACCCGGCACAGGTCGCCGAGGCCTTCCGGGCGCTGCTCGGAGCCGGTGGGCGGTTCGCGCGGACGTTCGAGCACGTGGTGTTCGGCATCCTGGACCGCACCCCGGGGTCCACCGTCCGGGAGACCTTCGCGCGAGCGTTCCCGGAGCACGCGCGTCCGGTCACCGGCCATGGACCGTCAGGTCGCCATTGAGGCACCGTCGGGTCACCGGCCAGGACCGTGAGGTCACCGGCCAGGAGCGCGAGGTCACCGGCCAGGGGCCGTCAGGTCCAGCCGTACCGCTCGTGCAGCCGCTGCCGGACGAGATTGAAGCGCATCCGGTCCAGCGCGCACGCCTCCCGGCGCATGCCGTCCTCGTGCAGCCTCAGTACGCGGTCCACGTCCACCCACGAGTCACGGCCCGAGCGGTCCCAGGGGCCGCCGCCGATCGCCACCCACTCACGGTCGCCGTCGTGCCGCTTGCTGGACAACTGGACGGCGAGGAAGGTGCCCGCCGTCTCCCGGGCGACCACCAGCACCGGCCGGTCCTTGCCGCGGCCGTCGTTCTCCTCGAACGGCACCCAGGTCCACACGATCTCGCCCGGGTCGGGGTCGCCGTCGTGGGCGGGAGAGTACTCGGTACGCACCCGGCCGGCCCCGCGCGGGTCGGCCTCAGTGGTGGCGTGGGGGCCGAAGCGCCCCGGGACGTTCTCATCGGTAGGCGTGCTCACGGAGAGCACCCTAGGGCCTGTCGTGAGCACGTCGGGACCGTGGGGCCCGCGCCGGGCGGGCGGCGGGCCACGGCGAACGGGATGGCGCGGCGGGGGAGTTCCCGGCCCGGGCCGCGGTGGAGTACATGATCGCCTGCGCCCTGCGCCCTGCGCCCTGCGCCCTGCGCCCTGCGCCCTGCGCTTCACGCGGGTGCGCCGCCGCGCGACTGGATCTGCATGCCGGGCCGGCGGCGGTGCACGGTCAGGTAGGCGAGACCCGAGGCGCCGGCGGTGATGCTGCGCGTGGAGCCGTGCGGCAGCCACAGCAGGGCGCCCTCGGCGAGCGGCTCGGGTTCGTCACGGGCGCCCTTGCCGAGCACACCGTTCCCGGAGACGACCAGGACCAGCACGTCCAGGTTCGGCTCGGTGTGCGTGTCGACACGGGCGCCCGGGGCGAGCCGGACGACGTTGGCGTCGAGCTGGCGTCCGCCCTCGGTCAGCTTCCACAGCACTCCCGACGGGACCGGCGGATCGGCGGCCAGGGCGCGGGCGTCGCACAGGACGCGCGGGTCCGGCCCCGCGCTCCAGCCGGAACCGGTCTCGGACGACGGCGTCATGCGCACCCCTCGCTGTCTCGGCTTCCACGGCCCACCCTACAATTACTCCACGTAGGTTTCGTGAAAAATACGCGCAGGTGGAAGTGGGTGATCGGCCGTGACCGCACGACAGAGCCCGCGCCGCCAGGAGGTGCTGGACGTGCTGCGGGCCGCCCCGGCACCGCTCGGGGTGGCGGCGGTGGCCGAGCGGATGGGCGTCCACCCCAACACCGTGCGTTTCCACCTGGACGCGCTGGTGGCCGAGGGACTGGTCGAGAGCGGCACCGAGGCGCCCTCGGGGCCCGGCCGGCCCCGTACCGCCTACAGCGCGCGGCCTGGCATGGACCGCGGCGGCGAGCGCGGCTATCCGCTGCTGGCGAGGATGCTGCTCAGCCGCTGGGCGTCCGCCGACCCCGCCGAGGCGCGCGCGGAGGCGGTGGAGACCGGCCGGGCCTGGGGCCGGTTCCTGGTGGACCCGCTGCCGCCCTTCGAGCGGCCGACCGCCGAGCGCTCGGCGGCCCGGCTCGTCGGCCTGCTGGACGACATGGGCTTCGCCCCGCGACCGGAGGGCGCGCCCGGACCCGACGGGCCGCCGGCCCGGATCCGGTTGCGGCACTGTCCCTTCCTGGAACTCGCCGAGGAGTACGGCCGGTTGGTGTGCCCGCTCCATCTCGGCCTGATGCAGGGCGCGTTGACCGGGCTCGGCGCGCCGCTGACCGTCACCGGCCTGGAACCCTTCGCCGAACCCGACTCCTGCCTCGCCCACCTGGGCGGGGCGACCGCCGCAGAGCAGAGAGAGGCAACCCCCCCATGAACACCGCGTCGGCCGCCACCGCGAGTGCGGT
>Ga0308176_10003525_pt1 | contig 10042 bp, 9 predicted proteins | sample PhyCR2_3_FD_203890 | JGI IMG/M metagenome (GOLD analysis project Ga0308176, IMG submission 203890) | Soil microbial communities from UC Gill Tract Community Farm, Albany, California, United States - DLSLS.C.R2 | ecosystem: Environmental > Terrestrial > Soil > Agricultural land | place: USA... | reverse complement strand
CGCGGATCAGCCAGCTGCATACGAAGGCTGTCCTGCGGCTGCGCTCGCGATTGACCGCCGACGACTAGCCGCCTAGGGTCCGGTCTCCATCCCCCGAGGAGAGGAGACAGGCATGCACCAGGCGGACCGGATCCGCAATGTCGCCCTAGTCGGCCACCGCGGCAGTGGTAAGACCTCGCTGAACGAGGCGCTGCTGTACGAGGCGGGCGTCATCCAGCGGATGGGATCGGTGATCGACGGCACGTCGGCGTCGGACGCCGACGACGACGAGAAGCAGCGCCAGATGTCGATCTCGGCCGCGCTGTCGTCGTTCGAGTGGCAGGACCGCAAGATCAACCTTCTCGACACGCCCGGCGACCCGAGCTTCGTCGCCGATGCGCTCGGCGCGCTGCGTGTCTGCGAGTCCGCCATCTTCGTCGTCGACGCGGTCATGGGCGTCGAGGTGTCGACCGTCCGCCTGTGGCAGCGCGCCGCGGAGCTGGACATCGCGCGCCTGGTGTTCGTGAACATGCTCGACCGCGAGCGCGCCGATTTCTTCCGCACGCTCGAGGCGCTCAAGAGCGCGTTCGGGCCCCACGCCGTTGCGACCGAGATCCCGATCGGCGTCGAGCACGAGGTGCGCGGCGTGATCGACCTCATCGACATGAAGGCGTACGAGTATCCGTCCGCCGACCGCGGCTCCTGCCGGGAGATCCCGATCCCCGACGAGCTGCAGGCGCAGGCCGAGTCCTACCGCGAGAAGCTGATGGACGAGGTCGCCGAGGTCTCCGAGGCGCTCATGGAGCGCTACCTCGAGGGTGACGAGATCTCACACGAGGAGATCGTCACCGCTCTCAAGGACGGGACCAACCACGGCGACATCTTCCCGGTGGTCTGCGGGGTGGCCACGAAGAACCTCGGCACGAACCGCCTGCTCGACGCGATCGTCGAGGACCTGCCCTCGACGGTGAAGCATGGGGCGCTGGAGCTGCCCGAGGTGACGCTCGAGCCCGATGCCGACAAGGAGCTCTTCGCCTACGTGTTCAAGACGCGCGCCGACCCGTTCGCCGGGCGGGTGAACTTCTTCCGCATCTACCAGGGCACGATGAAGCCCGACTCGCACGTGCTCAACACGCGTGCGCACGCCAAGGAGCGCGTCGGGCAGCTGCTGGCCTACGCGGGCAAGGAGTCAAAGCACGCCGACGGCTTCGGCCCGGGCGACATCGGCGCGGTCGCCAAGCTCAAGGAGACGGTCGCCGGTGACTGGCTGGCGGCGCGCGACGAACCCATCAACATGCCGGCGGTGAAGCTGCCGGCGCCGGTGATGGCGTTCGCGATCCAGGCGCACGCCAAGGGCGACGAGGACAAGATGTTCCAGTCGCTGCGCCGGCTGCAGGAGGAGGACCCGACGATCGACCTGCACCGCGATCAGCAGACCGGTGAGCAGATCGTCGCCGGCCTGTCGCAGATGCACGTCGAGGTCGTCGTCGACCGGCTGAAGTCGCGCTTCGGCGTCGAGGTCGACCTCAAGCCGCCGCGGGTGCCCTACCAGGAGACGATCCGCAAGCCGGCCAAGGCGCATGGGCGCCACAAGAAGCAGACCGGCGGGCGCGGCCAGTTCGGCGACTGCCACATCGAGATCGAGCCGCTGGACGGCGAGGGCTTCGAGTTCGTGGACCAGATCAAGGGCGGCGTGATCCCGTCGGGCTTCATCCCCGCGGTCGAGAAAGGCGTCCGTGACGCTCTGGCGCACGGCGCGGTGGCCGGCTTCCCGGTCAAGGGCGTGCGCGTGCGACTCGTCGACGGCTCGTACCACACCGTCGACTCGTCCGAGCAGGCGTTCCGAACGGCGGGCTCGATCGCGATGAAGGAGGCGCTGGCCGACGCCGGCGCGGTGCTGCTCGAGCCGATCATGCTCGTGACGCTCAGCGTGCCCGAGGACAGCGTCGGCGATGTGATCGGCGACCTGAACTCCCGCCGCGGGCGTCCGCAGGGCATGGAGCCGGGGCCGGGCGGCATGACCGAGGTCAAGGCCGAGGTGCCGATGAGCGAGATGCTGACGTACGCGCCCGACCTGCGCTCGCTGACGGGCGGCCAGGGTGACTACACGATGGAGTTCGAGCGCTACGAGGAGGTGCCCGGCCACCTCGCGGGCAAGGTCGTGGCGGAGGCCAAGGAGGAGGCGACCGTCTAGAGAGGTTCTCCGTGCAGGCGTCCGGCCCGCACTCTGAGCTCGCAGTCGCCCTCCGGGCGACGTGAAATCGGCCAGTCGCTAGGCTGGCCGCGTGACCAGGAAGGCCATCACGACCTCGCATGCCGTCGTTTCCTGCGACGTCTGCGGGCGCACGCTGCTGCGCGGCGAGCACGCCGACGTGTTCCTGCACGGCGGCCAGCGGCGCATGGTCTGCGAGCTCTGCACGCCGCGAGCGGCCCACGAGGGCTGGATCCGCGAAGGGATGGACGACGCGGGCGTGCGCGACCGCGGCGACCGGCGCTCGCGCTCGCTGCTCGGCCGTCTGCGCAACCGGCTGACCGAGGTGCCGCCGGAGCCGGTGGAGACGTCCGAGGCGCCCGTGCACGAGGCGCCGGCGGCCGTGGTCCTGCCGGAGGAGCCGGTCTACGAGCCCGAGTCGGAGCCGGTGGCCTACGACGAGCCGGAGCCGGCGCGCTCGGTGCATGCCGTCCCGACGAACGCAGACCTGAAGATCGCCCGTGCGGTTGATCTCTTCAACGCCTCCGAGCACCCGCGCACCGTCAGCGGGGTTGCGCGTTCGCTGGGCGCTCCGGTCGTGGCGGTCCGGCCCTCGCCGAACGAGGGCAGCGTCGTGATGATCGTCGTCGCCTGGGAGCTCAGCTGGTACCGCTACGAGGTCGACCTTGGCAACGAGGCCGCCGGCGTGCGCGTCAGCGAGCAGGGATCGGAGCTGCACGAGCTCGACCCGGCCGACCAGACGGCCAATGCGGCAGCCGACGACGGCGGCCGCCTCCATCTCGCCGCATGACCATGTTCTGGACGAACGTCCGCTTGCAGGACAGCTCCATCTATTAGAGTCTCGCGCCGCGATGATCTACTGCGTGGTTCCCGAGGAGCTGGCCCCCGAGCTGTACGACAGGCTTGCGGACTACTACAAGGACGACCCGAACGTGAAAGTCATCATCGACCGTCGCAAGTCCGAGCGCCGTGGGCGTCCGGGCAGCGAGGCCGAGAGCGCCGACCACCAGCGCGAGACGCGCGACCGCAGGCGCCCGCGCGTCCCCGGCGAGTTCCCGCCGGTCTCGCAGCCCGAGTGAAGCTAGTCATCCACGTGGACGGCGGTTCCCGGGGCAATCCGGGGCCGGCTGCTGCCGCGGCCGTGCTCGCCACGCCCGACGGCGACGTGGTGGACGAGGCGTCCGAGCTGCTCGGGATCACGACCAACAATGTGGCCGAGTACCGCGGCGTCCTGCTCGGGCTGGCGCGGGCGAAGGCACTGGGCGCCAGCGAGGTCGAGGTCGTCAACGACTCCGAGCTCGTGGCCAAGCAGATCAACGGCCTCTACAAGGTCAAGCATGCCGCGATGCGGCCGCTCTACCTCGACGCGATGGCGGCGCTGCGCGAGTTCGACTCGTGGTCGATCCGCTCGGTGCCGCGCGCCCAGAATGCGGACGCCGACGCGCTTGTGAACCAGGCCCTCGACAGCGCCCGGTAGGTGGGAAACGCCCCGCGGGCTCCGGATATTGGCCCACGGGGCGTGCTCCACCACCATGGCCGGCTAGGAGGGGGGCTCTGGGCCGGCCGGTCCGCCGCCAGGGGGTCATGGCGACGATCCGGCTCATTCCCGCCCCACCAGGACTGAAAACCCCGTTTTCCGGTCTGGTCCGCGCGTGAACGTCGCGAGCGCCTGTTTCAGGCGACTGCGCGCAGGTGCGGCGTGATCGCCCGGACGGCGCAGAACGCCTGGACGACGGCGGCGTCGAACTGCGATCCGGCGCAATCGCGCAGCTCGCGTTCGGCCGCCTGCGGCGTGAGCGCCGGGCTGTAGGCGCGCTCGCTGATCATGGCGCTGTAGGCGTCGCACACGCAGACGATCCGGGCTCCCAGCGGGATCTCACTGCCCGCGAGGCCATCGGGATAGCCGTTGCCGTCGTAGCGCTCGTGGCTGGCGCGCACCATGGCGGCCACGCGGCTCAGCGCGGGGGCCTCGGCGATGATCCGCTCTCCGATCTCCGAGTGACGGCGCATGAACCGCCACTCGTCCTCGTCCAGCGCGCCGGGCTTGTGGAGGATCGTCTCCGGAATCGCGACCTTGCCGATGTCGTGCAGCTGCGCGGCCTGGCGGACGGCCTCGATGTCGTCGGGCTCGAGCCCGAGACGCTGTGCGGTGGCCTCGGCCAGCAGCGCGACGTCACACGAGTGCCCGTCGAGCTCCGGATGGCGCTCGGCGAGCGCGCGCAGCAACACATCGGTGGTCTGGCGGCCGACCGAGCTGGCGCGGCCGCTGCGCTTGCGCGCGTACATGCGCTGGTCGGCCAGGCGCAGCGCCTCCTCGGGGTCCGCGGCCTCGGCGCCAAGCACCACGGCGCCCCACGAGCTCGTCACCGAGAACCCCTCACCGTGCTCGGACAGCGCCGTTGCGGCACGCTCGACGAGCGGCGGCAGCTGGGCGCCGTTCGGGCGCAGGAGGGCGCAGAACTCGTCGCCGCCCATGCGATACGCGCTGCCGCGAGCGGCCAGATCGCGTTGCAGCGCGGCGCCGAGGCGGACAAGCAGGGCGTCCCCGGCCTGGTGGCCGAAGGAGTCGTTGTAGTGCTTGAAGCCGTCGAGGTCGAACAGGACGAGCGCGGCCTCGCCGCCGTCGGCGAGCGCGTCGTCGAGGTCGAGCTGCAGGGCGCGGCGGTTCGGCAGGCCCGTCAGCACGTCGTTGCGGGCCTCGTGGCGGCTGGCGCGCAGCATCTCGCTGTGGGCGCGGAAGGTCACCACGAGCCGTAGCAGCACCATCGCCAGCGAGCCGCACGCGAGGCCCACGGCAAGCGGGCCGATGTGGTGGCCGCGCAGCGAGCCGAAGCCGAGGACCGCCACGGCCAGCGCGGCGAAGGCAACCGGCATCACGATCGTCAAGGTCGCATCGCGCTGGGCCGAGCGTGCTGCCGACGCGGGCTGCCAGGCGGCCAGCGAGATCAGCGTCAGGCCGAGCCACCAGCCCATGTCGTAGGGGCCGCCGGTCGTGTACGTGCCGTTCGCGGTCTGGACAAGGTAGACGCTGTCGGCGACCCAGAAGGACATGACGCCGGCGCCGAGCAGCGCGAATGTGCGGTCGAAGCGCCAGCCGCGCAGCGTCATGACCGCCACGAGCATCGCGACGATCACGAGATCGAAGATCGGATAGGCGAGGTTCGTCGCGACCGCGGCAGGGCGGCCCTGGGCCGCGTGGGCGACCGGCTCGAAGACGACCGCCGCGCCGACGGCGCCGACCGCCAGTGCCGCGCACAGCCCGTCGATCCAGACGGTCTTGGTCGTGCCCTTGACCCGGTGGCGCGCGATGATCCCGAAGCCCGCGAACCACAGCGGGCACAGCAGCAGGTAGCCGACATCGGCGACCGACGGGACCGGGATCTCGTCCATGTCCCACAGGACCTGCGTGTAGTAGATCTCGCCCGCGGTCCAGGTGCCGATGCCGAGCGCGACGAGCAGCCAGGCGCGCCGCTCCGTGCGGTGGCCCGCGGCCCGTGCGAGGCACATGAGCGTCGCCAGCACGAGCGCGACGAGATGGACCTGCTTGGAGAACAGGCCGTGCATGCCGGCACCGGGGGCGGCGATCACGTGGATCTCGTACGCGCCGATCCAGGCGATGACGAGCGCGTAGACCGCGCGTACGAGGGTACGGCGAACGGGCCGGGACAGCGTCACGCTTCGTGACATCGGCCACGAAGCGCGACGCCTTTAGGCCTGAACGCGACGTTAGGTCGAGCAGTCGCCCTTGCCGACCAGCCGCGGACCGGAGACCTGGCGCACGAAGAGCGGCAGCGAGATCGACCGGTCGCCGCCCGTGATCGGGTCCGGCTGGGTCGTGTCGCCCGTGGCGACCAGCACGCAGCCGCGCTCGTCGACGGCATTGGTGAAGAAGTCACCGAGCCGGCGGTCCTCGCCGGTCGCCACACACGTCGTCCCGTTCTGGCAGATGTTGTTGTCGGCGATCGGGCGCCCGACCACGTCGACCGTCTGCTGCTTCGGCGAGGCCGAGGATGCGCTGGTGATCGTCGCCTCCTCGGCGCTGATCTTCGCTGGCTGGCAGGCGAGATCGACAACCTTGTCGGTTTGGTACCAGACGACGCTGACCTTGCCCGCGTCGCCGGCGACCGCCCATGGCCAGAACGCCCGTGCGCCGGCCGGTGCCGCGACCGTCGAGGGCGCCGACCACGACTGGCCGAAGTCCTTCGAATAGGACATCAGCACCTGGTTGGGCGCCGGCGTCTCGCTTCCGTCGCAGCCGCCTGCGGTGCCGGACTGCGTGGGATTCGTGTCCCAGACGAGGTACAGGGTGCCGGCGGCATCCTGCGTGAGCATCGGCCAGTGGGCGTAGGTCGAACCCGTGTACACGCGGTGGGGCGTGAAGGCGGCGTCGCCGCGGCGCCAGGTGCTGACGCCCAGGCCGTCGTCGTAGGTGATCGGCTCGGCGAGCGCGTCGCGGCGGCGGTCGTAGAGCAGCTTGCCGTTGCCGTCGTAGTGGTGGCCGGTGGCATCGTCGCCGCTGTCCGGCACGCCGTCGACCGGGCACGTCTGGCCGCCGTCGGTGGAGCGGAACACCTGATGGCCGGCGCGCGTCGTGTTGGTGGCGAGGAAGACCTCGTCCTTCCTGGCGCCCGCCAGCCAGGGGCGGTCGCCCTCGCTGCAGTTCACTGTGCCCTGCGTCCAGGACTGGCCGCCGTCGCTGCTCGAGAACAGCGCGTCGTTGACGAGGTCGATCCCCGTGTCGTAGATGCGGCCGCCCGCGTCCTGCGTGAGATCGGGGTCCGAGAAGCCGCTGTTCGCCACCGGCGGCGACACGAAACCGCCCAGGTAGTCGACGCGCGTCCAGGTCGCGCCGTTGTCCTTGGAGGTCCAGAGGTTGACCTGGTTGCGGTAGTTGGCCCCGAACTCGAGCGTGGCACCGCTGACGAGGCCCGGCCGGTAGAGGTGCGTCGTCCCCTCGTGAGAGGTGTAGATGAGCGTGTGGTGGATGTGGTCGGCGAAGACCAGCGGCTCGCCGCCGGCGAGGTTGCGGTCGACGAACACGGGCGTGCCGAAGCGCAACGGCGCGGCGGCGGCGGTCCCGATGGCGATGGAGAGCGCTGCGATGACCCCCAGCGCCCCTGCACGGAGAGCGATCATTGTCGATCGATACCCCGCGCAGGGGCGCCTGACGCTCAGTAGCTCGCGTCAAGCTGTGTGGCGCAGCTGCAGGACCAGCCCGAAGGCCAGCACCAGGCTGCAGCCGCCGGCGAGCACGCGAATGTGCTCGGCGTCCGGACTGAAGCTGAAGAGCGACCCCATCACGATGCCGAGGGCGATACCGAGCGCAATGACATACGTTGCGATCCGCAGCTTCATCTTCTTGGATTCTACGCGCCGGGTCAGCGGTCTTCGAGGCGCGGACAAGTACCGATGATCAACCCGGCGCAGGGCGGTCAGGATCGCGTCGATGCAACGCCTCCTCGGGACGACCGCCGCGTTCCTTGCGACCGCGCTGCTCCTCGGCTGCGGCGGCTCTCATGACTCGGCTACGTCGAAGGCTGCGCCGACGCCACCCGTCGCCGTGCAGGTCCGCGACGCGCTGATGAGCGCCCTGCTCCAGCCCGCGGCGCGGCTTGTGCCCCAGCCGACGCGTTTGCCCTACCTCGCCGTCGCAGGCTGCACCGGGCCGTCGGCGGGTGGCGCGGGGCGCTATCGCTGCCGCACAACACCGCGCGGACCGCATGGCCTGCGCGAGCTTGCTGTCGACGTCCGTGCTGATGGAACCTGGGCGACCGCGCCGGTCCCGGTGAGCAGGATGTTCCGCGGGCACCGCCGGCCAGCCGTCAGCAGCGTCTGGGGCTTCGGTATCCGGTTGCCGCGCTGACGCTCAGCTGTCGACCGCTCGCCGCCGCATCACCGTCAGCCCGACGATCCGTGACACGACCATCGCCACGTAGGCGACGCCGCCGAGCTCCTCGATCATCACGACCGCCCGCGCGAACGGCCGGATCGGCACCACGTCGCTGAGCCCGGTGCTGGTCAGGGTCGTGAAGCTGAGGAAGAGCAGCTCGACCCAGCTGCGGTCCGCGTGGGGCGCGGTGGCCGCCGTGAAGCTGCCCGGGTCGATCGCCTGGATCGTCGTGTACATGTAGGCGAACGCCCACGCGACGAGCGTGAACGTCGCGCCGATCGCGAACAGCTCGTCGCGCGTCACCTCGTGGTCGCCGAGCATGTAGGCGATCAGCGCACCCGCCGCGTACAGGTACAGCGGTGCCTCCAACGCCGACGAGTAGGGCAGCAGCGTGTCGCTGCGCGTGATGGCCTGGATGGCGAGCAGCGTCGTCGCCGGGATCGCGAGCAATAGGCTGACCCACGTCAGTCCTGGCGAGTGCCGAACGGCGAGGACGACGAGTCCCAGGATCGCGATGCCGAAGATGCTGAACAGGGCGCGGCCGGCCTCCCGGCCCTCCATGAACGGATACAGCAGGACCGCTGCGAGCTGCGCCGCGAAGAGGACCGCGTTCGGTTGCCGAAGTGCGCTGCGCAGCACCGCCCGGCACGGTAGTCAGCGCGCCGGTCGAACCCAGAACGCGGAAAGCCCGCGGTTGTGGCCTCCGATCGGGGGCTAGCGCGATCGCCCTGAGGAGGCGGGTCGCAGGGTGAGCGTGAACGGTCGGAAGTCCGGGATCGCGGAGCGAGTTTCTATCTGGATCCAGTAGGTCTGGCCCGCCGTGACGCGCACAGTGGCGCCGGGGTAGCCGGGGAGGATGAATGTCAGCGAGGTGATGCTGGGGCCGGTGTAGACGGCTGCGTGGACGGTGTAGACGCCTGTGACGCTGTATGAGACGAGCCCGGTCGTCGTTGGGCGGAACGCGTACCAGACGGTCCCGTTCGGTGCACTCGCCGGCGTGAACGCCAGTTCCGCGGGCTCTATGGTCGCCCCGCCGAGCACGCCGGTGATAGTCAGCGGGGCGTCGCCGCTCAGCGGTGTCGCGTTCTCGAAGTTGTCGTTCGGTGGTGGTGGGTTCGAGGGCGTCGCGGGTAGCCGGTGGCGGCGGATCGTTGTGTCGTTGGCGTAGTAGGCAAACGGTTCGTCAACGGTCGTGGATCGAGTGTCCGGCGGGGGCATGAACAGCAGCCCATCCGGCCCCGTCGGTCGCCATCCGAGCGCAGTCGGGTGGCAGTGCCCGGTCAGCCGGGCGCCGAGCAACGGGTTGCCGGCGGGGGCGGTCGTGACCAAACCGCCGCCCATCGTCCAGGTGACATAGCGGCCCGACAGCAACGCGCCCTGCACGTCGTAGGTGCTCTCGTCGCCGTAGCTGGCGCCGAGCAACCTCACGGGGTGCTTGCAGTAGCCGCTCGCATCGGCGAAGAGGTTCAGGAAGACGAGGTCCTCGTAAGGGTCCAATATCTCAGCCGCGAGCGTCGCGCCGTGCAGCAGCAACATCCGCGAGTTCGGCCACCGCCACGACACGCCCGGGTAGGGGTCCGGGACCTTCCGTGTGCGGCCGCCGGTTCGCAGGTAGATGTTGTGGCAGTCGGTGTAGGCCAGGCGGCTGCGCCAGATCGCCAGGTGTGAGCAGGCGCCGGCGTTCGCGGCCCGCCCGCGCACGGGGCGCGCATGATCAGCGACCACGTCGTAGATCCACCAGCGCCCGGAGCGGACGAACGGAATCGCGACATGACCGTTCCGATCGAGCCCGACGTCACCCTCCCTGGCAGCCCCAGCGATCGCTCGCGCCATCCGCACGCGACCGTCGATGATCCGCATCCACGGGCGAACGAGCGTCGGCCGGTCCCCGATCGAGCGGTTGTAGACAACGATGCCGTCCAGCACCCAGATTCCACTGATGTGCGTGTCGCGCGCAATGA
>Ga0308176_10003524_pt1 | contig 10044 bp, 8 predicted proteins | sample PhyCR2_3_FD_203890 | JGI IMG/M metagenome (GOLD analysis project Ga0308176, IMG submission 203890) | Soil microbial communities from UC Gill Tract Community Farm, Albany, California, United States - DLSLS.C.R2 | ecosystem: Environmental > Terrestrial > Soil > Agricultural land | place: USA... | reverse complement strand
TTGTGGCCTACGCCATCGAGCTCCGCCAGTGCGCCTTCGAACGTCGTGCGCGCCAGGGCCCGCTGGATGTTGGCGGCGTCGCCGGTAGCGAATTGCGGAACCATGCGCCTGGACCAGGTGTGTACATCCAGCCCATAGGTACTGGCGACGTAACTGCCCCACCTGCGCACGAACGTCGAAATCGCCTGCCCGCGCTGCTGCGGCGAGAGCGTGCCGGAAAGCGTTGCCGTCGAAGCGACGCCATCCGGACGCGTGCCGGCGGCGTGTCCCGCGGTCGGCAGCGCCGCTGCCATCGCAAGCAAAAGTGTTGTGGCCTTGATCATGGAATCCCCGCCCCTTGTGATAGGAAGTCCGCTCGAATGGGCGGACCTTGGGGGATTACGTGCGCTGACGCTCGGACCGGCCATCGTCCGACGACCACCGACATTGCTATGCGGCCGCTAGCCGTGCAGGTCGAACACCTCGCCGGTGTCGCATTCGCGCTCCACGTTTTGATCGCCCACCCAGACAAGCACCTGGTATCTGCCCGGGTTGGCGGGAAACGTGCCGCTTGCGGCATAACCCGCCTTGGCCAACGCGGCATCGGATTGCGCAAGGTCGGGCCTGGATACCCGCATTCCACTCCAGAACAGATCCGGGCTTCCATCTGGAACCATCGACCGGAACACCACGTGCACCAGTGGCGGGTCCGGCTCGCGCAGGTCGGCGACCCTGCTCCAGCCCACCAGCGTCGCCCTGCTTCCAGCGCGGAACGAACGCGATTGCCGGATCGAGTTGCCACTGACCGATTCAAGCGGGCAGATCACCCGACCCCTGAGAAGCTTCGCGTCTGCGATCGCTTCCGGTCTCCCGGAGCTCGTCGAACCTGGCGTCGCTCCGGCGTCGTCACGTTGGTGGCAACCGCCTGTCGCAATCAGGCAGCCAAGGGAAACACCGATCGCGATCAGACGCATGATTGTCCCTTCCATATCGATGGATTCGAATTAAAGCGCTGAACGGAAAAATCCTCGAGTGCTGGCCATGCGCTTGATCCGTGGTCCTTCGCTACAGGCGGGCGAGGAGTCGCGACCCAGCGGAGTCAGGCGTCCGCCGCCTCGTACATCCATCGCAATGTTTCGGACAAGGCCGGTGCGGACAACGGGCCGACGAGATCCAACAGCCGTCGATTGCTGCCGGCCAGGCGTGCGACTTCCCCGGCCCGGACGAAATCCGGGTTTACCCGGACGTCGATGCGATAGCCCGCGATTTCCTCCATCAAATCGATCACATCCTGCAATGAATGCACGTGTTCCGAGCAGATGTTGACGACGGCTCCTGATGGCGCCCGCGCGACGAGCCTGGCATACGCCTCGGCCACCATTCGCACGTCGCTGAAATCGCGCCAGACCTGCAGGTTGCCCAATTCGATCACAGGCTCGCGGTGCTGGAAATGCGCAACGATCTTGGGGATCAGGAAATTCGCGTCCTGTCCGACGCCGGTGTAGTTGAAGGGCCGCGCGACCACGATGGGCAGCTTGTCCATCCACAACCTTGCCATGTGTTCCATTGCCAGCTTGCTGACGGCGTAATCGTTGGCCGGTCGTGGCGATGTCGACTCGGTGATGGGATCGTCCTGGCTGTTGCCGTAAACGTTGGCGCTGCTGGCCAGGACAACGGAACGCGGTGCCCGCGGAACATCGGCAAGCGCTTCGAGCAGGTTGCGCGTGCCCACGACATTGGTCCGGTACAGCGCCTCGGCATCGCCATGCGCGACGAAGGCGATCGCCGCCAGGTGCACGACGGCGTCCGGGCGGATGCGATCCACCGCCAGCGCCATTCCGGGACGATCGAGCAGGTCCACGGCGAGCTGGCTGCCATCGGAAGCCTCGATCGTGAGCCCTTCCACCCGCCAGCCATCGCTGGCAAGCGCCTGCGCGACGTAGCGACCGGTGAAGCCCTTGTGCCCGGTGACCAGCGCTACGGGTCGCCGCTCAGAAGGAGAAGCCATGGGTATTCCGGCGCAGGTCGGCCTCCACCATCATCTGGCACAACTCCTCGACTGTCGTCCGTGCCTGCCAACCGAGCTTCGCCTTGGCCTTGCTGGCGTCACCGATGAGCAGTTCGACCTCCGCAGGTCGGTAGAACTTCGGATTGATCCGCACCAGCACCTTGCCCGTCCTGGTGCAAATGCCGCATTCGTCGGTGCCCTGGCCCTTCCATTGAACCTGCATGTCGGCCGCGTTGAACGCCAACTGCACGAAGTCACGGACGGTTTCGGTGCGGTTGGTGGCCAGCACGTAGGTGTCCGGTTCCTCAGCCTGCATCATCCGCCACATGCCATCGACGTATTCCTTCGCATAGCCCCAATCCCGCTTGGCGTCGAGGTTGCCCAGTTCGAGCGCGTCGAGCTTCCCCGCCACGATCCGTGCCACCGCATCGGTGATCTTGCGCGTTACGAATTCACGCCCGCGCAGCGGCGATTCGTGGTTGAACAGGATGCCGCTGGCACCAAAGATCCCGTACGACTCGCGATAGTTGACGGTGATCCAGTGCGCGAACAGTTTCGCCACGCCATAAGGACTGCGCGGATGGAACGGCGTTTCCTCGACCTGCGGCACCGCCTGCACCTTTCCGAACATCTCTGACGTGGATGCCTGGTAGAACCGAATCGCGGGATTGACCATGCGGATCGCCTCGAGCAGCGTCAGCGCTCCGACACCCGTGATCTGCGCCGTCGTCACCGGCTGGTCGAACGACACTCCGACGAAACTCTGCGCGGCGAGGTTGTAGACCTCGTGCGGTTGCGCGGCCTCGAGCAGGCGGATGCTGGATCCCAGGTCCGTCAGGTCGTATTCGACCAGCGACAACTGCGGGTGATCCTGGATCCCAAGTTCCTGGATGCGCCAGAAGTTCACAGAGCTCGTGCGGCGGTAGGTGCCGAAGACGCGGTAGCCTTTTTCCAACAGCAATTGCGCGAGGCACGCACCATCCTGGCCGGTGACGCCGGTCACCACGGCAGTCTTCATCAAGCAATCCTTTCGAATCCGGGACGGACATTATTCCTGTTTTGGACGCATGCCGGTTAGCCGCTACCATGCGGACGTCGGCCCAGCGGCCCCGGACCATCCAGCATGAAATTGATCATCCAGATTCCCTGCCTCAACGAATCGGAGACACTTGCGCTTGCGCTCGGCGAATTGCCTCGACATGTCGGAGGCTTCGATTCCGTCGAATGGCTGGTCATCGACGATGGATCGACGGATGGCACCGCCGCGCTGGCCCAGACGCTTGGTGTCGACCATGTCGTCCGCCATCCGGTCAATCGCGGTCTCGCCGCGGCCTTCATGACCGGCATGGATGCCTGCCTGCGCCTGGGGGCGGACGTCATCGTCAATACCGACGCCGACAACCAGTACTGCGCCGCGGACATCCCCAAACTCGTTGCTCCGATCCTCGGCGGCGAAGCCGAGATGGTGATCGGATCCCGGCCGATCGATGAAACCGAGCATTTCTCCTGGATCAAGAAGCGACTGCAGCGCCTCGGGAGCTGGGCTGTGCGGGTGGCAAGCAAAACGGATGTTGCCGACGCGCCAAGCGGGTTTCGGGCAATTTCGCGCGAAGCGGCGATTCGGCTCAACGTGTTCAATGCCTATACCTACACGCTGGAAACGATCATCCAGGCGGGCCTGAGCAACATGCGGGTGATTTCCGTCCCGATCCGTACCAATGCCGACCTGCGGCCTTCGCGGCTGGTCAAGAGCATCACGAGCTACGTGCGGCGTTCGCTTGTCACCATCTTCCGCGTATTCGTGATCTATCGGCCATTGGCCGTATTTTTCTGGACCGGCCTGGTGCTGTGGCTGGCGGGCCTGGCGGTGGGTTTGCGCTTCACCTGGTTCTATTTCCATGGCGAAGGAAGCGGCCATGTGCAGTCGGTGATGTTCACCGCGCTATGCCTGACCCTCGGCACTCTGCTCTGGATGATGGGCGTGGTGGCTGACCTGATCAGCACCAACCGCAGGCTGCTCGAAAAGATCCACTACCACTTGCGTGACATGCCGGACAGGCATCGCAGCTGACCTTCTGACCGGCTGTGCACGCCGTCGGCTATCCCACCGGCCCCAATCACCGGAGAAACATGCATACCGATCCGCGAACGATCCTGGGCCCATCGCGGCCCGTAATTGCAGTCGCGCTTGCGGCTGCACTTTATGCCGTTTTCTATTTCCTGATCTGCGGACTGCCGGTCAGCGCAACGCCGACGTTCCGCATCGACTACTTTGCGGCGAGCGTGACGGGAGGGGATGACTTCCTAAAGGCGCTCATTCACGCGCGCCCGGTGGTCACCTTGTTCGTATACGCCCAGACAGTGCTCGCGGACGCGCTGGACACGGAAGTCCGCTACGTCATTTATCCACTCCAGCACATCGCGCTCCTCGTCTATTTTTTCTCGGTCGCAAAAGCCCTCGAGTGGATCTTCAAGGTCCGGCTGGCGATCGCAAGCCTTCTGATCGCGTGGCTCTTATTCATCCTGACGCCGGCAGTGATGGAAGGCGTTTACAAGCTCGAGACCCTCGTAGGCACGCTTTCGATGCTGTTCGGCGGGCTGGCGATGGTGTTCCTGGTCCAATGGGAACGCGGCAAGGGCCGGGGAGCGGCGATTGCATTCCTGGCGTGCTACGTGGCTTCGATCCTTGCCAAGGAAGACTTCATCCTGCCTCCGCTGATGTTCATTGCGTGGTGCATCGTCAAGGACGGGGACTGGAAGCAGCAGGTGCTTGCACGAAAATGGGTGCTGGCTGCCATCGCCCTATCTCTGGTTTTCTTCCTGGTATTCAACAAGGCAATCATCCCTGGCCGGGCTTATATCGAACCCGTCAAACGCGCAGACTCGGCGTACTTCATGACGTTGGATCCAGCCAGCGTCATTCGGGTCCTGCGTTACTACATCACTGATTGCGGCAGGAACGTAGCGCTGATTTTCATGATGTATGGGCTGGCATCGCTGGCCTCCCTGCTGCTTCGCAAGCACTGGAAAGAAACGATCCTGGTGGCAATGATCGTCGCAGGGCTGCTGGCGCCTTACCTGATCATGCCCAACCACCTGTATTCGTATTACGGCGAAAAGTGGCTGCCCTGGGAGGCGATCGCGTCGCTGATCATCGTCCAGTCCGCTTTCGGTGCCAGAAAACGTCTCGCCATCGCCGCAAGCTGCGTGATCGGTGCTGCCATCCTGGTACCCACGTTCATCGGCCTATATCGCCATAACGACGTTTTATGGTTTCGCGCCGGTTATTACCGCGAGATCTTTTCGGTCGCCCGGAATCTTCATGCCACCTTGGTGGCCAATCGTGACGCGATCAACCGCCACAAGCAGGTCGCGGTGGTTGGAATCGGACCCGGAGAAGTCGAGCAGTCACCATGGCAGGGAAATGGAGAAACAGAGTTCTACCTGAGCGGTGACCTGAAGCTAAACCCACAATGGATTCTCTTTGTAAGAGCCGGCGGGCCCAGCTACCGGGTGGACAACGAGATACAGCCGGACTTCGCGCCGCAGTCCAGGGTCATCGTGAAAAGCATCGGGGAACTCGACCACTACAAGCGCCTGCCCGCCCTGGTTTTCCAGAAGGATGGCAAGGGGCGACTCGTCGACTTGGACAAGGTCAATGCCCTTGCCTTGACTGCATCCCCTGCCACCTACCAGGTGTGGACCGCCGGTCCGAACGTCCACGTCGCGGCGGTTCCCCATGACGTTTCCACCTGTGGAAGCCGCAAGCAGTCCCGCGTCCAGGTGACGTGGGACGTCTCCTCCAGCGAGGGCTCGGGGTCAATCGAGATCTGGGTCGAAAACGGAGCCACTCGGAAGCTTTGGCTCGCGGGAAGCCGGGCCGGCACAGCCGCGAGCGGTGACTGGGCCAAGCCGGGTATGCGGTTCCAGATAGAGGACGCCGGCACGCATCGTCGGCTGGCAAGCGTCACGATCGGAGGCACCTGCCCCTGACCTGGATCCCAGGCACGAACCCTCGGAGGGTTCGGCCTGCCGTCTGCATCGGAGGGCCCCGGATCGGAGTCCCTCCGCAGGCCGCGCCGGCCGGGTCAGCAGCTTTTGCCGCTGACTTTCACGACGGCGAGCGTCTGCTTGTTCGCGGTGTTCTGCAAAGTGAATTCGGAGCCATCCTGGACCCAGTTGCCGGTGTCGTGCTCGCCGGTCGCCGTGCCGGTCATGAACAACTTCGGCTCGGAACCGGCCCTGCCCACCAGGATATTGACGTACCGAACGCCAGTCGGCCTGACGTCCCAGGAGAGCTTCGCGACGATGTGACCCTTGTCGGCTTCACATAAGCGGAACTCGGTAGGAGTGACCTGGAAGGTAACGCCCGGCACCACGGCAGGAGCCTGGTCGGCCTTCGGCGCGACAACAACCGGATTGGGTTGCGGAACCGCGGCGACCGGCTCCTCCTGCTTCTTCGAACATCCCGCCGCCAGCATGGCGAGCACGGCAGCGGCGAGGGCGGTTTTGCTGATCATGTCTTGATCCTTAGTTTTTATCGGGCGGCGCATCGACGTGGAAGTCACCTAGGGGAATCCGCTTCGAGTCGCGGACATCGACTACCTCGACATTGTAGCTTCTGGATGCCAGAAGGCCCCTTTCGAAGCGTGTCGGAAGCAATGCGGTCACAGCCCCGTTTCCCGAGGACGTGGCCAACAACTGTCCTCCGAAACTGATGGCGTAGCGATCTGGATCGCCCTTGACCCGGACCCAGAGCGCCGAACGTCCGTTGACCTGGCGGTTGAATCCCTGGCCTTTGACTTCGGACCGTGGTCCCCAGTCGATGACCCGCCCCGCTGCATCCACCTCTGGCCATCCCCGCCAGCAGTCAGCGCCGCACTCATGGCCTTGCAACAGTTTCGCGGACGGACGGAGGCTTATGAAGTAATTCCCGTCGACGCGACTGTAGTCCCCACTCGCAGTGATCGCTGCGACGCGCTGCTTCACCGCGTTGCGATCCACATGGACCGCATCGTTCGCCCATTCCGGACGTCGAAGGTCGAACAAGGTGACGAGGACGACATCGACCTTGCGTTCAAGGAACAGTTGCCGGATGTTGAATGCGATGTTGCGGCGTGCGAGTAATTCCTCCACTTCCCGGGGCCATGCGTCGCGCACGATTTCGAGAGCTTTGTCGCCACCGATGTTGTAGCAACGCAAGTTGGCCGCGGGACAGAGATAGTCCGCGAGGTAATGGTTGCTCTCGGCCCCGTCGTGGACCTGCACCAGCAGCGCGCGTTCGTGCGGTTGTGCCAGGCGCGAGAGATCTGGCAAATACCGATCCCTGACGTCATCCGCGCCTGCGCGCCTTGCGACCGCCGATTCCGCTCTCCCGAAAAGCTGCGAGCCCTTCCCGTCCCGATACGCATCTGCGAGGTTGGGGGACGCTTCCATCACGGCAGCCAAGGCAAGCATCCCTGCCAATGCGGTGCGTTTGCGCTCGAGCAGCCACGAAACCAGTGCCAGCAGGAAGGCGACCAGTGCGAAGTGGACCACGCCCTGCCAGCGGGCGAGCGCGCGGATGTTCCGCACTCCGGGAACGCTCAAGTAGATGTCCCCGGTCCCGAGGCTGGCGAGCGCCTTGTCTGCGGGCATCAGATAGGTGGAAAAATGCGCGGGCTCCGTGGCTGCGGCGGGCTCGAAGTCCTTGTATTTCAGGGATGGTCCCAGGGACAGGACAAATGCGACCAGGCCACTCAGCGCCAATGACGTCAGCAACGCCCCGAGTTTCAGCTTCCCCTGGATGCGCACCAGGAGCACCACGACAGCGGACAAGAGCAGCGCATACCCAGCGAAATTGAATCCTACGTTCGAGCCATCCCCGAACGCGGCCGCGGCCGGAAAGTCGAATGCGGCCCCCAGGGAGCGGTAGATCCAGAACAGCGGTGATGGCACGAACACCGTATAGAGATCGACGCCTTGGCCGCGGAAAAAATCGATCGGCATCACGCCCAAGCCCGATTGCGCGCCGGGCACGAACAGGAAATAACTTCCGTAGGCGATCGCGCACGCCAGGAGATAGGTTGCGATCGCGATGCCTGCTGTGCCGATGCGGCGCGTGCTCAAACCCGAGACGCAATAGAAACAGAGGGCCAGGCCGCCACTCATGACGAACGAATAGCCGTCGCAGAGCACGGCGAATACCCGCACCAGGATTACTGCAACAACGATCGCCCACCTTGTACGCCAGCGTTTGTCCCCCAGGCCAAACAGTGCGCTGTCGACCAGCAAATAGAAGGGCAGCAAGGCGTAGCCCGTGCGTAGCGCGCCATACGATCCCTGTTGCGACACGATGGGGGCCAGCAGGTACACCACGGCGCCCAAGAGGGCGACCCACTTCGAGCTGGCCACCCTGCGGAACAGCAACAGCGCGCCACCGAAGGCAATTGTCGTGAACAAGGCACTGACAAGTTGCGCCTCACCGAAGGTAATGGCGCCATCCCAACCAAACATCGCAGCAGCAAGGGCGGCACCGGGCAGGCCAGTGGCACGCACGCCCCCGAGCGGCTGCCCCAGGTTGGTGAAACAGCCCGCCATGCCTTCGTGCCAGCCGTTGCTCAGGCACTGCGCATAACCTGCATCGCCCAGCGCGACGAAGGTCGACGCTGACATGCCCGGCCACTCCTGGAAAGCCAGCAACACGATCGCAAGCGCTGCCAGGGCGCACAGCGCGAAGATCCATTGCCGTTCAACGCGCCCACGGATGGTCGGGAATTCCGCCTTTATGAGCATGCGCGCGTTTCGAATGCCAGCCTTCGTTTCACCGCGCACCTCACGGCCGCATCAACGATGGGCAACCAAAGTCCATAACCCGCAGAACATGCCCATCGAAGGCGCCCACGGCATCACCATCTTCGCAGCGGAGAAACCAGCCCGCCTGGCCTCCTCGACCAGGTCCCAACCGAAATGGTAGAGGCACAGCACGCCAGCGCCGAGTGGGTCGCCGTGGTACTCGGGTTCCAGCAGGTGCTCGAAACTCCCGTCATCGCCCATCCGCGCGCGAATGATCGTCTCCGCACAGTCGGGCCGGAACGGGACGGTCAGCACCAACATCCCGCCGGGCTTGAGGACACGGCGGAATTCCTGCAACGCCTTGCGGTAGTCCGGGACGTGCTCGAGTACGTCGAAGCTCACCACCGCGTCGAGGAGACCCGTGTCGAAGCTCAGTGCGGTCACGTCCTCGAACCGGATTTCGCCGTGCCCTCCCATCCGCCGCAGCCGTTCGGCCAGGCGGTCGCGTGCCTTTGGCGCCGGCTCGAATTCGCTGCCGACGATCCGGCCCGGCTGCGACTGCAACCAGACGAACGCTTTGGACGCCTGCTCGGTGATGTAGATGTGGCTTTGGCTGTCCATCGATTGCGTGGCAAGGGTCAATCCGGCCCGGCCACGGGCGCTGATGCCGCAAATGGAGCAAATCAGCTCTTCCCGGAGGTCGGGTGAAGCCCCGGCCTTCACCGATGGCACCAGGAAATGCACGGGTTGCCTGCACAGATTGCAGTATCCCGCCCATCCGCTCTCGTCCAGGCAGGCCGACACCACGGAATTCAAACGCCAACGCGCATGCAAATTCTCGGTCGTTCCGGATTGCCACTCCTCCAGGCTGGAAAAGCAATCGCTAAGAAAAGCCGTCGATTCGTCGTTCACTCCAATCCTCCAGCAAATGCGGCTTCTCCCCGAGGCCAGTCGGCACCCGGGCTGCAAATCATATTCACGGTATTCGTCTCATCCAGCCGACGGGGACGGTGGCAGTACTCCGGGCGCAACGGCCAGGGAAGTCCCGAATATGCCGCCCAGCGTGGCGCTCATCCGCTCGGCGGAATAGTTCCTCCGCAAATAGGCCAGACCGGATTGGGCAGCCTCGGCCGCCAATGCCGGCGTGGCCAGCAGGTCCACGACCGCGTCGGCAAGCTGCTGTGCGTCCTCGGCAATGCCGACGACGTCGCCCAGACCAGGCAGGCCCTGTGCGCCGACGGGCGTGGTCACGACGGGTACTCCGCGCGACATCGCTTCCACCA
>Ga0308176_10003523_pt1 | contig 10044 bp, 10 predicted proteins | sample PhyCR2_3_FD_203890 | JGI IMG/M metagenome (GOLD analysis project Ga0308176, IMG submission 203890) | Soil microbial communities from UC Gill Tract Community Farm, Albany, California, United States - DLSLS.C.R2 | ecosystem: Environmental > Terrestrial > Soil > Agricultural land | place: USA... | reverse complement strand
CGCCGAGAACGCGGCGTTTGCGCGCGCCGTCGAGGCGGCGGGCCTCGTCTGGATCGGGCCGCCGGCTGCCGCGATCGAGCTGATGGGCTCGAAGACCCGCGCCCGCGAGGCGATGCGGGCGGCCGGTGTCCCGATCATCCCAGGCACGACCGATCCGGTGGCCTCGGTCGACGAGCTGCTCGCGCTCGGCGAGGAGCTCGGCTACCCGCTGCTGATCAAGGCGGCGGCCGGGGGCGGCGGCAAGGGGATGGAGGAGGTGCATGCGCCGGCCGGCGCCGCGCGCGCATTCGAGGCGGCGCGACGTCAGGGCCAGTCGTACTTCGCGAGCCCGGAGGTGTACGTCGAGAAGCTCATCGTCGATCCACGGCACGTCGAGGTGCAGGTGCTCGCCGACGCGCACGGCAACGTCATCCACCTCGGCGAGCGCGACTGCACGATCCAGCGCCGGCACCAGAAGCTCGTCGAGGAGACGCCGTCGCCGGCGGTCGACGACTCGCTGCGTGCGCGCATCGGCGAGATCGGCGTCAGCGCGGCACGCGCGGCGGGGTACCGCTCCGCCGGGACCGTCGAGGGTCTCCTGACGAGCGACGGCTCGTACTACTTCATGGAGATGAACACGCGCATCCAGGTCGAGCACACGGTCACCGAGGAGGTGACGGGCGTCGATCTCGTGCGCGAGCAGCTTCGCGTCGCGCTCGGCGAGCCGCTCTCGCTCACGCAGGAGCAGGTGCAGCTCCGCGGCCACGCGATCGAGTGCCGCATCAACGCGGAGGACGTGGCGCAGGGGTTTCTGCCGTCACCAGGGCTCGTGACGGCGTACCGCGAGCCGTCCGGGCCGGGCGTGCGCGTCGACTCCGGCGTCGGGGCGGGAGACGAGGTCTCGGGTGTCTACGACCCGATGATCGCGAAGCTCATCGTCCACGGCTCCGACCGCGAGCACGCACGGAGGCGGATGCTCCGCGCGCTCGGCGAGTTCGTCATCGAGGGGCCCACGACGCTGATCGGCTTCCACCAGGCGCTGCTCTCGCACGAGTGCTTCGTCCGTGGCGAGACCTGTCACGGGCTCGTCGAGTCGGACGAGCTCGCGGCGCAGGCGGCGGCGATTCGGCCGCGTGCTGTCGCGGCCGCGGCGCGCGGCCGCACGACCGAGCGGGCGCGGAGCGTCGAGGTGAACGGGCGGCGCTTCGACGTGCGGGTGCTCGAGCCGGAGCAGCCGTGGCGCGAGCTCGCGCGCCGACGCGCCGAGCGCGCGCGGGGTGCCGGCCATGCCGGCAGCGACGCGGTCGTCTCGCCGATGCAGGGCACGGTGCTGGCGGTCGAGGTCGCGGACGGCGACGTGGTCGAGACCGGCGGCGTCATCTGCATCGTCGAGGCGATGAAGATGGAGAACGAGGTTCGTGCGCCGCATGACGGCATCGTCGCGCGCCTCTCGGTCTCGGCGGGTGCCGCGGTGACGCTCGGGCAGGTGATCTGCGTGCTCGAGCCGCAGGCGTGACGTTTTACCTGCGGCTGATCTGCGTGCGCGTACGTTGGGTTCGACCACGACCTCCAGGGGGATCCGGAATGCTTCGCGCCGCCACCGTCGCAGCCGTCGCCGCTGCGCTCGTCCTGCCCTTCGCCGCCTCTGCCGACTCGACGCCCGTCGGGCCGTTGCCGAAGGGGCCGGTGTCGGCGATCTCGACGCCGAAGGGCTCGCTCGTCGCCGTAGCGCTCAGGTCGCGGGCCGGCTACTCGTGGCGGCTCGCCCGCACCGTGCGCCCCACCATCCTCGTCCAGGTCTCGGAGGCGAACGTCGGCTCGTCGGTCGTGGTCGTCTTCCGCGCGGTCGGCCGCGGCACGGCCTCCGTGCGCTACGGCCTCACGCGCGGCGAGACGCGGAAGGCCTACGCGGCCGCGACCTTCAACGTGCGCGTGCGCTAGAGCAGAGCAGCCGCCGCGCAATTCGTACCGCAGGCGCGGGGCATTCCAGGGCCACGCACGTGGCCGCCTTCAGGGGTCTTCGCGCTGTGGAATCCGCGCGAGCGGATTCCACAGCTTGCGCTAAATAGATCGCTGATAGCTGCGGAAGCACCACGTCGCGAATAAAGACGTGGCCGCCGTCGCTGCGACGAGCAGGCCGAGATAGCCGAGGCTCGGGCCCCAGTCGCCGCCGGCGACGATCGCGTTCCGTGCGGCGTGGACGCCCCAGTTGACGGGGTTGAAGCGCGAGAGCTCGGCGATCCAGTGCGGCATCTGGCGCGGGGGGATCAGGATGGCCGAGATGAACATCAGCGGCAGGCCGACGAAGTTCGCCGCCGCGATCATCGACGCCTCTTTCCGCACGAGGAGCGCGATGCCGTGCGAGAAGCCGGCGAAGGCCATCGCGAGGAGCGCTGCGGCGCCGAAGACGACGAACCAGCCGGCCGCACCGCCGTGGACGCGCACGCCGAGCGCGAGCCCGAGCAGCAGGAGGATGAGTGCCTGGATCACCGCGATGATCCCCGCGCGCACGACCTGCGAGAGGATGATCGCGAAGCGCGACGCCGGCGCGGCGAGGAAGCGGTCGATCACGTGACGGTCGAGGTCGCTGATCATCGCCATGCCGGACCAGCTGCCGCCGAAGAACGCGTTCATGCAGACGATCCCCGGCGTCAGGAACTCGATGTACGTCGAGGCGCCGCCGCGCAGCGCGCCGACTCGCGAGAAGAGCTGGCCGTAGAGCAAGAGCCAGATGAGCGGCTGGATCACCATCAGGGCGATCCAGATCGGCTCGCGCATCAGGTTGCGCATCTGCCGCACGATCATCCACCCGGTCTGGCGCAGGAGCTGCATCAGCTCGCCGCGTCCTCGGTCGCAAAGTCGCGGCCGGTGTAGTGGAGGTAGACGTCGTCGAGCGAGGGGCGCGCGGTCGTGACCGACGCGACCTGGAAGCCGCGCCCGTCGAGCGTCGAGAGGATCCCAGGGATCGCCTGCGCGCCGTTCGGCACACGCGCGCGGACGAGGCGACCGTCCGCGGCGACCTCGGTCGCCCCGTCGATCGTGCGCACGACGTCGGCCGCCTCGTCGACTCTGCCGTTCACGTCGCCGAGCTCGACCGTCACGAGCTCGCCGCGCAGGTTCGCCTTCAGCTCCGTGGGAGTTCCCTCGACGACGACCTTGCCCCGACTGACGATGGCGACGCGCTCTGCGAGCCGGTCGGCCTCCTCGAGATAGTGCGTCGTGAGCAGGATCGTCAGGCTCTCCTGCGCGGCGAGCCGCTCGACCTCGACCCACAGGGCGGCGCGCGCTTCGGGGTCGAGTCCGGTCGTCGGCTCGTCGAGGAAGAGCACGCGCGGCCGGTGCACGAGGCCGATTGCGATGTCGAGCCGCCGCTTCATGCCGCCGGAGTAGCCGCGGGCGATGCGATCGGCGGCGTCGCGGAGGCCGACGAGCTCGAGCAGCTCCTCGACGCGCAGGCGGAGCGGCGCGCCGCCGAGGCCGTGGATCCGACCCTGCAGCATGAGGTTCTCCCGGCCGGTCGCCTCCCAGTCGACGCCCGAGTCCTGCGCGACGTAGCCGATCGCGCGGCGCACGCGGTTCGGGTGGCGCACGACGTCCTCCCCCGCGACGAGCGCGCGCCCGGAGTCGGGCTGCGTCAGCGTCGCGAGCGTGCGGACGGTCGTCGACTTGCCGGCGCCGTTCGGGCCGAGCAGGCCGAACACCTCGCCCTCGCGCACCGCGAACGAGACGCCGTCCATCGCCTGCACGTCCTTGTACCGCTTGCGGAGCTCCTCGGCGACGATCGCGTCCACGGCCGCCGATGCTAGTCGGTCTAACTCTCCGAGATGCGAACGCCGAGCCAGACGCCCGCGACGGCACCGACGGCGCCGAAGAGAAACGACTGCAGCGAGAGCGAGCTCGCGCCCCAGAGCACCGGTACGTAGCCGCCGACGATGCCGCCGAATCCCATGCACAGTCCGATCACGGAACGACCCATGCGGTGGTGATCGGCACGCCGGACGGCGATCGTTAGAGTCCGCCGCCGTGGATCTCTACGAGTACCAGGGCAAGGAGCTCTTCCGCCGGGTCGGCATTCCCGTCTCCGACGGCCGGCTCGCCGTCTCGCCCGAAGAGGCGCGCGCCGCCGCCTCGTCGCTCGGAGGCCCGGTCGTCGTCAAGGCACAGGTGCTGACGGGCGGCCGGGGCAAGGCGGGCGGAGTGAAGCTCGCCGACGACCCCGCCGACGCTGAGGCGAAGGCGCGCGCGATCCTCGGCCTCGACATCCGCGGCCACGTCGTGCGGAAGCTCTGGATCGAGAAGGCCTCCGACATCGCGAAGGAGTACTACCTCTCGATCGCGTTCGACCGAGGCGCGAAGAAGCCGCTCTTCATGTTCACGACTCAGGGCGGCGTCGAGATCGAGCAGGTCGCGGAGGAGAACCCGGACGCGCTCGTGCGCCTCCACGTCGACCCGTCCGAGGGCTTCCAGCCGTGGGTCGCGCGGCGCCTCGTCTACGGCGCCGGCGTCGAGGACCCGAGCGAGCAGAAGCAGATCGCCGCCATCGTCGAGCGGCTCTACAGGGCGTTCGTCGAGTTCGACGCGATGCTCTGCGAGATCAACCCGCTCATCGTGACGCCCGACGGCGAGGTGAAGGCGCTCGACTCGAAGTTCACGGTCGACGACAACGCGCTCTTCCGCCACCCGGACATCTCCGAGATGCGCGACACCGCGGCGGCCGACCCGATCGAGGCGTTCGCGCGCGAGAAGGGCGTCACGTACGTGAAGCTCGACGGCGACGTCGGCATCTGCGGCAACGGCGCCGGCCTCTCGATGTCGACGGTGGACGTCGTCGCCCACGTCGGCGGCAAGCCGGCGAACTTCTGCGACCTCGGCGGCGGCGGCTCCGCGCAGGGCGTCGTCGACGCGCTCGAGGTGATCACACGCGACCCGCAGGTGAAGTCGATCTTCTTCAACATCTTCGGCGGCATCACCCGCTGCGACGAGGTGGCCCGCGGGATCCTCGAGGCGCTCGAACGGCTCGATATGTCGCAGTATCCGATCGTCGTCCGCCTCGACGGCACGAACGCCGAGGAGGGCCGCAAGATCCTCGCCGACGCGGGCAAGCCGAACATCCATCCCGAGGCGACGATGCTCGAGGGCGCCGAGCGCGCCGTGGAGCTCGCGCGATGACCGGCGTGGGCTCGACGGAGCCGGCAAGGAACGCAGGCGCCGGCTTGGCCGGTACCGGAGCGGGAAACGCCGGCGACGAACTCTGGAGCGGGCGCGCCGACGCGTATCGCGAGAGCGCCACGCACGCGTCGGGCGACGACCTCGACCTCGTCGTCGCGTGGTGCGAGCCGGCGCCGGGCGTGACCGTGCTCGACGTCGCAACGGGCGGAGGCCACGTGGCGCGCCGGCTCAGAGAGGCGGGGGCCACCGTCGTCACTCTCGACCCCGCTCCCGGGATGAGGGCCGACACGACCGCGCCTGCGGAGGACATGCCGTTCGCCGACGGGAGCTTCGACGCCGTCGTCTGCCGGATCGCTGCGCACCATTTCGCCGACGTGCTCGCGGCCGTCAAGGAGATGGCGCGCGTCGCACGTCACCGGGTCGTCGTCTGCGACAACACCTTCGTGAGCGAGTCGTCCGAAGAGGCCGACCGGCTCCGCGACCCGAGCCACGTGCGCAACTACTCGGCGCTCGAGTGGCACAGCTTCTTCGAGCTCGCCGGCCTCGAGGTCGCCGACGAGCGCGACTTCCGGCGCGAGACCGATTTCGAGCCGTGGCTCGAGCGCGTCGGGTGCGCGGGCGAGGACGCCGCACGCGTGCGCGCGCTTCTCGGCGACCGCGTCGTCGACGGAAGGCTCGCGCTCCCGACCGTGGTCCTGAAAGGAGTGAAGTCGAGCTAGTGGCGATCATCGTCGACAGCGACACGCGGCTCGTCGTCCAGGGCCTCACCGGCAGCGAGGGCCGCTTCCACGGCCTGCGCAACAAGGCCTACGGCACGAACGTCGTCGCGGGGGTGACGCCGGGCAAGGGCGGCCAGGATGTCGAGGGCATCCCGGTGTTCGACACCGTCGCCGCCGCTGTCGGCGAGGCAGGCGCGAACGCGTCGCTCATCTTCGTCCCGGCCCGCTTCGCCGCCGACGCGATCTACGAGGCGGTCGACGCCGGCATCGGCACGGTCATCTGCATCACCGAGCACGTTCCCGTGCACGAGATGCTCCGCGCGTACACGTATTTCCGCCCGCGGGCGATCACGATGGTCGGCCCGAACTGCCCGGGCGTGCTCTCGCCGGGCAAGGCGAACGTCGGCATCATCCCCGCGGAGATCTTCAGCGAGGGCGCGATCGGCCTCGTCTCGCGCTCGGGCACGCTGACCTACCAGATCGGCCACGAGCTCACCCAGCTCGGCCTCGGCAACTCGACGATCGTCGGCATCGGCGGCGACCCGGTCGTCGGCTCGTCGTTCATCGACGTGCTCGCGCGCTTCGAGGACGACGAGCAGACCGAGCTCATCGTCATGGTCGGCGAGATCGGCGGCGACGAGGAGGAGAAGGCGGCCGCTTACATCGCCGAGCACGTCACGAAGCCGGTCATCTCGTACATCGCCGGCTTCTCGGCGCCGCCCGGCAAGACGATGGGCCACGCCGGCGCGATCATCTCCGGCTCCTCCGGCACCGCGCAGGCGAAGAAGGAAGCGCTCGAAGCGCACGGCATCGAGGTCGGCACGACGCCGACCGAGGTCGCACAGCTCGTCGCCGCCCGCGTCCGCGGCTCTTAGCATCCGCTCATTCGGAGCGCCCAGCGTGCGCGCGCGTGCGGACCGGCCGGGCAGCTCTCGTGGTCGTCGCCTCGGCCGCGGCGGTCGGTGCTGCGACGGCACACGGCTCGCGCCCGGCGCCCGACGCCGCGTGGACGTCCTTCGGCCGCGACGCGCAGATCGACAGCTTCACGCCGGCACCGGCGTTCACGACCGAGGTGAAAGGGTTCAAGCTCGCCTGGCAGACGACGCTCGCAGGCGGCGTCGTCGCCGCTCGCCCGCGCGGGTGCCCGCCGCTCCTGGCGGCGAACTCGAAGTCGGGCGAGCTCCTCGTCTGGAGGCAGGACCGCCTCGCGCGCGGCCTCCACGCACGGATCGGCCTGAGGACGGCGTCAGCGCGTTCGTCGGCGCGCCGAGCTGGTCGCCCGTCACGCAGATGCTCTACGACGGGGGCGTCGTCGAGCACCGGGAGGGCAACGAGCTGACGGGAACCGTCGCGATCGCGATCGGGCCGAAGTGCGCGATCACAAGGCGGTGGTTCCAGGTCACGGGAACCGGCACGGAGCCCGAGCCGCTCGTCGCGGGCGATCTCGTCGCGTCGACCGGCGGATACGCGGGTGGCCTCGTCGTCTCGCGCGCGGCGACAGGCAGCGTCGTCTGGCGGTATCCCATCCCGGCCGCGGCGATCTTGCCGCTGATCGAAGCGGGCGGGCTACTTGTCGGCGGCGACACGAACGGGAATCTGTACGCGTTTCGTCCCCGCTGAACGACCGCCGGGCAGGGCGCTACCCTGCGGGCCGTGAGCGTGATCTCCTTTGCGCGCGGCGTTCCCGCCCCGGAGTGCCTGCCCGTCGAGGAGCTCGCCGACTGCGCGCGCGCGGCGATCGAGCGCGACGGCGCCTCGGTGCTCTCGTACGGCCCCGGCGGCGGCTACGCGCCGCTTCGCGCGTGGATCGCCGCCCGCCACGGCGTCGAGCCGGCGCGCGTCGTCGTCACGAGCGGCTCCTTGCAGGGTTTCGTCTTCCTCTCCGAGCTCCTCGTTCAGCCCGGCGCCCGCGTTCTCGTCGAGGCGCCGACCTACGATCGGCCGCTCAAGATCCTGGCGCGGCTCGGCGCCGAGATCGTGGGCCTGCCGATGGACGATGACGGGCTGCAGGTCGACGCGCTCGAGCGCGAGCTCGCCGGCGGCAAGAAGCCGGCGTTCCTTTACACGATCGCGACCTTCCAGAACCCGAGCGGCCGCACGCTCTCGACGGAGCGGCGCGCCCGGATCGCCGAGCTCGCGAGCGAGCACGATCTGCTCGTCCTCGAGGACGATCCGTACGGGCTCGTGCGCTACGAAGGCGTCGCGCCGCCGACGATCTTCGAGCTGGAAGGCGGGCAGAACGTCGCCTACGCCTCGTCGTTCTCGAAGACGGTTGCGCCGGGCGTCCGCGTCGGCTACTTCGTCCTGCCTCCGGAGCTCGCCGCGAAGCTCGAGGCGCTCGCCGTCTCGACGTACATCTCGCCTCCCTTCCTCACGCAGGCGACCGTGCACGAGTTCGTCCGGCGCGGCAACTTCGAGCCGAACCTCGAGCGCGTGAGCGGCCTGCTTCGCGCACGGCGGGACGCGATGCTCGACGCGCTCGAGCGCGAGATGCCCGAGGGCGCCGTGTGGAGCCGGCCCGAAGGCGGCTACTTCGTCTGGCTCGATCTCCCGGAGGACGCGGGGGGGCTGCTGGCGCGCGCGGAGGCGGCCGGAGTCACGTTCGTGCAGGGCACCGACTTCTTCGCGGACGGCGGCGGCACGCGCTCGCTCCGGCTCGCGTTCAGCTTCGTCTCACCGGACGAGATCGCCGACGGGATCGGGCGGCTGGGCCGGTTAGTTGCGGGCGCGGCGCCTGCGCCGGCGCTCTAGCTGCGAGAGCAGGATCCCGACGGCGAAGCCGACCGCGAGGCTCAGCAGGATCAGCCAGACGAGCGACACGTTCGCGGTCGCGAACACGAAGTGGAGCGGGACCGACCTGCGGTTCTCGAGGACGAATGCGATCACGTACGCCGCGAGGAGGACGAGGGCGATCAGCCGTGCATACAGCTTCGGCTGCCAGTTCTCCTGGATCGCCTCGGTGTCGAGCGAGGGTCGGCGGCGGAGGCGCACTGCGGGATCCTACGCTGCGGCGTGGGCCGCGAGCGGCCGCGGGACGAGCTGCGCCTGCTTCGGCGGCGCGAGCGCGCCGGCGGCCTGGAGGCGGAACGTCGGGCAGGCGGTCTCGCCGGGGAGGGCGCAGAGGCCCGCCTGGCGGAAATAGCAATCGCTGCAGGTTGCTTTGGCTCGTTTGCTCATCTGTCCTTGCGGTCGAGTGCGGCGGCTGCCCTTCCGGAGGCGATCTTAGGGTCGTTTTTCCTGGGGGCAAGCGTTGTCGCCGACGAAAACTGACGAAATTCCGGCAGTTTCCACGAGGCCTGAAGCTGCCGTTTTCTACCCTTTGCTGGGCAGCGTTGCCAGCGCCCGCAACGCCTGTGGAAAACTCTTCACAGCGATGATGCGCAGGCCGTTCGCGTAGCGCCGTGCCTCCTGCGCGTTTTCCCCAGCGGGCACGAGAAAGACGTCCGCCTTGGCCCGCCGGACGCCGAACGTCTTCTGCTTCACGCCGCCGATCGGCGTCACCGCCCCGTCGAGCGAGATCTCGCCGGTCGCCGCGACCTTGTAGCCGCGGGACACGTTCCGGCCGAGCTCCTCCATCACCTCGAGCGCGAACGCGAGACCTGCCGACGGCCCGCCGACGTTGCCTGCGTCGATCGAGACCTTCAGCGGCAGCCGGATGTCCGCGGCCTGGTCGGGTGCGAAGCCGATGATGGCGCGCTTCGCGTTCGTGGGGTCGGCAATCGTCTTCACCGTGATGACGATGTCCTTTCCCTGCGTCGCCGACGCTCCGCGGCTGACGCCGAGCGTGACCGCCTGACCGGGCACGACGCGCTCGAGCCGCGACCGCAGGTCGGCGATCGTCGGCGTCGGCGTGCCGCCGACCTCGGTGATCACGTCGCTCGGCCGGAGCTTGCCGACTGCGTGGCTCGTCGCGCCGATGGCGGCGACGACGACGCCCGAGGGGCGGGCGGCCACCTTGTAGCCGAGCCGGCGGAGCGCGACGGCCGCGGCGACGCGCTGCGACACGGACATCTCCCGCAGGTCGGCCTGCCGCACGGCGTTGTCGCTGACGCCGGGCGGCACGATCTCCTTCGCGGGCACGAGCGTCGAGCCGGAGTGGAGCCACGGGAAGAGCGACTCGAACATGCTCGCCCGCCGCTCGAAGACGTCGACGAAGTAGATGCCCCCCGGCCCGGTC
>Ga0308176_10003522_pt1 | contig 10047 bp, 8 predicted proteins | sample PhyCR2_3_FD_203890 | JGI IMG/M metagenome (GOLD analysis project Ga0308176, IMG submission 203890) | Soil microbial communities from UC Gill Tract Community Farm, Albany, California, United States - DLSLS.C.R2 | ecosystem: Environmental > Terrestrial > Soil > Agricultural land | place: USA... | reverse complement strand
TCGATCCGACATTCGGCAACCGCGGCAGCGTGCAGACCCGGGTTGAGCTCGGCCCAGGCAGGTACCTTGAGAATCTGCTGGTGACGGCAGTCGCGATCCAGGGCGCGGGCAAGATTGTCGTCGCGGGCGGCAGCGGTCGGAGTCTCCGGAGCCGCGACTTCTTGCTCGTCCGTTACCGGGCCGACGGAAGCATCGATTCGTAGCGCGGCACCGGGCCCATTGGCGGCACCTTTCCAGTGCGCCGCGAACTGTCCATGCGGAGCCAGACTGAGGAAGGTGAGGGGTGAGCGAGGCTCCTGTCGTTCCTTGACGACTTTCGTTGCCGCGTGCTCAGCGGGCAGTTGAAATCTTGCGGGGTTTCGATTCCCGCCACCTCCATTTCACGACCCGAGATCCGCCGATGCTGCGCGTCGGCATGAGGTAGCTCGTCGCCCGGGAGTCAGAGGACTGTCAGATAGTGAGGCAGCGCTTGAGGCCCAGCTCCGCCATCTGGCGCTGCATGTCGTCGATCGCACCCTGGAGTACGAGGCGCGCAGTGTTGGTCGTTTCGATGTCGCGCGCCTGGTACGCGTTGACCATCGTCTGGCCCGAATCGGTCACCTTGTCCATCGTGTCGAGCAGGCGGTCGATGTCGGCTCGCGCTTCGGCTGGCTTGTCGAGCGCGCGCAGTTGGTTCGTGTAGGCGGCCACGATCGGGATCACGTTCTGAAGCCACGTAATCCGCACGTCGGAGTCGTCGGTCACCGCGGGACTTGGGCCGAGCGCGATGACCTGGCTGTCCGCGTCGCGGCAAATCGACTCTGCCTCGCTCCGCCAGTCCTCGAGCGCCGCATTCGACGTCGTGGTGACCGCCGGAGGAGGCGGAGGGTTCGAGCTCTTGTCGCCGCCGCCGAACGCCACGTAGAGCGCGACCACGCCGCCCACGATCGCGGCAAGGCTCGTTAGCACTCCTCCCAGGCTCGTGAAGAACTTGGTGATGCGTTCCATGAAGCGCTCAACCCCCTTGAGGTCGATGCGGCAACGCTTCGCGTCCGACCATACTCCTCATCCGGAGGGAACGGAAGCAGGGAGCCCGGCGCGGCGGCCCCTGCGGTGGATGCCCGCCTCAAGGCGGCCAGATCGAACGTCGGCAGCACGCCGAGATCTCGTGACAAACTGGGCCTACGGCTCCCGCTCGAGGGGAGCATCCTCGTCACTACTGAGTCAGCCGTTTGAAATCTTGAGCGGGTTCGATTCCCGCCGCCTCCATCGCAGTGGCGCCGACGGCGCCGCTGCTCGTTCCACGAGGGAAACCCGGCTTCCCTCGTGAGGCCCCCTCCTTGGGATCACCCGCTGACCGCGATGAACAAGAGGGGCGCCGATCCCCGCCGCAGAGAACCGCGCCCGCCAGGTCGGTCGCGGCGCGGCGCTCACCAGTCAGGGCCGGTGGAGGGGAGAGGAGGAACCGAGGGACTAACCGGGATCGAGTTGCTCCGCGATCCGTGCGGCTCCGTCGTGCTTTTCGACGACCCAGTAGTGCCCGTTCTTCGCCACGATGCGCTCGACCTCGGGGAAGAAATGCTCGTCGCTTGGAGCGATCACGAACCAGGTGGCGTGCGCCCGTAAGCCCCGGTACTCCACGACATTCATCGCGATCAGCTCCGAGCACTCAAGTTTCGCGCATTCGCAGATCAGAGCCTCGGGCAGGTCAAGTAACACCCTCTGCGCGTTCACGGCATGGATCCGCTCGTTGACCTCGCGAAAGAGGCTTTCCGTCTCTGCCTTCTCAGCGTCGGTTGAGTCGTTGCCGTGCGATCCGTCGATTGCCATCGGCTACCTCGTCTCCGGCCGGTTGAAATGGTCCAAAGCGACCGGGGAGGAGAGCCTCTAGGTGCCCGTACTGTCGAAGTTCGGCGCCTCGGCTACACGGAGTGTAGCGCGGCGGGGTCACCTCCTAGGCCTGACGGAGTACCCTGGTTTCGACCAACCGCTTCGAGCTGGTTGCTGGCGGAAGGGTGGCGGTGGAAGCGAACCGATCGAGTGCCGGGGATCGCGAACGCAGTCTGATCGACCTGACGGCCACTCTCGAGCAAGTCAGCGTCCCGGCGGCGATCGTCGATCGTGAAGGGACGGTCACGTGGACCAACAAGGCGGCGCGGGACATTTTCGGCGACCGCGTCGGACAGCCGTTTGTCTCCGTCATCGCGCCGGAGTACGTCGGGCTCGTCCAGCGCCAGCTCGAGCGGAAGCTCAAGGGCGAGCCGATGACCGACTACGAGGCCGAGGTCATGACGGCCGACGGCTCGAGGCGACGTGCCGAGATCAGCTCGGTCCTCATCCCGGGCGGAGACGTCTGTCACGCCGTGTTCGGCCTTGCCGTGCTGGGCCCACCGCGGCCGGCTGCCGCCGGGTCGGTGCATTTGACGCCCCGCCAGAACGACGTTCTGCAGCTGCTCGGCCAGGGCGCGTCGACCGAGGACATCGCGTCGATGTTCCACTTGAGCAAGGAGACGGTGCGCAATCACGTGCGCCACGTCCTACGCGCGCTCGGGGCGCATTCGCGCGTCGAGGCCGTGGCGCGCGCCCACGAGCAGGGCCTGCTGTCGAGCTGACGATGCGATCGTTCAGGGGCCGCTTGCTTGCCCGGCAACGGTGTCTTCCGGAGGACGCCGGCCGGGGTGAGACGTCTCCTCGACGAGGTTGCGCTGCACGAGCGTGAACAGCAGGCCGAGTGCCGGCAACACGAGCAGGACCGCGATCCCGAAGATGATCAGCAGGACCACGAGCGTCTCGTGCGGGCCTGCCGCGTCGGAGACGGTGAGACTGGGCGGCAGGATGTATGGATGCTGGGCGACGGCCCAGCCCCAGATCACAGTCGCGACGGCGCCCACCGCCAGGACGCGGGCTCCCCGTTGCGCGCCGCGTTGCAGCAGGACCAGTACCCCGACCCCGCAGACGACCGAAATCACCACGAGCGCCAGCCCATCGCTCTTGAGGCCGTCGAAGACGTCTCGTGCATCTCGATGCAGCGCGACCAGACCGACAACGGCGAGCGCGCCCGTCACCACGGCCGCGGCCAGCGCACGCCGGGTGAAGTAGCGCTCGAGATCGGGCGTGCCGGCGCGGCGCGCGTCGCTGACGAGGAACACGCTCGCCAGGTACGCGCCGGTGGCCACGAAGAGCGCGCCGGTCACGAATGAGAGCAGGTTGAGCCAGCTGCTCACTCTGTCGCCCGCGGCGTTGCCGACCGGCACGCGGCCACCCGCGATCGCGCCGACGACCGTTCCGAGGAAGAACGGGGTCAGCACCGACGACGCGCCGAACACGGTCGTGGAAAGGGCCCGGCCTCGTGCGCGGCGCGCGGTGTGCTGGAATGCGAAGCCGGCTCCTCGCAGGACGATCCCGAACGCAGCGAGGCTCAGCGGGATGAACAGGGTCGAGAAGACGGACTCGAACGCGGATGGGAAGCCGGTCCAGAAGACGACGAGCACGAAAATCAGCCAGACGTGGTTCGCCTCCCACACCGGGCCGATCGCCCAGTCGATCAGCGCGCGCGGCCGCTTGCCGCGCTCTCCTCCACCCGCAATCAGGCTCCAGAACCCGCCTCCGAAGTCGGCGCCTCCGAAGACTGCGTACATCGTCACGCCGACGACGAGGATGACGGCGATGGCGTTCGCGGCCGTCATCGCGTCGCTCCGGGGATCGCCGTCGAGGGTGGCTCGGTGTCCGGGCCGTATGGCACTTCCTCGTCGCCGTCCTCGTCACGCCAGCGCCGCGACATCGCGCGGAGGGTGATGATCAGCGTCGCGCCGAGCGCGATGTAGAGGGCGAGCACAAGCGAGAACGTGACCCAGATGCCGTCGGTGTGAGTGACCGCGTCGGAGGTTCGCATGATCCTGTAGACGATCCACGGCTGGCGGCCCACCTCCGTGATGATCCAGCCGCACTCGAGCGCGACGATCGCGGACACGCCGGAGAGCGCGACCGCGCGCAGGAACCACTTCGTCTTCGGGATGTCACGTCTCCGCCACCAAACGAACCCGAACCAGGCGCCGAGAGCGATCAGCACCGTGCAGATTCCGACCATCGTGTCGAAGGCCCAGTGCAGCATCGTGTTGTAGGGCGGCCGGTCGTCCAGCGGAACAGAGTCCAGTCCGGTCACTTGCGTGCTCGTGCTCCAGCCGACCAGGAACGAGTCGAAGCCGGGGATCCCGAGCCCTCCCTTGACACCGTCCGCGGTGCAGCGGCCGTAGATGTACTCGGTGACGTGGCTGTGGGTCTGCTCCACGCACTCCATCGCCGCGAACTTGACCGGCTGGTCCTTGGCGATTGCGCGGGCGGCGGTGTCACCGACTGCGAACTGGATCGGCGTCGCGATCGAGGCGACGGTCAACGGGATCAGGAGCCCGAGCCTGTGGATGCGGTCACGCCGGCCGCGCAGCATCCCGACCGCGTAGATGGACGCGACGATGAAGCCGGTCACGAGATAGGCCGCGAGGATCATGTGCGGGACCTCGTAGGGCACCGCCGGGTTGAAGATCACCTTCCAGGGCTCGACCGAGGTCACCTTGCCGGTCGCGGGCGAGAAGCCCTGCGGCTGGTTCATCCACGAGTTGGCCGCGACCACCGAGAAGGCGCCGCCCAAGCCGCTGAGCACCACCGGCACGCCCGACCAGAAGTGTGCCCACGGCGAGAGATAACGCCAGCCGAAGATGTAGATCGCGATGAAGATCGCCTCAAGGAAGAAGAAAAGGCCCTCGATCGCGAACAACACGCCGAACACCTGACCGAACCGTCCGGTGAACGCGGGCCAGAGCAGCCCGAACTCGAAGGAGAGCACCGTCCCCGTCACGGCGCCGACGGCAAACGTGACGGCCACGGCCTTGGACCAGCGCTGCGCGAGCTTCAGTGCCTCGGCGTCACCACGCCGCAGTCCGAGGTAGTTCGCGATCAGCATCATCGCCGGCAGCGCCACGCCGAGCGAGGCCAGGATGATGTGGAAGCCCAGCGTGAACGCCATCTGGCTCCGTGCGGCCCCGAGATTCGATGCGAGGGTCAGCATGCTGGAAGCTCCGTCAAGGTCAGCGTTGCGGGGCCGAGATTAGACCCGATCACCTTGCCACGCTCATCCAATCCGGATGAGTCCGCTCAGGTGCCTGCCGCTTACGGTGGCGCCGATGGCCGAAATGGCGCCAAAGCGAGCGGGCCTCGTCCTTGGCGCGCTGATCGCAGTTGCGGCCGTCGCAAACCTGGGTCTTGCCGTCGCGAACGTCGCCCTGCCGTCGATCGGGAAGCACTTCGATGCGTCCCAGACCGAGCTCAACCTCGTCGCGGTCGGCTACTCGCTGGGCCTGGCTGCGTCGGTTCTGTACTTCGGCGCAGTCGGCGATCGCTACGGGCGGAAGCTCCTGTTGGTTCTCGGGATGATCCTGACGGTTCCCGCCGACTGCCTCGCCGCGTGGGCGCCGTCGATCGACGTGCTGTTCGCCGCCCGGGTGATCGGCGGTCTCGCTGCCGGCATGGCGTATCCGACGACACTCGCCTTGATCACCGCGCTCTGGTCGGGCTCGGCGCGCACGAAGTCGATCGCGCTGTGGGCGGCGATCGGCGGGGGGATCTCGGCGCTCGGCCCGCTCTGCTCGGGGATCCTCCTCGAGCACTACTGGTGGGGGTCGGTGTTCCTGCTCACCCTGCCGCTCGCCGTGATCGCGCTCGCGCTGGCTTTGGTGTTGGTGCCGAGCCACGTCAACGAGTCGACCGACCCGGTCGACCACCTCGGCGGCGTGCTCTCGATCGCGTTCGTGGGCGCCCTCGTCCTGGGGATCAACTTCGCGGCTGTGCCGAACGAGACCGCGCTGATCGTCGGGTTGTTCGTCGTCGCGGCTGCGGGCCTGGTCGCGTTCTACATCCGGCAGCGCCGCGCGAGAAACCCGCTCTACGACCTCGAGATCGCCGCTCGCCCGACCTTCTGGGTGGCGGGCTGTGCCGGCCTGATCGTGTTCGGCTCGCTGATGGGGTCGATGTACATCGGGCAGCAGTTCCTGCAAAACGTGCTCGACTACTCGACCGTCGACGCTGGGCTGGCGATCCTGCCTGCGGTGTTCTGCATGGTGCTGGTCGCGCCGCGCTCGGCCAAGCTGGTCGAAGCGAAAGGCGCTCGCTTCACGCTGCTCTTCGGTTACGTCTTCGTGCTGCTCGGCTTCCTGACCATGCTGCTGCTCTGGAAGGAAGACATCAGCTACTGGAAGGTGGCGCTCGGCTACGCGTTCGTGGGTATCGGCGTGGGCCTCGCCGGCACCCCGGCCTCGCACTCGCTGACGGGCTCGGTCCCGGTGACGCGGGTCGGCATGGCCTCCGGCACCGCAGACCTGCAGCGTGACCTCGGCGGCGCGATCATGCAGTCGATCTTCGGCGCCTTGCTCACCGCGGGCTACGCGGCGACCGCGGGGACGCTGATCTCGTCCTCTGGCAAGGACGTCTCGAGCAGCACACAAGCCGAGCTGACGAAGTCGTTCTCGAGCGCCGCCGACACCGCCTCGCGCTACCCGTCCTCGATCCAGGATCAGATCATCACCGGCGCAAAGACCGCATTCCTCCAGGGCGACCAGTGGGCGTACACGGCCGGGATCGTCGCCGTGGTGCTCGGAGCGGTGCTCGTCTACTTCAAGTTCCCGAGGCTGGCCGACGAGAACCGGCTGCTCGCCGAGTACCAGGCCCAGGACAAGAGGGAAACGACCGCCGAGGCGCCGCTTCTGTCCGGCGCGCCCGTTACGAGCCCGGGCACGGAGTGATCAAACTCCGAGCTCCGCGGCGATGCGGCCGGTCGCCGCTCATTGCCTATGGACGAACAATGCAGCGGAACCCAATATGGCCGGTCGACGTATCGACAGCCTCGCCCTGCCGGGCAGCCGGCCGGTAGCGGAGGCAGTAGTTCGGAGCGCAAAGGTGGGACCCGCCCTTGATCACCCGGCGCGGGATCGTCTCGCCGTGTGCGTAGCTGCCCTCGTCGCTCGCGACGCGCGGATTCCTCGGAACACAACACGGCTGCTCGACCTCGTCCGGATGGTGACCCGCGAAGAAATCCGTCGTCCACTCCCAGACGTTCCCCGTCATGTCGTAGAGGCCGTACCCGTTGGGCGGGAACGACCCGACCGGTGACGTTCCTTCGAACCCGTCCAGCCTGAGGTTCTGCCATGGAAACTCACCCTGCCAGGTGTTGGCCATCGGCCGGCCGTCGGGGAAGTGCTCGTCGCCCCAGGCGAAGGCCGCAGCTTCGAGTCCCCCGCGGCCGGCGTACTCCCATTCCGCCTCGGTCGGCAGCTCCTTGCCGGCCCACTCCGCGTAGGCGGCCGCGTCGTCGTATGCCACCTGGACCACCGGATGCCTGTCGCGACCGTTGACCGTGCTTCCCGGGCCTTCGGGATGCTTCCAATACGCGCCCGGCACGTACTCCCACCAGTTGCGGAAGTCCCGCAGGTTCACCGGACCCGCCGTCTTGCGGAAGACCAGCGCGCCCGGGACGAGCGAATCAGAATCCGCGCCGGGGAAGTCAGCTGGGTCCAGCGGGCGCTCGCAGAAGGTGACGTAGCCCGTTTCGCGGACGAACCGGCGAAAGTCGGCGGCGGTGACGGGGTGCTCGTCCATCCAGAACCCATCCAGCGAGACGCGATGCACCGGCCGTTCCTCGGGATAGAAGTTCGCGGAGCCCATCTGGAAGGAGCCCTCGGGGATCCAGCGCATCTTGTCGGTCAGGCCGCTCATGTCGTGGCCGAGATTCTCTCGGTCCCGCGGCCGGCGTTTCATCCCCTTCGGGTGACCTCGCCGCGGCCGCTCGTCCATAGCTTTGATGTCCGTGATCGCTCGAACCGACACGAGCGGCGGCCGCCACCGAGTCGTGATCCTGGGCGCAGGGTTCGGCGGGATCGGCGCCGCGAAGGAGTTGAAGAAGAGCGACGTCGACGTCGTGCTCGTGGACGGGCACGACTACCACACCTTCCAGCCGCTCCTCTACCAGGTCGCGACCGGCCTGCTCGAGCAGCCGGCCGTCGGGCATCCGATCCGCGATCTCTTCGACAAGCAGGACAACGTCCGCATTCACCAGGACCGTGTGACCGGAATCGACCTGGAGGCGCGCGAGGTCACCTTCGGCGAACTCGAGCCGGTGCAGTACGACACCCTCGTGCTCGCGCTCGGGGCGGAGGTCAACTTCTTCGGGGTCGAGGGGGCGGCGGAGCATGCGTTCCCGCTCTACACGCTTCCCGACGCAGTGCGGCTGAAGAATCACGTCCTCGAGCGTTGGGAGGCGGCCGACCGCAACCCGCAGCTCATCGCGGACGGGGCGCTGAACATGGTCGTCGTCGGCGGCGGCCCGACCGGGGTCGAGACGGCGGGCGCGATGGCCGAGCTCTACAAGGTCTTCCGCAAGGACTATCCCGACGTCGACCCCGCGCAGGCGCGAATCCTGCTTGTCGAGGCCTCGCCCGAGATCTTCGGGATGTTCAAGCCGGACATCCGGTCGTACACCGAGCAAGCACTCACGAAGCGCGGAGTCGAGGTGATGACGGGAGAGGTCGTCGAGTCGGTCTCACCGGAGAAGGTCACGCTCAAGTCGGGAGCTGTTCTCTCCGCGCACACACTGGTGTGGGGAGCCGGTCTGCAAGGGAACGCGCTCGTCCGCTCACTCGGCCTCGAGCTCGAGCGCGGCAACCGCATCGCCGTCGATGGCGAGCTGCGAATCCCGTCGCACCCCGAGGTGTTCGCGATCGGCGACATCGCGGCGATCACGGACGGCAAGACCGAACAGGTGTTGCCGCAGCTCGGCTCGGTCGCGTTGCAGTCCGGTGAGCACGCCGGGGAGACGATCGCGCGCACGGTCGAAGGCAAGGAGACGAAGCCCTTCAAGTACCGGGACAAGGGCACGATGGCCACGATCGGACGGGGCGCCGCGGTGGTGCAGATGCTCGGCGGCAAGACGATGAAGGGGAGGAAGGCCCAGGTGGCGTGGGGGACCGTTCATCTCGCGCTGCTGCCGACCAACGAGGACCGTGCCAAGGCAGTGGTCGACTGGGCCGGCGCAGGACTGACGCATCAGCGCTCAGGGCGGATCAGGGTCGAGACCTAAGGAGGGAGAACGAGGAGATGGCGACTGCAGCACCCGAGAAGGCGGAGCGCGCAAGCGCGGAGACCGGCGGAAACCGGCCGACGGACGTCCTGGTCGTGTTCGGGATCACCGGCGACCTCGCCAAGGTGATGACGTTCCGTTCTCTCTACCGGCTGGAGCGGCGCGGGCTGCTGGACTGCCCGATCGTCGGCGTGGCCGTCGACGACTGGACGGTCGACCAGCTGAAGGAACGGGCGCGGGCCTCGATCGAGGGGACCGGCGAGCAGCTCGACCCGCAGGTCTTCGAGCGCTTCGCGAACCGGCTCTCGTACGTCGAGGGCGATTTTGACGACGCCGCCACCTACGAGCGGGTGGCCAAGGCGATCGACGGCAAGCAGCAGCCGGTCTTCTACCTCGAGATTCCGCCCTTCCTCTTCGGACGAGTCGTCCAGGGGCTCTCGGAGGCAGGGCTCACCGACAACGCGCGCGTAGTCGTCGAGAAGCCGTTCGGCCACGATCGCGCTTCTGCCACCGAACTCGCCGAGCAGCTGCACCAGTACATCGACGAGTCGCAGCTCTACCGGATCGACCACTACCTCGGGAAGATGGGGCTCGAGGAGATCCTCTACCTCCGGTTCGCGAACTCGATGCTCGAGCCGATCTGGACGCGTAACCACCTCGAGTCCGTCCAGATCACGATGGCCGAGGACTTCGGCGTCGAGGATCGGGGCCACTTCTACGACCCGGTCGGCGCCTTGCGCGACGTCGTCGTCAACCACCTGATGCAGGTGGTCGCGGCCGCGGCGATGGAGATCCCTTCCCGCCGTGAGCCCGATGCGATCAAGGACGCCCAGGTCGCGCTCTTCCGCGCGGTCGTCACGGCCGACCCGGCCCACTACGTGCGCGGCCAGTACGACGGCTACCTCGACATCGACGGAGTCGCGGCCGACTCGAGCACCGAGACGTAT
>Ga0308176_10003520_pt1 | contig 10047 bp, 6 predicted proteins | sample PhyCR2_3_FD_203890 | JGI IMG/M metagenome (GOLD analysis project Ga0308176, IMG submission 203890) | Soil microbial communities from UC Gill Tract Community Farm, Albany, California, United States - DLSLS.C.R2 | ecosystem: Environmental > Terrestrial > Soil > Agricultural land | place: USA... | reverse complement strand
GACATCGACGACCTGCCGCTGGTGGTGAACTACGAGCTGCCGCACACCCCCGAGGACTACATCCATCGCATCGGTCGCACGGGGCGTGCCGGCGCGGCGGGCGAGGCCATCTCGCTCGTGGCGCACGAAGAGGAGAAGTACCTCGTCGAGATCGAGCGGCTGCTGAAGAAGAAGATCGACGTCGAGATGGCAGGCGACGTGCCCGCGGCCCCGCGCGCCGATCACAGCGAGCGCTCCACGGGTGGCCGGCGCGACCATCGCATCGAGCGCACCACCGGCGCCCGCGCCGCACCGCGCAACGAGCGTCCTGCCCCGCGCAGCAAGGCGGAGCATGCCCCGGAGCCGGTCACCCGGCCCGCTGCGCGCGTCAACGGGCGCGCGGACGCCGCGTCGCAACCCGCCGAGCGCTCGCGCCGCGAGATCGAGCGCGAGGAAGCGTACGCCAGGAATCCGGACCAGCCGATCGTGCGTCATCACGCGCGCATCCATCCGGTGCTGGGCCAGCACGGTCACAAGGCGCATCGTCCCGTTGCTGCCCTGCTGAAGAAGCGTCCGCTGCCCGAGCCCGAAAAAGTGTGAGGGGTCATGCCGGCGCAGCGGCATGGTCGCCGCCGCGCCGGGTCGTAGTGCTGACGCATCCTGTGGCGCCATAACGACTGTCCGCGGAGCGGCCAGGTGACGAAGCGGTCGACGTCTGCCAGCCCCAAGGTCTCGAAGCCCCGGCTGCACGGCATCGTGGCGCGCGAACGCCTCTTCGCGCGCCTCAACAGCGCTGCGGCTCCGGTCGTCTGGATCACCGCGCCAGCGGGCGCCGGCAAGACGTCGCTCGTCGCAAGCTATCTCGACGGGCTGGCGGCCACGTGCCTCTGGTATCAGCTCGACGAGGGCGACGGCGACGCGGCGACCTTCTTTCATTTCATGCAGCGGTTGGCCACCCAGGCCACCGGGGCGCGCGCCGCCGGCCTTCCTACGCTCGCTGCCGAGCAAATGTCCGACGTCACGGGGTTTGCCCGGCGCTGGTTTCGCGCGCTGTTCGCGCGACTGCCCAACCCGGCCATCCTGACGCTCGACAACTTCCAGGATGTCGCGCACACCGGTTTCCCGGTTCTCGTGCGCGAGGCGCTGGAGCAAATCCCCGAAGGTTTGCGCGTCATCCTGATCAGCGTGACCGATCCGCCGCCCGCGCTGGCGCGCCTGGTGGCCAACGGGATCATCGACGTCGTCGGCCCGGACGAGCTGCGCTTCACGCGCGAGGAGTCCGACGCCGTCGCTCGATCGCGCATCGTGCTCGACGCAGCTGCACGCGCAGCGCTGCACGAGCGATCAGCAGGCTGGGCCGCCGGGCTCGTGCTGATGATCGAGCACGTGCGCCGCTCCGGTGCGACCGCGCTACCGCCCCGGACGGAATCGGAGGCTGCCGTGTTCGACTATTTCGCGGGCGAGATCTTCGACCGCCTCGCGGCCCGAGACCAGCATGCGCTGATGCTTGCGGCCGCCCCGCGTCGCGTGACGGCTCGGCTGCTGCAAGCGATGAGCGGGCACCCGGACGCCGCGCAACTGCTCGAGCAGGCGCATCGGCGCCACCTGTTCCTGGATCGACGCGCCGGAGCCGAACCGACCTATCAGTTCCATGCGTTGTTCCGGGCGTTTCTGCGCGCCCGCGCGCGAGTGCTTCCGGCGGCCGAACGGGTCGAAGCTGCCGAGCGCGCCGCGCTGCTCTTCGAGGTCGACGGCGACGTCGAAGAGGCGATCGTCATGCATCTCGAGGCCGCCGATTGGAGCTCAGCATGCCGGCTCATCGTGCAACACGCTCGCCACCTCTACGAACAGGGGCGTTGGCGCACCCTGCTCGACTGGATCGGTGCGTTGCCCGAGGAAGTGCACGACGTCCAGCCGTGGCTGGCGTACTGGGTCGGCGCCTGTCAGGTTTTCGTCGATCCTCCGACCGCGTACCGCATGCTGGTCAGCAGCCACGACCGCTTCGAGTCCACGGGCGACGTTGAAGGCAGCATCCTTGCGTGCGGTGCGCTGACCCGCGCCTCGCTCCTGCATCCCGACTGGTCCCTGCTCGATGGCTGGATCGCGCGCCTCGAGCAACTGCTCGATCCCGAGCCAGGCGCCCAATCCGATCGAACCCTGCTGATGGGCTATTCGCGCCTGCTCTACGCAACGCTGGCGCGCCGTCCGCAGGAGCCGCGTCAGCAACGATGGGCCGAGCGCGCCTTGTCGCTGCTTGGATCCGATGTCGATGCGAGCGAGGCCGTGCTCGCGGGTTTCAGCCTGCTCACCTATTTCACGTCGAGCGGACAGACGGGCCGCGCGGATGACGTGGTGCGCCAGATCGAGCCGCTTCTTGCCGATGCGCGGGTGAGCCCCGTCGGTCGCGCGTACTGGACCTGGGCGCTTGCGAACCATCGGTTGCGCACGGGCGCGTCGGACCAAGCGCTCGAGCGCATGGATGCCGCGCTCGAGCTCGCGACCAACAACGGCCTTACGATTGCCGGCGTCATTCGCCGCCATCGGCTCGCGCATTTGCTCACGCTCGGCCGGCTCGACGAAGCGCACCGCGAGCTCCAGGCGCTCGCACAAGCGCCACGGGTCGAGCCGTATCTCGAGATGCGCGCCTGGCTCGCCGTCCTGCGCGGCGACCTGCCCGCCGCGCGCGACGAGGCCGGCGCAGCGTTGCGCATGGCAACCGAGCGCGGTCGCTCGTACTACCGGGTGGTCGACCTGCTCCTGCTGGCCCTCATCGGCGCGGAAAGCGGGGACTTCGACGCAGCCGGGCACTGCCTCTTCCAATACCGCGAGATCATGCGCGGCGCTCCCGGTGAGGCAGGCGAATACCATGCAAGCCTGTTCGAAGCGTACGTCGCGCTGCGCAGCGGCGACGTGTCGCTCGCCTGCGTGCGCCTGCGACACGCATTCGCCATCGGCGAGCAGCAACGGTATCGAGCGCATTGGGGTTGGTCACCTGCGATGATGTCCCGGCTGGTGACCCTGGCGCTCGAACACGACATCGGGGTGCCCCACGCGCGCGAGCTCATCCGGATGTACGGGCTGGCACCGGCCTCGCCGGACCCGCCGCGCTGGCCATGGCCGGTCATGGTGCGTACCCTTGGGCGCTTCGAGATCCAGCTCGACGGGGCGCCACTCAGATCCGCAGGCAAGGCTCAGCGCAAGCCGCTCGAGTTGTTGAAGGTGCTGATCGCGCATGGCGAGCGGGGCGTGCCGATCGACCGTCTGGTGGACCTGCTATGGCCGGATCCCGAGCAAGGCGGGCGCAATGCGTTCGAGAGCACGCTGCATCGATTGCGCAAGCTCCTGCACAGCGACGCAGCCGTCATGCTGACCGATGGCAATGCCATCCTCGATGGGCGCGTCGTATGGAACGATGCAACCGCACTTGCGCGCATGCTGGACACGCTGCTGCCCGCATCGGGGCCGCCAACCCCGATTGCGCAGCTCGAGGCAGGCGCAGCGCGGGTGCTCGAGCTCTACGCCGGGCCGTTCCTGGCGGAGGAGCCCGACGCGCCGTGGCTCGTTGCGCCGCGCAACCGGCTCACCGGCCGCCTCGAGCGTTTCGTGCAACGCCTCGGCGATCACTGGCAAGCGACGCATGAGTGGGCGCGCGCCGGCGAGCTCTATCAACGCGCGATCGATCTCGATCCGCTGGCCGAATCCTTCTACCGCGCACGCATGACGTGCCTGCAGGCTGAAGGCCGTCGCGCCGAGGCGCTCGAAGTGTTTCGCCGCTGTCGGCAGATGTTGTCGATCACGCTCGGCATCGCACCGGCCCCGGAAACCGAAGCGCTCTATCGCGAGATGCTCGTCCGCTGACCTTCCGCTGGCAGCCCGAATCGCGATCGGTAGGTCATCCGTAGGCGCACCGCGCATCTGGGGGACGAGCATGCACGTGCCGCGAACGCCGCGGCGACCCTTTCCCCAGGAGATTCGCCATGAGACATCCACTTCGTCCCGTCGCCCTCGGCATTGCGCTGGCACTGCAGGCCGCCTCTTTCGCAGCTGTGGCTGCCGATCCGGCGGCGGGCCAGCTGGTGCGCTCGATCCAGCAAACGTGTTCGGCCCGTACGAACACGACCTATGGCTTCCAGTGCCAGGGCTATGCGACGGTGGGCCCCGCCGGCCTCGAGGCGGTCACGTTCATCGGCACCGTGTCCGGAAGCGAGACCGGCATTTTCGACGGCTATGGCACCTTCAGCTCCAGCGGCGGATCGTCACGGCTGCGCGCGACCGGCCAGGCAAACTTCCTGGACAAGACGTGCTTCGGACACATCCAGTACAAGCAGCTGGCCGTATTCCCGGACGGCAGCGAGCACGATGTCGGCATCCCGCCCCTGGACATCGACTTCGCGACGGTGGACAACGGCTTCGAGATCCTTGGCACGCCAGTGGCGCTGCCGGGCGTCATGGGAGCGGGCGTTCCGCGCATGGCGTGCAGGCTGGTCAGGGTGCGCGGCCAGGACTAGGGCGCACGCATGACGTCCGCCGATCCTGACTGGCTGGAGCGGGCCGGCGAAGCCGAGCTGATTGGCGGCTACGCCCACGTGGCGCTGGCCGCCGATTTCGCGGCCGCGGTCGATACCTCCACCTATCAAGTGTTCACCTCGAGCTACGATGCGTTGTCGGTCTTCGTGACCAACCGGTCGGCGACCGGCTTCGAGATCCACGCGCTGCAGCCGCCACGCACGCGCCCTTCGGCCGCTCGCTGCGCGTGGCGGGTCATCGCGCGGCGCCGCTCGGGTATTCTGTGAGGACCACTTTCGGATAGACGAGCACAGGATCAGCGTGTCGAGGGGCGCCGCCAGCAGCGCAGGGCCGAAAGACCGGGAACCGCCCCCGCCCGCGCCCCATGACGTCGTGGCGGTCGACCGCCTGAGCGTCGAATTCGTCACCACCGACCGCGTGGTCAAGGCGGTGAGCGATCTGTCGTTCACCATCGGCCGCGCCGAGACGGTCGCGGTGGTCGGCGAATCCGGCTCCGGCAAGTCCGTCACCGCGCTGTCGCTCATGCGCCTCGTCGAGCATGGGGGCGGCCGGATCGCCGGCGGCGCGATGCGCTTCACGCGACCGCAAGGCGACGTCATCGATCTTGCGCAGGCATCGCCTGCGACGATGCGCACGATCCGTGGCGCCGAGATCGCGATGATCTTCCAGGAGCCGATGACGTCGCTCAATCCGGTTTTCCCGGTGGGCGACCAGATCGCCGAATCGATCCGCCTGCATCAGCGCTTCGACCGCGGTGCCGCGCGCGCCGAAGCCCTGCGGATGCTCGAGCAGGTGCGCATTCCCGAGGCGCGATCGGTGCTCGACCGCTTCCCCCATCAGCTGTCGGGTGGCATGCGGCAGCGCGTGATGATCGCGATGGCGCTCTCGTGCCGCCCGACGCTGCTGATTGCCGACGAGCCGACCACCGCGCTCGACGTCACGATCCAGGCGCAGATCCTCACGCTGATCCGGCTGCTGCAGGACGAGATGCACATGGCGGTGATGTTCATCACGCACGACATGGGCGTCGTCGCGGAAGTCGCCGATCGCGTGGTCGTCATGCTGCGCGGCGAGAAGGTCGAGCAAGGCGAGACCGAGCGGGTGTTCGCGCAGCCCGTGCACCCGTACACCCGCGCGCTCCTGTCCGCCGTGCCGCGCCTGGGCGCGCTCAAGGACGAGGACGTGCCGCGCAAGTTTCCGCTCGTGCATCTCGACGCACCAGCGGTCGTCGACCGGCCCGACCCGGTGCCGGCGCCACGGCAGCGGGTGCCGCTGCTCGACGTGCGGGGGCTCACCACGCGCTTCGACGTGCGCAGCGGCTTCTTTGGCCGCGCGCGCCGGCAGGTGTTCGCGGTGGAGCAGGTCAGCTTCGACCTCGCGGCGGGCGAAACACTCGCGCTCGTCGGTGAATCCGGTTGTGGCAAGTCCACCACCGGGCGCTCGCTGCTGCGCCTGGTCGAGCCGTCGCGCGGCGAGATCGATTTCGAGGGTCGCGACATCGCGAAGCTGCCACGCGAGCGCCTTCGCGAAGTGCGGCGCGACATCCAGATGATCTTCCAGGACCCGTTCGCCTCCCTCGATCCGCGGCTGACAGTCGGCTTTTCGATCGCCGAGCCGCTGTATGTGCACGGCGTGGCGAAAGGCGGCGAGGCCGAAGAGCGCGTCGCGCACCTCCTCGAGCATGTCGGGCTTCAACCGGACCATGCGCAGCGTTATCCACACGAGTTCTCGGGGGGGCAGCGGCAACGCATCGCCATCGCGCGCGCGCTCGCCTTGCGCCCGCGCATCATCGTGGCGGACGAAGCGGTCTCCGCCCTCGACGTGTCGATCCAGGCATCGATCGTGAACCTGCTGCTCGACCTGCAGCGCGAGTTCGAGCTGTCGTACCTGTTCATTTCCCACGACATGGCGGTGGTGGAGCGGGTGAGCCACCGCGTGGCCGTGATGTATCTCGGGCAGATCGTCGAGATCGGCCCGCGCCGCGCGGTATTCGGCAATCCGCAGCATCCGTACACGCGCCGGCTCATGGCCGCGGTGCCCGTCGCCGACCCCGCCCGGCGCCGCCGCAAAAGGGAGCTATCATCCGAGGAGATTCCGAGCCCGATCCGGGCGGTGGGCGACGAGCCGGTCGTCGCTCCGCTGCATGAGGTGGGGCCGGGACATTTCGTTGCGACTCATCGCGTGGGGGGTGCGTATTGAACCCCGCCACGCTTGCATGTTCTTCCAGGAGCCGACCATGAAGCTGATCCGAACCTTCGTCGCCGCCGCGCTTGCCGCCGTCGCATGCGTCGCGGCACCGGCATTCGCCGCCAAGGACGTGGTGTTCGCCGTCGCGTCCACGTTCACCACGACCGACCCGTACGACGCGAACGACACGCTGTCGCAGGCGATGGCCAAGTCCTTCTACGAGGGCCTGTACGGCTTCGACAAGGACATGAAGATGATCCCGGTGCTCGCCGAGAGCTACGAAGTCAGCAAGGACGGCCTCGTCTACACGCTGAAGCTGCGCCGCGGCGTCAAGTTCCACGACGGCACGGACTTCAAGGCCGATGCCGTCAAGGCGAATCTGGAGCGCGTGCTCAATCCCGAGAACAAGCTCAAGCGCTACGGGCTGTACAACAACAACATCGCCAAGATCGAGGCGGTGGACGACTACACCGCGCGCATCACGCTCAAGACGCCGTTCTCGCCGTTCATCGCGCAGCTGGCACACCCGTCGACGGTGATGATCAGCCCGGCGGCGCTCAAGCAATGGGGCAGCAAGGACATCGCGTTCCACCCCGTCGGCACCGGGCCGTTCAAGTTCGTCGAGTGGAAGCAGCCCGATTACCTGAAGGTGGCGAAGTGGGAGAACTACTGGCGCAAGGGCTATCCCAAGATCGATTCGATCACGTGGAAGCCCGTGGTCGACAACAACACCCGCGCCGCCGTCATGCAGACGGGTGAGGCGCAATTCACCTTCCCCGTGTCCTACGAGGTTGCGGACGTGCTGAAGGCCAAGCCCGATCTGGAGGTCGTCGCGGCGCCGTCGATCGTGTTGCGCTACCTGTCGATGAACACGCAGCAGAAGCCGTTCGACAACCCGAAGGTGCGCCAGGCGATCGCCTACGCGATCAACAAGGAGGCGCTCGCCAAGGTTGCGTTCAACGGCTACGCAGCGCCCGCCGAAGGGGTCGCGCCGCAAGGGGTCGAATACGCGGTCAAGCTCGGGCCGTGGCCGTACGACGTCGCCAAGGCCAAGCAGCTGCTGACCGAGGCCGGCTACCCGAATGGCTTCGAGACGGAGCTGTGGTCGGCGTACAACCACACCACCGCCGCGAAGGTCACGCAGTTCATCCAGCAGCAGCTCCAGCAGATCGGCATCCGCACCAAGATCACGCTGCTCGAGTCCGGACAGCGGGTCGAGAAGGTCGAGAGCTGGCAGGATCCTGCCACCGCGCCGGTGCGCCTCTATTACGTCGGCTGGTCGACGTCCACCGGCGAGGCCGACTGGGCGCTGCGTCCGCTGCTCGACGGCGAATCGTGGCCGCCGAAGCTGTTCAACACCGCGTACTACAAGAACCCGAAAGTGGACGCCGACATCAAGAATGCGCAGCTGGCCACGGCGAGCGACGAGAAGGCCAAGCTCTACAAGGATGCGCAGCAAACGATCTGGAACGATGCCCCGTGGGCACCGCTCGTCGTCGAGCGTCTGCTGTCCGCGCACAGCAAGAAGCTTTCGGGGGTGTATGTGATCCCCGACGCCTCGTTCGACTTCTGGCAGGCGGATCTGCAACAGTGACCTGACGCGACCCGCACGTCATCCCTGCGCAGGCAGGGATCCAGCGTCTTCCACGACACTGGGTTCCTGCTCGCGCGGGAACGACGGCGCCGAGCCCGATGCTCCAGTACATCGCGAAGCGCCTGCTCGGACTGTTGCCGACGCTGTTGATCGTCGGCTTCCTCGTGTTCCTGTTCGTGCATCTGCTGCCGGGCGATCCCGCCCGGCTGGCAGCCGGCGTCGATGCGACACCCGAAACGGTCGAGCTCGTCCGCAAGGACCTCGGCCTCGACCGCCCACTGAGCGAGCAGTTCGTGCGTTTCGTCGTCGGTGTAGGCCACTGGGATTTCGGCCGGTCGCTGCGCACCAAGCGGCCGGTGGCCACTGAGATCGGCGAGCGGTTCATGCCGACGTTCTGGCTGACGGTGTGGAGCATGGTCTGGTCGGTGCTCTTCGGCATGGCGATCGGCATCCTGTCCGCCGTGTACCGCAATCGCGCCCCGGATCGCATCGGCATGACGATCGCCGTATCGGGCATCTCGTTCCCCGCGTTCGCGCTCGGCCTCGTGCTCATGCAGCTCTTCTCGGTGCAGCTGGGCTGGCTGCCCACGGTCGGCAACGACACGTGGCGCAGCTACGTGCTGCCGTCGCTCACGCTCGGCGCCGCGGTCGCGGCCATCATGGCGCGATTCACCCGCTCTTCGTTCGTCGACATCCTGGGCGAGGATTACATCCGCACCGCACGCGCGAAGGGCCTCGACGAGCAGCACGTCGTGGTCAAGCACGGCCTGCGCAATGCGCTGATTCCCGTCGTGACGATGATGGGCCTGCAGTTCGGCTTCCTGCTCGGCGGCTCCATCGTGGTCGAGAAGGTGTTCAACTGGCCCGGGCTCGGCCGCCTGCTCGTCGACGCGGTCGACATGCGTGACTATCCGACCATCCAGGCACTCGTGCTGCTGTTCTCGCTCGAGTTCATCCTGATCAACCTCGTGGTCGACGTGCTGTACGGCCTCATCAACCCCACCATCCGCTACAAGTGACGTCCGCCACTGAACTCGCCGCGATCGCGCCTTCGCCCGAGCCACCGCCCGATCCGCTGGCGCGCGCCTCCGCGGAGACCGTGCGCACACCGTGGTCGGAGTTCTGGCGCAAGTTCAAGCGGCAAAAGGTGGCCCTCGTCGCGGCCGGGTTCGTGCTCCTGCTGGTCGTCGTGGCCATCCTCGCACCGTGGATCGTGCCGTACGACGCGGAAAACTTCTTCGACTACGACAAGCTCAACGCGCGGCCGAGCGCTGCGCACTGGTTCGGCGTCGATGCGCTCGGACGCGACATCTTCAGCCGCATCATCATGGGCGCGCGCATCTCGCTCGCAGCCGGCTTCCTCTCGGTCGCAGTCGGCGCCATCGTCGGGACGCTGCTCGGGCTCGTCGCCGGATACTTCGAAGGCTGGTGGGATCGCGTGATCATGCGCATCTGCGACGTGCTGTTCGCCTTCCCGGGCATCCTGCTCGCGATCGCGATCGTCGCCATCCTCGGCGGCGGCATGGAGAACGTCATCGTCGCCGTGGCGATCTTCAGCATTCCGACCTTCGCCCGGCTCGTGCGCGGCAACACGCTTGCACTGAAGCACCTGACCTACATCGAGGCGGCGCGCAGCATCGGTGCCACGGACACCACGATCATCTCGCGCCACATCTTCCCGGGCACCATCTCGGCAGTCGTCGTGTACTTCTCGCTGCGCGTCGGCACGTCCATCATCACCGCGGCGAGCCTGTCGTTCC
>Ga0308176_10003519_pt1 | contig 10052 bp, 7 predicted proteins | sample PhyCR2_3_FD_203890 | JGI IMG/M metagenome (GOLD analysis project Ga0308176, IMG submission 203890) | Soil microbial communities from UC Gill Tract Community Farm, Albany, California, United States - DLSLS.C.R2 | ecosystem: Environmental > Terrestrial > Soil > Agricultural land | place: USA... | reverse complement strand
TCAGCGCGCCAGACTTTCCGCCGGAGAAAATGCGGGCGGCGAGCCGGTGACGAATGGAAAATACGAATGCCAGCGACAGAAAACAGAAGAGCGAGGCATAAACCGTGAGAAAACCCTTCTGCTGGGCGTAAGTGGGAATCAGTTTGAGGCTGGCAACAGGTATCGGGATCGATGCGGCGACGATTGTCGACACGCTCATGTAGCTCTTGAAAAAATTCGCAAAAACCGCGATTCGCAGCGGCCGTTCTGCGCTGTCTTGCCGCGGGGTGTCAGTTACGGAACCGGGAGCTGACATTCGAGTTGTTGCCGCAGCCCGACCGTGATGGTTACCGCGTCTGTTTTTGTGAGTTCGCCGTTCGCGGCCCTCTTCTGCGCACGGAATGCATACTCGCCGGGAGGCAGTTCGATCGCTGCGGGGCTTGTGAGTTTCGGGATACGGCGTTCCTCGACGCGCAGCGCGCTCGCGCACAACCACCGGTAGTAAACTTCCCAGCCGTTATCTGCATCCTTGCCGCGAAGCGTGACCACCTGCACCGGCACGTTGCGCCCCATGCCGAATTTCCTGCAATCCGCGGCTTTCACCGCGATGTCGTTCGATACCGACTGGAGCACCGCACGGCGGATCGCCGGATCCTTCGTGCCGGACACGGCCCTGCAGGCCATGAGATCCCGATCGAGCGACTCCATGTATTCCGGCGGGGGTGGCTGCAGCGCTCTCGCCTTATTCGAGCCGGGAGTCGCGGGCCATTTGCCCCAGCCCGCCAGCAAGCCCGCCTGCAACTCACGAATTTGAGAATACTCGTTTCCCATGCAGCCTGATATCTCAGACAGCTTCTTAGCAACGGGGGCAAGTGCGCTCTGCTTGTTGTCGGAGAGCGCCGCGCGTTGGCACCCTGCGGCGCCGAGAATCAATATGAGCAACTTAGGGGTGCTGGCGCGCATGTTCAGCCTGACGGCAAATTATACGCGATTCGCGAGGTGAAATCCAGGCGGGATGGAGCGGTAAGAATAAAGAGGCGCGGTCCGCTTGAGCGAATCGCGCCTCTTCTGAGACTCCTCAGAGCGCTTTGTAGCAGCTGCGGTCCGGTCCGCAGACGTCATCCGCGGCCACCGAGTCATCCGGCCCCAGACAGTTGTGCGTGTGCTGGCACCAGAAGGAACGATCGTTGCCGTGCTGCACGGTCGGATCCCACGGCGCCGGAACGAACAGCCCCTTCCAGCGAAGGAACTGGCACCGTTCATAAGCATGATCGCCGATTTCAACGTGTTTTCCATTCAGAAGCATCAGGCTTTCCCTCCCGCCTGGAGCAGGGCGCGTTTCACCGCCACCTGCGCCAGCCGAACTTTGTAAGCATTCTGGCTCAGCGGCTTCGCGCTTTCTACGGCATGCCGCCCCGCATCTTCCGCCGTCTTTTCATCAATCGACTTGCCGGCGAGGAACTGATCGGCCGCGGTCGCGGCGAACGGAGTCGGCGCCACATGGCCCAGCACCACTTTCGCCTCCGAGATCTTGCCGCCATTCATTTTGAGCGCAATGGATGCCGCCGCGAGCGGCCAGTCCATCGCCGTGCGCTCACGGATTTCGTAGGTCACGTTGGTGCCGGGATGTTCCGGCACCAGAATCGCCGTAATCAGCTCGTTCGGCTTCAGCGAGATTTCCCGCTGCGTGTCGCTCGTCGGCTTCACGAAGAACTCCGCCGCGGGAATTTCGCGTGAGCCGGATGACGAAATCGCCTTTATCTTTCCGCCCAGCGCGACCAGCGCCGGTCCGAAACCGGAAGCGCTGACGAAATAGGCCGGCCCGCTGTTGTCGAGGATGGCATGAAACCGATTCTCGCCATTCGGGACCAGCGGCTTTCCGTTATCCTTTGCGAGCAGCCCGTAGCCGTTGCGGTAATACCAGCAGCGCGGCCGCTGGCACAAATCACCCGCCACGGTGCCCATATTGCGGATCTGTGGGCTGGTGATGCCCATTGCCGCTTCGTAGAGCGAAGGATACTTCGTCCGGATCATCTGGTTTTCGGTCAGATCGTCGAGCGTGGTCGCGGCGCCGATGGATACCCAGCCTTTTTCCGTCTTAACGCCGTGAAGATCGCGAATCTCTTTCACATTCACGACCAGCTTCGGAGTGGCAAGATACTCCTTCATCAGACTGATCAGATCCGTTCCACCGGCGAGAACTTCCACCTCGCCGGGGTTCGGACTGAGCAGCGCCACGGCTTCCTTCACCGACTTCGGGCTTGCGTAACTGAATTTTTCCATTTACGCGGTCCTCCCTTCCAGGGCAGCCAGAACGTTATTCGGAGTTGCCGGCATTCCGGGAACCCGCACGCCGATGGCGTTGGTTATCGCGTTTGCAATCGCGGCTACCACGCCGACGGCGCACGGCTCGGCCATCCCGACGACGCCACGTTTGTCAGTTTCAGGCCGCGTATCGACATAAGAGACTACCTCGCCGATATCACCGATGCCCGCCAGCTTGTAAAATTCCATGTCGGCGTTGAGCATGCGGCCGGTCTGTTGATCCATGACGCGCTCTTCGAGCAGCGCGCCACAGATGCCCATGATCACCGCCCCATTCATCTGGCTTTCAGCCAGCTTGGGATTGATCACCAGGCCCATATCCTGCACCGCGACGAATTTCTTCATCCGCACGATGCCGGTTTCGGTGTCTACCGAAACTTCGGCCATATGTACGCCGCCAACGCCGCTCGAGTTCAGTCCCTCAGGACGTCGCTGGTCGTTGTAGCCTTTTTCCTGGATGCTGGTTGTCCCGAGTTTCGCGCACGCCTGCTTCCACGGAATGGCTTTTGAAGGATCACCTTTCACCTGAATGCGAGCGTCGACGGCCTCGAGTTGATCCGGTTGGGAGCCCAACGACGGAGCGACCGCTTCATAGAGCTTTTCAAGAGCGTTGACGGTGGCTTTCCGAATCGAAGACGAAACGCCGCCCGTCGTCGTCGATCCGCCGGAAGGACCGGACACCGGATAGGAGTTCTTCCCTATCCGCAGATCGATCATGCTCATCGGCAGACCGAAGGTTTCCGCCGCAACCTGCGTCATGATCGTTCGTGCGCCCGTGCCGAGATCCTGGCTGCCCAGTTCTATAACGACGCTGCCATCGGGATTGATGGTCGCGAGAGCGTTGCTGGTATGGCCACCTCCGCCCCATGTGCAGAGAGCCAGGCCGACGCCCGATTTCACAGGTCCCGGAGAGCTGCCGCGCGGCTTGTATTTGCTCTTCCAGTCCATCAGTTCCGCGGCTTTGCGGATCTGCCACTTATAGGTATCCGCGCGTGGAGTGAGTTCGAAATTCCGGTCGAAAAATTCGACCGGATCCATATTCAGCTTGTGGGCAAGGTCGTCGAGCGCACTGCAGGTCAGGTACGAGGCCTGGGGATGATTCGGCGCGCGCCATGCACGCGATCCACCGCAGTTCGTCTCCACCTTGCTGTGGTTCAGCCTCACATTCGGAATGCTTGTAAATACATATGGAATCGGAGGCGCCCCACCGCCGCCAATGCCGCCGGTCGCCCATGATTTCGACTGCCACGCGACGAGCTTGCCATCCTTATCCGCCGCGACCTTGATCTGCGCGAATCCAGATGGCCGGTTCCCCGCGATCATCAGTTCGAGATTGCGATCGAGCATCATTTTTACAGGACGCCCGCCGCTGTTTTTCGAAAGGTTGGCGCACATCACCCCCCAGTGGTCGGCCGAGAACTTGCTGCCGAACCCGCCGCCGACGTATTGCATATCGACGTGCACCGATGCAGCGGGGACATTCAGGTTTTGCGCAAGATCGCCGCCTACCGTGGAAACGCCCTGGGTTGATGGCCAAAAATTGATGCCGTTTGGCGTCCACTCAACCGTCTGGCCATGCGCTTCGAGGCAGCAGTGCGTCAGAACCGGGATCTTGTAAAAACCCTCATGCGTTGTGGCAGCGGACTTGAACGCGGTATCAGGGTCGCCAGTGACCTGCTCGCCGGCCGCCTTGGCGCGATTTCCCACTGTCGCGAGGTCATCCTCGCGAACCACGTGCGGCAGGACTTCATATTCCACCTTGATGGCGCGGGCAGCGTCGCGCGCGATCTCTTCGGTTTCGGCGGCAACCGCGACCACTTCCTGGCCTTCCCATTGCAACTCACTGCCGGGCTTCACGGACCATTCGATCGCCTTTACGCCTTTCATTGCTTTGGCGGCGCTGTCGTCGACGCTCTTTACCCGGGCGTGAGCGTGAGGACACCCGACCAGCACGCCGAACAGCAGATCCTTGCGATAAAAATCATAGGCATATTTGGCCCGTCCGGACGCTTTCGGAAGGCCATCGAGGCGGTTGATCCGCTTGCCCATGACCTTCCGCTTTTCCATCGGAGGCCAGTGGTAATCGTTGGCGTTAGGCATTGCGGGAGCCTCCTTTCATCTTCTTCGCGGCTTCCAGAACGGCAGGACGGATCCCGACGTAGGTTCCACAGCGGCAAAAATTGCCGCCGAGACCCTTTTCGACTTCTTCCATGGTGGGATTGGGGTTCCGATCCAGATATCCTTTCACCGCCATGACGAATCCGGGAGTGCAGAAACCGCATTGCTGCGCATCGTTGTTTACAAAGGCCTCGGAGACCGGATGGAACTTGCCTTCGGGCGCCAGGCCTTCGATGGTTTGAATATCTTTTCCCTGAACATCGATAGCCAGCACCGTACACCCGTACATCACTTTGCCATTGATGATCATGGTGCAGGCTCCGCAACTCCCGCGATCGCAGACGCGCTTTACGCCCGTCATGCCGAGCCGGTTGCGGAGAGCATCAAGGAGGGTAACGCGAGGCTCGACAGAGAGCTGCGTGGATTTGCCATTGAGCCGCAACGTGATTTGCGTCTCATCCGGCCCAATTGTGGATGGCGCGGCTTCCGCCGCTTCCGGCAGGACGGTTTCGAGAATCCCGCCGCTCAGTACACCGCTGCCGACGCCGAGTCCCTGCATGAACCCGCGCCGGGAGAATCTGCTTCGTTTCGGTTTGGTTTCGCGGTCCTCAGGCGGACCCGGAGGTTTCGAACTCATACGAGAGAGTATATGCCCGGGAAGCACGCGGAAGGCGAGGTAAATAAGGGAAGGCGCAGAGGTGGAAGTTCACACATCCGCGGCTTTGCCACGCCCTGTAAAGCTTTATTGTCAGTGGTGATTATACAAGACGAAGGCGGCTCGGAAATTCGCGGTGCGTAGGTCATGTGACACGGCGGCATTCCTTGTAATCTTTCAGCCGAAACAACACACTCACGAACCAACACGCGCCGGCTATCACCGAATGTGAGGCGGCCGAGGTTCAATGTCGATTTTTTGGCAGCGCCCGTGCAGTTCCGCACTCTGCAATGATCCAGCACGATGTTATTCCTGCGCAGGCTCTCACTACAGGCGCGCCGGCGCGTGGGCATGGGGAAGCCGCAGACCTTTCTGCAGCCCTGCGGAAACGCATTGAAGGGGAAGTCCGGTTCGACCCCGGATCGCGCGCCCTGTATGCCACCGACCTTTCTATTTATCGCCAGCCGCCCATTGGCGTCGTGATTCCCCGGTCCGTTGAGGACGTGGTTGTCACGGTGGAAGAGTGCCGCAACCGTGGCGTGCCGATTCTCGGGCGCGGCTGCGGTACGAGCCTCGCCGGACAGACCTGTAACACCGCGGTGGTCATCGACTTTTCCAAGTATCTGAATCATCTGGTCGCGCTGGATCCGCAGGCGAAGATCGCTCGCGTGGAGCCGGGCATTATCCGCGATGACCTGAATAACGCCGCTGAAAAGCATCAGCTTACGTTTGGGCCTGATCCAGCTACGCATCAGTACTGCACAGTCGGCGGCATGATCGGGAATAACTCCTGCGGCGTGCACTCGGTAATGGCGGGCAAAACCGTCGACAACATCGAGGAACTCGAGATTCTTACGTACGAGGGCTGCCGCATGCGCGTTGGGCGCACAAGCGATGAGGAACTCTCGCGAATCATCGCCGAAGGGGGCCAGCGCGGCGTTATCTATCGCAAGCTTCGGGATTTGCGAGATCGTTACGCGGCGCTCGTGCGAGAGCGCTATCCGCGAATTCCGCGGCGTGTCTCCGGCTACAATCTCGATCAGTTACTGCCGGAAAACGGCTTCGATGTCGCGCGCGCGCTGGTCGGGACGGAAAGCACGTGCGTTATCGTTCTCGGCGCGACCACGCGCCTGATGCACAGCCCGCCACACCGCGCGCTGCTCGTGATCGGCTATCCGGATTTGTTCACCGCCGGGGATCATGCAGAGCCGATACGCGAACAGGGGCCCATCGGTCTCGAAGCCTTTCAGAAGCACGTGCTCGAGAACATGCAGCGCAAGGGCAAGGTCGCGCCCGGGGCGAAACTCCTGCCGGAAGGCGATACATGGCTGATCGCGGAATTCGGCGGAGAAACACCCGAGGAAGCGGTGGACCGGGCGCGCGAAGCGAAATCGAAGATCGAGGCCAGCCAGAAGGGGCAGCTCGGCATGAAGGTGATCGATAAGCCTTCAGGGCAACACGATATCTGGCATATTCGCGAAGCCGGCGTCGGCGCCAGCCGCGTGCCGGGTGAAGAAGAAGCCTGGCCTTCCTGGGAAGATTCTGCGGTCGCCCCTCCCGTCCTCGGCATGTACCTGCGGGATTTCGACAAGCTTCTCCGCAAATTCCATTACCGATGGACGATTTTCGGGCACTTTGGCGACGGCTGCGTGCACTGCCGTATCACTTTCAATCTCAAGACTCCCGAAGGCGTACGGACGTACCGCAACTTCATGGAAGAAGCCGCCGACCTCGTGGTCCGGTATCGGGGGTCGCTTTCAGGCGAGCACGGAGATGGGCAGGCTCGCGCCGAACTCCTGCCGAAAATGTTCGGACCGGAGATCGTTGAGGCGTTCCGCGAGTTCAAGTCCATCTGGGACCCCCAATGGAAGATGAATCCGGGCAAGGTGGTCGATCCTTACCGGCTCGACCAGAATCTGCGTGTGGGGCCCGATTACCACCCGCGGCCGGTGCAGACTTATTTCAAGTTTCCCGACGATCACGGCAGTTTCGCCTCCGCGACGGAGCGATGCTTTGGCGTCGGCAAGTGCCGCGGCCTCGACGGCGACACCATGTGTCCCAGTTTCAAAGCCACCCGCGAAGAGATGCACACCACCCGGGGACGCGCTCACCTGCTTTTTGAAATGATGCGTGGCGACGTGATCGCCGACGGCTGGCGCGACGAGCATGTGAAGGAATCGCTCGACCTCTGCCTGGCATGCAAAGGCTGCAAGAGCGACTGCCCTGTTTCGGTGGATATGGCCACTTATAAGGCTGAATTCCTGGCGCATTACTACGAAGGCCGGCTGCGACCGCGTCAGGCGTATGCCATCGGATTGATTGCCGATTGGGCCCGCATTGCATCGCATGCGCCGGGCCTCGCGAATTTTGTGACGCATGCCCCGGTGCTTCGAAATATCGCGAAATTCGCGGCGGGCATTTCGCAAAAGCGTCAGGTCCCGGGGTTTGCACGGCAAACCTTCCGTTCGTGGTTTGAAGAGCGTGCGCACAGGAACGGCGATGGCTCGAAAGGCCGGGTACTGTTGTGGCCCGATACCTTCAACAATTATTTCCTGCCGCAGACCGCCGAGGCCGCGACGGCGGTGCTCGAGTCTGCCGGATGCGACGTTAGTATTCCGCGGCGCGTACTCTGCTGCGGACGTCCTCTATACGACTACGGCATGTTGCCGCAGGCGAAGCGACGGCTGGAAGAAACTCTCGAAGCCCTTGGTCCGGAGATCGATGCCGGAACACCCGTCGTGTTTCTCGAGCCGAGCTGCGCCGCGGTGTTCCGCGACGAGATGCTCGGATTGTTGCCAGATAACGATCGCGCGAAACGTTTTTCACAGCAGACATTTCTGTTGGACGAGTATCTCCGCGAAATCGATTACCATCCGCCCACACTCAACCGGCGCGCCATTGTCCATGGGCATTGTCATCAGAAAGCGGTAATGGGCATCAAACCTACCGAGGAGATTCTTTCCGGCATGGGCGTCAAAGCCGAGGTGCTCGATTCCGGCTGTTGCGGAATGGCCGGATCCTTCGGTTTTGAAACTGGCCATTACGACGTTTCCATGAAGGTCGGCGAACACGCTCTGCTGCCGAAGGTGCGGAGTACGCCGAAGGATCAACTGATCATCGCGAGCGGGTTCAGTTGCCGCGAGCAGATCGAACAGGGTTCGGACCGGCAGGCTGTCCACCTTGCAGAGGTTCTCGCGATGGCGCTGCCTCAGGAAGCGCCTGCTGCTTCTGCAGCCGGAAAACGCGGATCCGTCCGTTGGAAGCGGCTGGCATTCGCTGCGGCAGCGGCTGCGATTTCGTTTACGGCGGCTGCATTACTTCGTCGCCGATAGCGCCCAATTGCAGATCCATAAGGAGCATCCAGGAATGGAAAAAGTTGCAGGCGTGAAAAGTGGCCGCTCACAGACGATCAGCGCGCCGGGGCCAAAAAATCCGGCGCTTGATGCCGCCAATCCGGATACCCGGGTACCGCCGCTATCGGACACGGGCAGCATGCCCGGGTTCAAGTTTCCGTTTTCGCTGGCGAACAAACGCGTATACCAGGGCGGCTGGTCGCGCGAAGTCACGGCCCGGGAGTTGCCGATCGCGAAGCAACTGGCGGGCGTGAATATGCGCCTGGAGGCGGGCGGCATCCGGGAATTGCACTGGCACAAAGCGGCCGAGTGGTCCATCATGCTTTACGGAACGGCGCGGATCACTGGCGTCGACGCCGACGGGCGCAGCTTCGTCGATGATGTTGGCGAAGGCGATCTCTGGTATTTCCCCACCGGTATTCCGCACTCGATTCAGGGGCTTTCGCCTGATGGCGCCGAATTCCTGCTGGTTTTCGACGATGGCCATTTCTCGGAATACGAAACCGTCCTGCTCTCGGACGTGATGGCCCACACGCCGCGAAATGCGATGGCCAAGAACTTCGGTATGGACCCGGCACGGCTGGCGCCGGTTCCTTCAGAAGAACTGTTCATCTTCCAGGCGCCTGTTCCCGGACCGCTGCGTCTCGACCGCCAGCAGGCTGAAGGAGAAAAGGGGCCATCGCCTTGTGGCTTCTCGTTCCGTCCCGCGCGGCAATGCGACCTGAAGAAGTTGCCGGGCGGGGAAGTGCGTATTATCGATTCCACGTCATTCAAGGAATCGACTACCGTCGCGGCGGCGATCGTTACCATACATCCCGGCTGCATGCGCGAGCTGCACTGGCACCAGAATGCGGACGAATGGCAGTACTACGTGAGCGGCAAAGCGCGCATGACTGTGGTCGGCACGGGCGCACGCGCGCGCACCATGGATTTCGAGGCGGGAGACGTGGGGTACGTTGAAAAGACTCTGCCGCACTACATCGAAAACACCGGCGGCGAGGACCTTCGGTATCTGGAAATGTTCCGCGCGCCGCGATTCGAAGACCTCTCATTTTCCGAATGGCTCACACATACGCCCGCTGAGCTGGTGATGGCGCATTTGAACGTCGAGAGGGCCGTCTACGACCAGATTCCCAAAGAGAAGCGTGTTGTGGTCCGGGGATAAGTAGAAGGCGGAAAGCTGTTCTGAGCCGAACAAATACTTGAAAAACGGCGTACGCAATAAATGTGGATGCGGGCCGGGCAACGCGGACGATATGGGTCGGCACAATCGTCTTATCTCTGATCGGGGTCGCCGTGGTCACGCGAAGGCTGCTGACACTTACGAATGCGATTCCGGCTGCGGGCCCGACCACTGGGCTTGACGCTGGATTCGCGCGCCATGAGACGCTGACAATCATTCACATCGTTCCTGGATTGCTTTTCATGTTGCTCGCGCCGCTTCAGTTCGTGAAGCGTATACGCGTGCGCCGGCCAGCCCTGCACCGCTGGATCGGGCGGACAGTGGTCGGGCTTGGAATGGTGATCGGAGGATCGGCGCTGGTGATGAGTCCGCAAATGGCGATTGGCGGCCGACCCGAAACGGCCGCCACCACGCTCTTCGGGTGTCTTTTCCTGTTCGC
>Ga0308176_10003518_pt1 | contig 10052 bp, 6 predicted proteins | sample PhyCR2_3_FD_203890 | JGI IMG/M metagenome (GOLD analysis project Ga0308176, IMG submission 203890) | Soil microbial communities from UC Gill Tract Community Farm, Albany, California, United States - DLSLS.C.R2 | ecosystem: Environmental > Terrestrial > Soil > Agricultural land | place: USA... | reverse complement strand
CTGCGCGTGGTTGATCGCCTGCCCGGCTGCCCCATCGAGCCGGGCCAGCACCAGCGCGCGCTCGCCACGGGTCAGTGCGTGGCCCATCGCGTCGATGTCCACGCTCTGCAGCATCGACTGCTGGAAACCGACCATCCGCTCGAGGTCGTGCTGGCGCAGCTCGGCCAGCCGCTGTGCCGCGCGCGTCTGCGCCAGCGCCAGCAGCGAACTGGTCAGGCCAGCCAGTACCGCAACCAGCACCACGACGGCGGCCACCAGCGGCCAACGGTTGCGCTGCGCGAAGCGGCGCAGGCGATACCACTGCCGCCCGCGCCGCGCCCTCACCGGCCGGCGGTCGAGGTAATAACGCAGGTCCTGCGCCAGCTCGCTCACGCTGGCGTAGCGTTCGCTCACCTGCCGGCGCAAGGCCTTGAGTACGATCGCGTCGACGTCGGCCGGAATCGAGCGACGCGAACGCTGCCCGCCCGCCGGCGACTCGCGCAGACTGCGGCTGGGCGCCAGCACCTGGCCGCCGATGATCGCGTTGGACAACAGGTGCGGCGTGACCAGGTGCTGGTAGGGCCGGCGCCCGGCGACCAGCTGATACAGCACCACGCCCAACGAATAGACGTCCGCGCCAGTGGTAAGCGGCTGCTGTTCGATCTGCTCGGGGCTGGCGTAGGCCAGGGTGAGTGCGTGCGCGGCAGTCGCGGTGGCGATCCCCTGCTCGTCGTCCGCGATGATGCGGGCGATGCCGAAGTCGAGCAGTTTGGGCATCCCATCGGCGGTGACCAGGATGTTGGCCGGCTTGATGTCGCGATGGATGATCAGGTTGCGATGGGCATATTCGACCGCGTCGCAGACTTTCAGGAACAGGATGATGCGCTCGTTCAGCGACAACGAATGCGCATCGGACCATTCGTCGATGCGCTGGCCTTCGACGAATTCCATCGCCAGGAACGGTCGGCCGCCATCCATCATGCCGCCATCGAGCAGGCGTGCGATGCCCGGATGTTCCAGCCGTGCCAGCAGCCGGCGTTCCTGGCTGAAGCGTTCCTGCAGGATCGGCGAATCCGCGGCGGCGGCATGCAGGAATTTCAGTGCGACCTGCTGCGAGAAGCCATGATCGCGACGTTCGGCCAGGTAGACCATGCCCATGCCGCCCTCGCCGAGCAGGCGCAGGATGCGGTAGTTGCGCGGCGCGGTAGCCTGCGCCTCGCGCCCGCTCAGATCCGGCGCGGCTGCCGGCGGCGCGAACGGCAGCGTCGCTGTATGGCTGCTTTCGATCGCCTGAAGCATCCAGCGCACTTCGCGCTCGAGTTCGGCGTCATCGCCTACGTGTTCCCCGATCAGCGCGTCGCGTGCGCCCGCGCCCACATCCATTGCCGCCAGCGCGACCCGTTTGGCCACGACATAACGGTCGGTCAGCTGCCTAGCCATGGCATTCCCCCCGGATCCCGAACGGCCATTATGGCCCGGTTTGGGCGGGTGTGCTGCAGGGTTGCAGCCACCCGCCTGCCGGCTCCGCGAGGGGGCTCGCAGGTACCAAGGGCAAGGGGCTGCGAGGCGGGTTACCTATCCGCCGGTCGCAGCTTCACCTTGAACCGGGGAGGCGCCGCAACGGCGTTGCGGCCCTACGCGGCGGAAGTGTTCAACGTGCGATGGGGGGCCGTGGCGCAATGCCTCAGTAGTCGGAAGCCTGCGCAGCCGAGTCGTTCCGCAGCGCAGCCAGCAGTTCTTCCATGTCCGCTGGCCGCTTTGCCTCGAACGCCATCGCCTCGCCCGTCACCGGGTGCGTGAACGCCAGCCGCTCGGCATGCAGCGCCTGCCGGCGGAAGCCGCGCAGCGCGGTGGCCAGCGCTGGCGTGGCGCCCTTGGGCAGTTTCAACCCGCCGCCGTAGACCGGGTCTCCCACCAGCGGGTGGTGGATGTGCGCCAGGTGTACGCGGATCTGGTGGGTGCGGCCGGTTTCCAGATTGCACTGGATCAGGCTGTGTGCCCGGAAGCGCTCGCGCAGGCGATAGTGGGTGATGGCATGCTTGCCATCCTCCTCGTCGCGCACCGCCTGGCGCAGGCGATCGCCCATGTGCCGCCCGATCGGCGCGTCGATGGTGCCGCCGGCGACCAGCGTGCCGACCACCACCGCTTCGTACTGACGCTCCACGGCGTGGCGCGAGAGCATCTCAACCAGCGCGGTGTGCGCGGCCAGGGTCCTGGCGACCACCATCAGGCCGGAGGTGTCCTTGTCGAGCCGGTGCACGATGCCGGCGCGCGGCAACTCGGCGAGCTTCGGATCATGGTGCAGCAACGCATTGAGCAGCGTACCGGCCGGGTTGCCCGCGCCCGGATGGACCACCAGGCCGACCGGCTTGTCGAGCACCAGCAGATGCGCGTCTTCGTGCACGATGGCGAGCGGGATGTCCTCCGGCGCACTCCCCACTTCGTTGACCAGCTCGGCTTCCAGGCGGACCTGTTCGCCGCCGCGCAGCAACTGGCGCGGCGGCGCGGCAACGCCATCGAGCGTGACCGCGCCGGCCTTGATCCAGCCGGTCAGGCGCGAGCGCGAATAGTCCGGGAACATCTCGGCCAGCGCCTGGTCGAAACGACGTCCTGCCGCCGCCAGGGGCACCCGCGCCTCGTGCCGGATCACGGTCATGCCGCCCTCCGCGGGGGGCGGGCGGTTTGGGCTATCATCCCTACGATCACATCCATAAAACTTTCCCCAATGCGCCTATTTTTCAAACTGCTTGCCGTGCTGGTCCTCGGCCTGTCCCTGGGCGCCTGCTCGATGTTCGGCCACAAGCGCGAGTCCATCGACACGATGTCGGTGGAAAAGCTTTACGCCAAGGGCCACGACGACGTCATGAACGGCGATTACGCCGCGGCCGTCAAAGACTACCAGCGCCTGATCGCGCGCTTCCCGTCGGGCGACTACAACGAGCAGGCGCAGCTGGAACTTGCCTACTCGCAGTACAAGGATAACCAGCCGGACGACGCGTACTCGACGATCAACCGCTTCATCAAGACCTATCCGACGCAGAAGCACGTCGATTATGCCTATTACCTGCGCGGCCTGATCAATTTCGACCGCACCAGCGGCGTGATCGAGCGCTACATCTCGCGTGAAAGCTCGCAGGCGCGCCGCGACCAGGCCTACAACCTGGAGGCGTTCGACGACTTCTCCGAGCTGGCCCGCCGCTACCCCGACAGCGCCTACACCGCCGATGCGCGCCAGCGCATGATCTACCTGCGCAACGTGCTGGCGCAGTACGAGATCAACGTGGCCGAGTTCTACCTGCGCAACAAGGCGTACGTGGCTTCCGCCGATCGCGCCCAGTATGTGGTCGAGCACTACCAGCAGGCGCCGCAGACTGGCGACGCGCTGGCCATCCTCACCCGCAGCTACCTCGCACTGGGCCAGAAGGACCAGGCCGGGAACGCACGCAAGGTGCTGGCGCTCAACTATCCCGACCACCCGTACCTGACCGACCCGAAGTGGCCGCACGCGCCCTCCACGCTGCGCAAGATGGTGCCGTTCTCCGGACATCATTGAGCAACCGTCCAGTACGAAATAAAGCCGGCGAGCCATCGCCGGCTTTTTTTGTTCCCGATTCCCGCGGACAGCTGGAGGCCGCACAGCGCCGCGGGTCATGCGGCCCACGTTGGCGTCAGCGCCAGCCGGAGGTGATCGGATAGCGCCGCTCGCGGCCAAAGGCCCGGGTGGTCACACGAGGACCAGGCGCGGCCTGGCGACGCTTGAACTCGTTGCGCAGCACCAGGCTGGCGACGCGACGCACGGTATCCGGCTCGAACCCGGCGGCGGCGATCTCCGCCTGCGATTGCTCGTCCTCGATGAAGCGCTTGAGGATGGCATCGAGCATGTCGTACGGGGGCAGCGAGTCCTGGTCGGTCTGGTCCTCGCGCAGCTCGGCCGAGGGCGGGCGGTCGATGACCGCCGGCGGGATCACGCAGCCGGCCTCGTTGCGCCAGCGCGAAAGCCGGTAAACCACGGTTTTGTACACATCCTTGAGTGGTGCGTAGGCACCGCACATGTCGCCGTAGAGGGTGGCGTAACCGACCGCCATTTCGCTCTTGTTGCCGGTCGCCAGCAACAGGTGATGGTGCTTGTTGGAAAGCGCCATCAGCATCACGCCACGGGTGCGCGACTGCAGGTTTTCCTCGGTGGTGTCGGCCGGTTTGCCGGCGAAGGCCGGAGCCAGCGCGGCCACGAAGCTTTCATAGACCGGTTCGATGTCGATCACGTGATAGGCCACGCCAAGGCGTTCGGCCTGTTGACGCGCGCCCTCGAGCGAGAGCTGCGAGGTGTAGCGGGTAGGCATCATCACCGCGGTGACGCGCTCGGCGCCGAGCGCGTCGACGGCCAGTGCCAGCGTCAACGCCGAATCGATGCCGCCGGAGAGCCCCAGCAGCACGCCCGGAAAACCGTTCTTGTCGATGTAGTCCCGGATACCGCGGGTAAGCGCGGCGTACAGCACCGCTTCCGGTCGCGGATCGGCCGCCGTCGGCCAGGCATCGGCACCCAGTGTCCGGGTTGCCGGATCGAAGGTCACCCACAGCAGTGCATCGACGAACGCCGGCGCACGCGCGGCAATCGTGCCGTCGCCGTTGACCAGCAAAGAGGCGCCGTCGTACACGACCTCGTCCTGGCCGCCGACCAGATTGAGGTAGGCGATGGCGCAACCGGTTTCGCGCGCGCGCGCGGTGAGCAGCGCCTCGCGCGTGGCCTGCTTGGCATCGTCCCAGGGCGAGGCGTTGATCACGATGATCAGCTCGGCGCCGGCCGCCGCGGCCTGCGCCGCCGGTTCGGCCTCCCAGATGTCCTCGCAGATCAGGTAACCGACCCGCACGCCGGCAACCATGCCGGTGGCGCTGGCATGACCGGGGCGGAAGTAGCGCTTGTCGTCGAACACGCCGTAATTGGGTAGCGCCTGCTTGTGCGCGATGCACTCGATGCGGCCTTCGCGCAGCAGCGCGGCGGCGTTGTAGACCTCGCCCTCGCTGTGCGGAAAGCCGACCAGCGCGGCGATGCCGTCGGTGCCTTGTGCCAGCCCGGCGATCGCTTCGTTGCAGGCGTGCAGAAAGCTGGGGCGGATCAGCAGGTCCTCGGGCGGATAGCCGCTGATCGCCAGCTCCGGAAAAACCACCAGGTCGGCGCCGCCGGCGTGCGCCTGGGTCATCAACTCGCGGATCCTGGTGGCATTGGCGGCGACGGCGCCGACCGGGAAGTCGAACTGGGCCAGGGCAAGGCGGAGTGGCGTGGTCATGGGGAGGGGCTGCGGTCGGAGGCGCACATGATAAGCGAGGAGCGTGAGTGGCTCGAAAAGTGGTGGGTTTGAGGCAAGACAGCCCCCATCCGCCCTTCGGTCACCTTCCCCCGCAAGCGGAGGAAGGCTCACATTGGAACGCGCGGCGCGACATGAATCCCTCCCCCCCGTTCCACAGGGAAGGTGGCCCGAAGGGCGGATGGGAGACCTTGCAGCGAACCCGCCCAACGAAACCGCATAAAACAAAAGGCCACGACATGCGTGGCCTTTTGTCCCGCACGGAAGCCCGCGCTTACTTCATCAACTTCGCGAGCGTCTTGCCCAGGTCGGCCGGCGACTTCACGGTGGTCACGCCCGCCTTCTCCAGCGCCGCGAACTTGGCCGCCGCGGTGCCCTTGCCGCCGGAGATGATCGCGCCGGCGTGGCCCATGCGCTTGCCGGCCGGAGCCGAGGCGCCGGCGATGAAGGAAACCACCGGCTTGGTCACGTACTCGCCGATGAACTCGGCGGCGTCTTCCTCGGCGCTGCCGCCGATCTCGCCGACCATGATGATGCCCTCGGTCTGCGGATCGTCCTGGAACATCTTCAGGCAATCGATGAAGCTCAGGCCGTTGATCGGGTCGCCGCCGATGCCGATGCAGGTCGACTGGCCCAGGCCCTCGTTGGTGGTCTGGAACACCGCCTCGTAGGTCAGCGTGCCGGAGCGCGAGACGATGCCGACCTTGCCCGGCTGGTGGATGTGGCCCGGCATGATGCCGATCTTGCACTCGCCCGGGGTGATGATGCCGGGGCAGTTCGGCCCGATCAGCACGGTTTCCGGATGCTGCGCCAGCACGTTCTTCACGCGCAGCATGTCCAGCACGGGAATGCCCTCGGTAATGGCCACGATCACGCGGATGCCCGCGTCGATTGCTTCGAGGATCGAGTCGGCCGCGAACGGCGGCGGCACGAAGATCACCGATGCGTCGGCGCCGGTTTCGGCCACGGCTTCGTCCATCGAGTTGAACACCGGCAGCCCGATGTGCTCGGAACCGCCCTTGCCCGGCGTGACGCCGCCGACGACCTTGGTGCCGTAGTCGATCGCCTGCTCGGCGTGGAAGGTGCCCTGCTGGCCGGTAAAGCCCTGCACCAGCACCTTCGTATTCTTGTTGACCAGAACGCTCATGCTTGTTCGCTCCTCACTTCGCGGCGGCCACGGCTTTCTGCGCCGCGTCGTTGAGATCGTCGGCCGGCGTGATCGCCAGGCCGGAGTTGGCCAGCAGCTCGCGGCCCTTCTCCACGTTGGTGCCCTGCAGGCGCACCACCACCGGAATGGTCAGGCCCACTTCCTTGACCGCGGCGATGATGCCCTCGGCGATCAGGTCGCAGCGCACGATGCCACCGAAGATGTTGACCAGGATGCAGCGCACCTTGTCCGAGGACAGGATCAGCTTGAACGCCTCGGTCACGCGCTCCTTGGTGGCGCCGCCGCCGACGTCCAGGAAGTTGGCCGGCTCGCCGCCCGCCAGCTTGATCACGTCCATGGTGGCCATCGCCAGGCCCGCGCCATTGACCATGCAGCCGATCGAGCCGTCCATCGTCACGTAGTTGAGGTTGTGCTGTACGGCGGCCGCTTCGGCGGCGTCTTCCTGGCTCAGGTCGCGCATGGCGACCAGCTCGGGATGACGGAAATCCGCGTTGTCGTCGGAGTTCACCTTGCCGTCGAGGGCGGCCAGGTTGCCATCCTCGAGAATCGCCAGCGGGTTGAGCTCGACCAGCGACAGGTCCTTCTCGTTGAACAGCTTGTACAGGCCCAGCATGATCTTGGTCAGCTGGTTGACCTGCTTGGGATTGAGGTCCATCGCAAAGCCGAGGTTGCGGCACTGGTAGGGCTGCAGGCCTTCGACGAAATCGACCACGATGGTGTGGATGTCCTCGGGCGTGTCCTTGGCGACCTGTTCGATGTCCACGCCACCGTGCTTGGAGGCGATGAAGGAGACCGCCTTGGAGTCGCGGTCCACGAGGACGGACAGATAAAGCTCTTTCGCGATATTCGTGGCGTCGGTCACCAGCACCAGGTTGACCGGCAGTGCGCGGCCGGCCGACTGGTAGGTCGCCATGTTGGTGCCCAGCATGCCCTTGGCGGCAGTGCGCACGTCGTCGAGGCTCTTGCAGAACTTGACGCCGCCGGCCTTGCCGCGGCCGCCTGCGTGGATCTGCGCCTTGACCATCCACTGCGAGCCGCCCAGCGACTTGGCGACGTCGACGGCAGCGTCGGGGGAATTGGCAACCTTGCCCGGCGGCACGGGGATACCGTACTGCGCGAACAGTTCTTTGGCCTGGTACTCGTGGAAATTCATTCCTATACCTCGAGCGAACGGGGAAACGTATCGGCCGCACGCGACAACCAAAGGGAGCGTGGGCACGGGAGAGCTCGGACGGCGGGTTCACGACGCGCTGCCGGCGTGCAGTGCGCGCTGCTTCGGGTCACCGGGCAGCAATTGCGCAATACGGCCGCGCATTTTCGCGCAAAGGCGGCCTTGATGGAAAGTGCCGCCCGGCGACCGCTGCGTGAAGGCGATGGCTGGCGGCGCGCGCCGGCCTGTCTATACTCGCCGGAACGCCCGTCGATGAAGCCCACGTGCCCTCCACGACACCCGCCAACGAGCCACCGGTTTTCCAGGCCGCCCGCCCCGCCACCGTGGCGATCCGCCACGAGCTGTTCTTCCTCAACTACTTCCGGCTGGCGCAGGCGCTGGTTTATGCCGGCCTGGCGTTCAGTTCGCCCCGGCTGACCTGGCCGACCCTGGACCAGCCGGTGCTGGCCTATGTGGTGATCGGCGTCTATGTGCTGTTTGCCGTGGGCATGCTGGTGCAGACGCGCCATGCGATGGCCAAGGCGCGGCTGGTGGTGTCCGGCGCGCTGGTGGTGGACATCCTGGTGGCGGTGCTCGCGGCCACGCTGATCCACGAGGCGCGCATCGGCATCGCCATGATGCTGGCGGTCAACCTGTGCACCGGGGCGCTGGTGCTGCCACTGCGGCTGTCGACCTTCTTCGCCGCACTGGCCACGCTGGGCATGCTGGTGCATACGCTGATCACCCAGGTGATCAGCGATGGCGACCTGCTGGAATCGGGCCTGCTCGGCCTGGCCTACTTCGCCAGCACCACGCTGTGCCATGTGCTGGGCCGCCAGCTGCGCGCTACCGAAGCACTGGCCGAGCAGCGCAGCCTGGACCTGGCCAACCTCAGCCAGGTCAACGAGCTGATCATCCGGCGCATGAAGACCGGCGTGCTGCTGGTGGACGACGCCAACCGCATCCATCAGTTGAACGAATCGGCATGGATGCTGCTGGGCAACCCGCCGGCCGACCAGCGCGACCTGGGCAAGCTGGCGCCCGAACTGTCGCGCCGGCTGTACCACTGGATGACCTCCGGCAAGCTCGACGAAACCGCTACCCAGCTGGCCGACGGCGTGCCCGAAGTGGTGCCGCGCTTCACCCGGCTGGCGCCCAACGACGACTCGCACGTGCTGATCTTTCTGGACGACACGTCGCTGCTGTCGCGCCGCGCCGAGGAGCTGACGCTCAGCTCGCTGGGCCGCCTGTCCGCCTCGATCGCGCACGAGATCCGCAATCCACTGGCGGCGATCCGCTACTCGGCACAGTTGCTGGCCGAGTCGCGCGAGCTCAACCCCAGCGACGCGCGCATGGTCGAGATCATCAACAACCATTGCGTGCGATTGAACGAGATCATCGAGAACATCCTGCAGTTGTCGCGACGCGAGCGCTCGCGCCCGGAAACGCTCGACCTCGGCCGCTGGGCCAATGGCTTCGTCGATGAGTACAAGCAGGGCAACGACCTGGGCGAAGACTCGTTGCGGGTGATTTCAGGAGCGCCGTCGGTGACGGCGGTGGCCGATCCGCAGCAGTTGCAACAGGTGGTGTGGAACCTGGTGCAGAACGCGCTTCGTTATGGCCGCATGCCCGGCGAGCCGGCGCGGGTGATGGTGGTGGTGCGCCAGGGCGAGCATGGCGTGCCGATTCTGGAAGTGATCGACCGCGGCCCGGGCATTGCGCCGAAGGTCGCCGCGCAGATCTTCGAGCCGTTCTACACCACCCACGAATACGGCACTGGCCTGGGCCTGTACCTGGCGCGGCAGATGAGCGAAGCCAACCAGGCCTCGCTGGAATACGTGCGCGTGGCCGGCGGCGGCAGTTGCTTCCGGTTGTTGCTGACGCCACCGGCGCGGCATCTGGCCGACGGCGGCGACGGCGCCTGACTGCCCCTGCGCCCTTGCCCCGTGCTTCATTGACAACAAGGTGAGGGCCCGGGGCGGCGGGAACAGGTCTTGCGCGGCGGCTTGCTGCGCAAAGCCCGAGGCCTCCACTGTCCCAATCCTCTCCCCGACTTCGCCGGGGAGAGGGGCAAAGCGCGCAAGCCCGCGCGCAGCCGTTTCTTGCCGCCGGTCAGAGCACAGGACGGCCAAACTGCTATACCCTTCGGCTGTTACCGCCTGACGAAGAGAACCATGTCCGCACAGACCGTCCTGGTCATCGACGACGAACGCGACATCCGCGAGCTTCTTACCATCACGCTGGGCCGGATGGACCTGAAGGTGGACGCGGTCGGCACCGTGGCCGAGGCCCGCCGGGCGCTGGGCGAACGCAGCTACGACCTGTGCTTCACCGACATGCGCCTGCCCGACGGCACCGGCCACGAGGTGATCGAACTGATCGCCGCCAGCCATCCGGACACGCCGGTGGCGATGATCACTGCCTACGGCAATGTCGACGCGGCGGTGAACGC
>Ga0308176_10003517_pt1 | contig 10055 bp, 8 predicted proteins | sample PhyCR2_3_FD_203890 | JGI IMG/M metagenome (GOLD analysis project Ga0308176, IMG submission 203890) | Soil microbial communities from UC Gill Tract Community Farm, Albany, California, United States - DLSLS.C.R2 | ecosystem: Environmental > Terrestrial > Soil > Agricultural land | place: USA... | reverse complement strand
CTTGGTGTGGTCCGGGTGCCCGTGGGTGCGGCGGTCCTCCTTCATGCCCGCCTCGTAGAGGTGCCGCACGCCGCCGGTCAGCGTGTCCCGGGCTTCCTGCTCGAACGCCCGGAACACCGACCAGTAGGTCTCGTCGTACTCCTCCATGATCTGGAAGGTCCACCGGTCCGGGATCACGTTGCGGCCGAGCAGCTCGTGCTCGATGCGCGCCGCCAGCTCCTCGTGCCCCGCCGCGCGCAGCAGCTCGCACGCCTCGCCGAGCTGGAGGTCCGCACCGCCGGTGAGCTGGTGGAAGGAGTAGAGGTGGCCGCGGGCCCGGTCGGTCGTCTCCAGGGCCTCGGTGAGCTTGCCCACCGCCTCGACCGTCGCCTCGTCGATGTCGTGCGTGTCCATGCGCCCGCTTTACCCGCCGCGCGCCTGCGCAACCTCGCCGCCGGACTTTGCTAGGAATGCTCCGTGCCCCTGTGCGCCTTTGGCGTGCCCGGGTGCGTCCACCAGGAGACGGGGCCGACACCACTCGGGACGGAGCACCGCATGAAGAAGCTGCTGGGCGGCGTGGCGATCGCCTTCGCGCTGTTCTACCTGCTGACCCAGCCGCAGTCGGCGGCCGAGGTCGTCAAGGGCGCGGGCGGAGTGCTGGGTGACGCCTTCAACGGGATGATCACCTTCCTCAACGCGCTGTTCCACTAGCCGTGGTCGGCTGGCTGCGGCGCGTGCGCGACGACCGCGTGCGCCGGCGGCTGCTTCGCGACGACGACGCCCGCGAGGACATCGTCGACGAGGTGCACCACCACTGGGTCCTGCACACCGTCCCGACTCTCGAGGTCGGTGTCGCCGCGGCGGTCTTCTACCTCTTCCTGATCTCCTCGCCCAAGGTCGGCTGGCTGCTGCTGCTGGTGATCGCGGTCCTGCTCACGCATGCGGCCTGGAAGTCGCTGGTCGAGTTCATGGACGTCTTCGTGGTCACGAACATGCGGGTGTTCCGGGTGACCGGGGTCTTCTCCAGCAAGCACGCGACCACGCCGCTGTCCCGGATCCTCGACATCACCGTGGACCAGCCGTTCCTCGGGCTGCTGCTCGGCTACGGGCACTTCACCTTCGAGTCGGCCGCGCAGGAGCAGGGGCTGCGCGACATCCGGTTCGTCCCCAAGCCCCTCGCCCGGGACCTGGTGATCCAGCGGCACGTGCAGATGTCCGGACTGCGCGGCCCGCGCCTCGACCACGACCACCATCGTCGGTAGGTCACGACTTCGCCACGGTCCGGTCGCGACAGTTGCAACCGGCTCGTTAGGTCCTGCAATCTCTCGCCCATGGGAGCGGGGGAGCTGAGCGCACACGCCGTGGGCGTTGCTGGTCCCCAGGGCCCGCTGCTCGCGGACGTGAGCCTCCAGGCGCACCCCGGCCGGGTCGTCGCGGTCACCGGGTCGAGCGGCTCGGGCAAGACCACGCTGCTGTCGGTGCTCGGCGGGCTGGTCCGGCCCGACACCGGCACCGCGACGTACGACGGGCAGCCGGTCGGCACGCGGACGGGGGAGCCCCGGCCCGGCACGGCGTTCGTGCTGCAGAGCTACGGGCTGGTGCCCAGCCTCACCGCGGAGGAGAACGTCGCGGTGGCCCTGAGGGCGCGCAGGGTCGCGCCCGGGGACGACGTGCGGCGGTCCCACGCGGCGCTGGCCCGGGTGGGGGTAGCCGACCTCGCCGAGCGGCTCGTGACCGAGCTCTCCGGTGGACAGCTCCAGCGCGTGGCGGTGGCCCGGGCGCTGGCGGTCGAGCCGGACGTGCTGCTGGCCGACGAGCCCACCAGCGAGCTCGACGAGCACAACCGCGACCTCGTCGTCGCGGAGATCCGGGCGGAGGCCCAGCGCGGGGCGGTCGTCGTGCTGGCCACCCACGACCCCGAGGTCGCCGCGATGTGCGACGAGGAGCTGCACCTCGTGGACGGCCGGACGGCCGACGTGCCCGTGCGGGTCGTCGAGTCCGGACCGGGGCACGAGCACGACCTGTTCCGGCGGCCCCGGTGAGGACCCCGTGAGCGCGGGCGTCGCCGTCCGCTGCGTCAACGTCGTGCAGATCTACACCACAGCGGGCGGGCACGACGTGGTCGCGCTGCGCGGGGTGAACCTCGACATCGCCCCGGGCGAGCAGGTGGCGCTGCTCGGCCCCTCCGGGTCCGGCAAGTCGACGCTGCTCAGCCTGTTCGGCGGGGTGCTGCGGCCCTCGGCCGGCAAGGTGCTCGTCGGCGGCACCGACATCTCCCGGATCAAGGAGTCCGAGCTGGGCCGGCTCCGGTCCGGCACGGTCGCGTCGCTGCTGCAGGGTGCCGCGCGGAACCTGCTGCCGTACGCGACGCCGGAGGAGAACGTCGTGTTCGCCCGCAAGGCGCTGAGCACCGCCGCCCGGCGCCGGCTGCCCACGGCGGAGTCCCTGCTCGACGCGCTGGGCATGGGCGAGCTCGTCGGGCGGCGGCTTGCGGGCATGTCCGGCGGCGAGAAGCAGCGGGTCGCGTTCGCGGCCGCGGTGTCCTCGGGGGCCGGGCTGCTGCTCGCCGACGAGCCCACCTCGCAGCTGAGCCACGACGACCGCGACGCGATGGTGGAGCTGATCCACGTGGTGAACCGGGAGTTCGGCACGACGGTCGTGCTGGTCACCCACGACCCGGAGGTCGCCTCGCAGATGCCGCGCAGCATCACCATCCGCAACGGCCGGATCGGCTCGGAGGGCCGGCGCGGCTTCGACTTCGGGGTGGTCGACGAGGACGGTGCGGTGCACATCCCGGACGACCTGGCCACGCGCTTCCCGGCTGGGACGCTGGTGCAGTTCGAGGACACCGCCGAGGGCGTGCTGCTGCGCGCGGTCGACGAGCGGGGGGACCGGCCGTGAGAGTGCTGCTCAGGGGCCTGTGGACCCGCCGGGGAATGAACGCCACAAGCCTGCTGGTCTCGGTGATCGCCGTCGTCGCCGCGGTGCTCGGGCCGATGTACGGCCGCGAGTCGGCCGAGCACCTGCTCGACACCCGGCTCGACGAGCGGGCGCCGTACACCACCGGGCTCAGCTTCTCGGTGGCCTGGAGCGACGGGACCAACCGGCTCTCCGCGAAGCCCGGCGACTACACCGCGCCGCCCGTACGGGAGCTCGTGACGGACGCGCGGGCACCCTTCGCGGACCCCGGCGTGCGCCGCTTCTGGACGTCGGAGACGTCGTGGGCGTGGGACCGCGGCGGGAGCTTCCGCTACTCGGGGAAGCAGCTCGTCGCGCCGACGTACTGGCGCGCCGGGATGTGCGACCTCGCCCGGGTCAGCGGCCGCTGCCCGCAGGCGAAGGGCGAGGCGCTGATGCAGGCCACGATGGCCCGCACCCTGGGGCTGGCGGCCGGCGACACCTTCGACGTGGGCTACTCCGACAGCTACCTGGTGCGCACGAAGCAGTACCCCGACGGGATCGAGGCGCAGAAGCGGCGCACGGTCTCCTACCGGGTCGTCGGCACCTACACGGTCGCCGACCCCGGCTCGCCCGCGTGGTTCGACCTGTCCCGGTTCACCGGGCTCGACGACCTCCGGGTGCCGCCGCAGCGGGGGACCGGCTCGCAGCCCACCGCCCCCGCCCTGCTGGTCGCGCCGTCCTCGATGACGTCGCAGACCTTCCGGGTCGGCGTCGACCGGCCGCTGGACACGTCCGCGGTCGACCTGGCGTCGATGGACCGCGCCGCCTCGACCGCGCAGCGGTTCAAGGCGGCCGCCATCGACGCCGCCGGCGGCGAGACCGAGGTGCTGCCCGACCTCGACCTCGGCTCGGTGTTCGACCAGGTCCGCGCCGAGCGCACGCTGCTGTCCCGGGTGATGGTGGCGGCGCTGACCCCGCTGGTGCTGCTCACCCTGCTGCTGCTCTTCGCGCTCGTCTCCACCGCGGCGCAGACCCGCCGCACGCACGTCGCGCTGGCCAAGCTGCGCGGCCAGAGCCGGGGCCAGGTGCTGCGGTTCGCGCTGGCCGAGCCGTTCCTGGTCGTTGCGGTGGCGGTGCCGGTGGGAGTGGCGATCGCGGTCGGCGCCGCTCACGTGGTCGCCCGCGGCTGGCTGCACCCGGGCATCCCGGTGGCGATGGACGTCCCCGCGGTTGCCGCCCTGCTCGCGGTGGTCGCCGCCGCGCTGGTGGCGTCGGCCGTCGCCGCCCTCGGGGTGATCCGGGAGCCGCTCTCGGCCTCCCTGACGGCCTCCGTGCGCCCGCGGCCCGCCTCCCGGGTCTCGCTGGTGCTGCGCAGCGCCGTGGTCGCGGTGGCCCTGGCCGCGGTCGGGAACCTGCTCTCCTCCGGGGACCAGTCGAGCCAGCTGCTCGCGCTGCTGACCCCGATGCTGGTGGCGCTCGCCGTCGCCGTGGGCGGCGCGGCCCTGCTCCGGGTGATCGGCCGGCTCTGGATGCGGCGCACTGCGGCCCGTGGCGGGACCGCTGCCTACCTCGCCTCCCGGCGGCTCGGCCGCCGCCAGGACGTCGCGGGCCTGATGATCCCGCTGCTGCTCGCCGCCGCGGTGCTGACGTTCGCGGCGTCCACCACCGCGACCTCGGACGCCTGGCGGGTCGCGCGGGCGGAGGCCGAGGTCGGCGCGGCCCGCACGTACGTCGCCTCTTCGTCGCCCGGTCGGCTGCTGCAGGTGACCCGCGAGGTCGACCCCGAGGGGAGGTATCTCGCGGCCGCCGCCACCAACACCGTCGGCGACGACATGAGCCGCAGCGTCTTCGTCGACACCAGCCGGATGGACCGCGTCATGGCCTGGGACCCGGCCTGGTCGGACCGCTCGTCGGCGTCCCTCCAGAAGCAGCTCACCCTCGACCACGGAAAGCGGATCACCTTCAGCGGCAAGCAGCTGCTGGTCGACGTCGGCGACGTGGCACTGCACTCCCGCACGCACGTGCGGTCCGACCTGCGGATCCAGTACGTCGACGACCGCGGCGAGCAGAAGGACCTGACCGTCGGCGAGCTCCGCAACGGCCCGCGGCAGGTGCTCGAGGCCCCGCTGGAGGGCTGCGAGCGGACGTGCGTGCTCGAGCAGATCGACGTGACGGGCAGCAGCGCGTCGGTCAGCGACGTCCAGGGGAGGCTGACGATCCTGTCGGTCGAGATCGACCACCGGCTCGCGGCCTGGCACCTCGACGCGGACTCCTGGCGCCCGGCCCGTCCCTTCCCTGTGTCACTCGTGGACCCGCCCGTCGTGATCGGGACGGCTCCACGGGGACTCGAGCTCCGGCTCTACCTCGGCCAGCTCCCTCCGGGGCAGGGGCCGCAGAACGCCCAGGTCAGCGGTTTCGCCCGGATCACGCCCGCCACCACGCCGGACACCGTGCCGGCCCTGGTCACCCGCGGCACCCGGACCACGACCGCGTCGCAACCCGGCTCCGGCATCGCGCTCGACTACCCGGTCTCGACCGTGGTCGGGGAGTCGCTGAACGGCCAGCAGGTGCCGATGCGGGTCGTCGAGCGGGTCGGCGCGCTCCCGCTGATCGGCACCGAGGGGTCGCTGTCGGACCTCGAGACCGCGCTGGTGGAGTTCGAGCCGCCGGCCGGGGCACTGGTCACCACCCAGCTGCTGGTGGCCGACGGCACGCCCGGCGCCGTGGTCGACCGGGTCCGCGCGGCCGGCATCGGGCTCAGCGACCCGCGCAGCCTCGACGGGACGCTGCGCGAGCTGCGCGGGGACGCGTTCAGCCTCGGCCTGCGGCTGTTCCTCGTCGTCGGCGTGGCCACCTTGCTGATCGCGATCCTCGGCGTCTTAGCCTCGGCCGTGCTCCAGTCCCGGTGGCGTTCCTACGAGGTCGCCGCGCTGCGGGTCGTCGGGGTCAGCCAGCGCACCCTGGTGCGCGGGTCGGTGCTGGAGTACGTCGTCCTGCTCGGCGTCGCGGTGCTCCTCGGCGTGCTGTCGGCCTACCTGTCGCTGAAGCTCGTGCTGCCGTCGATCTCGCTCGGCACCGCGGCCGCGACCGACCCGGCGCCCGTCTACGCGACGCCGTGGCCGGTGATCGCCGGGGCCGCGGCGCTGCTGTTCGTGCTGGCCACGCTGATCGCGGTGCTCGTCTCGCGGCGCACCACCCGACTCGGCCGGCCCTCGACGCTGCGCTGGGCCGAGCAGGGCTGATTGAATCGCGGCATGCCCCACAAGCCGCTCGGGTTCGACCCCATCGACGAGGCCGCCCGGCAGTGGGGCCTGCGCTGGAAGGCCGTCGAGCAGATGCACGCCGTCACGTCGCTGATGCGCGTCCAGCAGCTGGTGCTCGCCGAGCTCGACGAGCTGCTGCGCCCGCACGGGCTGACCTTCGCGCGCTACGAGGCGCTGGTGCTGCTGACCTTCTCCCGGGCGGGGTCGCTGCCGCTGGGCAAGATGGGGGAGCGCCTGCAGGTGCACCCCACGTCGGTCACCTCCATCGTGGACCGGCTCGAGGCGGCCGGGCTCGTCGTACGCCGCCGGCACCCGCAGGACGGCCGCGCGGTGCTCGCGGAGATCACCGAGGCCGGGCGGGAGGTGGTCGAGGCGGCCACCGCCGACCTGGTGGACGCGAGGTTCACCCTGGGCGACGTACCCGTCGAGGACCTGCGGGCCCTGTCGGCGCTGCTCAAGCCGGTCCGGGAGAGCGCCGGCGACTTCTGAGCGGCTCGACGGATTTAGTTGGACGTCCTACTATTTTCTCATGGCCGATGACACCGCACGCGACCGCTGGCAGCGACGCTACGAGAGGTCGCGGGTCCGCGACGCCGACTTCACCACGCTCTCGGGTCTGGAGGTCGAGCCGGCCTACGGCACCGAAGACTCCGAGTGGCCGGGCGAGTTCCCCTACACCCGCGGCCTGTACGCGACCGGCTACCGCGGCCGCACCTGGACGATCCGGCAGTTCGCCGGCTTCGGCAACGCGCAGCAGACCAACGAGCGCTACAAGATGATCCTCAACCGCGGCGGCGGCGGGCTCTCGGTGGCCTTCGACATGCCGACGCTGATGGGCCGCGACTCCGACGACCCGAAGAGCCTCGGCGAGGTCGGGCACTGCGGCGTCGCGATCGACACCGCGGCCGACATGGACGTGCTGTTCGGCGGGATCCCGCTGCAGGACGTCACCACCTCGATGACGATCTCAGGGCCGGCCGTGCCGGTCTTCTGCATGATGCTGGTCTCCGCCGAGCGGCAGGGCATCGACACCGGCGCCCTCAACGGCACCCTGCAGACCGACATCTTCAAGGAGTACATCGCCCAGAAGGAGTGGCTGTTCGGCCCCGAGCCGCACCTGCGGCTGATCGGCGACCTGATGGAGTACTGCGCCGAGAAGATCCCGGCCTACAAGCCGCTCTCGGTCTCCGGCTACCACATCCGCGAGGCCGGCTCGACGGCCGCGCAGGAGCTGGCGTTCACGCTCGCCGACGGCTTCGGGTACGTCGAGCTCGGGCTGTCGCGGGGCCTGGACGTCGACGCGTTCGCGCCCGGGCTGTCGTTCTTCTTCGACAGCCACGTGGACTTCTTCGAGGAGATCGCCAAGTTCCGCGCCGCCCGCCGGATCTGGGCGACCTGGCTGCGCGACGTCTACGGCGCGAAGACCGAGAAGGCGCAGTGGATGCGATTCCACACCCAGACCGCCGGGGTCTCGCTGACCGCGCAGCAGCCCTACAACAACGTGGTGCGCACCGGCATCGAGGCTCTGGCCGCGGTGCTCGGCGGCACCAACTCGCTGCACACCAACGCCCTCGACGAGACGCTCGCGCTGCCGTCGGAGCAGGCCGCGGAGATCGCGCTGCGCACGCAGCAGGTGATCATGGAGGAGACCGGCGTCGTCAACGTCGCCGACCCGCTCGGCGGCTCGTGGTACGTCGAGGCGCTGACCGACAAGATCGAGGCCGAGGCCTACGAGATCTTCGACCGGATCCTGTCCATGGGCGGCTCCACGCTGTCGGCCCGCGACCACGCCGGCCTCGCCGCGGCGGTCGCCGACAACACCGGGCACCCGGGCGGCCAATGGCCGATGACCCGGGGGATCCTGCGCGGCATCGAGGAGGGCTGGTTCATGTCGGAGATCGCCGACGCCGCCTTCCAGTACCAGACCGCGCTGGAGAAGGGGGACAAGAAGATCGTCGGCGTCAACTGCCACGAGCCCTCGGTCACCCACGACCTGGAGATCCTGCGGGTCTCCCACGAGGTCGAGGTCGAGCAGGTCCGCGAACTGTCCGCCCGCAAGGCCGCCCGCGACGAGGGCGTCGTCGAGGCGGCCATCGCGAAGATGGTCGGTGTCTCCCGCACCGAGGAGAACATGATCCCGGCGATGCTCGAGGCCTGCCGGGTCGAGGCGACCCTCGGGGAGATCTGCGACGCGCTGCGCGCCGAGTGGGGCGAGTACCGCGAACCGGCCCGGTTCTGATCGCGACAGCCGATCGGACAAGATAGGGGCATGAGCCAGCAGCCGTTCTCGCGACCCGGTGCGGTCGACCTGTCCGCCCTGAAGCGTCCCGCCCAGCCGGCACCCGGTGCCGCCCCCGCCCCCGGCGGTGCGCCCGGTGGCGCCTCGGGTACCTACTCCGTCGACCTCGACGAGCAGAACATCCAGGGTCACCTCGAGTCGTCGATGAACGCCCCGGTGCTGATGGCGGTGTACTCGCCGACCCAGGCGCCTGACAGCGCACGGATGGTCCAGGACCTCGAGACGCTGGCCGACGAGTTCGAGGGCCGCTTCCTGCTCGGCAAGGTCGACGTCGACCGGGCCCCGCAGCTCGCGCAGGCGCTGCAGATCCCGTCGGTGCCGCTGGTCGCGCTGGTCGTGCAGGGCCGGATGATGCCGCTGCTCCAGGAGGCGCCCCCGCTCGAGGACCTGCGGGCACTGATCACCCAGGTGCTGCAGCAGATGGCCACCCAGGGCGTCAGCGGGCGGCACCAGCCGCTCACCGGCGCCGCGGCCCCCGAGGAGGGCGAGGAGCAGGAGTACGTCGACCCGCGCTACGCCCCCGCGGAGAGCGCGCTGGAAGCCGGCGACATCGACGGCGCGGTCGCGGAGTACCAGAAGCTCGTCGACGCCAACCCGGCGGACGCCGAGGCGGCCGGGGGCCTGGCGATGGCGAAGGTGCTCCAGCGGACGCAGGGCGTGGATCTGAACGCCGCCCGGGCTGCCGCCGCCGAGCGCCGCGACGACGTCGCCGCGCAGACGCTCGCCGCCGACCTCGACATGCTCGGCGGCCACGTCGACGACGCCTTCGCGCGGCTGATCGACCTGGTCCGACGTACCTCCGGGGACGAGCGGGACCAGGCCCGCCAGCACCTGCTCGGGCTGTTCGCGGCCGTCGGCAACGACGACCCGCGCGTGCTCAAGGGCCGCCAGGGGCTGGCCAGCGCCCTGTTCTGAGCTGCCGGGTTGCCAGGTCAGCCGATCCGGTAGCTCAGCTCGTCGAGGTCACCCGGGAAGAACTCGCCGCTCCCGTGCGACGCGACGATCATGTTGGCCGTGTTGGAGATCGAGCCGATCGTCTTCGACTTGGTGTACGTCGTCCCGTCGATGGTGAGCGAGATCTGCGAGGACGTCTTGGCGCAGGCGACCCGGTGCCAGGCGCCGTCCTGCAGGGCCGGGCCGGCCTGGATGCTCGTGCTCGCGAGCGACCCGGTGAACCCGCACGAGACCTGGCCGTTCGGCTGGAACTCGATCTTGAACAGCTGCTGGGGCGAGGTGCCCTTGCGGAACAGGTCGTAGTCGGGGGTGGCCGGGACCTTCGTCGTGCGCATGCTGAAGGCGATGTGCACGTCGGCCGCCAGCGGGTTCAGGTCGGCGGCGTTGGGGATCGTCACCTTCGAGGAGATGCCGTCGAAGTGGTAGCCCGTGCCGGGGAACGCCGTGTCGCCGTCCACGCTTTTGACGCTCGACGCCAGCATCCCGTCGTGGCTGCCCGTCGAGTCGACCATGATGCCGCCGCTGGTGTCGTCCATGTGCCAGGTGTCGACGTGGCCGGACGTGGACGGCGTGTCCACGGACACCGACGCCGACTTGGCCGAGAAGTTCTGGGCGTAGTCGAAGGCGGCCACCGTGTAGGAGTAGGTCGAGCCCGACGT
>Ga0308176_10003516_pt1 | contig 10056 bp, 6 predicted proteins | sample PhyCR2_3_FD_203890 | JGI IMG/M metagenome (GOLD analysis project Ga0308176, IMG submission 203890) | Soil microbial communities from UC Gill Tract Community Farm, Albany, California, United States - DLSLS.C.R2 | ecosystem: Environmental > Terrestrial > Soil > Agricultural land | place: USA... | reverse complement strand
TGAAATTGATGCCGAGCAGAGCACCGTGCTCCCGACCTTCACCTGAACGGTGCCGGTTGGCGAGAGCGACTTATAGTCGTACCCAGCACCCGTGTTGGCCGGCACGACGCCAAAGTTGACCGTGACCTCTTGGCCGAACGTCGACGGGCTCGGCGAAACGGAGCTGATGGTCGTGGTCGTGGGTGCGGGATTGACGGTGAGAGGCGTTGCCGGCGAAGGCGCGCTGGTCGCAAAGTTCGCGTCGCCACCGTAGGTCGCGGTCAGACTGAGAGAACCACCGCCGGCCGGATAGAACGTGCAGCTCCCGGCCGCAACCGTGCCCGAGCAAAGCGTGGTCGCCCCATCCGCGACGGAGACGGTACCGGTCGGGGTGCCGCTGCCCGGCGCGGTCACAGTTACTGAGTAATTGACGGTGACCTGCTGCCCAAACGTGGCCGGGCTCGGAGACACCGAGCCGATGGACGTCGTCGTCGCGGCCTGGTTGACCGTCTCCGTCTGGTTGGTCGCTGTTAGGTTGCCCGCGCCGTCCGTGGCCGTGAGCTTCGGCGAACCAGCCTTGGCGTCACGGTAATAGAAGTCCGCCGAATTGCCGGTAGTCAGGATCTGCCGGCTGGTAATCGAGGTTCCGCAGTTGGCGTCGCTGTAAAATGTCCCGCCGGTCGAGGTGCTCGACAGGTTGACGGTGACATTCGCGCTCGGGTTCGTGGCGCCACCCGTGGCGTTCTGCGTTTGGACCGTGATCTGCGGCGAGCATTGGCCGACAACCGTCGTAAACGGATCCGCGGTGAAGGCCAGCTTAGAGGCAGGAGCTACGGCCGGGACGATAGTGGTCGGGTCACTGGCCTGATTGTTATCCGTTCGGGATTCGGCACCTTGACCTCCGACCGCAACCGAAGCGGTGTTCGTGATCGAAGACCCAGCATTTGAGGCAACGTTCACTACCAGCGTGATCGCCGGCGCGGAAGTACCTGCCGCGATGGGGTTCCCGCCACCCCGAGCACAGTTCACAGTGCCGACCGGACTCTGACTACAGCTCCAGTTCGTACCGGTCCCGCTGTTGAAGGTGAATCCCGCCGGTAAGACGTCCGTCACCGTGAGAGGCCCATCCGTCACGCCCGTCCCGCCGTTCGTCACGGTAATGGTGTAGGTGCCCGTGCTGCCTGCGGTAAAATTCCCGGGATGGGACTTGGAAACTGTCAGGTCGGATGTCCCTACGGTGAAGTCGAGAGTTCTGCCATTGCCGATCTTCGTTCCGCAGGCAGTTCCGTCATCATTGTATGTCTGAACATCTAGCGTGTATTCGCCAGCACTCGACGGCGCGATCAGCGTAAGAGTCACGGGATCGGACGTCGTCACCGACGTAAGATTTGGAGTGTCGACACAAGTGTAGGAACCAATCGGGTTAGCCGGCGTGGTCTTGGGATAAATGCGCCAACCCGTCGCCTTCCACTGGTCCTGAGGTCGCGCCTGTCCAGTGATGGTGACTGTGAACGCCGCCGTGAACGAAGCCTGCGACGGATCGGGCCTTGTCGGTGCTAAGGTGATGGTGTTTACCGAGGGACTGGCGTCGGTGAATGTAACAATCAGCGACTGCTGTGAATTGGTTCTACTCGTCGCGGTCAGTGTGAACGTCACGCCGAAGTCCTCGGCATCCACGACGTACGTTGAATCGCGGAACGTCCCGTCGGCCGAAATTCCGACTGTCCATTGGTGAATATCCCCGGTCGGCGCGTCGACTAGCACAATGTCTACCGAGTCCTCCGGCGTCCAACCAGCGCCTGTGAACCAGACCGTGTCACCGGGCACGTAGTCGTCCTTGTCCGTGGTGATCGACAGGCCGTTGCCGTCGCTCGCCGTCGCCAGCGCGATGCCGGATCCGCCTCGCTCAACTCCGCCCTGGTCGGGTGCCGCCGGGTCGTCGCCGCAATTGGTGATGAACGTCAGAGCCACGACCGCCAGCGCCACACGAGCAACCGGCGTAACCAGACCGCGCATTGGTGCCTCCAAGGACGTACGAGGACTCTGCCCCAGGCTGGGGCAACGGCAGCCGACACGCCGGATGGCGATCGGTGGATTTGGAGCGTCTAGGAGCCGAACGCTGCTATGGCGTCGGACGATTTGGGTCCGCGCGCTATCGCTTGGTTATGGGGGGTGGAGCGGGTGTCACTACTTGCAGGGGTCGGGCCAAACCGGCGCGCAGATCCGGCCCTTGGTTTGTCGCCACTTACGAGAGACCTTCTGCCCTTCACCCCAGGAATGCTGATAGGCGGCTACAACGGACCGATGCTCACCGACCGCAAATCAGGCTCGCGGCCGGCAAAAGGACAGCGGCTGCAGATCGCCGCAGCCGCCGTTCACTTCCTGCTCGAAAACACGACTGGGCAGTTACTACCTACGGCTTCTCCACCGGCAGCCGCACCGCGTTCCCCCACTCGGTCCACGAGCCGTCGTAGTTCCGCACCTTGTCGAAGCCGAGCAGATAGGTCAGCGCGAACCAGGTATGCGACGACCGCTCGCCGATCCGGCAATAGGCGATGGTCTCCGCGTCCTGCTTCAGGCTGTTGTCCTGCTCGTACAGCTTGCGGAGGTCCGCCGCCGACTTGAACGTGTGGGTCTCGGGATCGATCGCCTTGCCCCACGGAATGCTCTTGGCGCCCGGAATATGCCCGCCCCGAAGGCAGCCCTCCTGCGGGTACTCGGCCATGTGGGTCTTCTCCCCGCGAAACTCCTCGGGGCTCCGCACGTCCACCAGCTGGCCCTTCCTGTCGAGGTGCTTGAGCACGTCCTCGCGGAAGGCGCGGATCTTCTGGTCGTTGCGCTCGCCGATGGTGACGTTCCCGGCGGGGTAGGAGGGCACGTCGGTCGAGAGCTTCCGGCCCTCGTCCACCCAGCGCAGCCGGCCGCCGTCCAGGATCTTCACGTTGGTGACCCCGAACAGCTGCAGCACCCACAAGGCGTAGGTGGCCCACCAGTTGTTCTTGTCGCCGTAGAACACGATCGTGGTGTCGTTGTTGATTCCGCGCGACCGGAGCAGATCCTGCAGCTTGCTCTTGCCGACGTAGTCGCGGATCAGCGGATCGTTCAGGTCCGTGGTCCAGTCGATCTTGACCGCGCCGGGAATGTGGCCGGTGTCGTACAGCAGGATGTCCTCGTTGGACTCCACCAGTCGGACCTTGGGATCGTTCAGGTGCTGGGCGACCCAGTCGGTCGAGACCAGCACCTCGGGGTGGGCGTAGCCCCGCTGCTCGATGGGGGTCGCCGCCGGTACTGCCTGCGCCGTCGTCATGCCTCTCTCCTTTGCCGCTGTGGACGAGATCGCTCGTCGGTGCGAAACGAAAACCGGCCGCGGGCTCCATGGGGAGTGCGGCCGGTCGGTCTCGATGATCTCCTGAGCTCGCGCGCGACCGCTCTACCCCCGGGCCCGGAGACGGGCAGCGTGGGGACAGCACATCACGACCATCGCGCGCTTCGGCAACATCGGATCAAACTCGGGGGTTCGAGATGCCTGATAATTACGACCCCCTGGAGGTAGGTGTCAACCGGTCGGCCTCCGGGATGTGCCCCGACGGCGCTACCGATCTGCCCGGCGGCACCAGGTCTGGAGCTCTCCATAGGCCCGGAGCACCTCGTCCCGCGAGCCCCCCAGCATCACCACTCCGCAGCGGCCCTGGCCCAGCCGGCTCACGTGATAGGGAACGATACCCGCGCCGGTGCGGATCGAGTACAGAAACGGCTCCGCTACCCGGCGGAACCGGGCAAAGCTCATCGGCCGGAGGTCGAGGGTGCCCGACACGAAGGCCGCGCTCTCGGCACGGCCCCACTGGCGCTGGGCGGCATTCAAGCGCTGCTGGATGGCGAGCGGGTAGGTGGCGCCGTCCATCCCCGGATGCAGCTCGGCCAGGATCGTGCGCAGCTCGCCGGTAGCCGGGTCCGCATATTCGACGAAGTCGAGGCCCAGAAGGCCGGTGTAGCCCTCACCCTGGAGCCAGCCGGCCAGCCGCTCGGACCAGTCGAGCATCGCCTGCACGCTCCGGCCGGTGGAGGGATAGATGTTGCCGCCGTGCACGAAGGGCCGCTCCCAGCGCTGATCGGTCACCCCGACACAGACGATCGGACCGCCGGCGGGCGCCACGTGGAGCTGCACGTGCGGCGATACGATGGCCGGCACCAGCTGCTCCACCAGGTAGACCTGGTTGTCGTGGCGCTGGCCCAGCCGCCGGAGCAGGCCGTCGACGTCTTCGCCCCGGCGCCCGCCAACCACGAAGGTCGATGTGCCGGCCGCGCCGTGCGCACCCCGCACGATCGCCTGCCCGGTGGCGCCCAGGTGGCGCTCGACCGCCGCGCGCAACGCATCATAGTCCCGCCGCCGCCGGCCGCCCGCCTTGGGGAGCGTCACCACTTCGCCAGGCGCCACCGGCACGCCCAGCTCGACCGCCTTGGCGCGAATGTGGTGCTTCTGACTGGCATACGCCGCCATGACCGGGTCAGGCGCGGCAACCCGGACCTCGATATCGGCCGCCACCTCGAGCGCCGCCGCCAGCGATCGCTCCCCGGTTGATGCGGCGTAGGGGTGCAGCCGGGTCACCCCGTTCCGGCGGAGCAGCTCGGCCAGGGCCCGGAGCGCGTCGGCGCTGTTCGCGAGACGAGCCCAGAGCGGGCGCTCGGCGGCACCGGACGGGCCGTGCGCGGGCGCGCCGAACCGGGATGCGGCCACCACGTGACCGCGATGGGGGCCGAGCCCCAGGTCGGAGAGATAGGACAGATAGGCCGGCTCTACTTCATCCGGCACGCAGACGATGTCCTGGGGCCGCGCCAGCACCAGCGCGCGGTCGGCGTATGCCTGGCCGTGCACGAACAGCTGCGCGGGCGATCCGCCCGACAGCCACTCCGCAAATTGGGTCACCAGCTGCTCGAGGGAAGCTCCACCACCGGCCCGCGGACCGGCGCGTGCCGCCGGGCGCCGTTGTAGAGCGAGAGGTAGCGCGTGGTCACCCGATCCCAGGAGTGCTTCTGCTCGGCCTGGCCTCGGTTCCGGCGACTGATCTCGCTCCGGAGCCGGGGATCGGCCGCCAGGTAGGAGATCGCGTGCGCCAGCTCGCGCGGGCGGCCGGGGGGCACCAGCATGCCGTTCCGGGCGTGCTCGACCAGCTCGGGAATCCCGCCCACATCGCTCCCCACGATCGGGAGCCCCGAGGCCAGCGCCTCGAGAAAGCTGTTGCCGAACGACTCGACCCGCGGAACGAGCGTGAACAGGTCCGCCTCGCGGTAGCGGCACGCCACCTTGGTGGGATCGAGCCAGCCGGAGAACCGGACCTGGCGCTCGAGGTCCAGGCGGCGCACCTGCTCGCGCAGCGGCTCCTCCTCGGGGCCGGTGCCGACGATCTCGAGCTGGTAGCGATGCCGGTCGAGCAGCGCGATCGCGTCGATCAGATCAGCTACCCGATTCCGTTCGACCAGCCGAGCCACTGCCAGACAGCGGATCACGCCGTCGGGCGCGCGGCGGACCGTCGTCCGGGGGCGAAACCGGTGAAGATCCACGCCGTTCCGGACCACCGAGTACCGGAGCCGAGCATCGGTGCGCTGGGCCAGACGGCCCAGGCTGTCCGAGGGCACGACCACGCAGTCGGCCCGGTGCCAGATCCAGCGGGTGAGCGGGTGAAGCAGGCGATGGGCCCGCTCGACGCCCCGATGGCCCACATCGTAGCCCGGCACGTCCGAGCCCCTGAGTGACACGATGATCGGCGCGCCGTGCACATCGAGCAGCGGGAGCATGGCGGCGGTGGGCAGCGAGAACACGAAGTGGACCAGGTCGTACTGCTGCTGCTCGAGCAGCCGTCGGACCGCGGGCAGCGCGGCGGAGAGATAGCCCACGGCACCGCGGACACCGGCCTCGTGCGCGGCCCGCCGATGGCTCGGCACCCGATGCACGGTGACGACGCCTTCGGTCTCGCTCTCGCCGTCCCAGAGGACCCTGGGATCAGACGACGCCTGCTCGCCGCCGGCCACCACGTCAACCACCACGCCGCGCATGGCCAATCCTTCGGCCAGCGCCTGGGTGGCGAGGCCTGCACCGCTGCCGCAGGGCGGATACTCGTAGTTGAGCAACAGGACGCGCATGCGCGTGGGCCGCTCCGCTGGGAGTGGGACGGGTGGTCGGGCGTTTCGGTCGGGTACACGGGCCGGAGGGGCAAGAGGTACGCCAGCGAACAGCGCGGTGCAGCGGATGGAGTACTGGGTTGCAACTGTACCGTGGTGCGGGGGTTGGGAGAGGGGTGCGCTGACGTGCAGTGGCTTGCGCTACGAGGGAAGCCGAGGGCTGATGTAGCGGATCGACGACAGGGCGGAGGCCCTAGAGAGAGATTCCCCCGCTGGGCTCGGCGTGAGGGATCCTCAGCTCCCGAGTAACGCCTCCAGCGTGCGACCGCCTGGAAGTCGGGCGACACAGCGGGCCTTGCACCCGCAGGCCGCCCCGACGTCAGCCCTTGAACTCGCGGACCGCCGCGTAGAGCAACCCATCGAGCACCTGCCCGTCCTTCACGGCCGACTGGCGGAGCCGCCCCTCGAGCTGGTAGCCGGCCCGCTCGAGGACTCGGCACGATCCGGGATTGGTCTCGAAGACGTTCGCGTAGAGGCGGCAGAGGCCGAACCGATCGAACGCATACTCGGTGAACCGGCGCACTGCCGCGCTGGTGATGCCGCGATTCCAGTGCGCCTCGCCGAGCCAGTAGCCGATCTCCGCGGAGTACCGCTCGACATCCTGCTGGAGGAACACGCCGATGCCGCCGGCGGCCTCACCGTTCACTTCGATGGCGAACTGGGTCTCGGGATCGGCCGCCGAGGCCAGCGCGACCCAGCTTTCGGCGGCGCCCAGGGTATACGGGTGGGGAAACCGATCGCGCACCTGAAGCCAGATGTTCCGGTTGTTGGCGTGACGCGCGAGCGAGGGCGCGTCACCCGCCTGCCAGCTTCGGATGCGGCCGCCGGGAAACTCGAGCTCCATCCTACCGGCGCCCGGCCGGGTCTGTCGTTGCCAGCTCGTCGGGTGCCGCGGGGCGGAAAATCAGGTCGAACGCGAGAAACAGGGTCTTGGAGAAGGGGAAGAACACGAAGGGGGCCAGGATCATCAGCGTGATCCCGCCGTACTCCAGCAGCGTCCACGGAGGTGTGGGCCAGGTGAGCAAGATCGTGCCGATGAACACCGCGGCGAACAGGAGCTCGGCCGCGATGATATTGAACATGTACGAGCCGACCTGGTAACCCTCGTCGCCGCGCTCGGTCCTGAGCCCGCACACCGGACACCGCTCGCGCACCCGAAACCACGAGGTGAACAGTCTGCCCTGCCCGCAGTTGGGGCAGCGGAGCCGGAGTGCGCGAGCGAAGAGCACGAGCGCGCGGGAGAGTACGCTGGCCATAGGCGAAAGGTAACCGCCCGCAGGAGTTACCCTGATCCGAGCGCAGTGGACATGCCAGGACGCATGCCCACGGCGCGGGGTCTACCGCGGGCACTGCCAGGGTTCGGCTTCCTGCCCTGCCCCGCTACATCCGGAACAGATAGCTCATCTTGAGGAAGAACCCGTCCTCCGAGCGCCGCAGTCCGGTCCGGAGCGGATCGTCGGGGTCGACCGGATCCCGCAGCGTGCTTCCGTAGCCCGCGAACAGAACCGTACCCGGGTTGGGCTGGTAGGAGAACAGCAGGTCCCCGCGGAACGACTCGTGCTTGAACGCCGTGGCCTGGACGAAGTCGCCGACCTCGGGATCGAAGATCAGGAGCGGCCCCTCGGTCCGGGTGTTGTCGCGCAGGTCGTCCTGTCGCTCGCTGGTGTACTCGCCCACCATCCGGAGGAAGATCGGCCGGGAGAGCTGATACTCGACCTTGAGGCGAGGAATGTGCTGCACGTTGACCATGCTCGCGTCGGTGCGGCGCGTCACCTGCTGCAGCTGGTAGGTACCGCTGAACCGGAGCTGGTCCGTGGGCCGCCAGTCGACCCCGCCCTGGATCCAGAAGATGGCGCCCGAGGCCCACTCGTAGAAATTCTCGTCGTGGCCCCACAGGACGAACAGGTTGCCGGAGAAGGTGGCGAACTCCGGCGTGGCCATCTGGAGCACGAAGTCACGGTTGGGGATCCGCGCCCGGCCCACGAACGGGACCGTGTCCGAGCCGAGTAGAACCCGATAGTCGCCGTACACCTCCGAGGGATAGCCGAACTGTTCCACCAGCATCGACGCCCCCGCGGTCCAGCCGCCCCGAAACCCGAGGTTGGCGTTGAAGTGCATCTTCTCCTCCTGCATCCCTGCGTCGGTCGCGAACTGATCGTAGCGGTAGAGCCCATCGAGGTTGATATCGCCGGTGACGCTCTCGAGCAGGCTCCCGGGCCGGCCGTACAGCGTAACCCGCGGCTGGAAGTTGATGTGCGAGTATCCCGCGCGCGGGAAGAACCCGCTGCGGGCGCGGAAGTCGGGATCGCTCGCGTCGGCGCCGAGCCGCCACCCGAAGGCGCGGCCGTTCCGCACGAAGCGCGCGAAGAGGAGTGGCGCCGTGGAGGTGACACCCGCGGTGCGGGTCCGGCTCCCGGCCGCCTGCAGCTGCAGGCTGTAGACGCCGCCGAACAGGATCCGGGCGTCGGCCCCGGCCACCCGGTTGTAGTCGCCGCCCACCTCCCGGTCGGTATAGACCAGGCCCAGACGAGACTGCGCCCCGACGTCGCGCTGCACCCGAAGCAGGTTGTAGATCGGGTGGTCCTTGCCGGTCGGCGACACGCCGGGGTCATCCACCGCCGAGAGCAGCCCGATGTCGGTGCCGAACCCCTTGCCGGTGAGCTTCACGGCGGCCACCGGCTGCACGATGCGCCGGGTGTAGATCAGCGAGTTGGGCGTGCTGAACTGCTCTTTGCCGTCGAGGAAGAAGGGCCGCTTCTCCGAGAAGAACAGCTCGTTCCGTGGGTCGAACTGGAACTGACCGGCGTCGGACTCCACCTGGGAGAAGTCCGGGTTGGCCGTGCCGTTGAGGTTGAGGTTGTTGGTGATGCCCCACCGCACCGAGCCGCCGAACTCCGGACCGCCGCCCGAGTAGTCCCAGCCATTCGAGCCTCTCGCCCCGGTGGTCTTGGAGGTGACCGACGGGTTGAACTCGAGCACCAGCCCGCGCCGCATGTCGGTGAGGCCGACCAGGTGGCCGGACTGACCCAGGAACGAGGCGCTGGCCCGCTTGGCCGGTGACCAGGAGTCCTCGGCGCCCGAATGCTGGACCTGGCGGGTGATGTTGATGCCCCAGCGCTGCTCCTGCGCCGGCTGGAACCTGAGACTCTTGAACGGGATCCGGACTTCGATCTCGTATCCGTAGTCGGTGAGCCGGCCCTTCGAATCGTACACGTAGTCGGGGCTCAGGTCGGCTGCCTCGCGCCGCACGACGGCGTTGTTGAACCCGTTGCCGCTGGTGGAGCCGGTCTCGACCAGCGCGCCGTCGGACTGCACGCCGAACGGATTGACCGCGAACATCGAGGCCTGACGACCGTCGTCGAAGGTGCCGAGCAGGATCTGCACATTGTCGTCGGCGTCGATGTGGTCGCGATCGGCCAGGGTGGCGTGCACCTGGCCGTGCGACTCGAAGGCGCGGATGCCGAAGTGGATCGCCGTGGCCGAGTACCACACCAGCACCTCGGTGGAGTCCGCGGCCGGCACGCCGTCCACCGGCGCGAACTGGGAAAACCCGGTCAGCAGCGCCGCCTCCGCCCAGGCGGGCTCGTCCAGCACGCCGTCCACCGTGATCTCGGACTCGAGCCTGGGCGGCCGCACGTCCAGCCGGCCATCGCGCCCGTTGTAGACGGACGCGGGGTCCGTCTCTCCGACCAGCAGCAGCAGCGGGAGGAGCATGGGTTCCAGGGTGAGTGGTATCAAGGTCTACGCGAGGCGGCTCGCCGGGGTTTCGGCCGGAAGGCAATGGTCAAACGGTCGGACGGTCGGACGCTCCGCCACAAGCCAGGCCATGGGAGCGCCGTACCCGACCGTCCGACCGTCGTCCCGTCAGTTCGTCGTGTGCTGCAACGGCTCCGGCAGGTC
>Ga0308176_10003515_pt1 | contig 10056 bp, 5 predicted proteins | sample PhyCR2_3_FD_203890 | JGI IMG/M metagenome (GOLD analysis project Ga0308176, IMG submission 203890) | Soil microbial communities from UC Gill Tract Community Farm, Albany, California, United States - DLSLS.C.R2 | ecosystem: Environmental > Terrestrial > Soil > Agricultural land | place: USA... | reverse complement strand
ACGGCCCTAAAAACACCGCGCCGTCGGCGAAGCGCAGCGGGAAAGCGCGGGCCTTGCGGCCTTCCAGTTCGGCTTCCTTGCCGAGTGCGTTGATGCCCGCGACGACGCCGGCATTGGCGTTCTGCTTGACGACCTTGCCGAGCCCCGGGATCGCGCGGTCGAGCGCGCCGAACAGGTTGTTGAGGTCCTGCGTCTTGACGCCCGGCGCCACGCGATCGAGGGTTGCCTGCGGCACGCCCTCCTCCAGCATCTTCTCGATGCCGAGCGCCGGAATCAGCTTCTCGATTCCCGCCACCGTCATCTGCAACTCGCCGTCGATCCTTCCCTGGGCGTTGAGGCTCAGCGTGCCCGCGGCCACCGAGATCAGGTCGCCCTGCTGGACCCGCGAGCGCACGATCTCGACATGGCCGCCCGCCGCCTGGATTTCCCGAAAGCGTTCCGGCCAGGGCTTTGGCTTGAAATCCTTCAGGCCGGTCAGCCGGGTTTGCACGTCGGCATCGAACGGCGCGGCCAGCAGCGGATGCACGTCCTGCAAGCTGCCGCCCGCGATCTGCAACGCGGTTTCAATGATCGGATTGTCCTGCGCCGAGCCTTCGGCGATGCGACCGTGCAGTTCGACGTGGTTGGCCTTCGCCAGCGGCGTATCCGCCGACCCATTGACGCGATTGATGGTGGGATTGTTGAACTCGATGGAAGCGCGCTGCGGAATATCCGGCAGCCCGTGCACGCTGCTCTGACCCAGGCTCCAGTTCACCTTCAGCGACGGCGGCTGGCCGTGATCGGAGATCGTGGCCGGCGCCTTGAATTCGGCGATCAGCAGTTTCGGCTGGTAGATCTGGGCGATCACCAGGATTTCGCTGAGCCGCGCGGTGAACAGCGCTTTCGCATCCGCCGTCTGCGAGAACAGCGACACGCTGGCGTCGCCACAGCTCACTTCGAAGCGGAACGGGAAACCCGCGACCTCGCGCTTGCCGCACGCATAGACCCGGCCGGATTTCGCCTCCTGCGCCGCCCACGCGTCGGCACGGACGCCGACCTCGGACGCCGCGTAGAACCAGAACGCGCTCCACGCCACCGCGGCGACCACGACGAGTGCAGGCAGGATGAAGAGGCGCCACAGCGGGCGCCGGCGCGGCGCGGGGGTCATATCAGGCATGCGGCGTCCTTTGGCTTTCGATTTTGTCGAATATAAGCATCGGCGCTCGCAACAAAAGGCATTGATTTCACTTCGCTTTCTGGTAGCGGTGCGGGCATGTCCGCGATTACGCTGAGCGATACGGAATTCTCCACAGGCGACCTCTGGGTGTTCGGCTACGGCTCGCTGATGTGGCGCCCGGGCTTCGAGTTCATCGAACGGGTTCCGGCCCGGCTGATTGGCGAACACCGCGCGCTCTGTGTCTATTCCTTCGTTCATCGCGGCACGCCGGAGAAGCCCGGCCTCGTGCTTGGGCTCGACCGCGGCGGCGCCTGCCGCGGTGTCGCGTTCCGCGTCGCGGCGAACAACGCCACCTCGACCGTCGCCTATTTGCGCGAACGCGAACAGGTCACTTCAGTCTATCGCGAAGTGAAACGGTCGGTGTGGCTGGAGAACGAGGCGCGCGAGCGCATCAGCGCGCTGGCCTACGTGGTCGACCGCGGCCACGTGCAATATGCCGGCAGGCTGTCGCCCGCCGAGCAGTTGCGGCACGTGCTTCAGGGACACGGCCAGTCCGGCGTCAATCGTGATTACGTGCTGGCTACGGTGAAGGCGATCGAGGCGGAAGGATTTCGCGATCAGCCGCTGCATCGGCTGGCAGCGATGCTGCACGACCAGCATCCGCGGCCTCTTCCCGCGGAGAACGGCGACCGTTGAGCGCGGGCTGCAGCGCGCGCCCTTAACCACCCGACATGTTCAATCAACATCGACCCCAGAGGCCGGGCGGACGTTGTTGGCTGCGCCGAGACTGACGCGTTCCAGAGAGTATTGCCGTTTTTTCCTGATTTAACGCATCGGCGTGCGGGCTGCTCGATGCGTGACGCCGCCAGCGATTTGCATGCTCGTCAGAGGGCTAACTCATGCGTCCCTGCGGATACCAATTGCAGGCGTCCGGCCACACGGGACCATTCGTTTTTCGGCTTCGGCGGGCTTGCTCCAGGTCGCATCACATTTTTCGGCATAGTGCTGGCAAGCAGCTGAAATTACAGGGCTCAGGCGATCCGGGGCGCGCGGCAGGGGTTCCTATGCCCTTTGGCATATGGCCAGTCAGTGAGCTTTAATATTTGGTTAAGGGGCAATAAATGCGCCCCGCAAACGTGGAAATTAAAGTCGTTATTCTAAGTAGTGGAGATTACCATATGAAAACCCGATTAATTGCAGCATTTGCCTTTGCGGCAGCTTTCGCGGCAACGCCCGCAAGGGCAAACCTGGTTCTGCTGAACGATGTCACGTTGTCAGGCCAGGGTATCGGCGCCACGTTGACGGCTCTGACGCTGCAAACCCCCAACGGCAACGCGATCACTGAAAGCGGCGGGGTCAATTTCGACAACAGCGTGACCGGCAACGCCAAGTCCGGCGCTAGCCAATCCACCACATTTACTTATGCGAACCTCGGAATCACGACTGCCAGCCAGCTCGGCCTGGTTGTAAATCTCACGGAGAACGACAATCAGGTTACGATCACGGCCCCGAACTACATCACTATGACGGCCTTCAGTTCGACGGGTACGGTACTCGGAACGTTTACAACCGACCTCACCGATATCCTTGTAACCGACCTAGGAAACGGAGCCGGCGGCTCCGGGATCGTTTTCGGGCTTGATGCAACGCAGGCGGCCGCTTTGGACGCGTTCGGCACGGGCATTGTGCTGGCGCTCAGTGCCACCTTCACAAACGCCCAAGGCGGCAACGACATCATCCAGGCGGTGCAGCTTACCACGGCTATTCCCGAACCCTCCACCTGGGCGATGATCATCCTCGGTTTTGCCGGTGTGGGCTTCATGGCCTATAGGCGCAATCGGCCGGATGCGGTGCGGCTCGTCTAATTCTCAATCGCTTACGAAAAAGGGTCTCTGAAAAGGACCCTTTTTCGAACCGCGTTTTCATTGAAGCAAATTTAAATTGCAGTCCGCAGGGGCGGATTATGACGCTCGCTAATCTCGATGCCTTTCCAACCGATGAACTCTGGGCCATCCATGAGCGGGTCGGGTATCTCTTGACCAGAAAATTGCAGGCAGAGAAGTCCCTGATTGAAGCGCGTCTGACGAAATTGCGGAGACGCCCCAATGTGTCTCCGAAATTTCAGAACCCGAATGAGCCTTCCCAGACCTGGTGTGGCCGCGGCAAACGGCCGGAATGGGTCCGCAGACTGCTTGCGGCGGGCAAGACGATGCAGGATCTGCAAATTAAGGAAAGCGCTGAGGCAGGACAGACGCTCGACAGTGAGTGATGCATGCACTCTTCAAGGGATCTACTCGGCGATCTTCGACGCCTGCAATACGCACTTCTGGTGGCGTCGGAAGAACTCGATCGGATTGAGCGTAGACCACATTACTCTCTTCAATTTGCAGGAGAGACATTGTCTGCGGGAAACAAAGGCACAGAGCTGTCCGTCGCCAAGTTCGCATTCGCAGTTTCGGGCAGAACTGAAAATGAGTAATGGCGGGCGCAACCATAGGACAGCGATGGAGCGCCCTGAGCTTCCCTTCGTGTAACGAACCGGAGCCTCTATATTTCCGTCGTTGGCCCATCAAGTCGGCGAGCACCGACGCCGACGCGGGTCATTTCACTCATCTTCCGAAATCGCGCATCGCCGCAAACATCACGGCAGCAGGTCGTGCGGCAAGTGTCCCAAGGCAAGATGCTGACCGCTTTGGACGTGACCGTTGCCGTGTACTTCCAAAGTGGCCGGGGCCGTTTCAAGGATGGCTGTCAGTTCGGCGCCTTGGATGGGCGTATCAGGCTCCGTCAGGTCAACGACCGCGCTGGGGCTGGAAGATGGTGTGTCGTTGTTGAAGTGAAAAGACGATTCGGGCCCGGTGCCGGGCGCGGGATCAGCCGGCTGGGTGGGTACTGATGTTTCCACAGAAGCGGTGTGCAACACCTGCGGGGAGTTGCCATGATCGACACCCGCCGCTTCCATAGTGCTTACAGATGCTCCGGATGAAGGGAGCTGTGAGTTGCCGTGGCCCGGCGTGTCGCCCGGATCGGTTGATTCAGCGGCGACTGATGGCGACTCAACGGCCGTCTTGGAGGCCTGCTTCGAATTGCCGTGGCCAGCGCCGTTACCCGGCGTGCCGGGCTCGAGCGGCTCAGCCACGCCCGTAGCGCTTGTCGCCGCCGGTGGCGAGGCGTGCGGGTTCTCGTGGCCATTGTTGCCCAATGCGACGGCCGGATCGGCTGGGTCATCAGCGGCCGATGGCTTTACGGAGACAGAGTGCGAAGGATGCTCCGAGTTGCCGTGCCCAGCGCCATTAGCCGGCGCGTCGCCAGGCGCGACCGGATCGGCCACTTCGACAGCGCCTTTAGCTGCCGGCTGTGAAACGTGCGGGTTGTCGTGACTATTGTTACCCGATGTGACTGCCGTGTCGGTTGATTCATCGGCGGCCGATGGCTTTACGGAAGCCGAATGTGAAGGATGCTCCGAGTTGCCGTGGCCTACGCCATTACCCGGCGCGTCACCAGGCGCGACCGGGTCGGCCACTTCGACAGCGCCTTTGGCGCCTTTAGCTGCCGGGTCCGAAGCGTGCGGATTGTTGTGGCCGCTGTTGCCCGGTGCGACGACTGGGTCGGCTGGTTCATCAGCAACCGATGCCTTTGACGAGGCCGAGTTTGCAGGATGCTCCGACTTGCCGTGAGCCCGGCCATTGCCTGTCGAAGCAGCGGGTTCGACGGTCTCCGCTGCGACCGGAGTCACAACTGGCGTACTAAAGTCAAAGAATTCAAGGCCGACGGTTGCATGCGGATTGCCATGCCCGATCGTGTCGACGCCGTTATTCGAGTGAACCGGCTCCGTCTTGAAAGCGGAATTTTCGTTGCTCGGAACCGTCGTGTGGCCATACGCAGACTCGTTCAATGATATTTGCGTCGGGAGAACAACCGCAACAACCTGCTGCTCGTTCGTTCCATGATCCGAATCGTCGAAACTGGCGAGTCTGATCGAGCCGCCGGAGACGCCCCGGTCATGCCCGAAATGAAACCTCAAGCCGTCCTCGGCAGGCATGGTCCATGCACCAGCCGTGCCGAGTGCATCGCCCGCCCCTTTTTCGATGGAAGCATCGACACCGTCCGTCGTCAGGGCGGTCCCATCGCTAGCAAGCGCCTCCAGCAGCGCAGGATCGATCCCGTCCAGTGCCACCGCCGCAGCCGCTGCATCCGGCTGATAGACGAAGTCGGCCTCGGCAACGGATGCTACTCCCTGCAAGTGGATTTCCAGCAAGCCGGCGTCGCCGATATCCAGGCTATGATCCGTCGGATTCAGATAGACGATCGTTTCATTGCTGACGGGGTTGTAGATCCAGGCCAGGGTGTGCGGCGGAACGGATTGATTTGCTGACGTCAAATGCAGGAACGCCAGCGCGCCGAAAGCGGCCAGGTTGATCCTGTCCGAACCCGACGTGAAATCGATGGTGTCGAACCGGCGGGAATGAGAGTCGGCCGCTGAAAGATAGACAAAGCTGCCGCCACCATGCCCGTCCGTCAGCTTGTCTGGACCATCCCCCGGGGCGGCGCCTCTGCCGCTGACGGTGTCGATGCCGGATCCGCCGTGGAGCGTGTCGTCTCCTCTATTGCCCTCGACCGTATCGCCCTCTGCGCTTCGGCCAATGACATTCAAAAGGCCGTCGCCGTGGAGGGTATCGTCACCTGCTCCACGATGAATGATCTGCCCCGAATGTCCTGAGCCCGCGACGCTGTCCTGTCCGGAAATGGCAAACGCCGAGGACGGTTGGGAGCCCTGCACAAATGGATCCGAAGCCGGGAGGTCGACACCGGAGTCTACGTTGCTGGCGACATAAATGTTGATCGCTTGCGCGATGCCATCCTGCGCCGCCACTGCGGCGGTATCGATCAGCATTTCGCCCGGCTTGAGCGCCTGCACTTCGGCATGGGAATTGTCGAGCGCGATGATCCCGATGCCGGCCGCCGTCAGGGCGGAGATGCCATAGCCTCCATGACCTCTGGCGGGATACGAAGCAAAAGTCGGCGACGGGACTGGCTGCTCTGTCGCCGAGTTTTCGGCCGGCCTATCGTTGACCGACGGCCGTAACGGCGGAATGGAAAGAGCGGATGTGCTTGACCCGATCTGGCCGTAGCCTCTTACGATGTTGGAGAAGGACGCCTGCTCGGCCGCGTGCGGACCTTCCGTTCGCCCCGCCGGGTGGGTGACCTGAATCTCTTTCGTAGACCAATCTTTCTGACCGACCGTCTCGCCGGAATCCGCAGCGGTATCGCGCCGAAGGACCGTCTTCTTCCAGAACTCAAACACGGAGTGCTCGGCATCCTTCCGCGCCGCGCTGTCATCGTCGGGCAGGGTGTCGCTCGCATCCGATGGCCTGACGTCGCTCAACATGGCGAGCGCCAGAGCGAGCGAAAGCGCGGTGAAGCCGGTGGATCGCTGCAACAACGCGATCGTGGCCAGCACGGTCCTGTTACTGATTTCAAGCTTCTGGAAGATATTGTAGAGATGTACTTTGACGGTGCCGCGGGAAACGTTCAGCTCGCGCGCAATCTCCTTGTTCGACAAGCCCTCCGCCACGAGCTGGACGATCTGGCGCTCGCGATGCGTGAGCGCCCCCAGCATTTTCTCGATTTTTGTGCCGTCTACGCCGTTTTCGATCTGCGAAAGCTCTCTGGACGGCTTCGGCGACGCGCCGGCGTTCTCCGTCGCCAACCTCAGGGACCGCAGGATGGTGTCGGGGTCGGCGTATGCCGAAACGGCGCTGCAGGCGCCGGCCGCGACAGAAGCGGCGAGATTGTTATCTCCTTCGCAATCCGCAAAGAACATCAACCGGGTGCGAAGATTCTCGGCTTCCGCAACGGCGAGGATCTCCGATACCGTCAGGTCAGGCAGCGTTCCAGCAACGAGGGCGACGTCGGGCGCCAAATTCCTGATAGCTTCGAGGCAGCTCGTTCCGCAGCCACACGATGCGACAATTTCGAAGTCGTCCTGTGTGGCAAATATCGACTTCAACCCTTGCAGAACGATCGGCTGCGGGTCTGCAATCACCAGGCGGATGCAGCGCTTGAATTTTACCAGGCCCGCGGACACATCTAGCATGGGCTTGACCTCATCTGTCCCGTGCCGTGCCGGCCTCTACCAGCTGCTCCACCGACGCTGGATTTTCTCGTGCCGGGAGCCAAGGCTACCCGTGCCAGTTTCTGAGCCGGATAAGCCAAGGGGAAAATTGAGCAGACTAATACAGTTTGCATCTTGTGCGCTGCAAGAGGCGCCCCACTCTCACTAAAGTCCCTGAGGCCAGAATGAACCCCTTTTAGGCCCATCCTACAAGTGCTTGAGAGTCGGCTTTTTGTGGAGGCCTTGACCCGTTGCCCGGCCTGCCACATCCTGCCCTCATGGATCAAGAGCAGGAAAAGTCGGCAGTCGAACAGAGGCTGGCGCGCTGTAGACAGCTTTCCAAGGAATATGTCAGCGAGCCGACGGCGACCCACCTTCGGGAATTGGAAGCAGAGCTGATCGCCCAGCTTCGCCGACTGAAGGAGCGGTAACCTGCGGGTTTCGTCCCCTGCTCGCCCCGTTCCCTTGCCGGACCCGGGAGGCCTGCTTCCCCGCTTGAAACGAAAACGAGCGCGGCCATACCACGCTCGCGTAAACCGTTCCCGCCCCTGTTCCTAGCGAATGGATTCGGCGGAAGTGCTCACCGGTGCGACATGCGAACCGCGGTTCCGCCCTTTGGGTTCCGGCCGCACATCAGCGCCGCGATGACCGCACGCCGTGCAGATAAACAACGCCTCCAGATCCGACAGCCACAGGCTTCCAGGCCAGCAGTCAGCGTCCATCACGATCGAACGGGAGCAATCAGGGTTACCGCACAATACATGCAGTCGATCCGCGCCGGACTGCCGCATTTGTCCCAAGGTGATCTTCTTGTCGGATAGCATGCCCCAGTTTTGTCAAGAATCGCCCTCAGCCGAAATATGGCAATCGGCATAGATTTACCGCACGGCACGTTCCGACGCGGTTCTCCGGAGGCGTGCCGCTCGACAGGCCGACAAGCGAGACCGGGGAAAGCACAGCAGATAGCGGCCGCGTTGAAGGCCATCGAGTCGGAAGGCGGTTCGCGGTCGGCCCACCCGCGGACCCGCGAGCGATGCCGCGCGAACCAGCATCCGCGGCCTCTTCCCGCGGAGAACAGCGACCGCTGAAAGGCGGCGTGCGCATCCGCAATGGCCAATATCACGAAGCTTTAGTCGCAAATGACGAGTGCCTGTTGGCCTGGTGCTGACCTTCCGTCGGAGCGCCGCCATGTCGGCTTCCGCGACAATAACCGACCGAAGGTGAGCGCGCTGACGAGGGCAGCTTGTGACCCTTAGCAGACCAAATTCAATACGCTCCGGAAGGTTGGCTTTGACCCGAAGTGGACTCTCGCATCGGCTACTAGTCAGCTTCAACGTAGCGAATGATGCTCTGGTTTTGAACGCTTGCAACCAGTTCATCCGCGCGGGACAAAAGTCGGCACAGCAAGGGAGAGGAATTTGCCTGGTTGTAGCCGAGAGTGAGATCGACGGTTGGTGGGGCGCCCTCGAGCGCTCTGGCAACAACGTTTGGCGCCAGCATATTCTGCGCATAGAGCGGAACGAGGGTCACGCCGCCCGTGGATGCGACCAGCGACATGGCCGACGATATGTTCTCGCCTTCGTACTTTGCCTTGAGCACGATCCCGACCTTCGACGCATAATCCTGGATCACGGCGTGCAATACCGGAGACGTTCTCGCCGAACTGACATAGATCTCGCGAACAAGATCCTGCGGGCGAATCCTTTTGCGCGCGGCCAGGCGATGGTCTGCCGGCAGCACTGCGATCAAGGGCTCCTTCGCCAACAACTTGAAAGTCACGCCTCCGTTCTGTTTCTCGGGGCGGAGAAAGGCGATGTCCAGCTTCCCGCGCGCTAATGCGAGGGCGAGTTCTGGCGAGGACTGACTACACAGGGTGACTTCGACCTCCGGCTCTTCCTCGCGGAGGATACGCAATAAGTGGGGGAGCCACATCACCTCCAGCCCGACCATGAACCCCATGGAGAGTGCTGGCTTTTGCGGCTGTGCGGTCCGCCGCGCACCATCTGTCGCCGCTTCGACTTGTAACAGCGCCAGCCGCGCGTGATCGAGAAAAACTCTTCCGGCATCGGTAAGCGCCACGCCACGCGCCTGCCGCTCCAGCAACTGCACGCCAACTTCGGATTCCAGATCGCGAATCTGCCGGCTCAGCGACGGCTGCGAAGTGTTCAGGCGCCGTTGGGCAGCGGTCAAAAAGCTACCTTCCTCCGCAACGGCAACGAAATAACGCAAATGCCGAAGTTCCATCCGCCCTCGATATGCTTCCCAAGCATACATCGCAGCCTACTAGGTCTTTGTCATTCGCGGAAGCAAGATTTACCTTTGGAGGCGTTCAACCAAAAGAGGATAAAAACAATGACCTCAACTTCCAAGCCGGCAATCGTGTTTTGCCATGGCCTTTGGGCCGACGGATCATGCTTCAACAGAATTGAGTAACGCGTGGCTCAATGGATCAATTGATCGCTATCTTTTCAATAGAATGTCAAACAACGCAGATGGAGCGCCTCGATGTCCACGATCACTACTAACGACGGTGTAAACATCTTCTACAAGGATTGGGGATCAGGTCAGCCGATCGTTTTCAGCCACGGCTGGCCGCTGACAGCGGACGACTGGGATGCCCAGATGACGTTCTTCCTTCATCACGGGTATCGGGTGATCGCCCACGACCGGCGCGGCCACGGCCGGTCCGACCAGCCCAGCACCGGCAACGACATGGAGCATTGGGTTGATGACCTCGCGGCCCTGACTGAACACCTCAACCTGAGCGACGCGATCCACATCGGGC
>Ga0308176_10003514_pt1 | contig 10057 bp, 18 predicted proteins | sample PhyCR2_3_FD_203890 | JGI IMG/M metagenome (GOLD analysis project Ga0308176, IMG submission 203890) | Soil microbial communities from UC Gill Tract Community Farm, Albany, California, United States - DLSLS.C.R2 | ecosystem: Environmental > Terrestrial > Soil > Agricultural land | place: USA... | reverse complement strand
CCAGATGGAAGGCCTCAAAAAGTACCGCGGGCTGAAGAAGGACCGCGCGCGCATGCTGCTGATTTTGCGCGAGCGCGAACTGGATCCGGCCAAGGCCCAGGCTGCAGAAGCCGCCGCAGCCGCTGCCAAGGCCAAGAAACCTTCGCGGCGAAAGAAGAAGGAAGAGTAAGCCATGGCTGATCAGAGCAAAGCTAAGGGGCAGGAAAAGATCGGCCAGGTAACGTCGATCAAGATGGCCAAGACGATCGTGGTGGAAGTCACGCGCCGGGTTCCCCATCCGATCTATAAGCGGATCATCACCAAGAAGAAGAAGTTCTACGCGCACGACGAAGAGAACACGGCCAAGCTGGGCGACACGGTGAAGATCATCGAACACCCGCCGATCTCGAAGTTGAAGCGCTGGGCGCTGGACGAAATCATCCGCCGCGCCGTGCAGGTGGGCGAAGAACCCGCCAATCTCGTCGATCCGTCGCTCGAAACCGCGCGGATTAAAAAGTAGTCGGGACACGGAATACAGGAATTTAAGGGAGTAACGCCATGATTGGAATGCGAACACTGCTGGAGGTAGCCGACAATAGCGGCGCGCGCAAGCTCCAGTGCATCCTGCCGCGAGGCGGCGATCTCGGATTGCGGGCCGGGCTGGGCGATGTCATCACTGCAAGCGTGAAGGAAGCGGCGCCGGATAGCGCGATCAAGAAGGGCAAAGTCGTCCGCTGCGTGGTGGTTCGCATGCGCAAGGAGAGCCGCCGCAAGGACGGCACTTACATCCGCTTCGATTCGAATGCGGCCGTGCTGATCAACGAAATCGGCGAGCCGATCGGTACCCGCGTGTTCGGACCTGTGGCGCGCGAACTGCGCGACAAGCGTTTCATGAAGATCGTGTCGCTCGCTCCGGAGGTGATTTAGTCCATGGCTCAGAAAAAGCAGCCGGAACCGCTCACGCGGGTACGGATCAAGAAAAACGACCAGGTGAAGGTGATCGCGGGTAGCGACAAGGGTAAGACCGGACGCGTGCTCGACGTGGATAAGAAGACCGGACGCGTCCTGGTGGAGGGCGTGGCCATGGTGAAGCGCCACACCCGGCCGAACCCCGCCAAGCAGATCAAGGGCGGAATCGCGGAAAAAGAAGGCACCGTGCATATCTCCAACGTCATGCTGCTGACCAGCGGCGGAGTGCCCACGCGTGTTGGCTATAAGTTGGAAACCACTGGCGGCAAGACCCGCCGCACGCGTATCGCTCGCAAGACGGGCGAGGCGCTGGACAGCAAGAGAGCGTAAGAAGCGATGAAGGCGAGACTCAAAGACCACTATAAGAAGACCGTCGTGCCGGCGCTCCAGAAGGAGTTCGGTTACAAGAACATCATGGCGATCCCGAAGATCCAGAAGATCTCGATTAACATCGGCCTCGGTGAAGCGACGCAGAACGCCAAGCTGATGGACGGCGCCGTGGGCGAACTGGGGCAGATTGCCGGACAGAAGCCGGTAATCACCAAGGCGAAAAAATCCATCGCGGCTTTCAAGCTGCGCGAAGGCATGCCGATCGGCTGCATGGTGACGCTGCGCGATGACCATATGTTCGAGTTCCTCGACCGCCTCATGAACGTGGCGCTGCCGCGCGTTCGCGATTTCCGCGGCGTGTCTTCGAAGAGCTTCGACGGCCGGGGCAATTACACCCTCGGCATCAAGGACCAGTTGATCTTCCCTGAGATCGACTACAACAAGGTCGACAAGACCAAGGGCATGAACATTTGCATCACGACCTCGGCGAACACGGATGCCGAAGGCCTTGCTCTGCTGAAGCATATGGGAATGCCGTTCCAGGAAAAGGGTAAAGGAGCTTAGGAATGGCCACTACCGCGAAGATTGCGAAGGACCAGAAGACGCCGAAGTTTGAATGCCGGCACCGGAATCGCTGCTCACAGTGCGGCCGTCCGCGCGGTTTTCTGGGCAAGTTCGCACTCTGCCGTATCTGCTTCCGCAAGCTTGCTCTCGCCGGTGAGATTCCCGGCGTGACCGAGAGACAAGGATTAATTGGAAACGAGGGAAGCTAATCAATGACGACATCCGACCCCATTGCAGATATGCTGACGCGAGTGCGCAACGCTCTTGGTGCGCGCCATCAGAAGGTCGACGTCCCTGCGTCCAAACTGAAGGCTGAGATTGCCCGTATTCTTCGCGAAGAAGGCTACATCATCAACTTCAAGCTCGCTGAAGAAGGTCCGAGCAAGGTAATCAAGATCTACCTCAAGTACACTACGCAGAACACTCCCGCGATCGCTCACATCGAGCGCATCTCGCGTCCGGGCTGCCGCGTGTATGTCGGCAGCGGCGAGATCCCCCGGGTCCTCGGTGGATTGGGCATTAACATTCTAACGACGCCGAAAGGCGTCATGACCGGCCGGACCGCTCGTAAAGAGGGCGTGGGCGGCGAAGTACTCTGCCGGGTTTGGTAACTCGGGCTCTGTAAGGAAAAGGAACTACGAATGTCGAGAGTAGGAAAAAAGCCAATCCCGATTCCGGCGGGCGTCAAGCTCCAGATCGGCGATGAGCTGCACGTAGAAGGGCCGAAGGGCAAATTGAGTGTCCCTGTTCCGGCCGGGATTCGTGTCGAACAAAACGGAAACACGCTCGATGTCAAGCGCGACAACGATTCTTTCGCCGCTTTGCACGGCCTCACTCGCGCTCTGGCGTCCAACGCCGTCGTCGGGGTTTCCACCGGCTTCACCCGCGAGCTGGATATTGTCGGCATCGGTTATCGCGTCGACCTGAAGGGCAACGTCGCCATTTTCACGCTGGGCTATTCGCACTCTATCGAATTCATGCTGCCGAAGGGCATCGACATGAAGATCGACAAGCAGACGCACATCGTCCTCAGCGGGCACGACCGCCAGTTGTTAGGACAAGTGGCGGCTAATATGCGCGCCCTGCGTCCGCCGGATCCATACAAGAACAAGGGCGTCCGCTATACGGGCGAAGCACTGCGCAAGAAGGTCGGTAAGACCGGCGCGGGAGGGAAGTAAGCAATGAGCCGCAGAGACAGCAAGAATATTGTTCGCGTTCGGATTCACCAGCGCATCCGCCAGCGGATGAAGGGCACGCCGACCCGTCCTCGCCTCGCCGTGTATCGCAGCTTGGCGCACATCTACGCGCAGGTGATCGACGATATCTCGGGCACCACCATCGCCTCCGCTTCGAGCAACGAGAAGAGTTCGTCGGTCGTCGGCGGCAATGTTGCCGGAGCCAAGGAAATCGGAAAACTGGTCGCCCAGCGCGCTCAGGAAAAGGGTGTCAAGAAGGTAGTGTTCGACCGCGGCGGCTACCTGTATCACGGCCGGATCAAGGCTCTGGCCGACGCAGCCCGCGAAGCAGGACTGGAGTTCTAAGCTAATGGCAGCTATCCCAAGCGTAAAGCGGATCGACCCCGCGAATCTGAACCTGAAAGAACAGGTCGTCTCGATCAACCGCGTGACCAAGGTGGTCAAGGGCGGCAAGAACATGAGCTTCTCCGCGCTTATCGTGGTTGGCGATGCCAACGCGAAAGTGGTCGGCTTCGGAACCGGGAAGGCGAAGGAAGTTCCTTCAGCGATCAAAAAGGGCATCGAAGCGGCCAAGAAGAACCTGCGCAAGATCAACGTTCTCGAAACCACCATCCGCCACCAGGTCCTCGGACGCTTCGGCGCCGGACAGGTGCTGCTGAAGCCGGCCCCGGCCGGTACGGGCGTGATCGCGGGCGGTCCGGTGCGTGCGGTCATTCAGGCCGTGGGCATCCCGAACGTGCTCACCAAGTCCATCGGTTCGCACAACCCGCACAATGTGGTGAAGGCGACCATCAACGCACTCGAACAACTCCGCGATAAGGCCGCCGTGGCCGAAATCCGCGGCCTCGCTCCGGAGAAGATGTAAGGGAAGGGTACAATGGCAGAAGGTAAAATCAAGATCAAGCTTGTTCGCAGTCCGATCTGCACGCCCGAGAAGCACAAGATCATCGTCCGCAGCCTGGGTCTCAAAAAGATCAACTCGGTAGTGGAACGTCCGGATGATGCGTGTTTCCGCGGCATCGTGGCCAAGATCCCGCACCTGCTAGCGATCGTCGAATAAAAGGGTTACGTCATGAATCTGTCTGATATTAAGCCTCCGAAGGGGCAAAAGCACAAGCAGCAGCGTGTCGGCCAGGGCATGGGATCCCGGCGCGGCAAGTACTCCGGCCGCGGCGCCAAGGGTGCCAAGTCCGTCTCCGGCTATTCCATGATGCGCGGTTTTGAAGGCGGCCAGATGCCGCTTCACCGCCGTCTGCCGAAGCGCGGTTTCACCAACATCTTCCGTGAAGAGTGCGCCATCATCAATGTGTCCACTCTGAATGAACTCGAAGGCGATACTTTCGATGCGGCAAGCCTGAAGGCACTCGGCATCGTCAAGAAGATTAAATACGGCCTCAAGGTCCTCGGCACCGGAGACCTCACCCGCGCAATCACTGTCCGGGCCAACCAGTTTTCCGAAACCGCCAAGAAGAAGATCGAGGCGGCCGGCGGAAAAGCGGAACTCATTGAAGCAGCGGCGCAAGCCTAAGGTCTAGAACATGAAGTTTTTCGAAGCCGTCGCAAACATATTTCGCATTCCCGACCTCCGTAAGCGTGTCCTGTTCACGCTGGGATTGCTTGCGGTGTATCGTTTCGGCGCGCATGTCCCCACTCCGGGTATCGACGCGAACAGGCTCGAGGCTTACTTCCAGCAGAACCAGGGTTCTCTCCTCGGGTTCATCGATCTGTTCTCCGGCGGGTCGTTCCGCCGTTTGACGGTGTTCGCGCTCGGCATCATGCCGTATATCACGGCATCGATCATTCTTCAGCTGCTCACGGTCGTCGTTCCGACACTCGAAAAGCTGCAGAAGGAAGGCGAGCTTGGACGCCGCAAGATTACCCAGTGGACCCGGTACCTGACTGTCGGCCTGGCGTTCTTCCAGGCATTCGGTATCGCACTGACGCTGCAGAATTCCGAAGGTAATTTCGTGCTGAACCCAGGCTTCGGGTTCATTGCCATGACCATGCTCAGTCTCACCACCGGCACCGCATTTATCATGTGGCTCGGTGAGCAGATTACGGAGCGCGGCATAGGCAACGGCATGTCGCTGATCATCTTTACCGGAATCGTGGTCGGACTTCCCTCCGCCATGGCGCAGATTTACACCAACGTGTTCGTCACCCGCGCCTGGAACCCGATTCAGTTGCTGATCATTCTCATCATGATGATCGCGGTAGTGGCCCTGATTGTACTGGTCGAGCGCGGCGAACGCCGCATCCCGGTGCAATACGCCAAGCGCGTGGTGGGGCGCCGCATGATGGGTGGACAGTCGACGCACCTGCCGCTGAAGGTCAATGCCGGCGGTGTGATCCCGGTCATTTTCGCCAGTTCGCTGCTGGCCTTCCCGCAGACGCTGAACAACGTCGCGTTTGTCCGGAACAGCCCGTATCTTACCGGTTTATTGAGCGCGATCCAGGGATCATCCCCGCTCTACTTCCTGCTCTTCACTGCGCTGATTATCTTCTTCTGCTTCTTCTACGTGTCCATCATTTTCAATCCGAACGAAGCAGCGGACAACATGCGCAAGTACGGCGGCTTCATTCCGGGTATCCGTCCGGGCAAGAACACCGCCGAGTACATGAACAAGATCCTGACCAAGATCACAGTGGTCGGCGGCTTGTACCTGGCGATCCTGTCGCTCATCCCGCAGATCATGATCTCGGGCATCAAGCTGCAGCGTCTTCCGCTGGTCGGCAATTTCATCGATCAGTGGTTCCCGCGCTGGCTGCTGGATGGTCTGAACGTTAACTTCTACTTCGGCGGCACTTCGCTGCTGATCGTGGTCGGCGTCGCGATGGATACGGTCAATCAGATTGAGGCGCAGTTGATCATGCGTCATTACGAAGGGTTCACGCCGCGCGCTGGCCGCATCCGTGGCCGCCGTTCGGCGATCTAAGCGGGGGAATGATTATTCGCAAAAGTCCCGCCGAGCTCGAAAAGATGCGCAGGAGCGGGCTCCTGGTTCACAGCATCCTGACCGCCATGGCTGGTATGGTGAAGGAAGGCGTCTCGACGCAGGACATGGAAGTTGCCGCGGAGAAGATGATCCGCGACGCGGGCGCCCGGCCGGCTTTCAAGGGTTATTACGTGCCGGCGGCAGGTTCGAAGTATCCCTTCGTTCTCTGTACTTCGGTGAATGACGAGATTGTGCATGGCATGCCGTCGGCGAAGCGAGTTCTCAAAGCAGGGGACATCGTATCGATCGACACCGGAGTGGAACTGGACGGGTATTTCGGCGATTCGGCCGTGACCGTTCCGGTGGGCGAGCCGAACGAGCAGGTGAAAAAACTGCTCGCCGTCACTCGGGAATCTCTCGAGATGGCGATTGACAAGGTTCGACCGGGAAACCGGCTGTTTGACATCTGCGGTACCGTGGAGAAGCACGTCGTTTCGAACGGCTTCTCGATTGTCCGCGAGTACGTCGGCCACGGAATTGGAACCTCGCTGCATGAGGAACCTCAGGTGCCGAACTACATCGACCGGAAGAACGAGAATCCCCGGTTGAAAGAGGGCATGGTGCTGGCCATCGAGCCGATGGTCAATGCCGGCAAAGCGGACGTGAAGGTGCTATCGGACCGCTGGACGGCGGTGGCAAAGGACGGTTCGCTCTCGGCGCACTTCGAGCATTGCGTGGCTGTGACGGCAAACGGACCGTGGGTTCTTACCCGGCCGTAGAGTATGCCGGAAGCGGAAGTAATTGAGTTGCTGCCGAACGCGACTTATCTCCTGAAACTCGAAAATGAGCAGGAGGTCAAAGCGCACCCGGCAGGCGCGGTCCAGACGAATTTCGTCAGGCTGCGGCCGGGCGATCGGGTAGAAGTGGAACTATCCCCGCATGATCGTGGACGGGGGCGGATAACGAGGCTGTTGAGGAAATCATGAAAGTACGGGCATCCGTTAAGAAAATGTGTGACAAGTGCAAGGTCATTACGCGCTATCGTGTGGTTCGCGTGATCTGCACCAATCCGAAGCATAAGCAGAGGCAGGGTTAAGGAAGAACTATGGCGCGTATTGCTGGCGTTGATTTACCGCCGAAAAAGAGAGCCGAGATCGGCCTCACCTACATTTACGGCATCGGGCGGACCCGTGCAAAGTCCATCTTGCACCGTTGCGGCATCAATCCGGACAAGAAGATTGGCGACCTCAGTGAAGAAGAGGTCAACAACGTCCGTAACCTTCTGGAATCCGAAGGGGCCATCGAGGGCGACCTCCGCAAGGAGATTTCGCTCAACATCAAGCGGTTGATCGAAATGGGTTCGTATCGCGGACTCCGTCACCGCCGGGGCCTGCCGGTTCGAGGACAGCGGACCCACACCAACGCCCGCACCCGTAAGGGACCGCGCAAGGGCACCGTGGCCAATAAGAAGAAGGCAACCGGTAAGACATAAGGATTGAAGCATGGCTAAGGCACCCGCGAAATCTACGAAGAAGAAGTCCTTCAAAAAGAAGGAAAAGAAAAACGTTCCCTACGGGACGGTGCACGTGCAGGCGTCGTTCAACAACACGATCGTCACCTTCACTGACCCGCTGGGGAATGTGCTGGCCTGGTCGAGTTCCGGTTCGCTTGGCTTCCGCGGATCCCGCAAGGGTACTCCGTTCGCAGCCCAGCAGGCATCGCTGACCGCGGCCAACAAGGCCAAGGAAACCGGCCTGCGCTCGGTCGAAGTGCGTGTCGCCGGTCCTGGCGCCGGACGCGAGTCCGCTGTGCGCGCTCTGGCAACCGCCGGGATTGAGGTAAAATCAATTAAGGACGTCACTCCGATCCCTCATAACGGCTGCCGGCCGCCCAAGAAGCGCCGCGTCTGAAGCGAGAGCGGAATCAGTTTTTGGTTTTTGCCCCACCGGCACCCTCGTGCCTGGATGGGGCATTTGCCGTGTTTACGCGGCATAGTAGTCAAGCAGGAAGAAGGCTGTGAACAAGCCCGGCCGTAAACTGCACCTGAAGTAAAGAAAGGTCTGGAGGTTTCATTTGGCTCGTTATATCGGACCCGTCTGCCGGCTGTGCCGGCGTGAGGGCATGAAGCTGTTCCTTAAAGGGGAACGCTGCCACACCGAGAAGTGCGCAATCGAAAAGCGCAATTTCATTCCTGGCCAGCATGGCAAGGACAAGAAGGTTAAAAAGATCGTCGGCTACGGCCTGCAGCTTCGCGAGAAGCAGAAGACCCGCCGCTACTACCGTCTGCTCGAAGGCCAGTTCCGCAATCTGTTTGAGAAGGCCAGCAAGATGCCCGGAATCACCGGCGACAATCTGCTCGGCATGCTGGAAAAGCGCCTCGACAACGTCGTGTACCGCATGGGCCTTGGCACTAGCCGCGCCCAGGCTCGTCAGTTGGTCCGCCACGGCCACTTCAGCGTGAACGGCCGCAAGGTGAATATCCCCTCGTTCCAGGTCAAGTCCAACGACGTGGTGGAAGTCCGCGAAGCGAGCAAGCAGAATCCGACCATCCTCGGCGCCCGTGACGCCACGGCGCATTCGCCCACTCCGAACTGGCTGGAAGTGGACCGCGAGACCCTGAAGGGTCGCGTGCTTGCAAACCCGAAGCGCGAAGAATTGGTGCAGATCCAGATCAACGAGCAACTCATTGTCGAGTTGTACTCCAAGTAATTTCCTTTCCAGATGAGCGGGAGCCGGTAACGGATCCCGCGGAAGCAAAAGGGCCCAGATATGTTTAAAGGATTTCAGAAGCCAAAGCGATTAGTCGCCAACACTGAAACGCTAACCGAGCGTTTCGGCCAGTTCACCGCGCAGCCATTTGAGCGCGGATTCGGCTCGACCATCGGCACCGGCCTCCGCCGCGTGCTCCTGAGCTCCATCGAGGGGGCTGCCATCACGGCTGTCCGCATCGAAGGCGTGGCTCACGAATTCAGCCCGATACCCGGTATCGTGGAAGACGCAACCGACATCATCCTCAACCTGAAACAAGTCCCCTTCAAGATGTTCGGTGAAGGCACCCGTACCGTTCGCCTGCGCGCCGATGCCCCCGGGGAAGTGCTCAGCGGCCAGATCGAAACCGATCAGGACGTCGAAGTGCTCGACCGCAACATGCACATCGCCACGGTGGGCGAAGGTGGCAAGCTCAACATCGAAATGCGGCTGAAGGTTGGCCGCGGCTACGTCAACGCGGACCGCAATTATGACGAGGACCTGCCGCTCGGCTACATCCCGATCGACTCCGTCCACTCACCCGTTCGCAAGGTCAACTACTCGGTCGAAGCCGCCCGTCTCGGTCAGATGACCGATTACGACAAGCTCACCATCGAAGTGTGGACCAACGGCGCCATCTCTCCGCAGGACTCCATCGGCCAGGCCGCCAAACTGCTCAAGGACCACATGAGCATCTTCATTAACTTTGAAGAGGTGCCCGAAGCCGCTGAAGAGACCACCGAACGCGGCGCCGGCCAGATGAACGAAGTGCTGAATCGCTCGGTCGAAGAACTCGAGCTCAGCGTTCGTTCTTACAACTGCCTCAAGAATGCGAATATCCAGACCATCGGCGACCTGGTGCAGAAGTCCGAAGCCGAGATGCTGCGGACCAAGAACTTCGGCCGCAAGTCGCTGAACGAAATCAAGGAAATCCTGGGCGGCCTGGGCCTCGGATTTGGAATGAAATTTGACGCGCAGGGCCGCCTCATTATGCCTGCGCAACCTCCGGCTGGTTCGATGGATCTGGTTGGTATCGAGGACGAAGAAGAGGCAGGAGATCAAGCAGAATGAGACACGGTGTAGCCGGATACAAATTGAAGCGCGACATCGGCGCGCGCAACTCCCTCTTCAAGAACCTGGTAACCAGCGTTATCGAACATGAGCGGGTCATCACCACGGTGCCGAAGGCGAAAGCCATCAGGCCGATGGTGGACAAAATGATTACGCTTGCCAAAAAGGACACTTTGCATTCGCGCCGTCAGGCGGCTGCATTCCTGGAAACGCCGGCGGCGGTTCAAAAGCTGTTCGACAAACTCGGCGCCCGCTTCGGCCAGC
>Ga0308176_10003513_pt1 | contig 10060 bp, 13 predicted proteins | sample PhyCR2_3_FD_203890 | JGI IMG/M metagenome (GOLD analysis project Ga0308176, IMG submission 203890) | Soil microbial communities from UC Gill Tract Community Farm, Albany, California, United States - DLSLS.C.R2 | ecosystem: Environmental > Terrestrial > Soil > Agricultural land | place: USA... | reverse complement strand
TTTGATGAAACCCATTGTTCTGCTTCCGGTTACTTGTCCCGAACGGGTGCTTTTTCGGCCAGCTCGGTCCGGGTCACTGGATGGCCATCGACGGATTCGTAGAGGCTCTTGGAACGGGCGAGGCCGTCCATCAGGCTGGCTGGTCCACGGAAGGGAAGGCCGCCAATGTGCCAACCGTCAGTATGCAGTTCTTCGATGAGGACCCATACGACCTCGCGGAAAGCTTCGGATCCTTCAAACTGAACCATGACGTCGGTCAGTGCCGCCGCCATCCGGTGCTTTTCGTCTTCGGTGAAGACCCCGTCGACGAGCTTGACGTTTACGAAGGGCATTGCCTTCTCCTTTTGTCTGTGGGTGCTCCGGATTGCCCCGGATACGTCAAGCATCGTTCCTGGAAAGAATCAGCGGACCCGCTGATTCGGTCAGGAATCCCACAATTAGCGTCAGGCTGTAGAAGTTACGCGGGGAGGTGGCCGCCGTCGCCGTGGCGCAGCATGAGTCGCTCGAGATATAGGGAGGGACTCATTCCGACTTTCTGTGTGAATACGCGCCTCAGTGTCTCTGCACTTCCGAATCCGGTTGCGGCTGCCGTTGCGGCAACAGTGGCTCCGCGTTGGAGCATTGCCTGTGCGGCTTCGATGCGTACCTTTTCGACATACCGGGCTGGACTGGTCCCGGTCGCCTCTTGGAACCTGCGGGTAAGGCTGCTGGCGCTGAGGCTTGTCATGGCGGCCATGGCGTCGATCGAGTATTCGGCCGCTGGTTCGGCTGTGATGCGGTCCAGCAGTTCCCTTAGGACGTGGTCCCGGGATGTGTTCGCACTGACGGCGACCGAACGCTGTGATTGCCCGCCGGGCCGTTGGTTGAATATGACCATTTGCCGAACGACGGCGCGGGCTACTTCCGGACCATAGTCGTCCTCAACCATGAACAACGCCAGGTCCACGCCGGAACTGATGCCAGCGGAAGTGATGATCGGATCATCCTGCACAAACAACGCATCGGGGACCACGTTAACCAGGGGAAACGACTTTCTGAACCGCTCGACCTGGGTCCAGTGCGTTGTCGCGTTCCGGTAGTTCAACAAACCCGCGTGCGCCAGGAGAAAAGCGCCAGTGCAAACGGATGCAATCCTTTTGGCGTCGTTCGTCAGCTGGGCAACGGCGTCGACCAGTTCCTGCTCGAAGGGCTTGGCCACCATGCCGTAGGCCCCAGGAACGAGCACCGTGTCCAGGGCACCTGCCCGCGCGGCGGTGGTTTCCACCATCAGATAGTGTCCGTTTGCGGCCCGTTTGGCGTGGCCGTCCGCTGAAACCATAACCGTCTTATAGTCGGCGCCAAAGGCATTGGCATGATGGAACACGTCAGCTGGCCCGGCGACGTCCATCATCGTGACGTTGTCGTGGACCAGGAACCCGATGGTCCTGCCACGTTCACTCACTTCTCACCGCAGTCCTCGCATCGGGCGCTGCACACGCCTCCAGGCACTCCTTTGCGCGCCTTTCCAATCATGAATCCTGACCCGATAGTTCACAACAGGCCGCACTCTTTCCGCAGGTTCTCACCGGACTCACGGGATTAGCTCAGAAAGCAGGGCCGGACGGCGTGAAGCCCGCGGCCCACCCGCGAATGCAACCGCTTGAGCAGCGGCTAGAAGGCGGGGTTGATTCCCTGGGCATGAGTTCTGCCCAGGTGAGCCTGCAGCAGCCCACCAGGCCAGGAGGATGGAGGTGCCTTCTCCGGGTTGCGCAGTGCCTGTTCTACGACTGTCTGGCCCAGGCACTGCTCGATCATCAGCCGGGGATACATCGCTTCGACCTCGGAACGGTGCTTCTCCGCGCGAGGCAGCAGGGTATCGTCCCCGAAGTCGGCCCGAACGCCGAGGCGGAGGTACCTTGCCACGGGTCCCCGGCGTTCAGCGATCTGAGGTGAGGTGTGTAGCGCAATCGCTTCCCAGACCGAGTCAACCCGGGTGGCTTTCCATCCGTAGGTGGTCAGGAACGCCGCGGCCGCGTCCGCACCTTCGACTTCAAACCGCTGGGGGCCGTCATACTCATCGGCGGTCCCGGCATCGTGGAAAAGGGAAGCGACCCGCAGAGCTGCCACATCAACAGCGCAGTCCTCGTTTGCAGCGATGGCTCTGGCATACTCGAACACCCGGGCGCTGTGGTTGAAGACGGGCAGCTGCAAGAGCTGAACCAACAAATCCTCGGCAGCAGCAAGTACGGCGTCCTCGGTATTCATGGGAGTGGACCCTCTTGTACCTGAGTTCGTCATGTATCTTCCTTTTCGTGGCTGCGGGGTCGGCGTTTCACTCATCATCATGGACTACCCAAAACCAAACAGTCTGAAGTTCGTCGGACACCTCGCCTTAGCCTGGGCATTTCTTAGCGTAAAGGAATCCTCGCCTTGCGCCGCCAAGGACCGCGGAGAGGCTCCGCCACCTGTCCAGGGCTCGCGTACATTGGGGAGGCGGCGAAAAATCAGGCTTTCAGCCAATACCCCTGTCAGTGCGATCGGTCCGCCACCGGGGAACCCCTGCCAGGGGAGGGGCGGCCGGAGCGCCGCAAGGCAACCGCATCCCGGATGCCTGCAGCCATCAGAGCGGATTTGTGAAATCAAGGAAGACGTTGTCAGCAAAGAGACCCTCAGGAAGCTCGCCGGTCTCCAGGAACTCAATGAACTTCCGCTACAGGACGGCCCGGGCCGCATCCGCGACTGGCTGATCTACGGGGGCGTTTCGAACTCTCTCCGGGCCGGATCCCTGCTCCATAGGGATCTTGGTGATCATCGTCCCGCTCATTCCGCTGCCATATTGGCCTGCAGAACCTCCATCGTCCTCGCCAGATCAGCCGTCGGAGTGACCTCGACGACCCGTGTTCCGGCTGACACAATGGGCACATGTCCCGGAGGGGCATAGTAGAAATCCCCGGCGACGAATTCTTCATCATGGTCTGAAGCGGAACGCAATCTTTCCGCTCCGGACCGTACCCCAGTGCTCACACTGGCACCGGTCCTCAGGCAGTCCGCGGAACAGTGGAGCGGAGTCCGCGTCGAGGTGGAACCGCTCGAACGCGACAGTGAACGGTCCCAGCTCGGCATGCCGGCCCTCCAGGGGCTCATCGCTGACGAGAACCGGTGCTTGCGCGTTGGTGATTTTTGAGTGACATACGGTTGCGCCGCAGGTGCTGGTTCCAGGGGAAGAGAGCGGAGCAGCGGTGCGGTCGCGTTCATCCGTCGTGGGGTGATGCGCACATTCCAGCAGTAGAGGCCGGTGGTGACGTCCCCTGCTTGAGAATGCTCCCGTTGGCCTGTTGAGGCATCATTCCCGGTTGCGGTGCCGTCGGAGCGCTTATGACCAGAAGTCGGACACTTGGGCAGTGTCCTCCGCCATCTCAAGGGCCTCCGTAACCTTGCCTCCGGAGATGGTGAACACGATGACCGTCCGCTGGTCCAGCGCCTTTCCGTCGCGCTCGGCGTGGTTGGACTGCACCCCGATCGTGTACCTGTCGCCCGCGGCAACATCGTCCAGGGTGAGCTTGAGTGTCCCCTCGGACCGTGAGAACAACTCACCGAAATACGCCAGGATTTCCCCGACGCCCTTTTTGTCTCCTGAAAGGCCACCGGTTCCACCGATATGCCAGATCGCATCCTCGGTGAATAGCTCCCGGAGCGTGTCCATGTCGCCTGCGACGAATGCGTCGTAGCCGCGCCGCACCAGTGCGACGTCTTCCTGTGCTCCCATTTCACACACCTCAGTCATCGTTGTGGGAATTTGGCGAGGCTACAGTAAGCCTAGGGCAGGGGCTTGTCGAGAGGCGAAGGGCCCGGGGCAGGACGGCAGTCTTCACATCCCGTATTCCTGTCGGTTATTGCTGGCAGATTCCAAAGATGGACGATGAGCTGCTGGTGGCCCCGGCTGCAACGATCAAAAAAATCGCCAACAGGACGGGTGTCCACGAGAACTTCCTCGGCAAACATGTGCCCCTTCCACTCGGGCACGAAGTCGGCGAACGTCGAGACTATACGGCCGGCGTAGACGCACTTTTCCGTGTTGATGCGCCTCGCGGCCGTCAAACGCCTGGGCATCGGTGGTACAGGCTCATGGACCTGGACCGGGCGGGAATCTACTGGCGGCTTGACCCGAGGCTGTCGGAGGACCAACAGACGAGAGTGGGTCTACTACCCGCAACGACATCCAGCAACGATGTTGAAGCCGACGGGCCCGTCAGGAGCGGGTGTGAAGGTAGTGAAGAATTGCGCGCGCCGTTTGCTCCGGTGCGCTTATGTGTGGGCAGTGCCCTGTTGCCTGGAGCTGCACAAGGGTGCTGTGCTCCAGGTTCTGGTGCAGGTAGGCGCCCACTTCGGGCGGGGCTAGCCGGTCGTCGGAGCACTGCAGAATGAGGCAGTTGGTGTGCAGCTTTCTCAGTTCGGGGCGGGTGTCGGAGAAGAATGTTACTTCGGCGAAGTGTCGGGCGATGGCCGGGTCTGTCTGGCAGAAGCTGGCACGCAGGTCTTCCGCTAGTTCCGGCTCTTGGGGGTTGCCCATGATGATGGGTGCCAGGGCCGCGGCCCAGGCGAAATAGTCGCTGTCCAGAGCTGCCAGCAGGCCTACGATGTCTTCCCGGGAGAATCCGCCGATGTAGCCGTCGTAGGGGTCGTCCGTGTGGCGGGGTGAGGGAGCCAGCAGGATCAGGTGGGAAAAACGGGTGGGTTCCTGGTTTGCGGCGACGACGGCGATCATGGTGCTGACGCTGTGTCCGACCAGGATGACGTCCTCGAGGTCAAGGGCTGTGCAGATCTCCAGCAGATCCGTCGCATACCCTTTCAGGGATTCGTACTTTTCCCAGTCATAGGCGCTGATGTCGGAGTGTCCTGCACCAACGTGGTCAAAAAGCACCAGCCGGTACTCATTCATGAAGTAGGGGACCAGGTTCCGCCACATGGTTTGATCGCAGCCGAAGCCGTGGGCAAACATCAACACAGGCCCGTCCTCCCGGCCCATTAGGGTGACATTGTTCCGGGCGATTACCACAGCGTCTGCTTTGATCACTTTCTTACTTACCCTCACCTAGGGTGGCGTTCTTTCCCAGACTATCCACGGGAAACAGAGAAATCCTAGGGCTCCAGCCACTATGACCTTCACGGTGACGCCGATCCAGCCCATGGGAGACGACGTGCCTGCCGGGATTCCCAGGCCAGGCCGATCGAGCTCGGGGCCCAAGCTGGAACTCCGATACTGAACGCCCCGCCAATGTGATGCCTGGTTGCTGTCCTGTGGCGGTCCTAGGGCTTTGGATTCGTTCTTGCAGGGGACCAACTGCTGGGTTGAGAGGCTGGAGTGCAACTTAGGGAACCAGCGCCGGGGTTCGGTAACTTCGTCCGGCTGCAGAAGTGATCATGCCACGCGGAAATTTCCGGTCCCCGGGGGCGGCGCGGCAGCGCCCTGGTTGTGCGGAGGATCCGCCCAGCTAACATCGCTCCCTCAAGAATGACACCAGGCGATCCAAGTGAAACCGCTGACCCGAGGCCGGTGCGTTCATGTCACGTCAGTGGGCCGTCTGGCTCACGAATCTCACGTCGGTTCCGGCGCCGATCTTCTGGGCGGATGTAGGAGTGTGAGACACCCTTTCGTGCATAGTGCTGCGGGCAATTCAGCCTTCTCAGTGGCCTTGGGAATGCCGTGCCCCTGGGGAGCATCACGACCTGGCCGGTGCAGCCTCCCAGCTGGAGACGTGGCGTCTGCGGTACCTCATTCCGGTCTGCCCTCGTTGATTCGGGTCGGCCAACACCGCCCAGCGCCTGAAAGTTAAGCTGCACTTTCGGAGATTCCTGCTGCGGTGGCCTTCACCTGTTCATGGGTCGGGGGCTTTCTGCACCTTCTCGTTGGGGAACAGGCGCAGAACTGGGTTTCGTTAGCTGTTGCGCTCCTTCACGGTTGAGCCGGGACTGACGACCGGAGGGTGTCGGTATTGGACGTGAAGTAATTGTGCACATCATAGAAGGTCAATTTCGGGGGCGCCGCAAAGCCCAGTTCCATGCTCAGAGGACCGATCTTTTCCTGGGCGAAGGCGTCGAACTGCTCGCGGCTTTCCCACACATCGGTGACTTGGAATCCCTTATCCGTAGCGGTGGCCCAGTGCGATATTGAACCTGCGGGACCGGGACCGCCTGGGGTCAATCCCATCTTCTTGTTGATCTCGTCGTATTGTTCAAGCGTCGTCCCGTCGAACTCCATGATGATTGCGACTGCCATGATCTTCTCCTTATTGGAGCGGGTCGGTTTTTTGGACCCGCAGGTGGTTGTCCGCCATGTCCAGCAAGGCGAATATAGAACCCCGGTCGAGGGGCTTATATACGTAATACTGCGTATGTCGGGAGCGGGCCAGATGGGGTAGCCCCAACCGCCGGCAATCCCTTGAATGTGTTGAATCCCGTTCGCTAGCCTTGGGAAACCAGCCATTCGTTTTTGGGTGGGCAGAACAATGGATACTTTTGGGGACCTGGCCAGCGAGCTTGTCCGGCTGCCGGACCGCGGGACATATCTGAGAGCCGCCAGCGAGCTTCTCTCTAAGCTTTTCCCCTGTGATGGGCTTGCGTGGAATGAGTTGGACATGCGAGCGGTCCGGGCGGAGGTCTACGCGCGCCCCCAGACTCACCCATTCGGTGACCTTGCCCGGAAACTGCTTGAAAGTCGAAACGACCATCCGCTGGTTAGAAGCGATTTAGTTGACTCCATGACCGGGGTGTGGCGACCGCGCCGCCTCAGCGACGTTGTCTCCGACCGGGAGTTTTATGAATCGCGTCTTTACCGTGAGGGTTTCCGGGAAATGCGGATTAACCGCCAATTGTCACTGCGGGCCGCGCAGTTGGGCCCCGGAATTTTGCACAGTTGGGTCATGAACCGGTGGAACCACGATTTCAGCGACAAGGAAATGGACCTTGCCAGGGAAGTCCAACCCGTGCTGTGTCTCCTCGACACAGCCTATTCACATCCGCACACTTCAATGACGAACCCGTGGCCTGTTGACGCTTTTGGCCTGACGGACCGCGAGACAGAGATCCTGGCGCTTGTGGCGCAAGGCCTGAAAAGCACGGCAGTCGGCCATCTGCTGGGAATCAGCCCGCGGACAGTCACCAAACACCTGGAACACTCCTACGTAAAGCTCGGGTGCAACAACCGCGTGGATGCCGTCAGGCTGTTTACATCGACTTGCCGCCGTGCCCCGGGTACCAGTGACTTCCGCGCCCCGTGGTGAGCCGGGACATCCCCAGTCCCCGGCTCAGCTGGCCACATCCCTCGCACTTTATCGAACATGGTTTCCCGGGAACGTGCTTATCCGGCCGACCACCACCTTGCCGGACCAGACCTCGGGGTGTGCATCCACGACGTTGAGCATGCGGCTGAATCTTAACGTTTCCCCTTCGCTGAAGGAAGAACGACGACGGCGCTCAGCGCACGTAGTCAGCGCCAGTGATGTCGGTGGCAGCCCAGGCCGGTGCGGCGGCGTACGCAAGGATGTCCTCCCTCGCGGAGCCGCGTGCGATCCCCTTGGTCAGGGCGAGGAGTCCGCCTTTGGCAGCACCGTAGGCGCGGTGTTCGTCGTCGTCGCCCCGTGGGCGGAGCGGCTGGTGACGCATTTCAACCTTGGGCGCATGGAAATGCAGCAGCCGGGTCCGCACCCAGTAGCGGCTGTCCGCAAACAAGTCATTGCCAAGCCTGGCAGGGGCTCTTGCTGGCCGGGTTAGGCTGCGGTGATTTCAAGGCTTCGTATCAATCCGTTGTGAAGGTTGAAGGTGTACTTCAGATCAGCAGTGGATCCGGGAAAGTTGCCTTCGAGGCGGTTCCACACGGCATATTGATCCGGTTCTGCCTGAGCGGCGCGCTGGAACGTGGTGGTGTACGCGTACTCTGTTGTGACGCTGGTGAGGAAGTGAAGTACTTCCTTTCTTGATGCATACCGGGTGCCATTATCGGTCACCTGCGGGTCTTCGATGAACACCTCAATTGTTTTCGGAGCCTTGCTGGCACGAAGGTAGGTCAAGATGCTTGTCGGCAGCTGGTGGCTCTGCAGGTCGAGCGGGGTGAAATTCGTGGACATGGGGTTCCTTATTCTTGAGACGGACGGACGGCCGGTAACGGCGTAGGTGTTAAAGGTGCTGCTTTCGGTCCGGTGCTCTAGGCCTGCTGTTCTGAGAGGAGTTCGAGGGACAGGTCCCAAAGGCGTTCGGCGTGGGCGCTGTCCAGGGCATAGGGAGCGACACCGGTGTAGTCCGGACCGCGGTGGTCGACAAGGGGTGCTTCGTTGACGTCTTCGAAGTAGCGTCCTCCTATCCCTTCGAGAGCCGGTGCGGTGGCAACATACAAGGTCGTCGCTGCGCCCTGCTGCGGTGTTTTCCGGCGCTCGACGGGTGTGCGGAGTCGGCCGGTGTGGCGCTGCAGTTTAGTTGCTATCGCCCCCGGCATGACGGCGTTGGACGTGATCCCGTCATTGGCCCAGCGCCGGGTCAACCCCACTGCGAAAAGGGCTGCTGCTGTTTTCGATTGTCCGTAGGCGACGAAGGGGTCGTACGGGATGAAGTTGAAGTGGGGGTCATCGAAGAGGACGGGGGAGAAGAGGTGGCCGCTGGAGCTTAGGGATACGACGCGGGCGTTGCCGGCTTCGGTGAGAGCAGGGTGCAGGGCCTGGGCGAGCGCGAAGTGGCCGAGGTGGTTGGTGGCGAACTGCATTTCCCAACCTTCGGATGTCCGCTCCAGCGCTGGCAGCGCCATGATTCCTGCGTTGTTGACCAGGACGTCCAGCGGTCCGCGCCACTGATGAGCGAAATCGGCGATGGTTGCCATGTTGGCCAAATCGAGCCTGGCAAGATGAATGTTGTCGTTGCCTGTCCCGGCGCGCAGGTCTGCCACCACCGTGGCGGCCGCGTCCAGGTTCCGGACCGCGAGGGTGACCTCGGCGCCGATGGCGGCAAAGGCGCGGGCTGTTTCGATGCCAATGCCTGACGCGCCGCCGGTGATAACGACCCGTTTGCCGGTGAAGTCGATGCCGGCGCTGACATCTGAAGCGGTGGAATTGAATCCGAATCCTGAGTTGATGGATGACATGGTGTCTCTGCTTTCCAGGGGGAGTACTGATACTGGGAGCGCCTAGGCCGGCGATGACCGGCACTTCGCGGCGGTGCTGTTTCAGTGTGCTCCGGCTGGAAAAGGACAGGTAGATCCCCCTGCTTCATATGAATGCCAGGGCTACCCTCCGGGAATTACCCCTTCCAGGGTGTCACGGTGGGTTTCGACCGCCGGCTTCCTGGCGGGGTGGTCTTCAAGGCGTGATGTCCGCCCGGGAGATGGAGGCGAGGCGTTGCAGGGCCTGCTCGGACGGGCTTCCGGGTTTGGCATGGTGGATGACCAGCAGGTGCCCGTTGGTACCGCTGACACCGAGTTTTTCGTGGAATAGTTCCAGCTCGCCCACGACAGGGTGGTGCAGGAGGCGGTATCCGGAGACCTTTGGCCGCACGTCGTGGCGGTTCCACAATTGAAGGAAATACGCGCTGCGTTCAGCCAGGTCCATGACGAGCGATTTCAGCTGTGGGTCGTTGACATGCGAACCTGCGGAAGCGCGCAGGCCTGCGACGGCCTCCTGCATGACCGTTTCCCAGTCCTCGTAGAGCGCCTGCTCAGCCGGGTCGAGAAACGCTGCCCGCAGCACATTGGTGCCCGGGGCATTTCGAGGCGACAACGCTACGGCAAGGGGGTTGGCGGCGAGCACGGTCATGAACCGGTCCTGGACGAACGCCGGCACGTGTCCCAAAGTGACAAGCAGGTCCGAAAGCGCTGGGCTGACGCCCTCGGCGGCAGCAGGGACACCGGCAGGAGCGGCTAGCGGAGCCTGAGCGGTGGACGACTGGGCAAGCCGGTGCAGGTGCAGGGTTGACGGCGGATCCAGGCGTAAAGCGCGGGCCAGCGAGTCCAGGATCTGCGGAGAGGGATGGTGGTCTTTGCCCTGTTCCAAACGTACGTAGTAATCCACGCTGATTCCGGCCAGGCTGGCGACCTCTTCCC
>Ga0308176_10003512_pt1 | contig 10062 bp, 3 predicted proteins | sample PhyCR2_3_FD_203890 | JGI IMG/M metagenome (GOLD analysis project Ga0308176, IMG submission 203890) | Soil microbial communities from UC Gill Tract Community Farm, Albany, California, United States - DLSLS.C.R2 | ecosystem: Environmental > Terrestrial > Soil > Agricultural land | place: USA... | reverse complement strand
TGACACCCTCGTACAGCGAAAGCTCGACAACGCCCTGCTCCCCGGCGGCTCGTCCATCCGCCTCGACGCCGACACCAAGGACCTCACGCTCACCAACGTCTCGCTCAAGACGCCCGGCCCGCACGTGCTCACCGCCTCGGTCACGAGCAACGACCGGCTCAAGGCCGACGACACGCGCTACCGCATCGTGGACGCCGCCGCCGAGATCCCGGTGCTGGTCGTCGAAGGCGACCGGCAGATCGGCCTGCTCGCCGGCTCCGCCGCCTTCCTCCAGACGGCGCTCGCCCCCCCGAAGGAGGCCGGCTCCGGCGCCCCCGACACCGGCGATCCCTCCGCCCTCAAGAGCGACAGCCCCTTCGCCCCCCAGCTCATCAGCGACCTCGAGCTTCCCAACAAGGCACTGGCCGACTACCGCGTCGTCATCCTCGCCGACGTCGGCCAGGTCCAGCCCGCCCAGGCCGACCAGCTCCAGAAGTTCGTGCAGGGCGGCGGGCTGCTGATGCTGTTCATGGGCGACCAGGTCAGCGGCGAAAATTACACCTCCGTCCTGCTCCCGCGCGGCCTGCTCCCCGGACCGCTCATGCGCCGCGTCAGCATCGCCCCCGACCAGAAGCCCTTCAACTTCGCCTTCAACCCCGAGGGCAACCTGCACCCCCTGCTTTCAGTCTTTGCCCACCAGAAGAACACCGGCCTGAACACCGCGGACATCACCACCTACTGGTCCGTGGACATCCCCACCAATTCCAACGTCGAACGCGTCCTCAGCTACGAGCAGCCGGCCTCCCCCGCCGGCGTCGCCGCGCCGGGCCAGCCGATGCGCCCGGCCGAGGGCGATCCCGCGATCACCCTGCACCCGCTAGGCCTCGGCCGCGTCCTCTACGTCTCCACCTCCGCCAACGACGCCTGGAACAAGCTCCCCGCCAAGCCCAACTACCTCACGCTGATCCACGAGCTCATCGCCGGCTCGATCCGCTCGGCCGACGACTGGATGAACCTTACCGTCGGCCAGCCGCTCATCATCCCGCCGTACGTGAAGGTCAGCTCCGCGCCCCTGTTGGTCGATCCGACGCAAAAGGAAATCGTGATCGAGCAGGTGACGCCGCAGGCCGCCGGGCCCGGCACCCGCCCCACGACCGCCCCGGCCGGCGCCCTCGATTCCGGCCTGCCGGTGTACCGCAGCCGCCCGCTGGAGCGGCCGGGCATTTACCAGCTTTCGATCGGCACGCAGACCCTCCCGATCGCCGTCAACGCCCCCGCCGCCGAGGAGGCCGACGTGCGCACGCTCGACGACAAGGCCGTCCGCGCCGCGCTGGGCGACGTGGACGTCGCGTTCGACGCCGACCAGCCCGCCCCCGCCGCCGTAGCCGCCGCGGGCGGCAACGATTTCGGCTGGAACTTCATGGTCCTGGTCCTGCTGCTCGTCGGCGTCGAATCGCTCCTGGCCATGCGCTTCGGCCATTACCGCCGAAAGTAATCCACTGGCAACCAGCAACGAGAAACGAGCAATTTAGCAACTAACAACCAGCAACTCATTCATGCAACGTTTTTGGGAACTCATCCTCGGCCTGGAAAAGGGCTTCCTCAGTCGCGAAGGCGATTTCACGCTGCAGTTCAACCCGCAGTGGCCGGGCAAGCCCTGGATCGACGCGGGGGCGTTGAACTGGGTGCTGGGGGTGATGGCGCTGGTCGCCATCTTCGTGCTGCTGCGCCTGGCCGCCCGCTCGCAACTGCGCCCGTTCCGGGCGCTGCTGTACGCCGCCTCGCTGTTTGCCGGCGGGTTCTTCCTGATGCTGCTCAGCGGGACGGCGGCGTGGAACCTGACGCTGGCGGCGCTCGCGCTGGGGGTGATCGTTTACGCCTACAGCCGCGAAGGCCGCTCGACGCCGGTGCGCGTGGCGCTCGGCCTGGTGCGGGCGGCGTTGTTCGCGTTCGTGATCGCGCTGCTGAATCGCCCGGTGCTGACGCTGGGGCAGAGCCACACCGAGCCGTCCGTTCTGGCCGTGATGATCGACAAGAGCACGTCGATGCGCATCCGTGACGGCGCCCCGGGCCCCGACGGACAGGCGCAGACGCGGCTGGGCGCCGCGATCGACCTGCTCACCGGCTCAGACCGGGCGCTGCTCAATCAGCTCACCAGGGTGCATACCGTCCGGTTTTACCGATTCGACCAGGACGCCCAGCCGCTGGCGACCGTGCCGCAGGACAACCCGAACGAAGGCAAGGCGCCCAAGGCCAACCCGACAAGCCAGCCGGCCGCTGTCGACGAGCTGCATAACCTCCAGCCCACCGGGCAGCACACGCAGGTCGTCTCGTCGGTGCGGGACGTGCTGGAAGACCTCCAGGGCCAGCGCGTCGCCGGCGTCGTCCTCCTCACCGACGGCCGCGACGCCCCGCAGCAGCCGATCACCGACGCGCTGAATGCGGTGAAGAACTTCGGCGTGAAGGTTTATCCGATCGCCGTCGGCTCCGACCGCGCCCCGGCCAATATCGAGGTCCAGACGCTCAACGTGCAGGAAAGCGCCTTCAAAGGCGACATCATCAACGCCAAGGTGACCGTCCGCGGCACCGGCTACGAGCCCGGCCACGCCGTGCACCTGGTCCTCAAGGACAAGAAGACCAACATGCCGGTCACGCGGGCCGACGGCTCCCCGGCCGAGCAGACCGCCTCCCTCCCCGACGACAAGCCGCTGGAAGTCGAGATGCAGTTCAAGCCCGCCGCCGTCGGCACGCTCGACCTCGTCGCCGAGGCCGTCCGCCAGCCCGCCGAGACCGACGAGGACGACAACGTCCGCACCGCCCAGGTCCAGGTCCTCGACGCCCGCATCGCCGTCCTCTACATCGACGGCTACCCGCGCTGGGACTACCGTTACATCAAGAACGAGATGATCCGCGATCCCACCGTGGACATCTCCTGCTGGCTCACCAGCGCGGTCGGCACCAACTTCGCGCAGGAAGGCGACAAGCCGATCCAGCGGCTGCCGGAGTCCATCCAGGAAATAATGGACTACGACGTCGTCCTGATCGGCGACGTGGACCCGCGGCAGTTCACCGACCAGCAGCTCCAGCTCTTCGCCGAGTTCGTCTCGAAGAAGGGCGGCGGGTTCGGAATGGTGGCCGGTCCGCGCTGGTCGCCGCAGGCGTACCGCAACACGGCCATCGAGCCGATGCTGCCGGTGATGATCTCCCGCGTCGAAAACGAGGAGCCCGCCGCCACCTCGATCACCAGCGGCTTCCGCCCCGTCCTGACCAAGGCCGGCGCTGAATCGTCGATCTTCCGCTTCCTCGCCGACAAGGAGGCGAACGAGCGTTACCTTCAGAACGACCTCCAGCCGCTCTTCTGGTACTGCCGCGGCGTCGTGCCCAAAGCCATCGGGGAGGTGTACGCCGAGCACCCCAACGACGTAATCGACGGCCGAAAGGCGCCGATCCTGGTATTTGGGCGCTACGGCATGGGCCGGACGATGTTTTCCGCCATCGACGATTCCTGGCGATGGCGCTTCTACACTGGCGAAGGGGTGTTCGATACCTACTGGGTACAGACGCTGCGCTATTTAGCGCGGTCGAAGAAACTGGGACAGAGGCGGGCCACATTCACTTCCGAGCGGCCGACCTATGAACTCGGGGAGCAGGTAACGGTGCGGCTGCGCGTGCTGGACCCGGCCATTCTCCAGCAACTTCCCGAGCAGCTTCGCGTCGAAATTCAGGACGCCGCCGGCCAAGTCATTCGGCAGGAGAGCCTCGTGCGCCAGGAAGGACAGCCCGAGCTGTACGTCGGGACGTGGACGGCCGAGCGGTCGGGGCGGTTCACCGTCCACCTGCCGTCGGTCGCCGCGGGGATCGAAGCGATGGACCTGCCGCTGGAGGTGATCGTCCCCCGGCTGGAACTCGCGCAGCCGCAAGTGGATAGGACACTTTTGACCCGGCTGGCGTCGGAAACGCTGGGGCAGACGGTGGATTATGCGCAGGCACGAACTTCGCTTGCTCCCTTAATCCCGTCGGCTGCTAAGATTATCCCGGTCGAAACCGCACAACCGCTATGGGACGCACCGCTGGCCATGATTCTTTTCGTGCTACTTATTAGTGCCGAATGGGTGCTACGGAAGGTGTACGGAATGTTATAACGCTTACGGGACGGATTGAGGCGCAAGTCCGCACCGGAAGTCCAGTTGAGGAGCACTTATGCCTCACACGATGCTGATCGATTCGCTCCACGCCGTTCGGCGGCGCGTGAAGTTCCTGTCGGTCGCGTACGGAGCAGGCATCGTTCTCGCCGCTGCGGCAGCGCTGGTGTTCGTGACGGTGCTGCTGGACTACCTGCTTAATTTGCCGGCATTCCCCCGGGTGATTGTCATCTGCCTGGCACTGGTGGGAATCGGGTATTTTCTGTTCCATTACGTGGTTCGGCCGGGACTTGCGCGGCTGAGCCTCAGCGACGTGGCGGGGCACCTGGAGAACCGGTTTCCGACGTTCCAGGACAGCCTGCGGAGCACCGTGGATTTCGTGGGGGGGTCGGTGCCCGGGTCGGAGGCGATGAAGGACCGGACGGTGGAGGAGGCGTCGCGGGTGGCGGGGACGGTGAACCTGAGGTCGGCCGTTGCGACGACGCCGGTGTGGTACTCGATGGCGGGCGGTGTGGGGGCGGTCGTTTTGGGGGTGCTGCTGTTGTCGGTGATGCACGTGCCGTACGCGCGGTTCCTGCCGCCGTTCCCGGACCAGCCTTGGCCGAAGCGGGTGGAGATTTCTCTATTGGGATCGGTCCCAGCGCGGGTGCCGGTGGGGCAGCGGGTGGACGTGCGGATGAAACTGGCCAAGGGGGACAAGGCCTCGATGAAGGCCATCGTCTACTACCAGTACGACAACGGCCCGGTGCAGCAGGAGTACATGTCGCGCGGCGAGGACGGCGCCTATTCAGCATCGCTGGACGCGAAGATCACCTCCGCCGCGGCGGCAACGAACCCGTCCAAGGCGATGGGGTCGCTGAAGGTGTGGATGAAGGCGGGGGATGATCGTAAGGAACTGGCGCCCATTACGGTGGTGCCGCGGCTGGCGATCCGGTCGGTGGATGCGGTGATCACGCCGCCGGCGTACGCGCACGCGGGGCCGCAGACGTTGAGCCTGGCGAACGCGCCTGCCGTGATGACCAGCGGGGCTGACCTGGCGCTGAAGGTGGCGTTCAACAAGCCCCTGGCGGCGGACCAGGCGATCGTGATCGAGCCGGTGGCCAAGGAAATGAAGCCGCCGCAGCCGAAGTGGGAACGGCAGAAGCTGGCCGACGGCGTGGACGCGGCGGTGGCGACGGGGCACTGGTCGGTGCGGGAGTCGCTGCGGTTCCACATCAAGGCGACGGACGCGGATGGGTTCCAGAACACCGGGCTGGAAGAGTTTGAGTTGATCGTGCGGCCGGACCAGAGCCCGGCGGTGCAGATCGAGCTCCCGCGGGGGAATCAGGAGCGCACGCCGGTGGCGTCGTTCCCGGTGCAGATCGCGGCGGAAGATGATTACGGAATCGATTCGCTGAAGCTGGTGATCGACCGGCTGGGCGACAAGAAGCACTGGGAGATTCCGCTGGTGGCCGGTAGCGAGGCGGTGTCGCCGGCGCAGTGGACGCGCGTCGAGGGGACGGCCGAGCGGCAGCGGTTCCGGTCGAGTTACGTGTGGGACCTGGCGGCGTCGCTGGGGGCGGACCTCAAGCCGGGGGACGTGCTGGAGTACTACGCGCTGGCTCAGGACAACTTCGAGCTGGACGGGACGCGGCACCCGCCGGTGCCGTCGGGGCGTTTGCGGGTGACGATCATCAGCCAGGAGGACCTGACGCGGATCGTCGCCGACGAGATGCGGACGCTGGCGACGCTGCTGAACGAGGTGCGGAATTCGCAGAATCGGACGAAGGAAGAGACGGGGAACGTCGCGCGGGACACGGAGAAGAAGCCGGACCTGGACGCGGGGGACCGCCAGGCCCTGGACCGGCTGGCGAACCAGCAGTCCGCGGCGGCTTCGTCGGCCAAATCCATGGCCGCCAAGCTGGAGCAGATCAACCAGCGGCTGGATGAGAACAAGTCGCCGGCCCAGGAGCTGCGCGACATTGCCAAGGATGTGAAGAACGCCCTGAACCACGCCGCCGAGAACCCGATGAAGGAATCGGCCAACAAGCTCAATCAGGTCAAGAACAGCCGGCCGAATACCCAGAACAACAACCAGAGCAATCGGAATCAAAACAACCAGAACCAGAACAATCAGAATCAGAATCAGAACGCGCAACAAAACTCTCAGCAGAATCAGCAAAACGCCCAGAGCAAAGAGGGGCAGAACCAGCAGAACCAGAGCCAAGCCAACCGGCAGAATCCGGGCGAGAACAAGCCGGGAGATGACAAGAACAACCCGGATAAGAAGGACCAGGGCAAGCAGGACGATCAAGCCAAGGCTGACGAACAGGCCAAGCAGGATCAGCAGGCGAAAAACGACAAGGACAACAAGCAGGAGAACCAGGGCCCGGCCGGGCAGAGGAATCAAGACCTAAAGGACGCGCAGCAGAACCAGCAGCAGGCTTCGAACGAGTTGGAGAAGGCGCTGGACAAGATGGGGAACCTCGGCGGCCTGCAGCGCACGATGGACCAGCTCAAGGACCTGCTCAAGCAGCAGCAGAAGGTCTCGCAGGAGACCAAGGAATCGGGGAAGAACAACCTCGGCAAGAAGCCGGAGGAGATGAACGAGCAGGACCGCAAGAAGCTGGAGCAGGCGGCCCAGGACCAGCAGAACCTCTCCAAGAAGACCGACAAGGCGATGAAGGAGATGGAGAAGCTGGCCGAGCAGATGTCCAAGTCGGACCCGAACAGCTCCGAGGCGATGAAGAACGCCGCCCAGACGGGGCAGCAGCAGAAGGTGGTGCCGAACCAGCAGAAGGCGTCGGACCAGGCCAAGCAGAACCAGCAGGACCAGGCGCAGGCGGCGCAGAAGCAGGCGGAGCTGGGCCTGGAAATGATGATCAACGAGCTGCGGGCCGCCGAGCGGCGAAAGCTGGAGGAGCTGGCGCGCAAGCTCGAGGATTTGCAGAAACAGCTCGAGATCCTGATCCGCCGCCAAGCCGGGCACAACCTGGACAACCTCGGTTTACAAGGCAACGGCAAGATCGCGGCGCTGGACGCGCAGACGCGCGACGAGCTGATCGCCAAGTCGGAGCGTTTCAAGGACCAGCCGACGACGGTCGAGAACCTGCCGCAGCTCAGCACGGGTCAGGAGCAGACCGAGCGCAACACGCGCGACATCGCCAAGGTGGCCGAGGACCTGCCCAACGGGGCGGAGCCGGCGACGCACCTGACGCGGGCGGCGGGCAAGATGGAGCGCGCGATCGTGAGCCTGCGCGAGAGCAAGCTGGCGCCGGCGTACGACCCGTCGCAGGTGGAGGCGCTGGCGGCGCTGGAAGAGGCCAAGAAGATCGTGGACAAGCAGCAGGAGGAGATCGCGCAGAAGAAGGAAGAGCAGCAGAAGGAGGCGATCCGCCAGGTGTACATGAAGATCAAGGGCGAGCAGGAGAAGCTGAATACCGAGACCGCGCGGGTCGAGAAAAACCGAAACGCCGACGGCTCGTTGAACCGCGCCGACGGCGTGCTCCTCGGCCAGATGCCTGGGCAGCAGGGCAAGCTCTCGGAGCGCACGGCCAAGCTGGACGAGGACCTGGCCGCCCTGGGCTCGATTGTTTACACGTGGGCGAACAAGGACATCGTCGATTCGATGAACACGTCGAAGGACGACCTGGGCAAGGCGGATACGGGAGAGGCGACGCAGACGGAGCAGAAGCGGATCGTGGCGCAGCTGGACGCGATGATCAAGAACCTGGCGATCAAGCCGCCGGAGCCGGAGAAGTTTGCCAGCCGACAGAACGGCGGCGGCCAGGGACAGGGCCAGCAGGGCAAGAAGGCCCCGCCGCTGCCGCCGGAGGTTGAGCTGCGGCTGCTCAAGGACCTGCAGACGGCGGTAAACGAGTCCACCAAGGTGCTGGACGCAATGACGAATAAGGACAAGCCCAAGCTCCTGGCGCTGGGCAACCGTCAGGGCGAGCTGCGGAACCTGCTGGACAACCTGCTGCAGAAGGCTTCGGAGGGAAAGGTGAAGCTCGGGCCGGAGCCGGACAACAAGGACCAACTCCCCGAGGAAGCCCAGGCGAAGAAGGACAACATCAAGGAAGGCGTCGAGAACCAGGAGCTGGAGAAGGAATTGCTCACCGGCGACCCGACGGCGGAGAAGGTCGAGAAGGACACGTCGCTGATCGGGGACCGCATGGCGCGGTCGCGCCAGCGGCTGGCGATGAACAACGACCCCGGCGCGGTGACGCAGGAGATCCAGAAGCGGATCATCCTGGACATGGACGACCTGATCCGCATGGCGCGCACGCAACAGGCGCGCGGGCGCGGGCAGAAGAACCCGCAGCTGGCGCAGTTGCAGCGGCAGCCGGGACAGCGGCAGGACCAGCAGCCGGCCAACCAGGGCCGGCAGCCGAACCAGCCGAACCAGGCGCAGAACCCGGCGCAGGTTTCGCAGATCAAGGGTCAGGACAACACCAACGCCGACCTGTCGAAGGAGATGACGTCGGCGATGGACGAATGGGGCAAGGTTACGCCGCGGCTGCGCGGGCCGATCCTGGAGGGACAGTCGGAGAAGCCGATCGAGAAGTACCAGCGGCTGATCAACGACTACTACCGATCGCTTGCCACCAAGGCCAACGAGCGGCAGTAGAGGCGGCGAAGATTTCCCCTTTCTCCGTTGGGAGGGGGGCACCGGGGAGGGGTAGAATCGTCCGCCGGGGCGAGGTCAGGTCCGCGCAGGAGAAGTACGTCATGCCCATGCGTTTCATGCGGAGCGGGATTGTTCGGTCGCTAGCGGCGGCGGTGGTCGGCGGGGCGGTCGTCGCGCCGGCGTGCCTGGCGCAGTCGGACGGGCCGGACCACAAGCCGGGGGTGAATCAGAACACGGGGATCGCGCCGCGGCCGAACCAGGTGCGCGGGGACGAGATCAACGACGCGCAGCGGCGGGCGGTGGAGCGCGGGCTGGCGGCGCTGGCGGCGCGGCAGATCCAGACCGGGCCGATGGCCGGGTCGTTCGGGGACGGCGGCGCGGGGTACGGGGCGCACGCGGGGATCACGTCGTTGGCGGGGATCGCGTTCATGGCGGCGGGCAACGTGCCGGGGCGCGGCAAGTACGGGGACGTGGTGAAGAAGGCCGTGGACTTCATCCTGAACTCGTCGCAGCAGTCGGGGTTGCTCGCCGCCGACTCGTCGCACGGGGTGATGTACTCGCACGGGTTCGCCACGCTCTTCCTCGGCGAGGTGTACGGGATGACCGGCGACGACTCGGTCAAGGAAAAGCTGCAACTGGCGGTGCGGCTGATCGAGAAGTGCCAGAACTCGCAGGGCGGCTGGCGGTACATGCCGGTGCCGTACGACGCGGACATCTCGGTGACGATCTGCCAGGTGATGGGCCTGCGCGCGGCGCGCGACGCCGGAATCAAAGTGGACAAGAAGACGATCGAAAACGCGATCAAGTACGTACACATGTGCCAGAACCCCGACGGCGGGTTCTCGTACACGGCCAATTTCAACGGCGGCGGCGGGTCGGGCTTCGAGCGGTCGGCGGCGGGGGTGGCGGCGCTGTACTACGCCGGCGAGTTCGAAGGCGACGACATCAAGCGCGGGCTGGATTTCGTGTTCCAATTCAAGCCCGGCGGCGGCGCGGGGCGCGGGGCGGCGTCGCACTACTTTTACGGGCAATACTACGCCTCGCAGGCGATGTTCCTGGCCGGCGGCGACTATTGGACGCAGTGGTACCCGGCCATTCGCGACGAGCTGGTGGCGAAGCAGGAGCGCAACGGCATGTGGACCGGCGAAGTCTCGCCGGAATATTGCACGGCGATCGCGCTGATCGTGCTCCAGATGCCCAACCGGTACCTGCCCGTGTTCAACGGCAAGGGGCCGGGGGGTTGATCCGTACCCGGCACTCGGAACTTAGCACTCGGCACTTTCATGTTACGCCGATCCATCATCGCGGCCTTCGTTCTGCTTACCTCCCTGG
>Ga0308176_10003511_pt1 | contig 10062 bp, 8 predicted proteins | sample PhyCR2_3_FD_203890 | JGI IMG/M metagenome (GOLD analysis project Ga0308176, IMG submission 203890) | Soil microbial communities from UC Gill Tract Community Farm, Albany, California, United States - DLSLS.C.R2 | ecosystem: Environmental > Terrestrial > Soil > Agricultural land | place: USA... | reverse complement strand
CGAGCACGCCGCGGGCGACCTCGTCGTGGTCGCGCAGGCCGGCGTGCCGCTGGCCGAGCTCCGCGAGCGGCTGGCCGGCGACCGGCAGCGGCTCGCCGTCGACGAGGTGGTGCCCGGCACCACGGTCGGCGGCATGCTCGGCACCGGCGTGACCGGGCCGCGGCGGCTGCAGGCCGGCGCCGTCCGCGACCTCGTCCTCGGCGTGACGATGGTCCGCGCCGACGGCGTGGTCGCAAAGGCCGGCGGCAAGGTGGTCAAGAACGTCGCCGGCTACGACCTGGCCAAGCTCGTCACCGGCGCGTACGGCACGCTCGGGCTGGTCACCGAGGCCGCGTTCCGGCTGCACCCGATCCCGCCCGCGGCCGCGTACGTCTCGGTCCGGCTGCCGGACCCGGCGAGCGCCTACGAGGCGGTGCAGCGGGCGCTGCACGCGCAGTGGGTGCCGGCCGCGATCGAGCTCGACCGGCCGGAGCCGGGTGGCCCGGTCGAGGTGGCCGCGCTGGTCGAGGGCACCGAGGCCGGCGTCGCCGCGCGGGCCGAGCAGGCGGTCGCGACGCTGGGCGAGGGCGCGGCCCGCACCGACCGGCCGGACTGGTGGGGCACGCTGCCGGCCAGATCCGACCGCAGCGTCCTGGTCAAGGCGACCACCGAGCTGACCGGCACCGGCCGGCTGCTGGACGGGGTCGACCGGGCGGCCGCCGCGGCCGGCACCACCGCCGCGGTCCGCGGCAGCGGGGGCGTCGGCCTGTTCCACGCCGCCCTGCCCGGCTCCGACCCAACCGCGGTGGCGGCGTTCGTCAAGGCGCTGCGGGACGCCGCGCCGGCCTGGCAGGGCAGCGTCGTCGTGCTGGCCGCGCCGGCACCGGTGCGGTCCGAAGTGGACAGTTGGGGACCGGTGTCCGGGCTCGACCTGATGCGCCGGGTCAAGGAGCAGTTCGACCCGGACGCGCTGCTCGCGCCCGGCCGGTTCGTGGGAGGGATCTGACGTGTCTGTCGACGCGACCCACGGCACCGGCGACGTCCCGGCGTCCAGCAAGGGCGAGCCGGTCTCGCTGGGCATGCCCGCCTTCGACGCGCACCGGCCGCCCGACCCCGAGCTGATCTCCGACTGCGTGCACTGCGGTTTCTGCCTGCCGACCTGCCCGACGTACGCGCTGTGGGGCGAGGAGATGGACTCGCCCCGCGGCCGGATCCAGCTGATGAGCCAGGGGATGACCGGCGAGCCGCTGTCGGACTCGATGGTCGAGCACTTCGACCGCTGCCTCGGCTGCATGGCCTGCGTGCCCGCGTGCCCGTCGGGCGTCCAGTACGACAAGCTGATCGAGGCGACCAGGGCTCAGGTGGAGCGCAACCACACCCGCTCGCCGACCGACAGGGCGCTGCGCGAGGCCATCTTCGCGCTGTTCCCCTACCGACGGCGGCTGCAGTTGCTGCGCGGCCCGCTGGCCGCGTACCAGCGGACCGGGCTGCAGAAGCTGGTGCGGCGCAGCGGTCTGCTGCAGCGCCTCGCGCCGACGCTGGCGACGATGGAGGACATCGCCCCGCCGATCGGCAGGTCGCCGGTGCTGCCCGAGCGGGTCGGCGCCCGTGGCCCGAAGCGGATGACCGTCGGCATGCTGACCGGCTGCGTGCAGGGCGCGTTCTTCCCCGGCGTCAACGCCGCCACCGCGCGGGTGCTGGCGATGGAGGGCTGCGAGGTCGTGATCCCGCGCAAGCAGGGCTGTTGCGGGGCGCTGTCGGTCCACAATGGACGCGAGCCGGAGGCCAAGGCGTTCGCCCGCAGCCTTATCGACGCGTTCGCCGACGCCGGCGTCGAGCGGGTGGTGGTCAACGCGGCCGGCTGTGGCTCGTCCATGAAGGAATACGCCGAGCTGCTCGCCGACGACCCGGCGTACGCCGACCGGGCGGCCGCGTTCGCGGGCAAGGTCAGGGACGTCTCCGAGCTGCTGGCGGAGCTCGGGCCGGTCGCGCCGCGGCACCCGCTGCCGGTGACGATCGCCTACCACGACGCCTGCCATCTCTCGAATGCGCAAGGCATCCGGACCCAGCCGCGAGCGCTGCTGAGCGCGATTCCCGACCTGGAGCTCAAGGAGATCGCGGAGGCCGAGCTGTGCTGCGGCTCGGCCGGCATCTACAACCTGCTCAACCCGGGGCCGGCGGCCGAGCTCGGTGACCGGAAGGCCGCGAACGTGCTGGCCACCGGCGCGGAACTGCTCGTCACCGCCAATCCGGGCTGCCTCATGCAAGTCGCCGCCGCCCTTCGCCGCACCGGAGGCCATATCGCCCTCGCACACACCGTCGAAGTGCTCGACGCCTCCTTGCGAGGCCATTCAATTGAAGAACTCACAACCAAATAGGAATGACCGAACCGGGGCGACCCGGATCACGTATCGCCGTAACACGGGGGTCCTGTCGCTGGAAGGTGGACGCCGATGTATCGCCAGGTCCTGGATCCGGTAGCCGATTCGCTCGGCTGGAGCTCGCTTTTCGCGGCGTTACCACTGGCAGCACTGTTCGTGCTGCTCGGTGTGCTGCGGATGCGGGCCTGGATCGCTGCGCTGCTCTCCCTGCTCGTCGCGATCATCGTCGCGGTGTTCGTCTATCCGATGCCGTTCGACCAGGCGGCGCTGGCCGCCACGGAAGGCGCGGCATTCGGCTTCTTCCCGATCCTCTGGATCGTCATCAACGCGATCTGGATCTACAACATGACCGTCGAGTCCGGGCACTTCGACGTGCTCCGGCGGTCGTTCACGTCGGTGAGCGACGACCAGCGGATCCAGGCCGTCATCATCGCGTTCTGTTTCGGAGCGCTGCTCGAGGCGCTGGCCGGCTTCGGAACGCCGGTCGCGATCAGCTCGGTCATGCTCATCGCGCTCGGCTTCCGGCCGCTGAAGTCCGCGGTGCTCTCGCTGGTCGCGAACACCGCGCCGGTCGCGTTCGGCGCGCTGGCCACTCCGATCGTCACGCTCGCCACGGTCAGCGGGCTGCCCCAGGACGACCTGGGCGGAATGGTCGGCCGGCAGACCCCGCTGCTGGCGCTGTTCGTGCCGCTGATCCTGGTCTTCATCGTCGACCGCAAGAACGGCATCCGCGACACCTGGCCGGCCGCGGTGGTCTGCGGCGTGGCGTTCGCGATCGTGCAGTTCGTGGCGTCCAACTACGTTTCGGTCCCGCTGACCGACATCCTCGCCTCGCTGCTGTCCGCGGGTGCGGTCGTCCTGCTGCTGCGGGTGTGGCAGCCGGCCCACACGTACGTGGAGCAGGAGGTCGAGGAGCCGGTCGCGGTCGGCGGCGGCGGCGTTGCCACCGCCGGGCGCACCGGTGCGGCCGACGGCCTCACCACCACCCCCGCGACCACCGGTCCCGCGACCGGCGGCACCGGCCGCGACGTTCCGCGCCGGCACGGTGCGGTCGACGAGCCGGTCGGGGTGATGCCGGGCCGGGCAAGCGTCCCGGACGTGCCGGACAGCCGCGCCGAGATCGCGCGGGCGTACGCCCCGTACCTGATCATCGTCGCCGTCTTCGTGATCGCTCAGCTGCCCGGCATCAAGCCCCTCATCGCGAAGACCACGCACGTGTTCGCCTGGCCGGGGCTGCACCTGTTCTCTTCGACCGGCAAGGTCTCGACGATCCCGAACTTCACCTTCAACTGGCTGGCCACGGGTGGCACGCTGCTGCTCATCGCCGGCCTGATCACGATCCCCGTGCTGAAGCTGTCGTTCGGCCAGGCGGTCCGGGCCTACGTCACCACGTACAAGCAGCTGTGGACGGCGATCATCACGGTGATGGCGGTGCTGGCGCTCGCGTACGTGATGAACGCCTCCGGGCAGACCGCGACGTTGGGCAACTGGATGGCCGGCGCCGGCGGCGCGTTCGCCGCGCTCTCGCCGATCCTCGGCTGGCTGGGCGTCGCCGTGACCGGTTCGGACACGTCGTCGAACTCGCTGTTCGGCGCCCTGCAGGTCACCGCCGCAAACAAGGCCGGGCTCGACTCGTTGCTCATGGCGGCCTCGAACAGCTCCGGCGGCGTGCTGGGCAAGATGGTCTCCCCGCAGAACCTGGCGATCGCGGCGGCCGCGGTCGGCATGGCCGGCAAGGAGGGCGACGTCTTCCGCCGGGTGTTCGGCTGGAGCCTGTTCATGCTCGCGGTCATGGTGCTGATCGTCGTGCTGCAGTCGACCGCAGTACTCGGGTGGATGGTCATCTGACCGTGGCCGAGGGCGGGGACCGCTCCGGTCCCCGCCCTCGGCGTCTCAGCGTTCGCGGAACCCGCCGAGGAAGCGCCGGAAGACTCCGCCCTGCCGGGGCAGTGGCGCGGCCGGCGGCGCGGGCGTCGTGCGCCGCCGCGCGACCGGCTGGTCGTAGTCGGTCTGCGCGATCGCGTCGACGGTCTGCTTCTCGTCGAAGTCCTCGGAGCCGGGGATCGACGGCACGAAGCCGACCAGCATGCCGTCGCGCATGACTTGCGCCTCGAGCCCGGCGGTGCCGTCGGAGTCCCAGACCGCCTGCCGGCCGTCGGGCAGCGAGACCCGCACCCCGAACTGGTAGATCCCGGCCCGCTCCATCGCGGCGTCGACGCCCTGCTCCCGCAGCCGGTCGGTCACCCGGCGCGCCTCGTTCTCTTCCATCTTCTGTGACAACGCAGGGCGGTCCGACCCGGTTCCGAGCTCAGGGTTGCTCGACGGCCAGCTGCAGGTAGGGGTTGCCGGCGCGCTCCCGGCCGACCGTCGTCTGCGGTCCGTGCCCGGGCAGCACGACGGTCGCGTCGTCCATCGGCAGCACGACCCGGGCCAGCGAGTCGAGGATCGCCGGGTAGGACCCGCCGGGCAGGTCGGTGCGGCCGATCGAGCCGGCGAACAGCAGGTCGCCGGAGAACAGCAGCGGCTCGTCGGCGGTCCGCGCGGTGAACACCACCGAGCCGAGCGTGTGCCCGGGCGCGTGCCGCACGCCGAGGCGGAGCCCGGCCAGCTCAAGCGTCTCACCGTCGGCGAGCTCCCTCAGGTCGGCCGGCTCGGCGGTCGGCAGACTCGGCATGCCCATCAGCGGCGTGCCGGGCGGGGCGCCGATCCAGCGCAGCGGGTCGGTCAGCTGCGGGCGGTCGTCCGGGTGGATCCACGCCGGCACGTCCCTGGCCTCGCAGACCGGCACCACCGAGTAGGTGTGGTCGATGTGCCCGTGCGTCAGCAGCACGGCGACCGGATGCAGCCGGTGCCGGTCGAGCACGTCGGCCAGCGGGCCGGTCGCCTCGATGCCGGGGTCGATGACGACGCACTGCTCCCCCGGCCCGGGCGCGACGACGAAGCAGTTGGTCGCCGGCGGGCCGGCCGGGAACCCGGAGACGAGCACCCGGCCAGCCTAGAGTCAGGCCGGGCGGGTCAGCCGCCCGGGCGCGGCGTCGACCCGGTGAGCACCTGCGCCTCGGCCACCGTCAGCGCCCAGCCGGTGCTCGCGGCCAGCGTGTTCGGGGCACCGGGGATGTCGATCGGGTTGCCGCCCTGCTCGTAGTGCACCGCCCAGGTGCGCGTCACCGTGCCCGCGTAGCTCGCGGACGCCCGGCGGTAGGTGTGCGTGCAGTCGCTGCCGGCGGCCGACCCGTACGGGATGCCGGCGCCGGCGCAGCTGACCGACCCGCCGTCGCCGGTGGTCCACGCCGTGCCGTCCGGCCGGGCCACCGCGACCAGGCCCTCGGCCGAGCTGCCGCGCAGCTCGCCGAACGTGCCGGGGGCCAGCCACAGCCACGTCTCCAGCCCGACGATGCCGCGGGTGTCCGGGCTGTGCCGCACCTGCGCCGCGGGCGGCGCCAGGTTCCCGTACGCCTCCTGCGCCTGCACGATCAGCGGCCGCGGCTGGGTCCCGCCGGTCTGCACCCACTCCTTGGTGAACGCCCCGTCCTTGTGGCAGATCATCACCTGCCACTGCTTGCCCGGCTCGGGCTCGGTGGTCGGCAGCGCCAGCGGCACGACGTTGGTCGTGTACGCGCAGGGGTAGCCGCCGGAGCAGAAATACGGTCCGTCGCCCGGGCCCGGCGTCACCTGGTCCTGCCCGCAGTCCTCCTCCTGGCCGCCGCCCGGGGTGCCGGGCTGGCCGGGATGGGTTTGCTCGCAGACCAGGTGGTAGGTGATCGAGCCGTCCGGGTTCTTCACCGCCTCCTGGTGGCAGTGCTGTCCGTCGGCCGCGGCCGGGCCGGCCAGCATGGCGGCGGAGACCGTCGTGGCCGCGGTCGTGGCCAGCACGGTCGCGATCAGCAGGAGCAGACGGCGCATCAGCAATCCCCCAGCGCGGTATGGTTCACGACGAGCCAGCCGGTGCCGGATCGGCGCAGGGTGTAGCGGGCCCGGTAGCGTCCGGTGCCGCTCTCCTCGGTGATCTCGATCGGCTGCCCGGTGTCCAGCCGCACCGGGTTCCAGCCCGAGATGTCGTAGCAGTCCTCGAGCGTGGCGGTGCCGCCGGTGACCTTCGCCGGCTCGGGCGAGTGGCCAACGTCGCCACGCAGGCTGAGCTGCTGCACCCTGTTGCGGGACACGGTCGCCCGCACCCGGGACAGCTCCGGGTCGGCTGCCGCGGTGCGCAGCACGGGGAGGCTCGGGTCGGCGGCCCGGTTGGCGGCGACCACCGCGTTCCAGAACCGCAGGTACGACGCCAGCACCGGGTCGGTGGCGGCGGTGGCTGACGGCGTGGCCACCGGCGGGGACGCCGCGGCGGGTCCGGGCGGCAGCTCCCGCGAGCCGTCCGCGCCAACACCGCAGGCAGCCAGCGGCAGAGCGAGCGACAGCGCGACCGTCACGATTCGCAGCCGCCGACCCACGCGCCGTTTCCTCCTGCATTGCCAGTGTCGTCCGACAGGTCCTGATTGCGGGACCTTACCGTATTCACAGCTTCGGCGGACCGTACTGCCGCCGGGACGGATAGGCAGGCGTCCTACACTGCCGCCACATCCCGGTTCGGACCGTCAGCAGGAGCACCTGTGCCCACGACCAAGCAGCGCCGCGAGAACGCCCGCCGGCGCCTGGAGCGTCAGATCCAGCGCCGTCAGGAGGCGGCCGCGGCCCGCAAGCGACGCAACCTCGTCATGGCCGCCGGCCTGGGCGTGCTTGTCGTCATCGCCGCGGTGGTGCTGGTCGTCACGCAGGTAGGCGGAAACGACAGCACCACGGCCGCGGCGCCGACCCCGAGCGCGACCCCGAGTGCCTCGACGGCGGCGGCCAAGGGCGATTGCACGTACACCAAGGCGGGCAGCCCCACCAAGAACGCCGGCCAGCCCGCCAACGCGAAGGTTCCGACCACCGGCACGGTGAACGTCGACGTGGCCACCACCCAGGGCGACATGACCTTCGCGCTCGACCGGGCGAAGGCCCCGTGCACGGTGAACAGCTTCCTCTACCTCGCCGGTAAGAACTACTTCGACAACACCCCGTGCCACCGGCTGACCACCGCCGCCAACTTCGGCGTGCTGCAGTGCGGCGACCCGGGTGGCTCCGGCAGCGGCGGCCCCGGCTACTCGTTCAACGACGAGCTGGACAAGAACGGGAAATACACGAAGGGCGTGCTGGCGATGGCCAACAGCGGCCCGAACACCAACGGCAGCCAGTTCTTCATCGTCTACAAGGACACCCAGCTGGCGCCCAACTACACGATCTTCGGGACCGTCACCAAGGGCCTCGACGTGGTGGAGAACGTGGCCAAGGGCGGCACCACCTCGGGTGACGACGGCAAGCCCAAGACCGCGATCTCCCTGAAGACCGTCACCGTCCCCAAGTAGGACGGCCGCCCGCCCGGATCAGGCGGGGGGCGCGTGGGCGGTGCAGCGGGCGACCACGTGGTCGGCGTCGACCCTGCGGTCGGCGACCGCCGCGTACAGCTCCTCGAGGTGGCGGTGGCCGAGCTCCAGCGTTGTCACCAGCAGCGAGCCGTCCTCGACCGCGCCGTCCAGCGACACCCCGCCGTCGGTCGCGAACGCCACCTCCAGCGCGTGCCGGCCGCGCTCGATCACCACGTCCCGACTCTGTTCGGCGAACCACTGCTGGATCCGTACCGCCGCGTTCGGCGTGCGCACCGACGTGAGCCAGTCCCGGGACGGGCCCGGGTTCTCCGACTCCGACGTGAGGATCTCCACCAGGTCGCCGTCGGCCAGCGGGCTGGACAACCGGACCAGCCCGCCGTTGACCCGGGCACCGATCGTGCGGTGGCCGACCGATCCGCCCAGGGCGTACGCAAGGTCGACCGGGGTCGAGCCGGCCGGCAGGGGCACCGCGTCGCCGCCGGCGGTGAACACGAACACCTCAGCGCCGGCGCCGAGGTCGTCGCGCAGGGTCCGGAAGAACTCGGCCGCATCGGCGACCTCGCGTTGCCAGGCCAGCAGACGCCGCAGCCACCCCATGTCGCGACCGCCCAGCGCGCCGAGCGCGCCGGGCCGGTCGGCCGCCTGCAGGTGCGCGGCGACACCGTGCTCGGCAACCCGGTGCATCGACTCGGTCCGGATGAGCACGTCGACCGGCTCGCCGCCGGGGCCGAGCACGGTGGTGTGCAGTGACTGGTAGAGGTTGAACTTCGGCACCGCGATGTGGTCCTTGAACCGGCCCGGCACCGGCCGCCAGCGCCCGTGCACGAGCCCGAGGACGGCGTAGCAGTCCGCGGGGACGCCGTCCTGGACGAGGACCAGGACCCGGGCCGCGTCGAGCAGCTCGGCGCCGCTGCCGCCGCGCTCCCGGCTGGTCCGGTATGCGGAGTAGAGGTGCCGCGGCCGCCCGGTCACCCGCGCGCCGATCCTGGCCGCGCGCAGCTCCGGAGCCAGCTCGGCCGCGACCGCGGCGGCGAGCCTGGCCCGGTGCGGGCGGCGCTCCCGGTCCAGCCGGGCGGCCACCTCGGCCTCGGCCGGCTGCAGCACGGCGAAGCAGAGGCCCTCAAGCTCCCGCTTGAGCACGTGGATGCCGAGCCGGTCGGCGAGCGGGACCAGCACGTCCTGGGTGGCGCGGGCGATCCGCTGCTGCTTGTGCGCCGGCTGGTAGCGCAGGGTCCGCATGTTGTGCAGCCGGTCGGCCAGCTTGATCACCAGCACCCGCAGGTCGCGGCCGCCGGCGACGATCATCTTCCGCAGCGTCTCGGCCTCGGCGTCGTCGCCGAAGCGGACCTTGTCCAGCTTGGTGACGCCGTCGACGAGGTGCGCGACCTCGAGGCCGAAGTCCTGCTGCGTGCGGGCGAGCGTGTAGCCGGTGTCCTCGATCGTGTCGTGCAGCAGCGCGGCGGCGAGCGTGGTCGTGTCGAGGCCGAGGTTGGCGAGGATCATCGCGACCGCGAGCGGGTGGGTGATGAACGGCTCGCCGGACTTGCGGCGCTGGCCGCGGTGCTGCTCCTCGGCCACTGCGTACGCCCGCTCGAGGGTCGGGACGTCGGCATCGTCGCGCTGCTGCACGTGCACGCTCACCAGGGGCGGCAAGGCACCTCCGGCGTCCGGCAGCCGCCGCCCCGCACCGACCCACCCGCCCAGCACGCCCCGCACCCGCCGGTGCAACGGAAGATGCGCGTCCGCCTCCGAGCCCGCACCCGGACGGGCCGGCGCCCCGGCGGACTCGACGCAGCCGCCGCCCGGGCCCGCAGCCGGCGCCTCCGTACGGTCCGGGGCCGCGGTGGCACGGGGGGCGGCCGTCGCGTCGGCACGGGAGGCGGCCGAGGTGGCGGCGCCGCCCGATCGCGCGGCCGTGCTGTCGGCACGGGGGCCGGACGTTGTGTCGGCCCGGGGGGCGGCCGGGGTGGTGCCGCTCGCGGCGGCCAGAGTCGGGGTGCAGCAGCCGGTCGGGGAGGACCCGCCGGGTTGAGCGGGGTCCGCCGAGCTCTGGTCGCCGCTCACCGGCAGCTTCCGCACGGCGTGACGGCGCCGGCCCCGTTCGTCTGGTCGGTGGGCGCGCCGAGCACGAAGACCGGCAGGCCCAGCGGCACGGTCGCCGACCGCCGCGGCCGGCCGACCGCGGCGACGATCGCGGGGTCGAATCCGTCCAGCTCGACCGTCCCCAGCGACGACGCCTCGCGCAGCACCGCGACGGTCCGCTCCTGCAGCGTCGGCACCCA
>Ga0308176_10003510_pt1 | contig 10064 bp, 10 predicted proteins | sample PhyCR2_3_FD_203890 | JGI IMG/M metagenome (GOLD analysis project Ga0308176, IMG submission 203890) | Soil microbial communities from UC Gill Tract Community Farm, Albany, California, United States - DLSLS.C.R2 | ecosystem: Environmental > Terrestrial > Soil > Agricultural land | place: USA... | reverse complement strand
CGACGTCGCGCTCGACCATCGCCGTCAACGCGTTCGGCACGGTCTTCCAGACCATCCGCATGTTCGAGGGCCCGGACGCACTCGGCCGCACGGTCACCTGGGCCTTCGACGGCGAACAGCTCCTGGTCGTGCCACGCGCCGGCGAGTGGGCCAACGCCTTCTACGACCGAGCCACGCGGAGTCTTCAGTTCTTCTGGTTCCCGGGCTCGACCGGCAGGACCGTGTACACCGCGTTGAGCCGCGACATCGTCTCCCACGAGTGCGGGCACGCGCTGCTGGATGCCGTCGTGCCCTCGCTCTTCGACAGCGCGACCCCTCAGTCCATCGCGATCCACGAGGCGGTCGCGGACCTGATCGCGGTGCTGATGGCGCTGGACAGCGGCGCCTTGCGCACCGCGGTGCTGGCCCGCTCGGACGACTCCATCGAAGGCTCCAACGCGTTCAACGGCATCGCCGAGGAGTTCGGGACGGCCCGCGCCGGTCCGGACGGACTCCGACGTCGGGCGCTGCGCGAGCTGGACAACACCGCCACCCTGCAGGACCTCGACGGGGCCCCGCCCCACGAGCTCAGCACGGTGCTGTCGGGGATCTACTACGACTCGCTCAGCTCCATCTACGCGGCCCGCTTCGCCAGTGAGCTCGCCCCGACGGCCGCGAACGGCGCGAGGGTGTCCCGGGCCGCCGCCGCGAACAAGGCGCTCGCGACCGCGCACATCGTCGCTCGGCGACTGCTGCTCCGCGGCATCGACTACCTGCCGCCGGGAGACCTGAGCTTCGCCGACGTCGGGCGTGCCTCGCTCGCCGCAGAGCGCGCAGCGCGCCCCGACCCGACGCCGGTGCGCAGGCAACAGCAGCGGGCGTTCGCCCAACGCTTCGTGGACCGCCTCGTCGTGCCCTCCGTGCGTGCCCTGCAGAGTGCGCGGCCGACCGCGCTGGACGTGCCGTCCGAGCAGGTGCCGCAGCTGCACAGCAGTGACTGGTCGGCATACGCCTATGTCACCGCTCACCGTGCGCTTCTCGGCATCCCCGCCGGGACCGCGTTCACGGTGCTGCCGCGCGTCGACGCGACCAAGGTCGTCGGCGGCGCGAAGGAGGGCGTGGTCCCCACCCAGCGCGAGCTGATCCTCAAGGTGGCCTGGAACCACGTCGAGCGCGTTGTCCAGAACGGGCGCGGTGCCACGCAGCGCCTCCTGCGCACCGGGGCGACCGTCGTCCTGGGATGGGAGGACGGCCGCTGCCTGGCGCTCGTCCGCAGCGACGTGACCGGGCGTCGGCAACGGCGCGAGCGCGACGACCTGCTGCTCCAGCTCGACGCGCACGGGCTGATCGAGGACGGCTCCGGGCCGGAAGGGGCCGGTGTGCGCCTGGACGTCAGCGGCGGCGTGGCCACCATGACGGGCACACACGGGCTGCTGCACCTCGCGGGCTGGGAGCAGTGGGCCGGTGAGTGACCTGGTGGTGCGCTGCTACAACGTCGGCTTCGGCGACGCGGTGCTGGTGTCCATCCCGGAGCGGAGCCCGGGCGGCGACGAGACCGTGCGGCACCTCCTGTTCGACGTCGGCAACCTGCTGGCGGGCGAGGGCAACCGGGACGAGGTGTTCCCGACCGTGGTCGCCGACATCGCCCGGCGCACCGGAGGGACCGTCGACCTGTTCGTGATGACCCACGAGCACCTCGACCACGTGCAGGGGCTGCTGGCCGCCTCGGACGCCGGGATCCACCTCGGAGCGGACCACGCCTGGCTCACCGGGTCGTCCGCGCCGGACTACTACGAGACGCATCCGGACTCGAGGAAGCGCCGCCTGGAGCAGCGGCTGGCGCTCGAGGACGCGATCCGGCTGCAGAGCGCCGACAGCGACCCCTGGCTGGCGACCATGATCCGCAACAACTCGACGATGCTGCCGCCCGACGCACAAGGTCTCTCGACGAGTGAGTACGTCGACCACCTGCGCGCGCTCGCGCCCGCCGCGCGCACCCACTACGTCGACCGCACGACCGACATCGCGGGAAAGCACCCCTTCCGTGAGGCGAGGCTGCGGATCCTCGCGCCCGAGGCCGACACGTCGGCGTACTACGGTCCGGGCGGGGGCGTCGGCTCGCTGACCGCGACCGCGGCGGTCGACGTCGCCCCTGCGTCGCACCGGCTCCGGAGGGCCGACGGACTGGTGAGCCCACCCCCAGGGGTGGACCCGGGCGCGTTCTTCGATCTGTTGACCTCCCGCCGGCGCACCACGCGGACCAGGGTCATGGAGATCGACGCGGCCAACAACAACACCAGCGTCGTTGTGGAGGCCGAGTGGCGAGGCTGGCGGCTGCTGTTCCCCGGTGATGCCGAGATCCCGTCCTGGAACCACATGGCGGAGCAGGGCGAGCTGCGTCCCGTGCACTTCGTCAAGGTCGCACACCACGGCAGCCGCAACGGCATGGACGAGGAGCTGTTGGACCGGCTGATGCCGCCGGTCAGCCCCGACGACCGCCCGCGGCACGCGGTCGTCTCCACCCACGACGGTGACTGGGACAGCGTCCCGGACCCACGGACGCTGGCGTCCTACTCCTCACGGTGCGAGCTGCACGACACGCGCACGGTCGACCGGGGCACGCCCGTCGAGGTCAGCTTCCCGGGATAGGCCTGCGTCGCGACGACTACTGACGGACCCAGTCGAACAGCGTGGTCACCGGGTACCTGGAGGGGTCCGGGGTGCCGCCCCATCCTCCCGCGGTGGCCGACAGCGCGACCGAGAAGCGACGGTCGAAAGGCCAGGTGCAGCCCTTCGCCAGCAGCTGCGACTTGGTGATCGTGGCCTGCTTGACCCCATCGACGAAGAATCTCGTGTACGTCGACTGGCGGTCGATGCCGAACGTGTGCCACCGGCCGAGGCTGCCGTTGGGCTTGTCGATCGGGACCCCGCAACGCTTTCCGGCCGAGTCGACGGACCACAGACGGTAGTGGAGCGTGCCGTTCGTGACTTCGACGTCGACCTCTCCGTCCGCGAGCCGGGTTCCGCCGCTGGCCCTGCCGAACAGCACGAACCCGCCCCAGAAGCCCGGTGCGGCATTCCACTTGACGCGCGCCTGCACCAGGCCGTAGCCGAGGTAGCGCTTGTCCTGGGAGATGACCCGAGCGCCGACCCACGGGCACTGTGTCGTGGTGCCTCGGTGCACGACCATTCGGAGGTAGCCGCCGGAGACACTGGCATTGTCAGCCGACTGGCATGCGCCCCCGATGCTCCCTGTCCGGGCGGTCCAGACCGCCGTGTTGAGCGAGGTGCCGGAGAACTCGTCGTCGAACGCGTAGGTTGCGGCGTTCGCCGGCAGAGCTGTCGCGGCGCCCGCAAGAGCCACCCCTGCCAGCAGCAGGCCGAGCTGTGCTTTCATCCGTCCCTCCCGTACGACCGCATGTCGCCCTCACCGGTACCCCGACGACGGCCTCTCCGAACGTCGGCGAGCCGGAGAGCCCACTCCGCACGCGGCCCTGCCCGGGACCCGGCGCGCTGCCCGTCGGTCACCCGGGCCGCCCGATCGCCGCGACCGTCGCCCGGGTGACCCGGACCAGGTCCGCCGGCGCGAGGCCGAGGTCGAGGCCCCGGCGGCCGCCGGAGACGTACACGATGTCGAAGCCCAGCGCCGACTCGTCCACGACGGTGGGCAACGCCCGCCTCTGCCCGACCGGGGAGATCCCGCCGACGACGTACCCGGTCATGCGCTCGGCCACGGCCGGGTCCGCCATCGTCGCTCGCTTCCCGCCCGCGGCCGACGCCAGCGCCTTGAGGTCGAGCTGCCCGGAGACCGGCACCACGCCGACGACCGTCCGCCCGTCGACGGAGGCGAGCAGCGTCTTGAGGACCTGCCGGGGATCGAGCCCGAGCACGTCGGCCGCCTCGACGCCGTACGACGCGGCGCCCGGGTCGTGGGAGTAGGGGTGCTCGGTGAACGCGACGCCGGCACGGGTCAGTGCCACCGTCGCCGGGGTGCCTCCCGTTCCCCGCCGGGCGGCCACCGCTAGTTCGGGGACCAGCCGGTGCGGGCCACCTCGGTGGCCGGCAGCGACGGGATCGCCCGCATCGCACGCATCTCCTCGAGCAGGGCGTGCCGCAGCAGCACCAGCCGGTCCAGGGCCGTGTCGGCCTCGAGCAGGTCCTGGCGCTCCTGGAGGGTGAGCAGGCAGGTCGCGGCCAGGGCGTAGGACAGGTACTCCGGGTCCTCGGGGAGGTCGCCCTCGAGGACCGTCCCGCCACGCATCCGCGACAGCCGGCTGCGGTACTCCTCGAACGTCGCGAGGGTGCGCCCGGCCTCGTGGGTCACGTCGCGGCCCTTGGCGGTGCGCTCGGCGAGCAGCTCCACGTCCCCGACGAGGTAGCTCCCCGAGGTGTCCATCCCCTCCAGCCGCAACCGCTGCCGGCCGACGACCTCGATGTCGAAGCCGCCGTCCTCGTAGGGCTCCACGGAGGTCATCTGCACGACGCAGCCGACCCGGTGCACGGACTGCACGAGCGACGCGTGCGGGGTGCCGACCTCGTAGCCCTCCCTGATCGCGACGATGCCGAACAGCCGCATCGACTTGTCCGGGATCGTCAGGAGGTGGTGGACGAGCGCACGGTAGCGGTCCTCGAACACGTGCAGCGGCAACGTCACCCCGGGGAACACGACCGTGTTCAGGGGGAAGACGGGGAGCTGCTCGGGCACGTCGCCAACATAGGGGATCCGGCGGCCGTCGCCCGTCGTGAACCACCGTCCGGGGCGCGGCCGGATCCGCCCTAGACTTCGGGCATGATCCGCCGAACCGACCTCAGGGGCCGCGGCGTCGCCGACTACCGGGACGTGGTGCCGCGTGCCGACGTCGACGTCGAGGCGGCGCTGGAGACGGTGCGGCCGATCTGCGACGCGGTCCGGCAGCGGGGCGTGGCGGCGATCGCCGAGCTCGCCGCGCGCTTCGACGGCGTCGAGCAGACCGACATCGCGGTCCCGGCCGCCGCGCTGCACCGGGCGCTCGAGGAGCTCGACCCCGCCGTGCGGGCCGGCCTGGAGGAGTCGGTGCGGCGGCTCCGGACCACCTGCGAGGCGGAGCTGGAGCGGGACGTGACCACGGAGGTGGTCCCCGGTGGCACGGTCACCCAGCGGATGGTGCCGATCCGCAGGGTCGGCCTCTACGTCCCCGGGGGCCTCGCCCCGCTGGTCTCCAGCGTCGTGATGAACGTGGTCCCCGCCCAGGTCGCGGGGGTGGAGTCGATCGCGCTGACGTCCTCCCCGCAGGCGGCGCACGGCGGACTGCCGCACCCCACGATCCTCGCCGCCTGCGCCCTCCTCGGGGTGGAGGAGGTGTACGCCGTCGGCGGCGCCCAGGCGGTCGCGATGTTCGCCTACGGCGCGGGGCCGTGCGAGCGCGTCGACCTGGTCACCGGGCCCGGCAACATCTACACGGTCTCCGCCAAGCGGTTGCTCAAGGGCGTCGTCGGCATCGACTCCGAGGCGGGGCCGACCGAGATCGCGATCCTGGCCGACGACACCGCCGACCCCGCCCATGTCGCCGCGGACCTCCTCAGCCAGGCCGAGCACGACCCGATGGCCGCGGCCGTGCTGGTCACCCCCTCGGCCGAGCTGGCCGACGAGGTGGAGGTCGAGCTCGACAAGCAGGTGTCGGCGACCAGGCACGTCGAGCGGGTGCGCACCGCCCTGTCCGGCCCCCAGTCCGGGATCGTCATCGTCGAGGACCTCGAGCAGGGCCTCGCGGTCGTCGACGCCTATGCCGCGGAGCACCTGGAGATCCAGACGTACGACGCGCCCGCCTTGGCGCGGCGGGTCCGCAACGCCGGCGCGGTGTTCGTCGGGCCGTTCGCGCCGGTCTCCCTCGGCGACTACTGCGCGGGCTCCAACCACGTGCTCCCGACCGGCGGCTGCGCCTGCCACAGCTCCGGCCTGTCGGTGCGGGCGTTCCGCAAGGCCGTGCACGTCGTCGAGTACGACGAGCGGGCGCTGCGTGACGTCGCCCGGCACGTCGTCACGCTGGCGCACGCCGAGGACCTGCCCGGGCACGCCGCCGCCGTCGACGTACGCGTCCAGGAGAGGTGATGGACCTTCCGCTGCGCGAGGAGCTCCGCGGCATCGAGCCGTACGGCGCCCCGCAGCTCGACGTGCCGGTCGCCCTCAACGTGAACGAGAACCCCTACCCGCCCAGCGAGGGCGTCGTCGCCGACGTCGCCGTCGCCGTCGCCGAGGCGACCCGGACGCTGAACCGCTACCCGGACCGTGAGCTCGTCTCGCTCCGCGAGGACCTCGCCGGCTACCTCGGGCACGGGGTGAGGCCGTCGCAGGTCTGGGCCGCGAACGGCTCGAACGAGGTGATGCTGCAGCTCCTGCAGGCGTTCGGCGGCCCCGGTCGCACGGCAGTGTCCTTCGCGCCGACGTACTCGATGTATCCCGAGTACGCCCGCGACGCGGTCACCGGCTGGGTGGTCGGGCACCGCGAGGGGGACTTCAGCCTGGACGTGGACCATGCCGTGGCGGTGGTCAAGGAGCACCAGCCGACCGTCGTCCTCCTGCCCTCCCCGAACAACCCGACCGGCACGGCGCTGCCGCTGGACACCGTGACCGCCGTGGCCGCCGCCACGGCCGGGCACGGGGGGGTCGTGGTCATCGACGAGGCCTACGGGGAGTTCCGCCGGGAGGGCACGCCGAGCGCCCTGGAGGTGCTGGCGGAGACGCCGAACCTCGTGGTGACCCGGACGATGAGCAAGGCCTTCGCGATGGCGGGGGCCCGGCTCGGCTACCTCGCCGCGTCGGAGGCGATCTGCGACGCGCTGCGGGTGGTCCGGCTGCCCTACCACCTCTCCGCGGTCACCCAGGCGGTCGCCCGGGTGGCACTGCGCCACGCCGACGAGCTGCTCGCCCGCGTCGACGACCTGCGGCGCGAGCGGGACCGCACGGTCGAGTGGTTGCGGGGACAGGGGCTGACGGTCGCCGACAGCGACGCCAACTACGCCCTGTTCGGCACCTTCCCCGACCGGCACGCCGTCTGGCAGGGCCTGCTGGACCGCGGCGTGCTGATCCGGGAGACCGGTCCGGACGGCTGGCTGCGGGTCTCGGTCGGCACGCCCCATGAGATGGCCTGCTTCCAGCACGCCCTGACGGAGGTACTTCGATGAGCACGCCCACGGGTGCGCGCAGCGCGCGCACCGCCCGCGTCGAGCGGTCCACCAAGGAGTCCAAGGTCCTCGTCGAGGTCGACATCGACGGCACCGGGCGCCACGACGTCGACACCGGCGTCGGGTTCTACGACCACATGCTCTCCTCGTTCTCGCGGCACTCGCTCGTCGACCTGACCGTGCAGACCGAGGGTGACACCCACATCGACGCGCACCACAGCGTCGAGGACACGGCCATCGCCCTCGGCGACGCGCTGCGGCGGGCCCTCGGGGACAAGAGCGGGATCCGCCGGTTCGGCGACGCGCTCGTCCCGCTCGACGAGGCGCTCGTGCAGTGCGCCGTCGACGTGTCCGGTCGGCCCTACTGCGTGCACGTCGGCGAGCCCGAGGCGCAGGCGTTCGTCACGATCGGCGGTGGGGGCGGCGCGGGCGCCGCCGGCGTCGGCTACCTGGGGTCGCTGACCCGGCACGTCCTGGAGACGCTCGCGTTCCACGCGCAGATCGCCGTCCACGTGCGGGTGCTGTCCGGGCGGGACCCGCACCACCTGGTCGAGGCCCAGTTCAAGGCGCTGGCGCGCGCGCTGCGGGACGCCGTCGCCGTCGACCCGCGCGAGACCGGGGTTCCGAGCACGAAGGGCTCGCTCCTTGGTTGAGCCCGCCTCGTCGGTCGAGACCCCCCGGGTCGTGGTCCTCGACTACGGCTCCGGCAACACCCGCTCGGCCGTCCGCGCCCTCGAGCGCGCCGGCGCCAGGGTGACGCTGACCGCGGACCGCACCGCTGCCATGGACGCCGACGGCCTGGTCGTGCCCGGCGTGGGCGCCTTCCGCTCGTGCGTCGAGGGGATCCGGGCCGTGAGGGGGCACGAGGTGATCGGCCGCCGGCTGGCCGGTGGGCGCGCGGTCCTCGGCATCTGCGTCGGCATGCAGGTGCTCTTCGAGCACGGCGTCGAGCACGGCGAGGACACGCCCGGCCTCGACGAGTGGCCGGGCGTCGTCGAGCGCCTCCAGGCGCCCGTCGTGCCCCACATGGGGTGGAACACCGTCGAGGCGCCCGGGGGCAGCATGCTGTTCGAGGGCGTCGCGGACGACCGCTTCTACTTCGTGCACTCGTACGCCGTCCGCGACTGGACGCTGAGGACGAACGGTCGCACGGTGCCGCCGCTGGTGACGTGGGCCTCGGCCGGCGGCGACCGGTTCGTCGCCGCGGTCGAGAACGGCCCGCTGTCGGCGACGCAGTTCCACCCCGAGAAGTCGGGCGACGCGGGTCACCGGCTGCTGGTGAACTGGGTCGCGACGCTGGCCCGATGAGCCGACGATGAGCCGGGAGCGGGCGCGCCGCCGCGCGGAGCGGGAGCGGGAGGCCGCGGTGCGGGCGGCGGCGCGGGCCGCGCAGGCGGAGCGCCGGGAGCGCCGCCTCGCGCGGCGCCGCGTCCTGGGGCGCGCGAGAGCCCGGGTCACGGGCCGTCCGGGCCGTCCGGGCAGGCAGGGCCGTCCGGGCCGGCAGGTGGGGACGTGGGCGGCGCGGCGCCGCCGGCAGCGCCGGTCGGTGCTGGCGCTGCTCGTCGTCCTCAACGTGGTGGTCTGGGTGGTGCGACCGGACTGGGCGGCGCGGTTCGCCGCCCTCGTCGTCAGTGTCCTCGCCGCGCCGGTCCTCGTCACGCTCCTGGTGCCCCGTCGGCGCTGAGCGCTCGCCGCGCGTGCCGGCGCGTCCGGCGCCGCTACCTCACCGGGTGACCGGCGTCGGCGAGAGCCGCCTTGACGTCGCCGATCCGCAAGGTGCCGAAGTGGAACACCGACGCGGCGAGGACCGCGTCGGCGCCCGCCTCGACCGCGGCCGGGAAGTGCTCGGGGAGCCCGGCGCCGCCGGAGGCGATCACGGGGATGCCGACCTCGCGGCGGACCAGCCGCAGCAGCTCGAGGTCGAAGCCGTCGCGGGTGCCGTCCGCGTCCATCGCGTTGAGCAGGATCTCGCCGGCCCCCAGCTCGGCGGCGCGCCGCGCCCACGCGACGGCGTCGAGGCCGGCGCTGCGGCGACCGCCGTGGGTGGTCACCTCGAACCCGCTGTCGGTCCGCTGCGCGGGCCCGGACCGACGGGCGTCCACCGAGAGGACCAGGACCTGGTTGCCGAAGCGGTCCGCGATCTCGGCCACGAGCTCGGGGCGCCGGATCGCCGCCGTGTTGACCGCGACCTTGTCAGCGCCGGCCCGCAGCAGTGCGTCCACGTGGTCGACGCTGCTCACCCCGCCGCCGACCGTCAGGGGGATGAAGACCTGCTCCGCGGTCGCCGAGACGATCCCCATCGTGGTGGCCCGGCCCTCGTGGGAGGCGGAGATGTCGAGGAACGTCAGCTCGTCGGCGCCCTCGTCGTCGTAGACCTTCGCGAGCTCGACCGGGTCCCCGGCGTCGCGCAGGCGCTGGAAGTTCACGCCCTTGACGACGCGGCCGGCGTCCACGTCGAGGCAGGGGATGACCCTGACCGCGAGGCTCACCGCGGCGCCCGGACGAGCTCGAGGGCGTCCTCGAGGGTGAACCGGCCCTCGTAGAGCGCGGTGCCGACGATCGCGCCCTCGACTCCCACCGGCACGAGCGCCGCGAGCGCGGCGATGTCCGACAGCGCCGTGATCCCACCGGAGGCGACGACCGGCCGGTCCGTGGCGGCGCACACCTCCCGCAGCAGGTCGAGGTTGGGACCCTGCAGCATGCCGTCCTTGTTCACGTCCGTGACGACGTAGCGCGCGCAGCCCTCCCGGTCCAGGCGCGCCAGGACGTCGTACAGGTCGCCGCCGTCGCGGGTCCAGCCGCGCGCGGCCAGCGTGCGCCCGCGGACGTCCAGCCCGACGGCCACCCGGTCGCCGTGCTCGGCGATCGCCGCGGCGCACCACTCCGGCCGCTCGAGGGCGGCGGTGCCGATGTTGACCCGCCGG
>Ga0308176_10003509_pt1 | contig 10064 bp, 5 predicted proteins | sample PhyCR2_3_FD_203890 | JGI IMG/M metagenome (GOLD analysis project Ga0308176, IMG submission 203890) | Soil microbial communities from UC Gill Tract Community Farm, Albany, California, United States - DLSLS.C.R2 | ecosystem: Environmental > Terrestrial > Soil > Agricultural land | place: USA... | reverse complement strand
ACGGCAAATACAAAACTTTTTTCTTTTTCTCCTACGAGCGATATTCCTTGCGCCAGGCCAGCAACGAATTGGTCACGGTTCCGACTGTTGCGATGCGCAACGGTGACTTCAGCGGTCTGGTGAACAACGCCGGCATTCGGCAGATCATCTACGATCCCGACACAACCGTACCGGTTACATTGCAGCGCACGCCATTTCCGAATAATCAGATTCCGATCAGCCGCCAGAGTCCTCTGGCGAAGACCCTCTACGCGGCGACTCCCCTTCCCACATCGGCCGACAATCCGCTTGTCAACTCGAATTTCAACGCCATCAACAACCAGGAGCAGACCGTGCCGAACATCACCACGCGTCTCGATCAGGTTTTCAATCAGAACAATCGCGTCTACTTCCGGTTCACGGACATCATGCAGACCCAGGAAGCCCTGCGCAACTACCCGGTGAATTCTCCGGCGAACATTGCCGGGGGCGGTCTGCCGGCCGGCGCAACGGGTTTTCAGGACGAACCGGTCACCACCATCAGCGGCGCGCTCGGGTATTCGCATGTTTTTTCGCCAACTCTGTACTCGGAAACGATTCTGAGCCAGCAATGGCAGCGATTCTATGTCCAGGGGAATCCTGCCTCGCAGGCGAATTACGAAGCGAAACTGGGCCTGCCCAACAACTTCGGGCAGACCGGTTTTCCCAGCATCGGCCCCAGCTCAGGCAGCCTGCCCGCGCTGCTCATGCCCTACGGGGGATCGCAGTGGAATTACGGCATGAGCCAGATCCTTTCGACGCTCGATGAAAACATGACGAAGGTCTGGGGCAATCACCAGATGGCGTTCGGCGGCCGCTATCGGCACGAAAGGTTCGGCTACCTTTCAGACCGTTCGCCGGACACCGTCATCTTCTCGAATCTGGCCACCGCGGTTTACGATCCTTCGACCGGAGCCAATTATGGAGCTCTGCCCAATACGGGCTTCCGCGACGCCGATTTCTTCCTGGGCGCGGCCGATTCCTATTCGCAAAACAAGAATGCTCCGTTTGGCCACTATCGCGAGCAGGAGATCGATTTCTACGGCCAGGATAACTGGCGCGTAACCGACAAACTGACGCTCAATTATGGGCTGCGGTGGGAGATGCATCCGGCCCCGCATTCAGGCGACGATTTGAACGTGGCGTTCGATCTGGAGCACGACGCTCTGGTCTTGCCGAGGCCGCTCTCGTATTACATTCAGCGCGGATTCTCCACCCAGGCGGAAGTCACCAACCTCCAGAACCTGGGCGTGAAGTTCCTGACCCCGCAGCAGGCCGGATTCCCGAACGCGCTGATGAATAACAGCATGGCCAATTTCCTCCCGCGCCTCGGTTTCGCTTATGTGCCATTTAAGTCATGGGGCACGGTGATCCGTGGCGGCTACGGCGAATACATATATCCGGTGCCGATACGCAACTCGGTGCGATACAACAGCGCGACGTATCCTTTCACGGCCGGTTACTCGCAGAGTTATACCAGTGCCGCTTACGCTCCCGACGGATTACCGAATTATCTGCTGCGCTCGCCGCAGACCGTTGTTGCGGGACTGAACAGCGCGAATGTCGTGGATACGAACTCAACGGACGCCCTGCTTCCCGGCATCACCACCTATAAGCTCGCGCGGAACTATCCCCCGGCGCGCGTGCGGGAGGCGAACTTTACGATCGAGCAGCCTTTTCGCGATGGCTCGGTTTTCCGCATTACCTACTCGTTCACGCACGGCAGCAATCTCGATCAGAATTATCACTACAACGCCCACCCATCCACCTGGGTCTGGGAGAGCACCACCGGCACGGTGCCGCCGACGGGAACCTACGCGAATACAGCGACGGGCCCATACGACCAGACGGTGTGGGGAAGCGGAAGCGTGTTGTCGATGAAAACCGGGTTTTCGAACGACAGCGCGCTGCAGCTCAATTATCAGAAGCAGTTCTCGCACGGGTTCGCGTATCAGATTTACTACGTCTATTCGAGAGCTTTCCGCGTGGGCGGCAATACCTTCCGCGACAATAATCTCTATCCCGCCGCGGACTTTCTTCCCGGCACTCTGCCCGCCGGACTGAATCCCGGCACGATCACGAATCCGAGCCAGGCGTTGAACCGCTTCGAGAACTACGCGGTGGATACAGTGATACCGGAGCACCATTTGCAATACAACGGAGTGTTCGATATACCCGTAGGCCGGGGAAAAAAGTTCCTGGGCAGGACGAATCGATTTTTGGACGCGCTCCTTGGCGGATATCAGATCGCCTTCGTCGGGCTGATCAGATCCCAATCCTTCGCGGTGGATTCCACGAATTGGGGAGCCACGAGCCCGGTTCAGACCTACGGGGGAGGAGCGCCCATCACCGATTGCCGCAGCGGCGTCTGTTACAACGCGTATCTGTGGTTTAACGGGTACATTGCGCCGACTGTCATCAACGCGGCGAAGAACGGCGTGACGGGCCTGCCGAGCAATTACGTTCCTTATTCAGCTCCGATCAACAACACCCCCGGAACGGCCCAGTTCGGCAACGACAACGTTCCGGTCACGCTGAAGAACGGAAAGACGGTGCTGACAGGTTATGACCCTGGCCCGGCGGGCGCCAACCCGTTTTCGCATACGGTTCTGCTTGGGCCCACGAACTATGAAACCGACATTTCACTCTATAAGGTCTTTTCCTTCTCGGAAAACTGGAAGCTGAGAGTGAACGTGGACGCGTTCAACGCGTTCAACATTCAGGGCCGCGTAAATCCGAATACAACGACCGGTATCGAGTCGCTGCAGACTTCTTACTGGACGCCGCGACAGATCCAGCTCACGGCTCGCCTCACTTTCTGATCGTAAGCGCCAGATCTACCTGCCGGCCTGACGAAGCAGTTGAGCCGCTTCGTCACGCACGGCGGGGTCGGAGTTTGCAGCAGCTTTCTGAAGATACGGCAGTGCGGCGGCGCGATCGCCCACTGCAAGCAGCGCCGAAGCCAGACCAAGTTGTGCCCTGCCGGAATCGGGCTGAATACGAACCGCTTCGCGATAGTGCGGGATAGCCAGCCGCGTCTGATCCTTCGCCATCAGCAGATCTCCCAGAAGCTGGTGCGCATCGGCGAATTCCGGGTTGGCCCGCAGTGATTCTTCAAGTTGCCGCTGCGCTTCATCGAAACGCCGCATCCGCCCGAGCAGCATGGCGTAGTTGTAACGCGTGCCGGCGTCGTTTGGGTGAAACCGAAGAGCGCTTTCAAACTGATCGCGCGCCTGCGCAAAATCGCCGGACCCCGCCAGAAGATTCGCCAGGTTGCCGCGCGGATCGGCGGAATCCGGCTGAATCCGGATCGCCTCCCGAAACGCCGATTCCGCGCCTTGCCGGTCCCCTCCCGCCAGCCGGACGATCCCGAGATTATTCTGCGCTTCAGCCATATCCGGATCGATCGCGATGGCTCTTTCGAGCGCCGAAGCCGCATTGGCGCGATCGCCCTGCGCCTGATAAGCAAGCCCCAGTTCGCGCCAGTTGACGGCATTCCCCGGCGAAACGGCAACGGCCCGCTTCAGCGTCGCGATCGCCTCCGCATGCTGCCCGGATCGCCTCAGCGCCGCTCCAAGCTCCTGCAACCCGAACACGAATTGCGGATCCCTGCGCACCGCCTCCCGGTAGAAGGGAAGAGCCTTGTCCAGATGCCTTTCGTCGCGCCACGCCTCCGCGAGCTGTGAATAAAATTCCGGGCGACGCGGAGAATACCGCTGAATCGCCGCCGTGAGCTGTGCGATCCCCTGCGTGAGATTGCTGTCCTGGATCACCTGCGCCACCGCAACATAAAGCTGGTTCTCCGGTGTTTGCGGCAATGGCTCCGGATAGTACGGAACAACCTTCCCACGATACGCGGACTTGCCCGTTTCGTGCCGTTCGGGCATATCGGCCAGCAAGTCTCCGGTCGGCTTCCGCCGCTGGATGTAATGATCGGTCACCACCGCGTGCACCACGTCTTCCGTGCGCCTCTTCGGCATATGGCAATCGATGCACGCGTTCGCTTGCGTGTGTTTGCCGGCGGAAACCAGACGATCGAAAGCGGAGTTGTGACATTCACGGCAAACCGAGTTGTAATGCCGCGCCGCTTGCTCGCCGCGAGGAATGTCATGAGGATTGTGGCAAGTCGTGCAGTTCATCTTTCCGCTGCTTTGCCGGAAGCACCCCGATCGCCTCAACCGGTAAGCAGCGCTCACGAGTTCAAATTTTTCATCGCGCCCTTTGCTCGGTTCGTGGTCGAAGAACAGCATGAAATTGCCCAGCGGCTCGCCTGGCCGGTAAGAAAACGGCCCTCTCTCGTAGCGCAGAATTGCATTGGGTAGCGCAAAGCTCGTGGTTTCGAGGTGGCATTGCATGCACACCTCCATCTGCCGCTGCGGCGCGAGTCTCGACGGATTGATCATGGACCCGCGAATTTCCTCCGGCTTTGCTCCCGCGGTTCTCGCCAGTTGCAGATGCTTCGCCCCCGGCCCGTGGCATCTTTGGCAATCGATCCCTTCCGGCAGCGAGCCGGCGTAAACAGGTTCCGCGAAAGGCTTCTCGTTGCCTGCCGGAATCTCCGGATACCCGTTATGGCAGAACATGCAGTCATAGGTGATCGCGCGCCGGAAACCTTCGTGGTCCGGACGATCGTAGCCCGGGTTCATCGCCCAATACCCGCCCTTTTCGGCGTACCACGCGAGCGGAAGTTCAATCAGCGTGTTGCGATTTGTTCGCGTCAGGTAAGCGCGGGAATGATTCCCGGATCCCATGATGAAGTCGATCTGCTTCTCCATCACATTGATCTGCCGGCCCCTTGAATCGAGCTGATATCTGCGCTGATACCACTTGCCATCGCGCCGCAGCATGGCGAAGTAGCTGTCCGACGCCCGATGGTAATAAACCGGCGACCCTGCGAACCCGTTTGCTGCAGATGGCCGCTGGAAAGACCGCGCCATGCCGGTGCGCTGGTACGTCTCCCAGATGCTTCGATGGCATTCCGCGCAGGTCTCGGCCTTTACATAGCCGGGCTCGCGATGGATGCTTTGGCCGGAGGCCGCAAAACAGACGGCCAGCACCCCCGCCGGCAATCGGTAACTCGAGTTCAACCTCTATTATCGGGGCGGCATTACTCGTCTCGAAGCGCCTGAACCGGCTCGACACGCGCGGCCCTGAGCGCCGGAATCCACGACGCAACCAGACACGTCCCCGCAAGCCCGATCATCACCGCCGCGAATATCGTGGGATCGTTCGGCCTCACGTTATACAGCAGCGCAGTCATCAGCCGCGTAAGCGCGAGCGCAGCCACGGCGCCCATTACGATTCCGACCGCAGCCACCACCATCGCGTCCTTCAGCATCATCGACAGAATCTCTCCAGGTCGCGCTCCGATTGCCATCCGCAGCCCGATCTCTCGCGTCCGCTGCGCTACGGCGTACGACATAACGCCATAGATTCCAATCAGCGCCAGCAACACCGCGCTCGCGGCGAAGGCCCCGAGCAGCAACAGATCGAATCGGCGGGGCGCGATCGAATTGGCGAGCGCCTGCTGCAGCGTCATTACTTCATACGGCGGTTGCGTGACGTCGACCCGGGCGACCGCGCGCCGAACCTCCGGAATCACAGCCCTCGGCGATGCCGGAGTTTTAAAGATGATACCTACCCTTCGTGGAGTGGGCGTATGTTCGTACGGAATCAGAATTTCCGGTTCCGCGTCCGCGTCGAGCCGCATCATCTTCAGATCCCCGACTACGCCGACGATCTCCGCGCGGATGCTGTTTTGTCCATGCCCAATATGAAGCCTTCTGCCAATCGGGTCCGCGCCCGCGAAGACCCGTCGCGCGAAAGATTCGTTCACCATCACTACCGGAGCAGCTTCCCCGTCTTTCATCCAGCGCCCGCTAATCAGGGGAAGCCCTACCACGCGGGCATACCCGGAAGAAGCGCTGCGCTCACGAACCATTGGCGCCTGTCCCGAAGGAAATGTCAGCCCGTCCACTTGCGCCGGCCCGGTTCCGACCCCGTTCGTGACCGCGGCCGCCTCCACGCCAGGAATCCGGCTGACTCTTTCGAGCACTCGTCTCGCGTAGGCCACTTCTCTTTCCTGCGTGCCGTAAGCGGGCCCGGAAAGGAATACCTTCATGGTCCCGATGTTCTGCGGCTCGAACCCTGCCGGGTGTTCGTACATTCGCGCGAAGCTCTTTAACATCAAGCCTGCGCCGGTCAGCAGCACGAGCGCAATCGCCATTTCGCCGGCAACCAGTCCGCGTCGCAACCGCAATCTCGCCGACCCTGATGATGAATTACTCCCACCGTCTTTCAGCGCGACATAAACAGGAGTTCCTGACATGGACAAAAGAGGAAGCAGCCCGAAGAGGACGGCCGCCAGCATCGAAACGCCCAGCCCAAACAGAAGAACGCGCCAGTCGATTCCCGCCTCTGCGAGACGTGGCACAGCCGCAGCGTTCATGCTTACAAGGAGCGCGTCGGAAGCGTATGCGAATCCGGTTCCCACGATGCCCCCCAGTCCGGCGAGCATCACTCCCTCGAGCATGAACTGCCGAATCATGCGCCCTCGTCCCGCGCCAATTGCAATTCGAGTCGCAATTTCGCGCCGGCGAGCCGTCGCTCGCGCGACGCAAAGATTGCCGAAATTCGCGAAGGCGATCAACACAACAAATCCAGCCGCCGCCAGCAGCGTGAGCAGCGACCGCCGGCTGGCGCCCACCAGCTTCTCTCTGAGCGGAGTCACGACCGGTTCCGAAGCCGCATAGAAATTCCGCATGGACGGGTCCCGGTGAATGACCTGCGTCTGAATATCGCGGATCTCCGCGCGAGCCCTCTCCACTGAAACTCCCGGCTTCAGCCGCGCCACCGCATACATGACGAGAATGCCGTCAGCGCGCGATCGCAATTGTGGCGTGATGATATTGGGAACGAAAACTTCAACTTCCGAGTGAATGCCGCCAGGCATTCCCATCTCGCTGCCCGTAGGCAAAACAAATCGAAAATCCTTCGGCAGAACGCCAATGATCGTCTCTTCGCGGCCGTCGATGCGAACCGCGCGCCCGATTACGCGCGGGTCTCCTCCGAAGCGCTGCTGGAACATTTTCCACGTTAGAACAAGTACCCCGCGATCCCTGTCGGAGAAAAGTCTCCCCAGCGCTGCGTGAGCGCCTGCAATCCGCCAGAACTCCGGCGTAATGTGGATAAACGCATTTTTCGTGGATTCCAGGCCATCCTGAACCGTGCTGTCGATGTCGAGATACCCGGTCATCTCCTCAAACGACCGCGCCTGAGCGCGCCAGTCAGAAAAATCCGGAGCTGAGGAAGCCTCGAAATGGAACCGGCGGTTATTCAGCGCAACCCACACCAGGCGGTCGGGGTTCGGATAGGGCAACGGCTTGATCAGCGCCGCGCTCACCACGCTGAAAACGGCGGTGCTCATCCCGATTCCCAGCGCAACAGTGAGGATCGATGCGGCCGCAAATGCCGGATTTCGCCGCAGGCCACGAACCGCGTACCGCGCATCCTGCCGCAATCGCGCAATCCACTCCGGCCGCCACACCGCCCGCGTCTCTTCCGCGATGCGCATGGGGTTCCCGAATCTGCGCATCGCCGCCCGCCGGGCCTCATCCGGCGGCATGCCGCGCTCCATATTCTCCCGGGTCTCGATTTCGATGTGCTCGCGAATGTCGTTTTCTATATCGCGCGCTACACGCCGTCGCGGGTTCACGATTTTGCCTCCTCCCCGGCCGGGTTCAGGATTCCCGCAATGGCTCGCGCCATTCGCTCCCACCTCGATGTCTCGACGCGCAGCTGTTTCCGCCCCTTCGCCGTCAGCCGGTAAAACTTCGCTCGCCGGTTGTTCTCAGATACACCCTCTTCCGCCGTGACCCATCCCCGTTTGATGAGCCGGTGCAGCGCCGGATAAAGCGAGCCTTGCTCCACCTGGAGAACTTCCTCGGAATTGCGCTCGATGTTTTTCGCGATCGCGTGCCCGTGCGCCGGTCCTGGCATGAGCGTGCGAAGTATCAGCAGGTCGAGCGTCCCCTGCAACAGCTCAATACGCTCCGCGTCTGTTCGGGTAGACATTCTGGGTGAAGCGTACGCCCGTTCCAGTAGAATGTCAAGGTGAGGCTTCGGGCGCTCCGCAATGATAGTATCGGCTCGATTGAAATTCATGCCCACAGCGCACCTCAGGTACTCGCTGCCTTTCCTCGCCGCGGCCGTTTTCTTCTGCGCGGCTCACTCCGCCTCCGCCCGCGTCATTTTCAAAGCCGGCTTCGAAACCGGTGACCTCAGCGAATGGAACCAGACCGGAACCAAAGGCCAGAACGCGACCCCGCGCAACATCCAGGTCGTTACGGATCCCGTCGAAGAAGGAAAATACGCCGCGAAAGTCACCATCCACCCGGACGACGTATTCAACGCTCAGCAGCTGCGCGCTCAAATCGGCGGCCCCAGAATCACGGTCGAAGAAGGCTCCGACACCTATATGTCGTTCTATCTGTACATGGCCGATGCTCCGAAAGATCGTGACAACTTTTTCTACTGGGAAGGGAACCCTCCGCCGAAATACGACAACGTGATGACCTGGTGGGTCGAGCCGAACGACCGCGGCGGGGCGTCAATCAAATACGGCACTGGAAATCTTGGCCGCAACGGTACGGAGTGGGAAGCCGATTTCCCGATTGGCAAATGGCATCAGCTCGCCATGCACATTCACTGGTCGGAAGATAAGGACAAAGGCAACGTGCGCCTCTGGTTTGACGGCGCTCAGGTCCTCGATAGAAAACTAAAGACCAAAGGCCCGGAGAGCACCTATTTCTGCCAGCCCGGAATCCATCGCAGCCCGCATCGCCCTTCGGTCGACACGATCTACTTCGATAACTTCATCCTCGCGGATACACTCGACGAAGTTTTGAAGCGTCCCTGAGATCGGGCCGCATCTTTACATCGTCAGCACAACGCGGAACTGCGCGTGTCCGCTCATCATGCGCGCATAAGCCTCGCCCGCGCGTTCCAGCGGATACGTCTCAATCATCGGACGCACGCCGGTAAGCTCGGCAAAGCGCAGCGTGTCCTCCGAATCCGCCGGCGTTCCTGAAGCCCATCCCTCAATGCTCCGGCTCCGCATAATAAGCTGAGCCGGCGTGACCTCACTCGGCTCGGGAGCCACCCCAATTACCATCAGTTTGCCGTTTGGACCCAGTCCATCGATCAACTCGGACATCGCTTTGGAACTCGGCGCTGTCCCGATAATCACCTTTGCCCCGCCGAGTTTCTGCAGCTCCTCGGCTGCCTTCGTAGCCTTGCTGTCGATATAAACGTTCGCCCCCAGCTTCTTCGCCAGATCCGCGTTCTCCGGACCGCGCCCCACGGCCGCGACTCTATACCCAAACTTGTTCGCGAACTGAATTCCCAGGTGGCCCAGGCCGCCGACGCCCTGCACTGCGACCAGATCGCCCGGCATGGCGCCGCTGTGCCGCAGCGCATTGAACGTCGTAATCCCGGCGCAAAGCAATGGAGCCGCCTCAACTGAATTGAGACCCTCCGGCATCGCCGCCACCGCCTCCGCCGGAGCGACCATATATTGCTGGTACCCACCGTCATAGCTGATCCCGGGAATCTTCTGGTTATCGCAATTGATGAAATCTCCACGCCGGCACGAAGGGCACGTATTGTCATGCCCGCCATGCCATCCCACGCCGACTCTTTGCCCCTTCTTCCATTGCGAAACACCAGGGCCCACTTCATCGATCACGCCCGCAATCTCGTGTCCGGGCACCCGCGGATACTGAATGCCCGGCCACAGGCCTTCTTTTGTGAGCACGTCGCTGTGGCAAACCCCGCAAGCCTCCACCTTGACGCGGACTTGTCCCGCCTCGGGCACGGGAATCTCGCGGTCCACAATCTCGAAATCGGCTCCCGGCTTCGGGACCTGCGCCACCTTCATGGGCGACGCTGCGATTCTTGTACTTGCCATAATGCTCTTTCGACTAATCTTCGTTTCGATGGGTTCAGACTACGCGCCCAACAGCCAGGCTCGTTGGCTGAAAACGCAC
>Ga0308176_10003507_pt1 | contig 10067 bp, 10 predicted proteins | sample PhyCR2_3_FD_203890 | JGI IMG/M metagenome (GOLD analysis project Ga0308176, IMG submission 203890) | Soil microbial communities from UC Gill Tract Community Farm, Albany, California, United States - DLSLS.C.R2 | ecosystem: Environmental > Terrestrial > Soil > Agricultural land | place: USA... | reverse complement strand
AGTACTCCTGCGGCGAGGACGGCGCCGATCGCACAGCCAGCGAGCCCGAGCAGCACGCTTTCGGCGAGCACAACGCCCGAACCGATCCGTGTCGAGGCGAGAACCAAGGACCGCTCGCCGAGGACGGTGCGTGCGCGCATCAGCACCGCCACGCTCACGCAGACGAGGAGCAGCATGACGCCGACACTCAACTGCACCAGCGTGAACGGCCGGCGCATTCCGCCCAATCGTGCGTCGCGCCATGGCGTGAGCTCCACGGTCCAGCCCTTGTCGCGGTTTGGATACTTCTGCACGTACTCGTCGAGCGCGACCTTCGCCGCAGCCTGTGCGTCGGCGATCGAGGCTCCAGGCTTCAAGCGGCCAATAACGCGAAGGTTGTGCTGGAACTCCTGTCCGGGGGGCGGTTCGAAGCCGAACGTGAACCAGGCGTCGGAAGAAGTGTCGAGGAGACCGAAGCCCTCTGGCATGACGCCAAGGATCTGCGTTGGTTCTCCGTCAATCTGCACCGTCTGCCCGGCGATGTCCGATCGCCCGCCAAAGCGTCGCTGCCACACGCCATAGCTGAGCACGGTGGTGGGCGCGGCATTGGCCTCTTCATCGGTCGCGACTGGGAGCCTGCCCAGACGTGGTTTCGCCCCGAGTGCCGCGAGACCGGCCGCCGAAATCCGGTGGCCGTCCAGTCGTTCCGCGGGGCCGCCGGCATCGCCTGCGAGGTTCGCCGACCACCCCGCGTCGAACGCGCCGACAGCTTCGAAGGCCGCATGCGTCTTGTCGCGAAGAAGGAGGTAGAGCGCCGGCGTGACGACACCCTTCGACTCCGGTTTGCCGGGAGGCGCCATGCTCACGTCGAGGAGCCGGTCAGGCTCCGGGTACGGCAGGGCCTTGAACAACACCGGGCTGGTAAAACTGAAGATCAGGATGTTGAGCCCCGTTGCGAGGGCCAGCGACGCGACGGAGATGGCCGTGAACCCAGGCGTCGCTCGCAGACGCCGCACGGCCATTCCGAGTTGATGGGTCATCGAAGCGCGGTTATACCACCTTCGATTTTCTTGCGACCGGATCCCAGCCCAGCACCTTGTTTTCCTTCATCGCTTCGAGCGCGAGGAGCGCCGGGAGTGCCGAGTTGTAGCCGACATCCATCGGCGCGTTGGTCTTGCGGTTCTTCGCTTTCAGCTTGTCGAGAAAATCGCGCGTGTGCGCGTGAAGCGGATAGTCCTCTTCGACGCCACCGCGCGGATTGATGTAGACGTTCATCTCGACTGCCTGACCGCCGCCGCGGCCGCCGCCGAATCCACCGCCACGGCCGCCCGGCGCACCACCGGGACCGCGTCCGCCTCCGCCGCCTGCTGCCGCACCCGCGGGTGCACCCGGCGCGGGCTCGGGTGGAACGCGATTGCGCGTCTGGCCGACATTCGGCCGCACCGCATAACCCATGCGGTTCACCTGCAGCGTCCCGTTGCTGCCGTAGAAATACACGCCCCAGCCTTCGATGTCCGGGGCCTTCGGATCGGCAAAGTTCGGGCGCGGAAACACGTCGTTGGCGAACGACATGATGTAGTTGTCGAACTGCCAGGCGATCGAGAACTGGCTGTAGACGCACTCCGGATCGGTCGCCGGGTTCGAGTAGAAGCCAATCGCGGTCGTCTTGAGCGGCTGCTTGGCGTCCGCGTCCATGAACCAGTTCGCGACATCGATGTGGTGCGCGCCCCAGTCGCCGACAAGGCCGCTGCCGTACTCCCACCAGGCGCGGAACGACGTGTAGCCCTGCTTGAACGGCTTCTTCGGCGCGTCGACCTGCCACGCGTCCCAGTCGAGTCCCGGCGGCACATCGACGACGTCCTGCTTGGTCTGCGAATAGCCGCCGCCGTGCTGGATCAGCACGTGGGTGACGGGGCCGAGCAGCGCCATCTGCTTCTTTGCCTCGATGAAGTGATCCCAGCTTCGCTGCTGCGTGCCGACCTGCACGACCAGGTTCGGATACTTGTTGTAGGCGTCGAGCATCAAGTTGATGCGCGCGATGTTGTTCGAAATCGGCTTCTCGACGTAGACGTGCTTGCCGGCGGCGAGTGCATCTGCCGTGATCCGGGCGTGCGAGAAGTCGGGCGTGCCGATCAGCACGGCGTCGATGTCGTTACGGTCGAGCACACGACGATAGTCGCCGACGACGTTGAGGTTTTGGGCGAGCGGGCGATTGGCGCTCTGGAAGGCGGCCTGCTTGTTCTGCGCGACTTCGCATCCCATCGTGAACTGCACGTCGTCGTTGCGCGTCAGCGAGTCGAACACGCGACCCGCTCGGCCGCCCATGCCGATGACGGCCATGCGCACGCGGTTGTTGGCGCCCTGCCATGCGAACAGCGGCTTGGTGGCTGCCAGCGTCAGCGCGGCCGCTCCGTTCTTCAAGAGCTCTCGTCGATGCATCACTTCTCCTTGGACCCGCCCGGGATGAACTTTTGCCGAGTCTAACATCCGGTGCCCGGAGCCGACAACGCCATCACAATGCTCCTTCACATGCCGTGGGGTTCCTGGTGCTCACTCCTCCGGTCTACGGTATTCCGGACCTGCTCCGTCGGGGCTGGAGCGGCACCCTGCCCGTCCGTCCAAAACGTCCATGTTCTGAGATCTGCCGATTGGCACAGCACGTGCCGCTGATGCAGCCGTTTCGTTGACTCGCGTGATTAAGGAGCATGAGGATGGGAACGCCATGGATGGCGAGCGTACTGACGGCCACCGCAATCATCTGCGCGGTGCCTCTCTCACTTGCGCAGGACAAAGGAAAGACAAAGGCAGCTACGCTCGCCAGCACGTCACAGGCAGCCCTGGACAAGCTGTCCGGCAGCGTCCCACTGGCCAAGTTGCTCAGACCGAAGGCGCAGGCCATCCTGGTCTTCCCGACCGTTACGAAAGCGGGCCTTGGGATTGGCGGTCAGTATGGCGAAGGTTCGCTGCTGAAGAACGGTACTGCGGCTGCCTACTATAAGACGACCGGCGCTTCCTTCGGATTGCAGGCGGGCGGGCAGAAGTATGGTTACGCGATGTTCTTCATGAATGCGAAGGCTCTCGATGAGTTCGTCAACGCGAGCGGCTTCGAGGTCGGTGTCGGACCGAGCGTGGTTCTGGTCGACGAGGGCATGGCAAAGACGACGACCACCAACACGCTGAAGGACGATATCTACGCCTTCGTCTTCGGCCAAAAGGGACTGATGGCGGGCCTCGGCGTCCAAGGCAACAAGATCACGAAGATCACGCCAAAGTAACGCACTGCCGCCTGTCAGATTCCTGCCGGCATGCGCGGCAGCGCGATGCGGGAAGTTGCACCGCCGTCGACATTGTCCGCAGCCGAAATCTGAGCCATACCGTTCGATGTTCGAGCGTCCGGTCCGCTACCCGCCTGACGACTGCCTGCAGATCCTCGCCCTGACACCTGTCGCTCCGCACCGGCCGAGGTGTTTGCCGCAGCAGCGGAATCCCGGGCCCGTGCTGGACAATCACTGGAATACTCGGCACCGTTCGACGATTACGTAAGTATGTGAGGCCCGGTCGCAACCGCGGCTGCGGAAATCACCTGGAGGCACTATGAGCATGGATCGATTCGGAGCGGACTGGCTGGCCGATGTTCGCGTGCAATTCGAGAAGATGAAGCGGCTCGCCGAAGGCGCGGTCGCGCAAGCGGCCGACGATCAGTTGAACATCTCGATCGACCCCGGGTCGAACAGCCTGGCCACGCTCACCAAGCACATGGCGGGCAATCTTCGGTCGCGGTTCACGGATTTCCTGACTACTGACGGCGAGAAGCCCAATCGCGATCGTGACAGCGAGTTTGAAATCGACGGTGAGGTTTCGCGGCAGCTGATGCTGCAGCAGTGGGAAGAGGGTTGGCAGATCCTCTTCGCCGCGCTCGACGCACTGACGCCGGCCGACCTGCAGCGTGAAGTCTTCATCCGCGGCGAGCGCCACACCGTCGTCCAGGCGTTGAACCGGCAGTTGACCCATCACGCCTACCACGTCGGTCAGATCGTCTTCCTGGCGAAGCACCTGGCCGTGGACCGCTGGAAGACGCTCAGCATGCCGCGGCGAAGACGCTGAACGTGATCGTGATGGTCGTCATGGCTTCTTGCTCAGACTCGGCCTGCCCGGCTTGAAATAGAACGGCGGCAACTCCGCTACTGAATAGAAGAACGCAGCGCGAGTGGCGCGGCGCAATCGACCGCAGTGCCGCAAAGCCGGAGCAATTTGCAAGGAGCAGCAAGATGACGGACCTTCGTTGGACAAAACACAAGAAGACCACGCACTACATTCTGGCGACGGCGTGCGTCGCCGCATTGGGTGTGGTGACCACTACGAGCGTGCGAGCGGCTCACGGTGACGAGATCACACCACCGCGGGTGCCGCAAAATCTCAAGGTCGAGGATGGAAACGAACTGTTCCTGGCCGGCCACGGCGTCGGTACCCAGAACTACATCTGTACGAGTTCGCCCACGTCACCCACCGGGTTTGCGTTCTCGCTCTTCACGCCTGAGGCGACGCTCTTCGATAACACAGGCGATCAATTGATCACGCATTTTTTCAGCCCGAACGACGATCCGCGCCTGGACCCGCCCGAGCGCGGGGCGATTCGCGTGACGTGGGAGGATTCGCGCGACTCGAGCAGGGTCTGGGCCTTTCTTTTCCAGCAATCCCTGGATGCCGAATTCGTCCAGCGCGGCGCTGTTCCGTGGCTCCTGCTGAAGGAGTCCGGCGTGGCCGCCGGCCCAGCCGGCGGGGACCGGCTCACGAAGACCACCTTCATCCAGCGTTTGAATACTGTCGGAGGAGTCGCGCCGGAGGCAGGGTGCAGCACCTTCGACGATCTCGGCCGCAAGGCGTTCGTGCCCTACTCGGCCGATTACTTCTTCTACAAGAAGTCTCCCACCCGGTGAACGTGGTCGATGCAGGCGTCCACCAAGGGCTCACGTCTAGGGCCTGTTGGTGGACGCCGCATCGGCGCGCACTCGGAAACGCAACCAGCCACCTTTCGAAGAACAGGAAATCGTCATCATGTCTATTCGCTTCGCCTCAGTTCTCATCATCGCCATGTGCTGCACTGCCTGCGGCGGCGGCTATAGCTCGCCGACCGCTCCTGTGACCGCGCCAACACCGGCACCGACGGGAAGCACGACCGTGAGCATTTCGAACGGCGCGTCGACTCAAACGACGAACGCGTTCGGCCAGAACCCGCTGACCGTATCGATCGGCACTACGATCAGCTGGGTCAACGACGACAACACCACGCACACATCCGCCGCAGACGGAAGCCAGTGGTCCTCGGGCAACATCCCGCCGGGCGGCCGATTCAATTTTGCCTTCGGATCGGCGGGACGGTTCACCTACCACTGTCAGATTCATCCGAACATGGTCGGCACCATCGTCGTGCAATGAGGCTCGCCTCGACAGCGTTCCGTGCGGGCCGCCCGGCGCATCTTCGATGCGTGCTCTGGTTGACGTCGAAATGCTGCCGACGGCTGCGTCGGTGTACCGGATGCAACCGTCCGGTGCACCAAACGCATACGCGATGCGAGCAGCGATGCCGACCCATGACATGACCACCACGGCCATAATGCGGCCAGCCATCGCTCAGCTCCCGTCAATCAGTGGTCTGCGACACGCCGTCAGGGTTGGAATCAGATTTGAACAGCAGATCGCGTGGCTCGAATTGCCGAAGATGGACGAAGGCATTCGGACGACGATTGGCGGCTGGTCGGCCGTGAGGCTAAACATTCGCGCGCGAAACGGCACCAGGTTTCGAGGGCGCCGTGAATACTCTCAGTTCTTTTATTCGCGAACACCGAGATGCCATCGTTCGCGAATGGGTATCGCGAGCCCAGGGCTTGCCGAGTGCGAAGGGCCTGACGCACGCCCGCCTGCACGACCACGTGCCGACGATCCTGGATCGGCTGGCTGACGCGATCGACCGCTGCGACGAGGGACCACGCCCGCTCGAGGATCTCCCCGAGCAACATGCGATCCTGCGGTTTCACGACGGCTACGATCTTCGGCAGGTGGTCGCCGAATACCGGCTGCTTCGACATGTCATCACCGAGATGTATGCCGAGCGGGGCGGCTTATCGCCAGACGCACGCGCGAACATGACGCCGCTGACCGTGATGCACGAAACAGTGGACCGCGCGATCAGCGAAGCCGTCGATCAATACGCCGTCGAACGGGACCGCGTTCGCGACCAGTTCATCGCGATGTTGGGGCACGATTTGCGTGACCCGCTGAACACGATCCTGTTCACGCAGCACGGGCAGCTATCGCGACCCGGCCTCGACGCCGCGACCATCAAAGCGGCCACACGCACCGTCAATGCCGCGAAACGAATGGAGCGCATGATTGCCGACCTCCTCGATTTTGCGCGCGGACGGCTCGGTGGCGGCATTTCCGTGATTCCGGTAGCCTTCAACGCCCGAACCCTGATTTGCGAAACAGTGCACGAAATCGCTGATACGCATCCCGGGCGTGACGTGCAGTGCGTCGTTGAACACGCATCGGGCAACTTCGCGGTGGAGTGGGACAGCGACCGGATCGCTCAAGTTATCGCGAACCTCCTCGGCAATGCGCTGGCGCACGGGCGCGATCCGGTGATTGTGAATACGGCCGACGAAGGCGACACCCTGGCCATCGAGGTGTCCAACCGCGGCGAGATTCCAGGCGATGTCTTGCCGCACTTGTTCGATCCATTCATGCCGGGCGCGTCGGACACGCGGCGGGACGGCCTCGGCTTGGGACTCTACATCGTGCAGCAGATCGCGCACGGCCACGGCGGCACGGTCGCGGCGAAATCGACGAACGATCACACCACGATCGCCGTGCGATTGCCGCGTCGAGCGGGCGAATCTCAGTTACATCCCGAACCGTCATAAGAGCGAGACGCTGGTCAATTCGGCGAGTCTGCCCAGGAGCTGGTTTTGAAATTTCGCGTCAGACGCCGCGGTGGCCGGGCTCTGCGGGCGACGGTGATGCCAGTACCGGCCGCTGACCGCCGGCGCACGATCATCGCTGACGGCAAGCCACGTTTGAGTGAGATATCCCTTTTCGAAATCGTCCGGCGCGCCGGGACCGCCCATCTTCGTCGCGACCCAACCCGGATCGACCGCATTGCTCAGAACATCGGGCCAGCGCCGCGCGACCGCGAAGGCGAGTGCGGTCACATAGAGCTTGCTGTCTGAGTACGCCTGCGTGGCATTCCAGCGGCGCTCGATCCAGTCGATGTCGCGCAGCGAGTCGACACCGCCGCGATGCATACCGCTACTGAGATAGATCAATCGGCCAGGGCGCTCGATCAGAGCCGTCAGCATGTAGGGCGCGAGGGTGTTGACCGCCAGGATCGTCGCGTGCCCTTCGGGCGTCGGTGCCCGGCCCGCCGTGGAATATGTGCCGGCATTGTGGATGACCGCGTCCATCGTGCCGATTGCGTTCACCTGGTCTGCAACGGCTCGAGTCTCGATCCCACTGGCAAGATCGCCAATGACGACGCCCGCCGAGCGCGGCGCGAGATCGCCGAACGCCGAGGTGCGCTCCTCCGATCGTGCGTGCAGAACAACCTGGTGACCGTCATCGATCAACGCGCGCGCAGCGGCACGCCCGAGACCGTCGGTACTCCCGGTAATGAAAACCCGGCTCATCGCGCGGCTGCGCTATGACGCCGATGCGGGTGCCATCTCACCTCGAAAAGCAACCTATCCTCCGACCGTCCCCCGGACTCGCCTCGAGCGCTGACGCCAAGCCCGCCAGAGCATGGCAAGCGACAGTGCGCAAAACCAGCCGTAGGCGCTTATCACGGCTACATACTCCGGCTTGAACTCGCCGGTCCCCCGCCCCCACACGACGCCCGGGCCGACGGCGCGCTGGCCCCACACCGCGCTCGCCAGCGCCAGCAGTGAAATGCCTCCGAGCAGTGCGTGACCGCGACGCATGAGACGCACAGCGACGAAGAGCAGCCAGACCGTAGAAGCCACCAGGATGGTGTACTCGAGCGGAAAGGATGTCGCATTGTCTGTGGTGATGTCGTCGAATGCCGCGAATACGAGCAACAGGGCAGCAATCGTGACGACGGCATCTCTGCGAAGGCGCCGACTCGCTGCGTCGCTGCCTGTCGGGATCTCTCGACCCATACTCGTCACTTCCTCCTGTCAGCTACCATCGCAATTCGAGGACCACCACAACGCACGAATACTTCTGTAGCTGAAGCGGGGTCTCGATTCGCGACTTCCGAAAAATCGGCACCTTATGGCGATTTTTCGCATCGGCACGTGGCTACGACTGCCAACTTCCGCAGGATCCCGCTATCCTTTCATCCGACAGTCGTTCCGAACAGCTCGCCGACACCGGCAGTCGCGGCCATCGCCAGCAGGCCCCACAGCGCGACTCGCGCAGCGCCTCTCACCATCGATGCGCCGCCAGCTCGCGCGGCGACGGCGCCGAGCGCCACGAGGCACAACAGCGACACGATCGACACGACGATGGCAAGAGCCGCGGGGGGCGCCAACACGATGCTCAACACCGGAACGCCTGCGCCAATCGCGAATGTCGCGGCTGACGCCAACGCGGCTTGCAAGGGGCGCGCAGCGAACTCCGCAGTCAGGCCGAGCTCGTCGCGGGCGTGCGCGGCGAGCGCATCCTTCGTCGTGAGCTGACGGGCGACCGTCCGGGCGAGGTCCGGATCGAGCCCGCGGCCGACGTAGATCGCCGTCAGTTCGTCTTCTTCCGCCTCGGGATCGCTGGCCAACTCGCGACGCTCGAGATCGAGGTCCGCCTGCTCGGTATCTGCCTGCGAGCTGACCGACACGTACTCGCCAGCGGCCATCGACAGTGCTCCGGCTACTAGTCCGGCGACGCCGGCCACGAGGACCTGATGTCGCGTCGCGGCTGCCGCTGCGACCCCGACAACCAGGCTGGCGGTCGAGACGATCCCGTCGTTGGCGCCGAGGACTGCCGCGCGCAGCCAACCGATGCGGTCGCGTCGATGTCGTTCAGGTGGTCGCATGGGCGCTCCAGCGATCGATGATAGTCGGGATCGATATGCCGGACGAGTACGAGTGTTCCGCGAAGGGATCGTCCGCGAGTGCGGATCAATCTCTGCCTACACGTTCGTTGGGTGTGATTAGGTGGGTGGGGAGGATGTTCGCGCGGGCTATTGCCATCTGGTGTGTTCTTCTCGTGATCGCCTCGATTAACGGCGCTTTTCGCGAAGTTGTACTCATTCCGCGGACAGGCGATGTCGTCGGGCGCATCATCAGCACGCTTCTTCTATCCGCGTTGATTGTGATTTTGACGTGGCTGACTATCGGTTGGATCGGGCCGCACACTACCGATCAGGCTTGGTTCGTGGGTGTCGGCTGGGTGCTGCTGACACTCGCATTCGAATTTCTCGCTGGCCATTACCTGTTCCACAACTCCTGGTCCAATCTACTGGCCGACTACAACGTGTTGCGAGGGCGCATCTGGCCGCTCGTGCTGATCACGACCCTCGTCGCACCGCGCCTCTGCGCCGGAGTTCGTGGACAACTGTGATGGACACCGCGGAACCTGATTCGTCCAATCGACCTGATTCACGCCGGCAACTGCCCGTGTAACGCGGGTCCTTGTCGCGACACTTCCTGGGTATTCATGCGGAGAACGCTGGAGGTGACGAAATGACAACGGACGTCGTAGCTGATCCGGATCGGGCGGTGCCGGCGCGGGCAACACCGCAGCAGGTCCTCAAATCAATCGTTGACGGAATCAACAGCGGCCATCTTGACGCGCTCATCTCTCTGTACGAGCCTCAGGCTGCGTTTGCGGCACAACCAGGGCGGCTTTCTCACGGTTTGGCAGGCGTCCGTGCATCGCTGGCGGCCTTCACTGCCATGAACGGCACGCTCGATCTCGACGTCACTCGGGCACTGGAGGCCGACGATCTTGCGCTCGTTGTCGGAGTGTGGTCATTCAGGGGAACCAGCCCGGACGGCAAACCTGTGACGCTGACCGGGCACAACGCCGACGTTCTCCGTCGTCAACCGGATGGCTCCTGGCGGTTCGTGATCGACAAC